>SDBV01003372.1_pt1 | contig 23617 bp, 17 predicted proteins | sample 2277081 | NCBI WGS metagenome assembly SDBV01 (sample SAMN10402039, study PRJNA504765) | marine sediment metagenome | isolation source: marine sediment core GS10_PC15, 223 cmbsf | place: Arctic Ocean: Southern Knipovich Ridge | collected 2010 | reverse complement strand
GGAACGTCAGCAACCAGACGCATCTTCACTGCCTCTGCAAGAACCTCCCGAAGTCCTTCAATATAATAAGCATCTTTTTTTCTGTTGTTGCATAAAAAAGAAATCTCCCAATACTTATTAATATGAATCTGTCCGTTCTTTACTGTCATAGTGTGGCCGGGAAGCAGCTTTTTTATATTAGAAAACATGGTCTGGGGAGCAGGCACATATAAAAAAGAAAGGAAATAATGCAACGATGATATATCAATTTCCTTTTTTACGTCCTTATTAATTATGATGCTTTTTATTTCCGAGCCGAAGAGAAACTGTTTTCCGTCCCAGTAATAATGAAGCGGCTTAATGCCTATGCGATCTCGCGCTAAAAATAGTTGCCGGACCTTTTCATCCCAGATTGCAAAAGCAAACATCCCGCGGAGTTCCTTAACACAATCTTCACCCAATTCCTCATATAAATGAAGTATTACTTCGGTATCTCCCTTGGTTTTAAAAGTGTGCCCCCTATTGATCAAGAAGTTTCTTAACTCCCTAAAATTATAAATTTCACCATTATATACAATCCATACTGTTTCATCTTCATTACACATTGGTTGTTGGCTGGCATCGAGATCAATTATCGACAAACGCCTATGTCCTAGAGCTATAAAATTATTAACGTAAATACCGCTGTCATCTGGTCCACGATGAAAGAGCGTATCGGTCATTTCCGTTATTTCTTCTCTTGTTACAGAGCAATCAGACTTAATCACCAATTTACCGCATATACCACACATTAGATTGCTCCTCGTGGATTAGCATATATATCATATCCATTAAACATTTCTATGAATAAAATTGACTTTATTAATGGCTGTTCTTATATCTTTCTTTTCGCTCTTCATCAAAAGATCCGACTTATAAACTATCAAAATGTAGATTAGAGTAAACAAAACGAGCTTTAATATTAGCATATAAAGCGGTACACTAAATGTTGTAAATTTACTTATAACTGCTGTTAATAGGGCACATACCAGGCATATTGACATTATCTTTACAAACAACATCCAGGGTATTAATTTACCATAAGCAACTCCGAGCAAGTTCTTTATTTTGAGAGTTTCAATCACCCTGAGCATAGCAAAAGACAGGACAGTGCCAATTGAGGCCCCTATCATTCCCCATAATTCAATAGATATATATACAAACAGTGTAGTCAGTATGAGGAAAATCAGATTGAGCTTAAAAATAAATTTCGTTTCAGCAAAAGCCTTGAGTACGCTGTGAGTAATAAAGACATTAAAAGGTATTTGCATTAATGTCACAATAAATATCGGCACACTGTCAAGATATCTGTCAGTAAATATCACAGTTATAAATTCTCCTGACGAAATTATGAATAATACAGTTAATGGAAAGTAAATCAATGCCAGTTTTCTTGAGCTGTTATGCCAAATTTCAAGTATTTCATCATATCTTTTCTGTTTCTGATATTCACTGATTCTGATTAGCACTACATTAGACACTGACGTGAAAATTACATTCATCAAAGGCAACTGGAAAGACCCGGCGGCATATATAGCGAAATCTTTTGTAGCAAAGAGGAACGAGACAAAATATTGATGCAGAAAACGTCTTAACGTAGCTACTATAACGCCAAGACCGAACGGTAATGCATAACGCAATTGTTCTCTGATTCTATATAGGTCAAATTTTCCGAATGACAGATAGAGCAAATGACTTTTGGCCAAGTAACCCAAAAATATAATCATCCTGGCAAAAGAAAATAGAACCAGAGAATAAAGTATAATTGTCAGGTTCCCGGTGATTATGGTAGATGAGATAATGCACACTCCCTTGAGCATCTCTGAGGCCATTGTAATCAATGATGATTGGGTCACCCTCTCCTTAATTATTAACAGTTTTTCGAATGGAAGTGAAATACTCATGAAAATAATGTAAAGGGATAATGGGAGGGAATATTTATAGAGATGTGAAAGATTTAGATAAGCAAAAACATGATCACCAAGGGAAAGGATAAAGATGAGATACAACAATCCGGCAAGTATCAAAAAACTGACTGTCTGCATAATATAATGCTGGCTAGCCTCCCTCTCCCTGGGAATAAAATAATAGAGACTTTCTACAATTCCAAACGGGAGAATAAGTGTCATTGTCATGAAAACAAGAAAGAGCTGCTTGTAGACTCCGAACTGAGCAACATCAAAATACCTTACAACTATAATTGGTACCAGAAAATTGAAAGAAAATGCAGCCGCATGTCCCAAAATCAGTATTTGAGACTGACGTGTCAATGACATTTTTTTATTATTACTATTTTCTAAATTCATGATGAAATATTTAAACTCTTTTAGTCGATATATCCGAGTTGCTTTAATCTGTCCTTTACATCCTCAGCCTCTTTTTCGTCATATGCGTATCCTTCATCGGAGTTCTTTTGATTGATATTAGTTTCACTCCTTATTTCCCGATCCGGATTTTTAAATATTTTGCTCAAGACTTTACCATCTACATATTCCGGTATTGGAAGATCATACATATACAAAATTGTGGGCAATACATCAATGATATGTGCATCATTAATTTTCACCCCGTTTCTTAAGCCCCTCCCCTTTGTAATAAATATCCCATTCTGCCTGTGATCCCCTGTTTTCCACGTGTTCTCATAGAAAATGCTATCATGCGAATGCCTGGAACTATATATTCCATAATGGTCCGTATCAGACGAGAGCAGTATCAGGTCAGGAGCAGAATCAAGCTCAGACCCGGAATATATTTCTTCTCTTTTGTATACCTTCTTTATAACTGGTTTACCCGTTACCGGATCCTTAATGGAATATAGACCTCCTATAATATCTTCTCTTAATTTCTCATATTCTTCACCGGGTTCAACACAACCCATCGTTTCCCTTCCCTTCACATTAAGATGAATACCATGAGACAGCACACAGAATGCCTTTGAACTGCTCCAGTCGATCTGCTGCATACTCATCCTCAATGAACTGACTTTCTTCTGCCCCAATAAGCCAGACAACATTTCAGTACGAAGTCCTGATTTATAAGCAATGCTCTTCAACCACGGAATTATTTTCCATTGCTCCTTCCTGATATTCAAGTATCCTTGTTCAAGTAACCATCGGTTTGTTAAAAAATCTCCTTTATATTTTCCAAAACCATGGTCTGACATTACAATAATAGTGGCTTCTTCTCCTGCAAGCAGCATAAGTTCACCCAGCATGTTATCGAGATGAGAATAATAACTGAATATTTTATCAGCTATCACGCTGCTCTTACCGTTAATGCCGTCTTCAAGATATTGCCATAGATAATGCTGAATTCGGTCCATGCCGATAAAGACACCCATGAAAAAGTCCCAGGGCTTATTTGCCATTAAATATTTAATGGCTCTAAACCTCTGTTCTGTTAATTCGTAAAGCTCTTTAAAAAATCCCTCGCATTTGTCATTAAGAAAATATTTTTCGTGAAATGCAGGATCATTAAGAAGATTCGCTTCCTTGCCTACTTCCAGGTCAATCCGGTAGTTAACACCATTGTTTTCAAGTTCACTCTTCAATTCATCAGGATACGTAAACTTCGATTTTGTCGACGGTGTCATCATGCCGGTAATCATATGACCGTTAACCTTTTGAGGCGGAAAAGACATTGGCACGTTAACAAAGGAAACTTTTTTTCCATGGCGTCCAAGGATATGCCATAAATGCTCCTGTTTAATGTCAAGACTGTTTAAAGGGCTAATGAAGTAAGAATTCTCTCCGGCTGACTTTTTCTGATAACTAAATATCCCATGTTTCCCTGGAGTTACTCCGGTCAGGAAGGATGCCCAGGCAGTAGGTGTGATAGGTGGGATTGCAGATACCAGATCTCCTGCAACTCCGGCGTTAACAAGTTTCTGTAGATTTGGAAGAAGCCCTCTATCCATCAAAGGATTTATCACATTCCACTCTGCACCATCCAGTCCTATTAAAAATATTTTATTGTTTAATACTTCATTCATATTAAAAATTCCTCCTTATGTATTCTTATATACGTTTTCACAGCATACTTTAAGAACTAATAGGCAATATAATTACCTTAATAAATCACCTTTCAGTTCTGAGAAAGCTCCAAAATTATCCTGCCTGCATGACGTCGAAAATTCTCAAAATCGAAGTCCTCCCATGCTGCCCAATTTTTTATATAACCATTCTTGTTCAGTTTTACACTTTCATACACTTCTTTCAGAAATTTCTCCGCTGCTTTGCGTTTATGATCAGCGACATGTCTTTTCTCAATTAGCTTTTGAATTAAATTTAGATATTTGAAGTCATCTATTCCTTCTCGAACTATCTCCCATTGAACAGTTCGTTTCCCCGGATAAGTCCATGAAGTGAGTCCATTTGCCCCTACTTTCCAGCCCCATAGCCCGTAAAATATTCGTGCTTTGTAACGATTATTACTCAGAATTGCTTTATTGTAATAAAACCATATTTCATGTTTTCGCTGTACCGAATCCGCTTTTTCATAATATAGATTCGTCTGTCCCTGAGGATATTCATAATTGTAAATACGGATGGAGGAGTATGGCCTTACTCTATCCCATTTTCTTCTTAATTCATCTTTTTTATGAGCAAATGGATATTTATTGTGCCGTTCATCAACCAGTTCACTGACCGTGGTTGCTCCCCTTGCCCCCATATTATGAATAAGTTTCATTGTCTTTTCCAATATATCCAGTCGTCTATTCAGCAGTTTCCTGTTTTCCGTCATAGTTCCCGGCTCATCAACCGGTATAAAAACTATCTCAGGCCACCTCTCTTTTTTCCCGATTTCTTTTACAGACATAACTATGTCCCTGAGATTAGCAAGGTCCCGTGTTTCGTTCCAGTTATCGCACTTTCCATCATAATGCGAATATCGCTTGCCCCCTTTTGCTCCATTAATAAGAGAACTCATATACCACAGTACTGGACTGCTAAAGCCAGCCTTCCGGGCCATTGTGACTTCAGCTCTTAATCCATCAACAAACCCTTTACGGTACGGCCAGTCAGAATTTTGCGGACTTATAGCTGTCATTCCATGGGCTCTCAATTCCTTGTAAAATTCTAAAACACCCGGCGCTAATTGTTCGTATTTATCAGGTTTATAATGCTGCCCGAAGGGAGATACCGTATATAACATTGCAAATTGAACACCTTCAGGGTCTTCAAGTTTTTGCGGCAGTACGTTTAATTCTAATGGTACTTCAACTGCCTCATTATCCTTTGAAGAAATAGTTAACAACCCCTGATACATTCCCGACTCGGCATTTTGCGGAACATGTACAGTCACCCAGAAATAAGATAAATCTCCTTTCAAAATTGTATTGTCCTGAAAAGATTCAAGTATCCAGTCATGTACAAAGCGATTACCCCTGCCCATCTTCAGGCGGTGTATCTCGATATGGTTATGATTTATAACTCCATCTGTATTGTAATCAGCTTTCTTTAAATTCGATACATCAATACTAAGATTGTTACATGTTTCTCTGCAATAAATTGAAAAAGAGAAAGGTTCATACTCTCCTTTAAGAGCGTCGAGTCTTATTTTTTTTAGTATTGCTCCGTATTTGAGACTCCCTTCCCCCTTAATATTCTGCATTATATCGTGGGAATATATTGTAACGTCAGACGGCTGACTGGGTATCGTTTCACTACATGAGGACAAAAAGATTAGAACTAAAATAGTAATCCCGATTGTCATGAACAAACTTTTATGATAGCTGACGAACCTCATTTAAGAATATTGTTGAATCCGGATTGATTAAAATTGAAAATAGATAAACGGAGCATCTCTCCCCAATTCCAGGACAGCCCATGTTGACGCAATTGTCAATGAAACAGCATACACAAGACCACGGGATACGGGAAAGTAAAAATCACGCCGTTCCAAAAAATGGAACGCATATCCAGCCGGGATAAGAATATAAAGAGGCCAGGCAATAACAGACGCAGTCTGAGTTCCCATCCCTGCCATAATGGAGAGAAATTCGAAAGCCTGCCCAATATCAGGGAGACGAAAGAAAGTCCAGCCTATCAATATAGCCAGGTTCATCAAAATGACACTAATCCACCCGGGAATAACATCTTTTATTTGGGATGGGGTCACTCTATAGACAATCAGAATAAAGCCATGCCAGAATCCCCATAGGATAAAGGTCCAGGCAGCACCATGCCAGAGGCCTCCGAGCAGCATGGTTATCATTATGTATAAAAGAGTGTTTACTCGTCCTTTCCTGTTGCCCCCCAGGGGAATGTAAATATAATCACGCAGCCATGTACTCAAGGTTACATGCCATCTCCTCCAGAATTCGGAAGGGTTGCTTGCTGTATATGGAGCAATAAAATTATCAGGAAACTTAAAACCAAGACAGCGGCCCATTCCGATTGCCATATCCGAATATCCACTAAAATCAAAATATATCTGCAGAGAATACCCTAAAATTGAAATCCATGCCAGCTCGGTATTTAAGGGGGCTCCCAGAGCAAAAGACGGATCGATAAGAATACCTATCTGATCTGCAAATATGACTTTTTTGATTAGTCCACGAAAAAATAATTCTGTACCGCGCTGATAATCAACCTGGCCCTCCAATTTGTTTATATTTTCAAGTTGAGCATCTATGTTGCGAAAACGGATGATCGGACCCGCAACCAGCTGCGGAAACATACTCACAAAAGTTGCAAATTTGAGCAGGCTCTTGCAAAAGGTGCATTGCCCCTTGTATAAGTCAACGGTGTAACTTATAGCCTGAAAAGTAAAGAAGCTTATGCCAACAGGCAAAATTATACTTGATAGAAAAAAATTATACGTACTTCTGCTATCACCATCAAAAAAAACACTAAAATATGATCCAAGCCATGGGAAATACTTGAAAAAAAATAGCGGAAACAAGCTTAAGCCTATAGAGGCAATCAATACGAACTTCCTAGAACGATGGGATTCCAGTCTATGGATCAGATGACCCGCAAAATAATTTACCATTGTTGTAAAAGCCATGAGTGCTGTAAAACGATAGTCCCAGTATGCATAGAACACATAGCTTGCGGTTAATAAAACAGATAACCGCATTGTTTTATTATTCTTGGAAATATTCCAGCCAATAAAAAATATAGGCAAAAAGCAAAAAATGAAATTGTAGGAGTTAAATAGCATTGCTCAGCATTTCTTTGATAGCATTATCAATAATAGAAATTGATCTTTTTGACGGGTGTACTCCATCAGGAAAATCTATTTCTTCTCCATTCCAGCTGGTTGGTCGAAAATCAATAAATTTCCATCCGAATTGCTTCTTTATTTTCTTTTCATGAATGTCAAGTTCTCTGCTAATTTTTCTAAAGCCGCTTATTTTGTTCATTTCCTGCCAAAAACCAATGGAATACCCCGGCTTAAAAGCGATCACATGAATTCCCCTTTCCCGGGCAAACTCAGCAAACTTGTATAGGTATTGCAATCTAAGTGGTTCCACTTGAGGGTTTCCGGCATATATCGTCTTGTATTGCCTCAAACGAGCCTGCATTGACTGCCTTTCCGCCTCAATTATATTGAAGATAAAAGCCAATAATGAATTAGTACTTTCATTATCAGAAGCTTTTAATGAAAGTTTTTTTGATCCCGAGATTTTTCGCTTGATCAGGAAATATTTGCCAATCTTTTTTAAACTGTCCCCAAGCGTTATGATGGATAACAATGAAGACAACTCTTTAATATAAGATGGCTTTCCCAAAAAAGATTGAATTGTCGAGGATTGCTCATGTATCACCAAACTATCAAGTGTCGGAAATTGCTTTTGAATCAACCAACGATTAAGCTTCTTACTTCTAGAGAGAAAACCGTTAATGGGGTGCGATCCCGGCATCAAATCCGCTTCCAATCCAATAACAGCGAATTTTATTGGATATTTCAATTCGTCAACTGCATAGCGTAAAATACTATAGTGATCTTCTATAGCACCGGCAAAAACCGAAACGTTAACTCCGTGAATCTCAGGATGATAATTCGGACTCTGCTTTAAGACCCGGGAACTTCCAAATAGCAATAACTGGGGCGGCAGAGTCTGCTTATTCAATTTCTGAATAATCCCAATTCTGGAATCAACCCTGCCCAGCTTTAAAACATTTGTTCCGTAATGACCATATGGGTCAATAATGTAATTAATGAACCCGATTGTTATCAATAAACATAGAAGAACTGATATAAAACCGTACCAGTACTTCCCTCTAATAGCATAATTCAAAGCTTTATCATCATTTTTCAAATCAGGTTGAGAGTTCAGTGTAGTTTTATTATTCATTTGTGAATTCAGTGTTATGTAAATGTAACAGTTTTTTGCTATTTGATTACGGTAAAATGCGGTTTACCTCAAAAGAAGCCGGGAATACATCATCCTCTATTCGCCCTTAAAGAATATCAACAAGTTTACTTTCGATAACAGCCTATTATATTACTTCGAAGAAAACTAAACGTCTCATACTTGTTGACAATTTTCTCAAATAATATACCCATATATAATAAAATCAATGAAAACCAGAGTTCAACAGGATATTGCTGCATCATTATAATTCTATCTTCAATCAGACCGGTTTTTTTTAATAACATTCTTATTTGTCCCCGTGAATTGATTAAATAATGTGTTTTGAATGTGTCTTCCTCATCTCTTCCGTAAATCTTTTTCACAATAGCACCATGAAATTTATCAGGAATAAGCCGGGATACAATTGCAAAATATGCCCATTTATTAGGAGTCAAGAACACAAAATTCCCACCAGGTTTAAGCACCCTCTCAATTTCTTTTACCATAACCTCAGGGGTTTCAACATGCTCAAGAACTGACCTGCAAAAGATCATGTCAAAAGAACAATCCTTAAACGGAAGAACCTGAGCATTTCCATATACCGGCCTGCAGTTTTCTTTTGCCTGCTTTAAGTGATTCAGATCCAGGTCAAGACCTGTAAAAAGTTTCGCCTTAACAACAGAATCCTTAACTGCAGATGCCGGATTCCTTCCACAACCCAATTCGAGAACAACTGACCCCGACGAAAGCCTTTTCCCCACTTCTCCTGCATATATATGCTCAGGCCTTATCAGTCCCGGATAATACTTCTGGATAATTTTATATCTCTTTTGTCTTTTACTCTCTAAATTAAACATTTGCGTTATTCACGTTCTGTAACAATATATTCTCCATTAAGCACAGGGATATTGACAATATGTCTGTAGTTTCTTTTGTCATATTTAAAACATTTGCGTTCAAGCTTATTCCCATCCGGAAGGATTATATCAATACACGGCTTTTGTGAAGTACATATATCTAACGCATCAACAATTAATGTCAATACCGGTTTTTCTATCCTGCCATCATATTTAATCCTGAAACTGTTCTTTTTTATATCGTAAATCACACTTTGTGAGTATGAAATAAAATATCCGGCAATCTCAGTCCCTGTTGCATGCCATACATTCTTGCCTCTTAAATACGCATAGAGACTCCTGATCTCATTAATGTCATCAATAATATTCGGTGTTTGAATCATGCCATCCGGACGGACGGGCGCAATATGTTCCTCTATAGAAATAATCTGTCCTTTTTCAATGAGTCTGTCGACCTGTTTTTTATCCCAGTAAAAACCATGAAGTGTTGAGGGCAGAGCCACCACCATGTTTTCTCCAAAAAAATGCGGCTCATAGTAAGCATCAGCAATGCGGCCTGTTATATCTCTCGGCATCCAGTCCCTGAACCACCACAGGAAACCGCTGCGGTCAATGGATTCATCAGCAAATTAGTTATAATCCCATCCCCCGTATTTCCCTCCAGATGGATATCGGCCGAATACATCCTTGAAAATTTCTTTACCTTTATGAATTTGTTCACAGGCTTCATCCACTGATTGAAAGCCTTTCCACTCCTGGATAAAGTCTTCTGTCTTCTCCCCAGGGGTTCCATGATTGTATCCATGATACGCAATTTCAAACTCTCCGAACTGGGCCAACTCCTTAAAGAATTTTTTTGATTCTTCACTGTAATTAATCGGCTCTGAAAAAACAAAGGGTTCATTATACGTATATTGACTCGTGCTTCCGGCAACTGCAAAAAAAGTAATTTTTGCTTCAGAGAATTCACTCAAAATATTATCTTTCATAAAAGAAAAGAACGAGTTTTCAGAAGACAGACTACCACCCCAGTCTCCGCCAAAATCCCATGTTTCATTTCCGTTCTTACTATGCCATGCATTTGCCAGATCGTCTATCATAAGCATAACCGGGCTCTCAGCATTGTTATACCATTTGGCTTTTTCTACGATCAACCTCTCTGGTTTGCTATTTGACGGCAAACACTGTTGTCTGAAATTAGAATATTTCTTTTTCAGCCTGTTTTTCAGATTTTTCATTGAACTTGATTTTACTATAGCAAATTTCGTTTTCTGTCCAGCAAGTTAATTAAACTACAAATTTCTCTTCAGTTTTTTAAATCTTCTCTGAAAAATAAAATACTGCAGGATACCAAGATTTATACTATAATATGACTTGCCTGGTATATGGTCTTTCCTTATTGTCCTTACTGAGCCATTCTCGATATCACTAATAGCCTTTACCATTAAATCAGCTCCGGTACTTATACACTTACAGTATAAAGTCGTAAGACTGTCTTCTTTGGTGACTTCAACAGGTTGCTGATAAATGATATCCCCTGTATCTATTCCTGCATCAACAAAATGAATTGTAACCCCCACCTTATCCGGTTCATTATTATATAACGGCCAAAATATCGTGTCTGCACTCCTGTACTCAGGTGTTATTCCACAGTGGATATTTATGGTGCCTTTCTTTGACAATGTAAAAACCTCCGGTCTGATTACAGTTGTTCCACATACTGCAATTATGTCCGGCTCATATTCTGAAATAAACTCTATACATTTTTGATCGTTAATGCTCCCGACTTCTACTGCGGGAATGTCTTTGGCATATCCAACTTCTTCGCTATCCGGGAATAAGAGCCGCTTCATTTCATTGGCGTTGTCTTTCATTAAATGCGATTTATATTTGTTATATAGAAGTTTGTTAACGGTCTTAAAAAGACCATATCTTTTGATCATATTCCTTCTAATATTCATTTTTTCACCCTGTGTCCTGAGGACGGGGCGCTTTTCGATCACTCTTCCAATAATATTTTTTCTGTCACTCAGATAATTGACCAAATAAATGTTGTGTGGAATATATGAAGTTAATATGAGTACTTTCATGCTTCTATCAATTTACTCTTCTGATTGAGAAAGGAAACAATCAAACCAAAAATCACCCAATAAACAGGTGCAACAGTTGCAGTAAACATGAACATATCTGGTATCAGACACGAGAGATATCCAATTATTCCGGCAATAAATCCCGTTAAATATAATGACAATTTCTCATCCGGCATTCTCCTGATAAGGGCTATCCCATTTTTAATTGCTATGATATTACACAAAATAAATAATAAACATGCCGGTATCCCGGCATGTACAGCGATCTGAAGATAGGAATTGTGAGCGTTATCCAATGGCCTGGACATTGTTTCATCTCTAAAGCCGATATTAAACATTAGCTTTAAATATTTCGATTCCCCTAACCCAATACCAAAAAGCGGGTAATCGGCTATGATCCTTACAGTATATGACCATATAGTCTGTCTTGAGTGCGCGGAATCTTCATCCATTTCAGACTCAATTGTTGAAAATCTTCCCGTAGCGGCTGTAAAGAATCCGGGCATAAACAAAGCAAAAACCATCACAAATATCAGCAGATAAATGAGTTTCCTGGCGATTGAATAATTTTTTGTGGGTATAATTACAAAAAAGAAAATAGCCACAAGAAAACCTAAAAGCGGCCCTCTTGACTGCGTCTTAACGAACGCAAAAGCAAGGGCCAGTACACCTGTCCAGCAATATATTTTTTTCCACATGTTTTTCTCAAGTAATGCCCTTATCAAGACTGCAGGAAAAACAAGCACAGCAAAAGCACCCATGTAATTAGGGTTGAGAAAAAAGCTTCCGAATCGCCCTTGTCTTCTCGAAGCCCAGTAACTTCTATTTTCCACACTATCACTATGCAAAATCCAGCGGTCAAAAAAATGATCCCAGAAAGTAAAAAGGCCAATCATAATGAGAAGAATCATAATATAAAACAGAAATCTTTGATAATCTTCCCTTTTCTCAAAACCTTTATATGCCACGGTTAAAGCTATTATTTGAGGAATTATAATATTTCTGAAATTTATTAAGCCATTTTCTAACGTTATGCCTCTAAACGCCGAATAGAAGAAAAGCAGGAAATATATAAAAAGTATTCTTCCAATCAACCGAGTTACTTTATCTGACTGCCGTGATGCAGGATTGTTCAAAATCAGAAAAAAGGCGCATACTTCCGAATATCTTACACTTCCATATTCGAAACCCGGAATGTAAATACCCGTATTATAAAAACCATCAACTATGATAACCAGCCCCAGATAAAGAACAAGCCCAACAGCCCTGTCCCTTTTAAAAATGGTGCGATAACTGCTCCATATTAATAAAAGGATAAATGCAGGTATAAATAATAGCTGGAGAGGTATAAGTAATTGTAACATGCTACCTTAATATTTTTGTCCGGCCATATCAATTCCTTTTTCTTTTTAATACAGCAATTCCGATAATTATCAACAAAATGGAAAGTCCTGCGGCCAGAGCATAAATCTTATAGTTCCACCTGTTTATTCCAGCAATTTTCCTTAAATATTGTATGGTACTGATCTGAATAGATATTTCAGGGATTGAGTCATGCCGGTTCAGATACTTATCGAGCACAATATTATTATTGATGCCCCTGAATGTCATCACCGTTAACTTTCTTTCACTTATAAATTTTAGTATGTGTTCAAAGATTCTGAGCGAATCTATTTTAGCTTCCATGTTCCCGGCATCATCATATTCTTTTATAAAAGAAAAACTGTGAAGGAAAAGAATTATAAAATCCATCTTCAAATCCAGAGCTTCCTGAAAGGCTTTATCAGCCTCCGCTTCGCTGCCAAAAAAGTTCACATCATATTTACTTATAACTGAATACGGTTTCACCTGATCACTCAACAAAAAAGGATATTCATGCCTTTTGTAAACCGTTACAGGGAATTCATAAAGATGGCCATACATGGACAGTGTGTTCTTTTTAAAATTGAGCAGCCTTATTTTGGAGTTTGCAGACCTAATAAAAAGGGAGCTGTCATAATAAATATTATTGCGAATAAGGGCCCTTACTGTATTCTCATCCGCACCATATGCTCCTGCCCGGTGAGCAACAACCGGCTGCCCCGTCCATTTCTGTAGCAACTCTTTTCCTTCTCTGATAATTTCAATCTGCTCCTTCAACGTGTACTGATGCATAAGGTTGCGTTTCTCATCATAAGCCCACTGCGGATGTGTATGCAGCTGTACATCATTCCCTGATTCATTCAGCCATTGGGCTATCTCCATGATAGATTGTTCACCATGCTTCTTATACTCATAGGGGTTGAAAAAAAATGTTGCGGAATAGCCATATTTCTTCAATAAATTAACCATTGTCTGCAATCCACACGGTACTTCATTCATGCATACAGCATTCACCTGTTCCGGCAAAGACAATAAAGAGTGATTGCCATATTGCGTTGTCTCAACATCTACAGTAATGATAACAATTGGACCTTTTGTATTTGAGGCAAATAAACTCTTGGGAATTATAAATATTATTAATAAAATGCAGTAAATTATTTTAAAAATACAATTCATTTAGCGTGGTAATTCTTCAAAACAATTTCAACAATTCTTTCAGCAGCCTTTCCATCCCACATTTCAGGGATACAACCTCTCGGAATAGCGCCACTTAATGCGGCAAGGCCTTCTTTAATTATTTTCTGCCCGTCTATTCCTACTATCCTGTTTGTGCCTTCTGTTACAGTAACAGGACGTTCTGTATTTTGGCGCAGAGTAAGACATGGTACGCCAAGTACGGTGGTCTCCTCCTGCATTCCACCCGAATCAGTTAAAACAAGACTGGAATTTGTCATTAGATGGAGGAAATCCAGATATCCTAACGGCTCTATCAGGAAGATTCCGGATCCGGTTGCCTTCTTCCCGTTAGAATCAGTAAGATGGTCCAGGCCAAAATCAAATAGTCTCTGCTTCGTCCTCGGATGAATCGGAAAAATTACGGGAACCTCTTTTGCTATTACTGAAACCGCATCCATTATTTCCTGCAGCTGTTTTTTATTGTCAACATTGCTTGGCCGATGAAGGGTTACAACAGCATAGGCCGCAGGCCCCCTATTTTGAGTCTTATCCCCGGAACCATTCAGCCCCAGCCGAAAAAGAACAGCGGATTCACTCGCTTTCTTTTTTTGCTTGAGCAGAGTATCAATCATAACGTTTCCGATAAAATATATTTTCTCTTTAGAAATCCCCTCGCTTACAAGGTTATCTTCAGCGCTTCTCTCCGAGGTAAATAGAATATCAGATATTGCATCTGTAAGAACCCGGTTTATTTCTTCAGGCATAGTCCTGTCAAAACTCCTGAGCCCAGCCTCAACGTGGATAATCTTTATCCCTAATTTTGATGCAGTGAGAGCGCATGCTATTGTTGAATTTACATCTCCCACCACTAAAATATAATCAGGCTTCTCCTGCTGCAGCACTGGCTCAAACCGCTTCATGATTTCTGCAGTCTGCTCTGCATGAGTGCCTGAACCGACTTCAAGGTCAATATCCGGTTTTGGAATTTCAAGGTCTTCAAAAAATAATTTTGACATCTTCTCATCATAATGCTGGCCCGTATGAACAAGAACGCTTTCAATATATCGGGAAGAGTTGTCTTCAAGCTGCCCGTTATGTTTGTTAATTGCATCAACTATAGGAGCAATTTTCATAAAATTTGGTCTCGCCCCAACAACATTGATTATCTTTATTTTTTCCATTTAATTTCCTTGCTCCTTTATCGGCGGGGAGCCCATAAAAGAAATTTCTTTCCTCTTATAATGTTGACCCAGGACAAAATTACAGCGTAATTCACCATCAGATAATAGTAGCACAAATTAAAAAGACGAAGACCTTTTAATTTATTTTCAAAAGCCTTCCCGATGGCAGCAAAAACAAGATAAACCAGCGTGGCACAAAGCAATATAAAATAGAAGGCATTATGGGCCAGAAAAAATAATGAAACAAAACCGGATATAAGAAAAATCGGCACCAGGTATCTGAAGAGTTTATGAACCAGTATTTGAAAAGCAAATATACCGTGCCGAAGAGGATTGAATAGATCCTTCATATGCAATATCCCCTGGATACTTCTCGTTAAAATCCTTACCTTTCTGTTTAACTCCTCCTTATATGACAGTGAAGATGTTTCAAACGAGACTGCCTCCGGTTCATACACTACCCTCTTCCCCCTTTTGAAGATCTCCAGGGGTTCAACGAGATCGCTGATTAATTGGTTTCCGATTTCTACATACAACTCTTTTCTTATCGCGTAAATTGCTCCATTTGCTCCTATCAGGGAGGATATTCTACTTTCAAATGTCTTTAATTTCTTCTCATAATCCCAATAAAAGCCTTCAGCAAATCCTACCTGACTTCCTCTATCTTTATATACCAGTTGACCGCATACACATCCAACATTATCATTTCCAAAATTCCTTATTAGCTTTTTCAGGGCATCTTCACTGTAAATAGAATTAGCATCTGAAAATACTATTATTTCACCCTTTGCCTTGTTTACCGCTTTATTCTGAACTCCTGTCTTCCCTGTTCTTTCAAAATCGAACAACTTTATACCTCTGTCTTGAAAGGATGCCACATTTTCATTTGTTCCATCCGTCGATCCGTCCGATGCTACAATAATCTCAAGCTTATCTTTTGGATAATCAAGCTCCAAAGAATTTTCAAGCTTCGCGCTGATAATTTTCGCTTCGTTATGTGCTGAAATAATGAGACTTACCGTCGGCTCTGCATCCGAGAAGACTTTTTCTTCTTTCCTGAATATGCTGACAATATAAATGATCAGCGGATATCCATAAGTCGTCAAACAAATAAATGAAACAGAAAACCAAAATATTAATTTAAACAATAACATAGAGTCCATTATTATAAACCCAATTATGAACAGGCAAAATACTGTTGAAAATATCAGGGATAACGCTTTACTTCTGCTGTTCTCCTCCCTGTCAATGAATTGCACAGAAAACCATCCACCATGTTTCCCGAAATAGTACAACAATCCCAGGAAGTGGCTGACTGCTACCTTTGAAAAAGGATTGCTGTGTGAAATCTGCTGAGTGTGATGCAATACCGTTAGATATGGGAAATATTCTATTTTTTTACCTGCTTTTCTCAACCTCATGCAATAATCCAAATCTTCAGGAGCATAAAATATTTTCTCATCAAAAAGTCCTATATTCGACAACAGCTCTTTCTTGAAAAACCAGCAGGCAGAAATAGCTGAATCAACAAACCTTTTATTCCTGAAAGGGAAATTTTCATAAAAGTCAACATCCGGTAATCCTATCTTTAAAATAGCCCGTGGTATTTTACTGATCTTATGCCAGAATGAAGGGAATTTTTTTACAGAATTCTGGATACTGCCGTCGGGCAATGAAAGCTGCGGGGCAACAATTCCAATCTCCTCATTATTCTCGAGAATATCCGTAATTTCTTTCAGGGAACCATTCAGAATCTCTGTATCGGAATCGAGTATACATATAAATTTACTTCTGGCACTTTTCAGTCCCAAATTTCTTGAAAATGTAGTGCCTCTGTTTTTTGGCAGAAATATCGGATTAAACCGGTCCGGATGTTTTTCCCTGAAACTCTCAATAATGCCAACGGAAGTATCTTTCGAACCATTATCAATCACAACAATCTCATAATCTATTCCTTCTTCCCCGCACTTTAAGATTATGGAATCAAAACACTGCTTCAAGTACTTCTCTGAATTATAAGATAAAATAATAAATGAAATTTGTACGTTCATTTGATACCCTTAAATTGACTTGGGAATAAAGGATAATTGTCTAATTGTTTATACATTATAATTACTCAGCTTTATTCCCCCTTTGCCAAAGGGGGAGACCTGAGTATCTACTATACATTAATTAATTTTTAAAACTTTTACAGTCGGACCGCGCGTGTTATGTTCCTCAGGATTAAATTCTTTTATCAAAACTGCTCTCTCAAAAAGTTCATCATAAAACTTCTTATACGAGGGGAACCTGACGGATTTTTTAGAACCATTTATAAACATATCATATTTATAACTGCTGACAACAGCATATTTAAATCCATTTCTAATATAATATTCATACTCTTCCACTCCAACGGGCTTTAGTGGATTACCCATATCTTCATCATAATCACTGGTTGCATAATATGTACCTGCCTGCATTTCTCTTTTTCTCCACCACGGGAAACGAATATAACTTATATCGTAAATTGTATCAGGCAATGCCATTAATGAATGGCGAGATAATGTACCATAATGTATTGTAAACTGGCTTTTATCATATCTTATTGCCCTCTCGATCATATCTTTATAATACCTCTCATCAGGGCTAATATTTACAGAGCTTTCATCAACAAGAATTCTCGTTTCAGATGGAATGTTTGCCTCAATCCAGTATTTTGCCACTGTCCTGGTATCAGGCCTTGACATGAACACATTATTTTTTATTACAGAGGAAAGCGGGAAAATCAACAGGATCCCTAAAATAATATTTACAAATTTGATGTTTTTTAATTTGCCGGATATTTCGAAAATAATAACTCCTGCAATAACTGATAAGAACGGATATATGATCAGTTGATGCCTCGGTTCTGTATAAGATGGATTTATTATAATCGAAACAACAGAAAACAATACCGGGAATGACAAAAGTGCGATCTTTTTTATTGATATATTTCTCAGAAATAATATTATTGAAAGCATAAAAATTACACCTATAACAATTCCAACGCCTTCGAACGAAAAAAACACGTCCAGGTAGTTGAATATTGATTTCCCGATATAGTTCCCTTCATAATTATCAGCAAGAAATTCTGCCGACCTCTCTCCTTGAAGTTTATATAGATCGAATTTCCACGGGACTATTGTGTTCCAGAGCTGAACAATCTTTTTAAAGGTTGATCGTCTTCCCAGGGGATCAAGAAAATTGTATGGCGATACCATAAAATAAATCCCCCAAAAAGCTATTAAAGAATATAAGTACTTTAAAAAGGCATTCACTTTCCTGTTCTTGATGATTTCATACATTACAATTAATAAAATACATGGCAAAAGAGCGATTGAGTAGTATTTTGAAGCAGTGCCCAGGCCGGCAAACAATCCAGCCAATATGTAGTCACGACTTTTAAATCCCTCACAACAGACCCGCAGGAGATAGTAAATCGACAGAACAGTAAAAAAAGTTGTCGGGACATCTGCCTTAACATCCTGACCTGAAAAGATATGCCCGTAACAAAGAGCAAGCAATAGAGACGCGTATATACCAGCCTGTTTAGACCAGAACCTCTCTCCGATTCTGTAAACTAAATATACTGTTGCAATTCCAAACAGTGTTACGGTAACCCTGCCAATGAGAATGAACGGCCCGGCATTTTTGAAATAGTATGCAGTAAAGGCATCGACATTTGGAAATATACCGGCAATTTTTCCAAGCACATAAAATAATCCGTATTCAAAAAACAATAAATACATAAAAAAAGCCGGTTTATGAAACCAGTGAGGATTAAGATCACCGCTGCCGAATGCAAGTGACCTCTTCACAAAATGCACCTCATCGGGATAGTAGGAGAACGGATAATCATGCCAGATACCCCAGAACCTTAAAATAGCCGCTATCAAAAGGATACAAAATAAATAAGGATTTTCTCTGACTGGTTTAAATATTTTCATTCTTTTCTAAATGCAGAATTACCCTTCCTTTGAACATTATTTATCATTGGAATAATTTCATCTTCTCTGATAAATTGATATATTTCTTCAGCATATATGTTAGAGCAGTTTTACGGAATACAAAAATCAATGAACGGCTACAAGATGCAAAGCCGCATCAGACAAGAAGGGAGAATTAAATTCTGCCAATGAACCGCCTTTAACACTGAATTTATCTGAAAATTTCCCTGTGGTTGTATGAAACCATCGAGCATTAAAAGAGCCCCTTGCATCAGACAGATCGATTTTAATCTTTTTATCATTTAAAACATAAATAATATACTCTCTATCAATTTCCGCCAATACAAATGCTCTGCCGAATTTAACAACTTTATTGTAGGGGCTCATTTGTTCAATATTGATCCCGGACCCGTTAAAAAAAAGATTTGCATGCCCCAGGTAATTTCTCAAAACTTCTCCCTTGGGCATATGTGTAGCATGAGGGTCAAACCCAAATACGGTATCATCCTGAACAAATATCCCTCCACCAGCCATTGCAGTTATCCAGACCAGCTTTCTGAAATGCTCTAACGAAGGGGTATCATCATAGTATCCCGGGACAGTCTCTGTATTGACTACAGGCTTTGCCGGCACTCCATGGAAACCTGATACCCACCTGTCATATATATCATTAATATCATCATCAGGGTGGGTATGCCAGGAAATTACATCTACTTTTTTATTGGCTCTCGCGTTTAAGGGGGTATAGTCATCGTTAATCAATATTAAATTGTCACACCTTTTGCTAAAAAAATCTAACCAGTGCTGATCATATTTATCATTACTGCTTCCCTCATTTACCAATTCATATATTACATTTGAAAAATGACAGGTCGTCTCAATCAGTTTCTCTGCAAACCTCTCCTGGAAATACTGGTTTTTAAGCTCCCAGGGCCACAGATCATCATATTCAAGATGCAAGACCTCGTCACCATAATTATGCAGCGTCCAGAAATGCTCTCTTCCATCTGAATCATTCGTTCTCAATAAAATATTCTTCAACCATTTTTGTGTAAATAGTTTCGGGACAGTGATCTCCTGCGGTATAGGCCCTCCATTTGATTTATTAAAAGGATGAAACCAGAATTTCTTTGGCCAGCCATCAAAGACGGTCATGACCATAACGATCTTTCTATTTTCAGCATAATTCAATACATCTTTCAATCTATACCAGTATCGATCATCAAACTTCTTTAAATCCCATAATGACCCGCCATCGTTTGCAATTCCCTTTCCGGAACGAACCCAGGGCGTAATGTCCGGGACCATATAACCGTATCTGCGGTCTACAACCGAACCGTCTTTCTTTTGAGGCACTGCCATCCAGCTCCAAATCATCGCTGACCTTATGCCTTTGGAGTTCAGTTCATCAAGCCATGCCTTATAATTGACATTTAAATTTTGCATAACACTTTGTGTTCCGCTATCTCCGATTAAAACTTGAACCTTCCCCGAATAAGAGAAAAAATGGCCGCTGCGCACATTCACTTTTTCATTATTAAAAGCAAATGACAAATCGTACAAAAAAACAATGCAGATTATTATTAGCCAGACGATACTATTATGGATCGACAATTTCATTTTATAGTTCAGATACAAAATGCTGTTTTTTATTGTTTCCCGCTATGATAATCTGTACTTCCACTTCTTTAAAAATGCCTTGCATCTACCCACCTGCCATCCAAAAGATGAAAATGCAAGCTTCAACAGAATTCGTCTGAGCGGTTTGATATAGCTGCCTATAAGACTTATTTGATACAGGTATTCCCGCAAACGGTCGGTTAAACTGATTTCCGGAGACTTCAGAGAGTAATTAGGATATGGCAATCCCTTTTTCTTCAACCTGTCAATTCTTATAAAGGCCCCTCTCTTCTTAAAATGAGTAAAGTATTTGTTGTTTTTCAGGACGATAGAACTATCAACTTTTTCCGCCACGATCTCTTTACGTTCTTCCATTCCGGAGATTACCCGGCTTCCTTTATCTGTTCTAACATGAGCCATAGACCAACCGCCCTGAAATATATACTCACCCCGTTTATCCCGCAGCCAGGGATCAGATATTGCTATATCGGATAATTCGGCAGAATAGTCTGTACATAGAAGGCAACGCTTCGCAACATAAAGTTTGTTGAGATAATTAAAGGCACCGTCCTTGATATCTCCTTTATGTAGAGGTAAAACAGAACCGTCCTTCAGCGTAACCCGCATTCCTCCCGGCCACTTACCTCCACGAAACTCAAGCTTTGAGACCTTGTCTGAAGGTACTTTTTTGATTCTGGCCAGTTCTCCAATTACATCTTTCTCAAGATTGGCATGACAAAACAGTCCAATAATGACTGCTACCCTTTTTCCCAATCTTGAATCCAGTTCCTGCCAGCGAAACAGACTATGTAGCTGACAAGGCAGACCCACCACAGCATACCGTCCCGCCACTCGCAAAATTTCTGAATAAACATTGGCTACAGGGAAAAGCGTGTACTTCGATTGCATGCATTGTAATACCTCCTCCCTTGACCTCGCAATTCTTGCCTCAGGCTGAAGCGGGTTCTCCGAAGAATAACCGGCAACAACAGCGCCGTCAATCTCACCCTGTTCAAGCAGCGAGATCAATATCTGACTGGCAAGCCCTCCACTTGAACTCTTGTCCCTGACCTCCTTGTCAGTGGCATAGGTTGCTTTTGAATACAGAAGAGGCTCTATCGCATTTGTGGTGAGATCTTTGGCTTCCCCATACAACTTCTCCGTATATTTTGGAAAATTTACCTCAATGCCACCACAAACTTTGATACACATTTTACAATTCTTACATTTTTCCGTTGTATACGGGAAAGATCGTAGATCGGTATCAATTGCTCCCGGAATAGGACATATCCCCAAACAGGCACCACACCGGGTGCATAGATCATAAGTCACAACATCATTTATATTAGAACTTTTCCAATTCAATTTTTCCATTTATCCGGGCTTTGTGGCGATATGCTCGTTGACTTCAAACATCTTGTGGACACTTCATCCCAGCCTGAATAGGCGTCGGAAGCGGCTTCCAGATCGCAAAGATCCCCCCGCCAATGAGGGCTGTGAACAACAACCTTATGCGGAGCAAAAAAGCAACAGTTATCGCATCCGCTGCCTGTACCCCAACTAACTCCAAAAAAATAACATAACCGAGTTCCGTAATGCCCAAGCCATTGAGAGATATCGGCAGCATCCCACCGAGTAATATCATAGGAACGACTGAAATGAGGTAAGTGTAACTAACACCAGCACCAATGCTCATAGTTGCTGCCCAACTTGTAGCAGCAGTAACGAGATAAAAGATAATAGATATGATATAAGCGGCAAAAAGAAGTCGGCGGGATTGTGGAAATGCCCTAATTTGCTTAACTGTTCCATCCATCGAACGCATAAGTTTATTTACCCAAGGAATGGACCGGATGAATTGCGGCACCGGAATGTCCATGCGAGAAAAAATAATAAAAACCGCTAGCGCGTAAATTGCGATTATCGCTCCAACCAACATACCGAGCAGAGGCCACTGTTTTGAAACAGGAGACTGCAGCAGGCATAATGGGAGTAAAGAGACAAGAGCTGCAAGACCGATGAACCGCTCCATAAATGTTGCAGCTATGGCAGCAGGAGTATTTTGAGAATCGCGGGATAACTGGTAAACTCTGTAAATATCGCCGCCTATCATGGAAGGTAAAAAGACACTTAAAAAAGTTCCAATAAAATAGAGTCCCAATAATCGACAAAAATTTATGTTCACTGATACTTTTCTGAGAAGTATATTCCATTTTATAGTTGAAATTAAAATTCCTATATGTGGAAAAACAACCACTAAAACAACGAACCGGAGATCGATTGAGGCAAAACTTCTTAGAACTGCAGTGATGTCAGCTCTATAAATCAAGACCGCAAGAAGCGAGAGTCCCAATATTAGTTTTCCGACTACTATTAGCTTAGATTTACTCTTATTCATATCATTTCAGCCGTGATTCTCATTCTCGATAACTAAAAATCAATTCTTGACACTATTGTTTACTTTCACTACATCAACCTTCAAACATCCACCTATCTTTTGAGATTTTGAATATGTTCTCTAACTTCATTTGGAGTCCGACTATGAACGAGAATCGAGTACCATATTTCCAAGTTCAAGAGCATCCAAATCCTGCCATGATGATCTCTTTTTTTCGTTTGATGCTCATTCAAGAGACGGAATACAGCTTCTTCTCGGAAGAACCCTGATTTTACAAGATAGGAAGCTCTGAAAAAACGTTGAAGGAAGGGGTACAATTCTTTGCCAAACCAAGCGGCCAATGGAAAGCGAAATCCACGCTTTCTTCTCGAAGCAAAACCAACAGGCAATTCTGTTTCCGCAATCCTCCTCTCTATGTATTTACGCTGATGCCCTTTTATTTTAAACTGAATCGGCACCTTAGCGAGAAATTCAACCAGTTCACGGTCAGCAAAAGGATTCCTAACTTCTAACCCGTGAGCCATTCCCATCCGGTCAGTGAGCATTAGAGAATGCTCGGGCAGGCGTGTCATGTAATCAGTAAAAAGCATTTTCTCGATAGGACTTTCAGCATCGCAACGGTAATATTGCTCCTTTAGAACC
>SDBV01003371.1_pt1 | contig 23623 bp, 22 predicted proteins | sample 2277081 | NCBI WGS metagenome assembly SDBV01 (sample SAMN10402039, study PRJNA504765) | marine sediment metagenome | isolation source: marine sediment core GS10_PC15, 223 cmbsf | place: Arctic Ocean: Southern Knipovich Ridge | collected 2010 | reverse complement strand
TAATGCGGGCGGAGGGACTCGAACCCCCACGAGCAAAGCCCACCAGCTCCTAAAGCTGGCGCGTCTACCAATTCCGCCACGCCCGCAAGTCCCGCGCCATGCGGCGGACAAAGACCGCGCGGGATCCAGAATGATTCTAGACTGCATTCTGGCGGCCGTTTCTGAGAGGGTCGCTCGACCGTTTTCGAGGAGAGAACCTTGGCCGACGAAACGCCTGCCGTCAAGCATCCAAACCGCGACAAACCGGAGGCGATCCGGACCCGAGTGGTCGTCGCAATCCTCCTGATCCTGTCCTCCGTGCTGGTCGCCGTGATCACGATCGGCGGCTGGGCGAAGCTCCAGGGCGCGTTGCCGGTCAACATCTTCTACATCATCGTCTACGTGTTGCTTGCCTTCTACGTGATGCGCTGGAACCGGGGCGTGCTGCCGGTCGCCAGCGCGTTGGGCGTGTTCCTGATCATCTTCGCCACAGTCTCGGCGGGCGCATGGTTCGCTCGCGACAAGCCCGGCTTCACCGACCCGGCGCTGCCGGCAGCGCTGCTCGGCTACCTGACGGTGCTCCTGATCCCTCTCCAGGCAGTCTTAATCGCGTTCGCGATGCGCGGTTTCCAGCAAAACTGGCACGTCGAAGCGGGCACGCGCGAATACTTCGAGGCGACGCAGAAGGCCGAGGGTAACACTGCCTGACCTAGTCGGCGAGGTGATCGCAGCGCACGGAGGCGGGCGCTACGACTCGGCCTCGACGGTCAGGACGCGACTACATGTCGATGGCTTGGCACTGGCGCTCAAGTGGCAGCGCGGGATGCTCGACGACTACACGGCGACCGTTTCAACCCAGCGGCCGCAGGTGACGCTCGAGCCGTTCGGCGACGCCGGCCACCGTGGCGTGCTCGACGGACACTCCGTGAGGATCGAGACGAACTCAGGGGAGCCGATCGCGCAGCGTGCCAACCCGCGCGCCGAGTTCAAACGCCTGCGTCGCCAGCTTCGCTGGGACGACCTCGACCTCTGCTACTTCGCGAGCTATGCCATCTGGGGATACATCAACGCGCCGTTCATGTTTACCCGCCCCGGTTTCGAGACCCGAGAGATCGAGCCGTGGGCCGAGAACGGTGAGGCCTGGCGCGGTCTGGAGGTCGTGTTCCCCGACGACGTACCGGCCCACTCCAAGGTCCAGCGCTACTACTTCGACGAACGCGACATGTTGCGGCGCAACGACTACACCGCCGAAGTGTTCGGCAACTGGGCCAAGGCGGCCCACTACTGCTACGACCACAAGCAGATGGCCGGTGTGACACTGCCGACCCGCCGCCGGGCGATGCCACGAGCGCGCGATGGCAAGCCCCGCAAGCAGATCGGTTTGGTCAACATCCGGGTCAAGGGCTTAGAGCTCGAATAGATCAGCGGTAGGTGTAAAACACGTCGCCGAAATCCAGCCAGCTGTACACACGGATCGCGTTCGAAATCGGAATTCGCAGACATCCGTGGCTCGCGGGCTGGTCCGGCACCGAAGCGAAGCCGTGAATCGCCTCGCCGCGGTTGAAGTAGACCGAGTAGTACATCTTCTTCTGGTTGTAGCCGGCCTGCTTCAGCCAGACGCGGAACTTACCCATGTCGGTGGGGGTCGCGCGAGTGCCCGACGAAGTGTGAAGCGTCATCACAGGCTTGGCACCGCGCGCCAGCACGACGACCTGGCGCGACCAGTCGAACTCGACGTGCTTGCCGGCCTTCGGGTAGCGCAGCTTGAAGCCGCCGCCGCCCGTTGCGAGCCTGCGGAAAACGGCTTCGCTCGCTACCGAATTGCGCGACATGCCGTTGACCTTGCGGAACGCGTGCACGGCGCGGGCAGTCGTACCGTTGTAGTGGCCGCTGGTCGGCGAGATGTATCCAAGCTGGCCAAGCCGTCGCTGAAGCGCGCGAACCGCAGTCCCGCGCGAGCCCCGGCTGGCATGTGCCTTCACGACCCAAACGCTCAGCCTGGCGCTCTGGCCCGTGGGCTTGTCGTTGGCTCCGAGGCGCTGGGCCGTGATCGTCCACTTGCCGCGCGTGCGCAGCTTCAGACCGAGCGTAAACCCTGCCGTCTTGCCGGCGGTTCCGTTGACGGCCTTGACCTTCTCACTGGCCCTTGCGCCCTTGCGGCTCGCCTTGATCAGCACTCGGTCGTCGGCCGTGAGGGGACTCAGCGAACCCCTCAGTACCAGCCTCGCCTTCGGCACCAAAACGGCCCGCTTACCCGCCATCAGGTAGCTGCGCGCCTTGAGCCTGACCTTCGCGTTCGATGCCGGCGCCGCACCGGAGCTGGCCGCGGCGATCCCGGCCGCGGCGCACGTGAACACCGTGAGCGCCGCCAAGACCAGCATCCGGGGTACGCGACCCGATCGCCTGGCGGAAAAACCAAGATGCGAGAGCAGTGTGCTCACCGGTGACCTATCGACCGGCGAGAGCCAACTTTGAATCAGGAACCTGTCTATCCCCCGAAAATCCGCAGTAGGACCGAGTCAACCGCACGGATCCACCGGGCTGCTGCGTAAACTGGAATTGAAGAATTGCGGCGGTGGAGGAACGGCAGACTCGATGGCCTCAAAAGCCATTGCGGGCAACCGCGTGTGGGTTCGAATCCCACCCGCCGCATCCGGAAGACAGCCCGTCTCCGCCCGTGCCGCAATAATCCTGCGGTGCTCCTGATCGACACGATCGCCGAACTGGTCTCGTTCGGCCCGCGCCTGCCGGGCAGCGACGCCGACCGCAAGACGACCGACTACCTGAAGCGGGAACTCAAAGAGCTTGGGCGGGATCCCAAGGTCGACGAGATCCGGGTGCGGCCCGACCACGACATCGCCCAGGCGGCTCACGCCGCACTTGCAGTCGCGGGGACGATCGTCTCGACCAAGATTCCGCCGCTCGGCCTGCTGATCGTGCTGTTCGCTGCGGCGTCGATGTATCTCGACCTGAGCGGCCGCGCCCACATCGTCCGGATGTTGCTACCGCCGCGACGCACCCGCAACGTCACGTACCCCGGCGCGATCGCCAATGCGCGAGTCCGCGTGGTGGTCACCGCGCATCACGACAGCGAGCGCACCGGGCTGCTCTACAGCCACTTCACTGGGCGCCTGCCGGGCAGGCTCGGTCACCTCGCCGGCCCGCTCGACCTCGTCTTTTGGGCGATCGCGACCGCGCTGCTGCTGACCGCCGCGCGCGCAACGGCCGGCGACTCGGAGCTACTGACGGTGTTGCAGTTCATCGTCGCGGTGGCGCTGCTGCTGGCGGTGCTCGCGCTGGTCGACGCGGCGTTCGCGAAGCCCTCACCGGGGGCATCCGACAACGCGTCCGGCGTCGCGGCCGCGCTCGAACTGGCACGGCGCTTCGACGCCCGCCCGGCAGACAATGTGGACGTCTGCTTCGCCTTCACCGCCGCCAGCGGTGGCCTGATGCTCGGCGTCCGAGATTGGATCAAGAGGCGCCAGTCGCAGATCAAGCGCCAGCAGCACGTGTTCATCAACATCGACGCTGTCGGTTCCGGCAAACTGCGCTTCACACGCGCCGAAGGCCAGGTGACCCTCTATTGGAACGATCAGCACCTGGTCGATCTGTCCGAACAGATCGCTGAACGGTTCGACGCCGCGCCGTGCGTCCTGCGGCACGGCACGGACGGCGTCGTGCCGACGATGATGGGAATCCCGTCGATCACGCTCTGCTGCCTCGACGAGCACGGACGCATGCCGCACTCGCACCGCCTGAGCGACACGGTCAACAACATCGACGAGCGGTCGGTCGAGGGCGCGACTTCGTTCGCCGAGGCGTTGATCCGGTTGCTCGACGACGAGATCGAGCCGCCGCCGGAGCCCAAGCCTCGGCAAAAGCAGGAGAAAAACGCGCCAACGGGCAAGCGCTCTGGCAGCCCAACCTAGCGCAGAGCAGCGCGAATACCGTCGAGCGCCTGCGGATTTTCGGCCGAGGACAGGTCGCCCGGATCCTCGCCAATCGCCACCGCGCGCACGGCGCGGCGCAGGATCTTGGCCGAGCGCGTCTTGGGAAGCGCATCGACGAACACGACCTTCGACGGCTTGAACGGCTTGCCCAACTGCTCGCCGACTAGATCCCGTAGCTCGGCGATGATCTCGTCGCCGCCACCGTTCGTCAGCACGCAGAACGCCCAAATCGCCTCGCCCTTGGTCTCGTGGGGAACGCCGACGACGGCCGACTCCGCAACCGCCGGATGCGCAACCAGCACCGACTCGACCTCGGCCGGGCCGAGCCGCTTGCCTGCCACATTGATCGTGTCGTCGGAGCGCCCAAGCAGGAACCAGTCGCCGTCCTCGTCGACCATCGCCCAGTCACCGTGGCGCCAGACGTTCGGGTACATCGACCAGTAGGTCTCGAAGAAGCGCTCGTCGTCGCCCCAGATCCCACGCGTCATGCCGGGCCAGGGCTTGGTACAGACTAGTTCGCCGACCGACCCGCGCAACGGCTTGCCGTCAGCGTCAAACACGTCGATCGCCATTCCATGGGAGGCCCCACCGAGCGAGCAGACCTTGATCTCTTCGACCGGGTAGGGACTGATGAAGCAGGCTCCGACCTCGGTGCCGCCGGAGATGTTGATAATCGGCACACGGTCCTGGCCGACCACATGGCTGAGCCACTTGTAGGGGTCGGGGTTCCAGGGCTCGCCGGTCGATCCGAATATGCGCAGCGACGAGAGATCGTGCTTTTCGACCCACGCATCGCCCTTGGTTTTGAGCGCGCGGATCAGTGTCGGCGAGACTCCGAGCGCGTTGACCCGATGTTCTTCGACCGAGGCCCAGACGCGATCCGGCTCCGGCCAATCGGGCGCGCCCTCGTACATCACGAGCGTCGCGCCGATCGCGCCAGCGCCGACCATTTCCCACGCGCCCATGATCCAACCCATGTCGGTAACCCAGTAGAGCGTCTCGTCCGGATGGAGATCGGCTTGGTAGAAGGCCTCGCTCGCCATCTTGACGAGAAAGCCACCGTGCACATGGACAGCGCCTTTCGGCCTACCGGTCGTGCCGGAGGTGTAGGCGATCATCAGAACATCCTCGGATTCAGTGTCCTCGCACGCGATCCCGTCGGGAGCGACGCGCAAGCCGGTCTCGCGCAGTTCGAGCCAACTGCGATCGCGTCCCTCGACCATCGGCACGTCGAGGCCAAGGCGATCGAAAACGATCACGTGCTCAATCGAAGGCGCTTGCGCGACCGCTTCATCGACGCTCGGCTTCATCGACGCGTGGTCGCCGCGGCGCGGTGCACCGTCGGCGGTGATGATCGCCTTGGCTTCGGCGTCTTGCAGGCGCGCGGCCACCGCGTGTGGCGCGAAGCCGGAGAAGATCGGCATGTAAATCGCACCGAGTTTGGCGACCGCGTATGCGGCGATCACTGCCTCGGGCACCATCGGCATGAACACGGCGACTGGGTCACCCTTGCCGATGCCAAGCTCGCGTAGGCCAGCCGCGATCGCGTCAACCTCTCGCTTCAACTGGGCGTAGGTCAGCTTCTCTACCGCACCATCCTCGTGTTCGCCGATGATCGCGACACGATCGGCTCGCTCACCGGCCGCGTGGCGATCGACACAGTTGTATGTCAGGTTGACCCGCCCACCAACGAACCACTTCGTCCATGGGATGCCGCCAGAGTCATCCATCACGCGCTCGTAGGGAGTTGTGAACTCGATCCCCATGTCGTTCACGACCGCGTCCCAGAACCACCCCATGTCTTCGATCGAGCGACGCCGCAACTCGTCGATCGACTCAATCCCATGCGAGCGCATCAGTCGCGTCACGTTCGCGTTTTCGACGTACTCAGGAGTAGGGCGCCAGGCAACCTCGGTCATCGGCCGCGGAATATAGCTCCGGACACGAAAAAGCCCCGTCTTGGCCAGCGGGGCTCTTTCGTGTCACGGAGGACCTCCCACGATATGTAAGGAAAAATGGGAGTTCGCCCGTCGTCTGTGGATTCGCAGCATCCAGCTTTCATGCCGGATAGTCGTGTATATCGGCACGACCGCCGGAATCCTTTATACCCGCTCGGCGCAATTTATTGACCACCGCGAGACCCCTTGACCAAGGGAAATATCCGCAAACTCCGCAGTGATTAGTTGTAAACGGGCTATGCCGGGGTGACCGGATTGCGTCGGCGAGAAAAAACCCGGTCCTTGCCGTCGTACAGGCCGAAGCGGCGGACCAGCTCACCTCGCAGAGTATCCGGCTCGATCACGGCATCGACCACAAGCTCCGAGGCCAAGTGCAGAATGTCGATGTCGGCCGCGAACTCCTCGCGCTTTGCCTCGACAAAGGCGGCCCGCTCGGCCTCGTCGGTGATCTTCTGAATCTGGTTGTAGAAGACAGCGTTGATCGCCGCCTCGGGGCCCATCACCGCGATCTGAGCGGTCGGCAATGCGATGCAGCAGTCGGGCTCGAACGCCGGCCCGGCCATCGCGTAAAGCCCGGCGCCGTAACACTTGCGAACGATCACGGAGATCTTGGGCACGGTCGCCTCGGACACCGCCGAGATCATCTTGGCGCCGTGGCGGATGATGCCTTGGCGCTCGACCTGCTTGCCGATCATGAAGCCGGGAACGTCGGCGAGGAACACCAAAGGGATGTTGAAGGCGTTGCACGTCCAAATAAACCTCGCCGCCTTGTCGGCGGAGTCGACGAACAGCACTCCGCCTTTCACATTCGGTTGGTTCGCCACGATCCCGACAGCGCGTCCGTCGAGTCGCGCGTAGCCGATGACCAGCTCCGCCGCCCATTGAGGTTGGACCTCGAGCCACGAGCCCTCGTCGATCAACGCGTCGAGCAGCTCGTGAATATCGAATGGAGTGTTCTGGTCGGCTGGAATCGTGTCGGCAATCGCCACAGCAGAAGCTGCCGATTCCGCCGGCGGCGCCGAAGGCGGCTGCTGGGTCCAGTTCGATGGAAGGTAGGACAGATAGCGCTTGGCGAGGTCGATCCCGTCCTCGTCCGACCCGACCAGAAAGTGCCCGCAGCCGGATACCGAGGTGTGCATCCGTGCGCCGCCCATCTCCTCCAGCGTGACCTTCTCGCCGATCACCATCTCGGCCATCCGGGGCGACCCCAGGTACATCGAGGCGTTGCCCTCGCGCATGATCACGACATCGCAGAAAGCAGGTATATAGGCGCCGCCCGCCGCCGACGGCCCGAACAGCACGCAGACCTGCGGCACGCGTCCGGACAGCTTGACCTCGTTGTGGAAGATCCGCCCGGCGCCGCGCCGACCGGGAAACATCTTGACCTGATCGGTAATCCGGGCGCCGGCGGAATCGACCAGGTAGATCATCGGAACCTCGTGCACAAGCGCCTGCTCTTGAATCCGGAGGATCTTCTCGACCGTCTTCGCGCCCCAGGAGCCGGCCTTGACGGTCGGGTCGTTTGCCATCAGCGCTACACGGCGGCCGCCGACCAGCGCCATACCTGTCACGACGCCATCGGCACCGAGCCCATCAGCGTCCCAGTTGGCGAGCAATGCTTCTTCGGCGAACGACTCCGAGTCAACCAGCCGGCGGACACGTTCGCGCACCTCGATCTTGCCCTGCTCTCCGAGCTTGGCGTGGTGGCGCTCCGGCCCGCCCGCCAGCGCGCGCTCGAGCGCCTCCTGGAAGCCGCTCGCGTCGGTGTCCGGGGGCGTGGTCGTCATTCCTTCGTGTTGAGCCTGTCCGTTGGAACTGGCTTATCGCCCGAGTAGTCGTAGAAGCCGCGCCCGGATTTCTTGCCGTAGAAGCCTGCGGCGACCATCTTGCGCAGAACCGGCGGCGGAGCGAAGCGCTTTTCACGATACTCGTCGAACATGATCTCGCCGATCGAGGCGATCGTGTCGAGGCCGACGAAGTCGGACAGCGTCAGCGGGCCCATCGGGTGTGCCGCACCGCCTTTCATCGCGACATCGATCTGCTCGATCGAGCCGACGCCCTCTTCGTAGGCACGCATCGAATCGAGCAGGTACGGCACCAGAAGGCGGTTGACGATGAAGCCGGCCTTGTCCTTGGCATGCACGTTGGTCTTCTTCAGCGACTCGCCGAACTTGAACCCGGACTGGAGCGTGTCGGTCGAGGTCTGGATCGACTGCACGACCTCGAGCAACGGCATCACCTGTACCGGGTTGAAGAAATGCAGTCCCAGAAACTGCTCTGGGCGTTTCGTGGCTGCCGCCTGATCGACAACCGACAGCGATGAAGTGTTGGTCGCGAACAGCGCTTCTTGCTTGACGACCTGGTCGAGCTGCTTCCACATCTCCAGCTTCTGCTCGAGGTCCTCGGTGATTGCCTCAACCACGAGGTCGCAGTCGGCCAGGTCCTGGTACTCAACCGTTCCGTTGATCCGCGCCAGCGCCGCGTCGGCATCGGCCTGCTCGACCTTGCCCTTCTCGACCGCGCGCGAGAGCTGCTTATTGATCTTGCCGAGGCCGCTTTCGAGCCTCTCGGGGCTCACTTCACAAGCAACCACATCGTAGCCCGACTGTGCAGCAACCTGGACTATCCCGTGACCCATCAGGCCGCAACCCAGTACCCCTACTTTCTTGATCTCCATGTAGCCTCCGTTATCGCCGTCCGCAAATCCAACAAAAGACACCGGGAGCCTAGTCAATGAGCGATCTCGTCAGCGTCGAGCAACAGGGCAATGTCCGTCATCTGGTCTTCAACCGGGCCGACAAGCGAAACGCCTTCAACCATGAGCTGGTGCTGGCCGTGCGCGAAGCGGCCTCTGAGGCCACCGACGACGCTGACACGCACTGCGTGATCGTGCGCGGCGCGGGACCGACCTTCAGCGCCGGAATCGATCTGGCGCAGGCCGGCGAGCTGGCAACGCACACCGACTCGCTTGCCAAGTTCCGCCGCGAATGCATCGAAATGGTCAACCTGCTCGAGGGAATGCCGAAGCCGGTCGTGGCTCAGATCCAGGGCGGATGCATTGGCCTCGGCGCCGAACTGGCACTCGCCTGCGACCTGCGCGTGATGGCGGACGACGTGAAGTTCGGGTTGCCCGAGGTGAAGCTCGGCTTGATTCCGGACGTCGGCGGCTCGACGCGACTACCGGCGGTGGTCGGGCTCGGCAACGCCAAGGAGTTGATCATGACCGGGCGGCTGATCGGAGCAGCCGAGTGCCACCGGATCGGTGCTGCCAATCGCGTTGCGTCGCTTGACGGTTTGGAGGGGTCGACCCAGGAGTTGGTCGACGAGCTGCTGGCGGCTTCGCCGCTCGCGGTCGGCTACGCCAAGCGCGTACTCGATCACGTCGCCAAGCCGACCACCGCGGCCAGCCTCGCGCTAGAAATCTCGCTCCAGCAGACGCTGGTCGGCACTGAGGATTTCCTAGAGGCCGGCGCCTCATACATGGAGAAGCGCGAGCCGCGCTGGACGCGCAAGACCCCGGCGCCCCAGCACCGCGAAACGGTGTAGTACAACGAGCACCACTAGAAGTAGCTAACTTCCGACCGGGCCAGCCTTGAGAACGTGCGACCCGAGCGGTCGCCCTAGAACTTCCTGCGCCCGAGACGAACAGCGGATCAGTTTGGTGAGATCAATCCCCGTCTCTATATCCATCTCGTGAAGCATCGAGACGAGGTCTTCGGTGGCGATGTTTCCGGTCGCCCCGGCCGGCACCGGACACCCTCCCAGCTCTCCGAACGAGCTTTCGAACGAGGCGACGCCCGCCTCGAGCGCGGTCAGCACGTTTGCCAGCCCCTGTCCGCGCGTGTTGTGGAAGTGCGCGGTCAGCTCGAGGCCCGACAACTCCGCCCGCGCGCGCTCAAAGAACGTGCGCACCTGAATCGGATTTGCCATGCCTGTCGTGTCCCCGAAGGCAATCTCCTGGCAACCGGCCTGGGCGAGTCGCTTAGCGATGCCGAACACCCTGTCCTCGGGCACCGTCCCCTCATACGGACATCCGAACGAAACCGAAATCACGCCCTCGCAGCGCAGGTCGGCATCACGCGCCCGCGCTACGACCCGCTCCAGTCCGGACAGTGAATCCTCGATCGAGCTGTTGACGTTCTTGCAGTTGTGGGTCTCCGAGGCAGACAGAAACAGGTTGACCTCGTCGAACAGCCTCTCCCCCGCCTCCTCCTGGATCGCCAGCGCCCGATCGAGTCCTTTCTCGTTCGGGATCAGAACCGTGTACGTGACGTCCCCGACGCGCGTGATGCCACGCAGCACCGGCTCCGCGTCGGAGAGCTGCGGGATTACATCCGGGCGGACGAACGAGGTCAACTCGATGCGCCTCAACCCGGTCTTCGAGAGGCAGTCGATCAGCGTCACCTTGTCGGTGGTGTCGATCACCTCTGGCTCGTTTTGGAAGCCGTCGCGCGGACCGACTTCGCGGATGCTCACGTTCTTTGGAAGTTCGCCCACGCCTAGAATATATTGCGGCTTCGCTGCGACCTACAGTCAAGTGAGGCAGCATTGAGGCTGCCTCCCCTCATATCATGGCAAGGCCACCGCTGACCGCGATCGCCTGGCCCGTGACGTACGAAGCATCGGGCGAGCAGAGAAAAGCGATCAACGCAGCAACTTCCTCGGGCTCACCGAGTCGGCGCAGCGCTGTTGCCTTACGCATCGTATCGACGACCTTCGGACCGATGTCGCCCAGCTCGGCCTCGGCACGTTGAAGCAGCGGCGTGTCGATTGGCCCCGGAGCGACCGCGTTGGCGTGAACGTTGAACCGCGCTCCCTCGCGCGCGATCGTCTTAGTGAAGCCGATCACGCCACTCTTCGCGGCCGAGTAGGAAGCCGAACCGCTCGAGCCGATCCGCCCAGCCTCCGATGCGACGTTGACGATCCTGCCTTCGCTGCGCTCGATCATGTCGCCGAGCAGAGCGTGCGTGACCCGCATCACGCCGAACAGGTTGATGTCGATCACCCGCTGCCATAGGTCTTCAGCCGTGTCTTTGAAGAACCCGAACTCGTCGGTACCGGCGTTGTTGACGAGGATCCCGATCGGTCCGAGCGCCGCCTCCGCGGCCGCGACGGCTTTGGGCACCGACCCGGAGTCGGTGACGTCCATGTCGAACGCCTCGCCATCGAGTTCGCCGGCAACGGCACGAGCGTTCTCCATGTCGATGTCGCAGACTGCCACCCGAGCGCCTTCGGCGGCCAGCCTGCGGCAGGTCGCCGCGCCGATTCCCTTGGCGCCGCCAGTGACCAACGCCGTCTTTCCCTCAAGCCTCATTGGGAGCAGCCTATACGGCTAAGGTTGGCTGATGGCACTTCCACAAGGGCCGCGAGCGCCGGGCCAAATCCAGCTCGCCGAGTGGTTGATGCGTCCGATCCAGTTTCTCGAGCGCAACCACCGCCGCTACGGAGAGTTCTTCACGATCAAACTGGCTGGCTTCAACGCGGTTGTGATCACCGACCCGGCCGTTATCAAGCAGGTCTTCACGGGCGACCCCGACGTGCTGCACGCAGGTGAGGCGAACGCGGCGGCGCTGGAGACGATCGTCGGTCGTAACTCCGTGCTCCTGCTCGATGGTCCGGAGCACCTGCGCCAGCGCAAACTGATGCTCCCCTCTTTCCAAGGCGATCGGATGCGCAGCTACGGCCGGCTGATCGCGGATATCACCGAGCGCGAGATCGATCGCTTCCCGATCGGCAAGCCGTTTCCGCTACGTGGGCACACCCAGGCGCTGACGTTGGAGGTGATCATGCGCGCCGTGTTCGGCATTGAGGACGCGCATAGGCTCGCATCACTACGAGAGGGCCTGACCGAACTGCTGGCCTTCAGCAGCAACCCGATTGCGCTCGCCAGCCTCGGTTTCCCGGTGGCGCGCAAGACGATCGGCCGGCGCACGTGGCGAAGGTTCGAGGCCAATCGCAACCGCGTCGACAAAGTTCTTTTCGACGAGATCCGTGCCCGTCGCGACGACGAGACTGCGGCTGAGCGCAGCGACGTGATGTCGGTCCTGATTCAGGCTCGCGACGAGTCCGGAGCGTCGATGACCGACCAGGAGCTACGCGACGAGTTGATGACGCTACTGGTTGCCGGCCACGAAACGACCGCGACGGCGCTCGCGTGGAGCTTCGACCTGCTTCTTCACAACCGCAACAAGCTCGATCGGCTCAAGGCCGAGCTGGCCGAACAGCCCGAGGGCGGCGAGTACCTCGACGGTGTGATCAAGGAAACGCTGCGGCTGCGGCCGGTAGTGCCGGCCGTCGCTCGCAAGTTGACGGAGCCGATCGAGCTGAGCGGTCAGACGATACCGGCCGGAACGCGTGTGGCTCCGAACATCTACCTGACCCAACACCGACCCGACCTCTATCCGAACCCAGCCGCCTTCGAGCCGGAGAGGCATGTAGGCGACGTAGGCGACGCCGCTGACACCTACACGTGGATCCCGTTCGGCGGCGGGATCCGCCGCTGCCTCGGAGCGAGCTTCGCCTTGTACGAGATGAAGGTGGCGATCCCGATCATCTTGTCGCGCGTCGATCTACGCACCGCGTCTCCCGGTCCAGAGCGAATCAAGCGAAGAGTCATAACGTTCGTGCCCGAGCACGACACGCGCCTGATAGCAGACCGCATCCGCGCACGCTCCGGCGGCGGCGGCGCGGCGCCATTACCCGCCTGACTAGTACGCTTCGCGACCGCATGGCAGGCCTCGATCAAATCCAGGAGGAGCACCGCACGATCGCGATCATCGGCGGCACCGGCGCACTAGGCGCCGGCCTCGCGCTGCGCTGGCTGGTGGCCGACACACCGATCCTGATCGGCTCGCGCGACGAGGGGCGCGCCAAGAAGGCCGCCGGGGAGCTTGGCAAGCGTGCGCGTGAGGCTGGCGCCAGGGATCCGCAGGTCGATGGATTGGTCAACGAAGAGGCCGCCAAGGGAGCGTTGACGGTCGTACTCACGGTGCCGTTTCGTAACCAGTCCGAGAACCTCAACAACCTCCAGTACGCGCTTCAGCCGCAGACGACTCTGATCGACGCGACGGTGCCGCTCGCGGCCGCGATCGGCGGTCGCGCGACGCGCACGCTCGGCGTCTGGCAGGGCTCGTGCGCACAGCAGGCGCAGGAAATGGCTCCGCGCGGCGTCAACGTCGTGTCCGCGTTTCACACCGTCAGCGCTGCGGGATTGGCCGATCCGTCGCACACGCTAGACGAAGACGTCTTGATCGCCGGCGACGATCGCAAGTCGAAGGACCACGTCGCCGAACTGGTGAGCCGCATTCCGGGTCTGCGGCCGGTCGACGTCGGTGACCTCGAGGTGGCAAGGATCATCGAACAGCTGACGCCGCTACTGATCTCGATCAACAAGCGCTACAAGATCAAGCACTCCGGCATCCGCGTCAGCGGCCTGCCTGAATGATCACGCTGCTGTCCGGCGGCACGGGCGGCGCCAAGCTAGCGCGCGGCATGCTCGACGTCGTCGGCCCCGACCAGCTTGCCGTAGTCGCCAACACCGGAGACGACATTGCCGCGTTCGGACTGCATGTCTCCCCCGATCCGGACCTGATCACCTACTGGCTGGCTGACGTGATCGACGAACGGCGCGGGTGGGGAGTCCAGGGAGAAACCCAGCACACATTCGAGCAGCTGGTTTCGCTTGGCGCACCCGACTGGTTCACGATCGGGGACAAGGACCTCGCGACCTGCATGCTTCGCACGCAGTTACTGCACGAGGGTCGGCGGCTGACCGAGATCACTCGCTTGATCGCGCAGGCGTTCGGGCTCGAGGCCTACGTGCTGCCGATGTGTGACGAGCCCGTCCAGACGCAAGTTCGCACCGAGGGCGAGTGGCATCATTTCCAGGAGTACTTGATCCTCCAACACGGCGAGCCAGAGCTGGAGGACGTGAATTTTCGCGGCGTCGAGAGCGCGCGTGTCACCGAGGAGGTCAAGCGCGCAATCGAGATCGCCGACGCGCTCGTTATAGGGCCATCGAACCCGATCGCCAGCATCGGCCCTGTACTTGCGGTCCCCGGAATGCGCGAAGCGCTGGAGCGAGCGGACGCACCGATCGTAGCGGTCAGCCCGCTGGTCGACGGCAGGTCGATCAAGGGCCCGACTGAACGATTCATGGGCTGGGCCGGGCTCGAGCTATCGGACAGCGGCATCGCAACCCATTACGCCGGACTGATTCAGGGCATGGTGACCGACCGGTCCTCGTCGTCCGGCACCCCGACGCTCTCGGAGGTAGTCGTCCGCCAGACCAACACGATCATGGCGACCCCGGGCGAGCGCGCGCGAGTCGCGCAAGAAACGCTCGACTTTGCGGCTTCGCTGGCTGAGTAGGTCGCCGCGGCGAGGTCGCTGCGAGTAGGGTTCCAGTTCATCGACGTACCTCACCATGCCAACCGCAGCGATTCTCCCGATCAAGCGCTTCGACTCCGCCAAGCAGCGGCTCGGAAGAGAGTTGGGCGGCGGCACGCGAACCGCTCTAGCGGCCGCGATGGTTGGCGACGTGCTGAGCGCCCTACAGCGTGCGGAGGCGCTCGAGTCGATCGTCGTCGTGTCGGGTGAGCGGCAGGCCCACGACCTTGTCATTGAAAACGACCTGATCCTCGTCCAGGACCTGCACGACAAGGGCCAGTCGCACGCCGCTCGTTCCGGCCTGGCGCGAGCAGCGGCTCTCGGCTGCGATCGGGCGGTTTTGATCTCCGGCGACTGTCCACTGCTCGACCCCAGCGAACTCGACGAGCTGTTGCGCACCGCGAGTACCGACGTGACAGTTGTTCCCGATCGACACGGGACCGGCACCAACGGTCTCGTTATCAACCCCTCCGGACCGTTCGAGCCGCAGTTCGGACCCGACTCTCTCGCTCGCCACACTAGCCAGGCAAAGCGTAGGGACCTGTCCTGCTCGGTCGTCTCAGTCAATTCGATCGCGATCGACATCGACAACCCCGAAGACCTGGCCGAGCTGTCGCGCGAGCTGCGCGACTCGCACGGGCGTGCGCCGAGGACGCTCGGTGTACTACGTCAGCTCGAGCGCTCGCGGCCGTTACCTCCGGTCGCGGCCTAGACTTGGGACACAGGCTCGAAGCGGAGCCGCTGTCTAGCATCGGCGAGATCGCGCCCGGCGACGACCTCGCGGACGCTGTCGTGAGCGCGGCGCAGCGCACCGCCACCGCGATTGGCGCCGGTGACGTCATGGTGATCGCACAGAAGGCGATCTCCAAGGTTGAGGGCAGATTGCGAGTTCTCGCCGAGGTGACTCCATCCGACCGCGCGGTCGAGTTGGGCGCGACCCTTGGCAAGGACTCACGACTCGTCCAAGTGATCCTCGACGAAAGCGTCGAGGTGCTACGTGCCGAGCGCGGCGTCCTGATCGCGCGAACGCGACATGGTTTCGTTTGCGCCAACGCCGGCGTCGACCAGTCGAACGTTGCTGACCGCGACACCGTCTGCCTGCTTCCGAAGGATCCGGACCGATCGGCGCAAGCGTTTCGGGCTGCATTCGAGCGGCTCACCGACCTTCGCCCCGCGGTCGTCGTCTCGGACAGCTTCGGCCGAGCCTGGCGCCTCGGCCAGGCGGAGGTCGCGATCGGCTGCGCTGGTTTGAAGCCGCTCGACGACCGCCGCGGCGAGGCTGACGCGCGCGGGCGCAAACTGACCGCCACGATCGATGCGACCGCAGACGAGGCTGCTGCGGCGGCGGGTCTCGTTCGCGAGAAGGACGGGCGCGAGGCTGTCGTGATCGTTCGAGGTCTGGAACGCTTTGTCACACCCAAGGACGGGCCCGGCGCCGCAGCAATCGTGCGACCGGTTGACGAAGACCTGTTTGGTTAGGGGGTCAACACCGCGGCGCCACGGAAGTCGCCAGCCTTTACCAGCGCCAGCGCCTCGTTGGCTTGCTCGAGCGGGAACTGCTCGACCTCGGTCTCGATCGGGATCTTGGGAGCCAGCTCGAGGAACTCCTGGCCGTCCTGGCGAGTCAGGTTGGCGACGCTGCGAACGACGCGCTCGCCCCACAGCAGGTCGTACTCGAACTCGGGAATCGGGCTCATGTGAATACCGGCGCAAACCACCACGCCACCCTTGCGCACGGCACGAAGCGCCTGCGGAACAAGCTCGCCGGCAGGCGCGAAGATGATCACGCTGTCGAGCGCGACCGGGGGAAGCTGGTCGCGCATCCCCGCCCACACCGCGCCCAGCTCGATGGCGAAGTCGCGACCGACGTCGTTGCGTGTATAGACGTAGACCTCGAAGCCCATGTGTCGGGCGAGCTGTATGACGATATGAGCCGAGGCACCGAAGCCGTACAGGCCGAGCCGGCCGGGACCATCGAGCCCCTTGACCTCAGCCAGGCGCAACGCCCGAAAGCCGATCAGCCCGGCGCACAACAACGGTGCCGCCTGCGGGTCGGGGTAGCCCTCCGGAATCGGAAACGAGAAGTCGGCGCGCGCGAGGGCCAGCTCCGCGTAGCCGCCGTCGAGCTGGTAGCCGGTGAACTCCGGTGAGTCGCAGATGTTTTCGCGCCCTGCGCGGCAGTACATGCAGAGCCCACAGACGCTGCCGAGCCAGGGTACACCGACGCGGTCGCCGATCGCGAGGTGCGACACGTCATCGCCCAGTCGCTCGACCGTACCGACGATCTGATGTCCGGGGATCAGCGGCAGCTTCGCCCGCGGGAGCTCACCCTCGACGATATGCAGGTCGGTGCGGCAGACCGCGTTAGCGCTGACCTTGACCAGAACCTGCCCGGGGGCGGGCTCGGGGTCTGGTACCTCGCTGAGCTCGAGCCGGTCGTCCTCGACCGGGCCCGGCTCGGACAGAACCATCGCCCTCATGGACCCCAGGTTAGGCCGTCCTCCAGAAAGAACATCCCGACGGAACTCCCGATCGCGCAAGCGGCGCAGCCGCGTAGCGCGACTCGGTCAATATTTCTGAAGGATGTTGTACAGCGTGTCACGTTGAGCGGGGGTGCGGCCACCGGCGCGGGCAGCTCCAATCAGTTGATCGGGGTCGAGCCGGTCGCCATGCTGCGAACCGGCCATGCGCGAAATCGACTCCTCCATCAGCGTGCCGCCGAGGTCGTTGACGCCCCAGCGCAGGCTCTCGGCTGCAGCGTCCAATCCCATCTTCACCCAGCTCGCCTGCAGGTTACGGATCTCGCCCCCGAGCGCCAGCCGGAACACGGCCGTGTGCTTGAGATTGTCTTCGCGCGAGATCTCCTCGATCCCGTGGGTGCGGCCGAGCATCGTTTGGAACGGGATGAAGCTGAGCGGCACGAACTCGGTGAATCCGCCGGTACGCTGTTGCAACTCACTGACGACGTGCATATGCTGGGCAAGCTCCCAGGGTTCCTCGATGTGGCCGAACATCACCGTCACCGTTGATCGCAGCCCGGCCGAGTGCGACGCCTCGATGATCTCGACCCAGCGGTCGACCGGCAGCTTGTTGGGCGAGATCCGCTGACGCACCCCGTCGTCAAGCACCTCGGCGGCCGTTCCCGGCGTCGAGCCGAGCCCGCACTCGCGCAGGTACTCGAACACATCCCGCGGCTGCTTGCCGGAGCGCTCACACATGAAGTGCACCTCCATCGGCGAGTACGCGTGCAGGTGGATATCGGGCGCCACCTGCTTGACCACTCGCAGCCAGTGACCGTAGTCGTCGAGCGTGTAGTCGGGGTGGATCCCACCCTGCATGCAGATCTCGGTCGCGCCGTAATCGACGGCGTCATTTACCTTGGCCGCAAATTCGTCCTCGCCGATGAGATACGCGTCGGGCGACCGCTTGCCCTGGCCGAACCCACAGAACGCGCATCCAACTTGGCAGATGTTGGTGAAGTTGATGTTGCGGTTGATGACGAAGGTGGCTACGTCACCGGCGAGCCGCTCGCGGATCTCGTCGGCGGCGCTGCGAATCTGCTCGACGGCTTCCGGCCGTCGCTCGGCGAACAGCGCCGTCAACTCTTCCTTGGTCAGACGGCGATCGTCGCGCGCCTTCTCGATAGCCCCTTCGACCAGATCCTTCCTGATCGGAACGTCGCGGCGACGACCTGACCCCTGCCGTGGTATGAACGACCAGTACTTCAGCTTGATCGTGTCGAGCACGCCCTGCGCGATCCAATCGGAATCGATGTACTGGGGGTAGACGCAGAGCCGCTCGGTCAGAGCGTAACCCTCGCCCGCCAGCCGCTTGCGGACCTCGTGGGGGCTCGGAAACGGGTGCTCGGGCGAGATGTGGTCACCATTGGCGGAGAGACCGCCAAGGTCGGTCGCTCCGTCACGGATCAGCGGCAGCCACCAATCGGACAGGTTTGGCGGGACTTGGACGCCAACGTCGGGCATCACCGCGCGGCACTCGCGTACCAGCCTGCGCATGTCGTCGATCGAGATCGGGCTGGCCCACTCCGGCAGCGGCGCCTCTCCCGTTACGACGGCGCCGCTCGCGTTTCCGTTCTCGTTGGCGACGTCTCCCGACCAACGCCGACGCGCCGCACGATCCGCAATTTGGGCGACCTCCTGCCCGTAGTAGCGCGGGTGCGGCACGAAGTTCTGGATGATCAGCTCCTGGATGTGACCGTGACGAGCCTGAACGTCGGCGAGCGCCTCGAGCGACGCGAAGCGCTCCTGCTCGGTCTCACCGATTCCAACCAGGATGCCGCTCGTAAACGGGATGCGCAGCTCGCCTGCTGTCTCTATCGTCTCGAGCCGGCGAGCAGGGTGTTTGGTCGGCGAGCCGGCGTGGACGGTCTCCATCAATCGCTCCGAGACGGACTCGAGCATCAGGCCCATCGAGGCGTTCACCTCGCGCAGCCGGCCAAGGTCCTCGCGCGAGAGCACGCCCAGGTTCGAGTGCGGCAGCATGCCGCGCTCGAGCGCACGCTCGCAGGCCCAAATCACGTATGAGGTGAAGTCGCGGTGGCCGTGCGAGGCAAGCAACTCCGCCACCTCGGCGTTGTGCTCCGGCATCTCGCCTGTCAGCACCAACAGCTCCTTGCAACCACGGCGAGCGGCGTCGTCGAGCTGCTTTTCCACCTGCTCGGGAGCGTGGAGGTGGGCCTTGTGTGTGGCAAACGAGCAGTACTTGCAATGGCACTGGCAGGTGCGCGAAAGCGAAAGAGTGAAGTTCCGCGAGAAGGTGATGCGCCTCATCAGAGGCAGAAGTCTATTACGCCCCGAAGGCGCCTTAGTCGCCGATCTGCTGTGTCGACTTGATCGTGATCTGCTCGGTCGTCTCGCTTAACACGATCGTGGCCGCGCCGAAGCTCTTGGCAAGGTCGAGGGCGAGCTTCTCCCCCTCGGTGTCGACCTTGTCGAGCGGCAGCACGTCGAGCGGTGCCTTGTCGAGCGGCACCGTGTCGAGCAGGGTCCGGATGTCGCCCTCGAAGACGAGTGAGCCGGTGTCGCCTATCGACTCGCTAGCAGAAGGACTGGGCAGGTCGCCGACCGGCCCGACCGACCCGACCACAGCGTCGCCATCGATAGCGAAGCGCGCGACCTCGTTCTTGCCCTGGAGAATCACGTAGGTCGTGTTGTCGCCGCTGCCCTTGACCGACAGCGACAGGTCGCTGTCGTTACTGCCAAGAATGCCCTGAATAAAGGTCTGGGCCTTGCCCAGCGATTGGCTGAACTGCTCGCCGTCGGCGAGCTGAACCCGGAACTCGAACTGATCCTCGCCCACCAGCGAAACCGCGACCTGCTCCATCGGCCCGATCAGATCCCCGTTGAGGTCCACCCCGGTCGCGCTTTTGAGCTGCCCGAGTGCCTGATCGACCTGCACCGTGGACTGCGGGTCCGCCTGCTTGACGGCGGCAAGCCCGAACTTGACGAGCTGATTCGGGTCGGCAATCGCGACGGTCGCTATCGCGTCGGGCGACGGCGAGTTGAGCGATACGCCGTTCGTCGTCAGCGGCAGATCGTCCTCGCTCAGGTCTTCGTTGTTGGTCTGGATAACGGTCTCGCCTTCCAAGCCCGACGGCGTGACCGTCGCGCTCGTCCAGAACAAGCCCAGGGCGTCGACGAACTTGACCTTGCGCGCCTGGGCGACCTCTTTGGCATCGCTGTTGTCGAGCAGTTGCTGCGAGTCACCCACGACGCGGATCAGCGAGTCGTCGCCCATCTCGTCGATCTGTGCCTTGAAGTCGTTGGCGGAGTTGGCGTTGTCCGATCCCTCGGCGTTGTCGATCGCCCGCCGAAGCTGCTGCTGCGTCCGCGCGGCAAAAATAATGCCGTCCCTGAGGCCATTGAAGTTGACCTCGTCGTCCTCGTCATCCGGACCAACGTCCTCCCAGAGAAAGGCGCCCTTGTAGTCAGGTAGCTGCTCAGCCTCTCGCTTGTCGATGTCCTTCTGGATGGAGGCCTTTACGGCATTCGGGTTTTGCACCTGCAGCGCCAGATTCTGGTTGTCCGAGTTCGGCCCGGACTGCGAGATGACGAGTGAATTACCAAGCACCGCGTCGATGCCGCTTTGACTGCCGCTCCCGGAGACCTGCGAGACGATCTGCTTCTTGATCTTGCTCCATCCCTTGACCTTTGCGGCGCCGAGGTCGTCGAGCTGCTTGATCGGACCGGAGTCGAGGTCGGTCGGCACGACCACCACGACCGCCGAGTCCTTCGGCAGGTACTTCAACGCGGCTTCAATCTCCGCTGAGAGCTTGGCGTTGTCGCTACCGCCGCAGCCGGCGAGCACGACCGCAGCGATCACGACCACCAAGGCCCCAGCGTGGCAGGACCTTGCTCTCACCATGCTGCCAGCGAAGCCGTGCGAGCGACTCTAGGGCTTTGTCTCTTTGCCCAGCTGAGAGGGGATCGCCGGTTCTGCTTTGTCCTTGTCATCGACGAACAGATACCAGTAGGTCACTCCACCGAGCACACCACCGGCCAAGTCGCCGACCAGGTAGACCCACCAGTCCTGAAACGTGAAGCTGTCGGCAACCGCGGCGCCGAACCAGCGCGCCGGATTGAACGCACCGCCGGTCAGCGGGCCGCCGATCATCACGACGAGCCCGAGCGTCGCACCGATCACGAGCGGCGCCCACTCCTTGGGGGTCTTGGGGCTCATCGCCAGCGCGATCACGGCCCATACCAGGAAGAAGGTGCCGAGTCCCTCGACGATCAGACCGGTCCAAGTGGCGGTGAGCAGACTGTCGTTCAACGCGACCGCGCCGAAGTTGACCGTCTCGCCGACGGCGTCGTCGATCACGAGCTTGGTCAGCAACGCGCCGGCGATTCCGCCGAGCAGCTGCGCCAACGCATAGATCGAAGCGTCGATCGCACTGATCTTGCGCAGCAGGGCCGCAGTAAGCGTGACCGCGGGGTTGAAGTGCCCGCCGGAGATCACACCCAATGACGCGACCAGCATGAACAGGACGAATGCGTGCACGAGGCCAACCACAGCCCAGTCAGACCCGGTTCCCTGCACGCTGATGAACAGCGTGATGACAAGGGTGATCGAGAACACCAGCACCAACGTGCCGAGGAATTCGGCTGCGTACGCCTTCATGGTCCGTGGTTCCACCTGAAAAACCTCCGAAATCGACTGGCTGCCAAGGGTGCTGAAGACCCGCAGGCCGGCACCTCATCAAAAGACCGGCGCAGTCTATACGCAGGGCCGGTCGCCCGCAGTGCCAGCCCCGCGGCGGTGCATGCGGACTTCGCTACTGGGCGCGGCGGCGAGCGAACTCAGCGCGAGCACTCTCGGGCCGACCCCACATCTGGACCACCTCGACCCGCCCCTCGCGGACCTCTCGCAGGGCGATCTCGCCCTCGATCGCTGAATCGTCGAGCCCCGCCAGCACCGATCGGATCGTCTCCGCCGCTGCCGCATGTCCGAAGCTGTTGGCGCAGTTGATCCGCCAGTGCCAGTCGCTGCGCGAGTGCGGCTGAGCGTTGCAAGCAGAGAGCGCTACCGCGGCGTCGATATAGCGGCGCTCATCGGCGATCCGCAGGTCGAGCTGGAGGTCGGTCCAGTCACTCGGCAGCGAGTCGACGATCTGCTGGAACTGCCCGGACAAAGCCATACTCGAAGGCTACTCGACCGGCCCAGGGCGGCGGCGAAATACAATGGGAGGATGACGACCAACGCACCCGCCGGTTTGGAAGCGGGCTACGCGGCCGCGACCACGGGAGCGGGGCTCGTGGAGCGCGCCGGCCGCGGCGTGCTGACCGTTAGCGGCCCCGACGCAGTCGACTTTCTCCAGGGGCAGGTAACGAACGACGTGGCCGCGCTCAATCCAGGGTCGGGCTGCTACGCCGCGCTGCTCACCCCGAAGGCTCGGATGCTCGCCGACGCGCGCGTGCTGGTAACGGCCCCGGACCGGCTGCAGCTCGACACCGAGCCGGTAGCGCGCGAGCGAGCGCTCTCCGATCTACGCATGTACAAGATCGGCAGGGACGCGACCGTCGAAGACCTCAGCGATGAACGATCGCTGCTGCGGATCGTGGGCCCGCGGTCGGCAGAGGTGGCGGGACTGGCGGCCGGCGAAGTGGCAATGCCATCGCGTGAACACGACTTCGTTGAGGTCGAGGCCGACGGTCAGCGCGTGCTGGCGATAGCGACTCAGTTCGGTATCGACGTGCTCTGCGCAACAAGCGGCGGATCACAGGTAGCGGCCGCACTGCTCGACGCAGGTGCGGTCGAGATCTCCGAACAGGCTGCCGAGGCGATCCGCATCGAGCACGGTGTACCGCGCTACGGCGTCGACATGACGGAGGCGAACCTGCCCGGCGAGGCGGGCATCGTCGAGCGGGCGGTCAGTTTCGAGAAGGGCTGTTACGTCGGTCAGGAACCTGTCGCGCGAATGTTCCACAAGGGCCGCCCCAACCGGCACCTGCGCGGCCTCGAACTGAGCGAGCCGATCGCTGTCGGCGCGGCATTGCTGGCCGAAGAAAAGGAAGTTGGGCGCGCGACCTCGACGACCGACTCGCCACGACTGGGACCGATCGCGATCGGGATCCTGCGCCGGGAGGCAGGCCCGGGCGACGAACTGGCGGTGGCGGACTCGTCCGCAAGGGCAACCGTGATAGAGCTTCCGTTCTGACCATGGAGCGCCATGAAGCGGCACCACGAACTGGGCCGGTCAGGCGTTGCAACGACGGAACATGCGAGATGCTAGGTCGGTGCAGGTCGGTTTGGTTCGGGTAGGATCCGCATCCGGAGGAGTAATGAAGGCACGACGTAACGCACGAACGCTGGTCGCCGCAACGCTCGTAGCCGGGTTGCTGGTCGTTGCCGGCTGCGGTGAAGGCTCTGGCAGGGGTGACGAAAACAAGCCTCCGCTGCCGATCGTGATCGCGGTCCAGATCGGCGACGACGAGGTAACGGGCTCGCCGGAGAAGATCGGTGCAGGACCGATCACGCTGATCGCGTCGAACCAAACGAAGCTTCCGCAAAAGCTGAGGGTCGAAGGGCCGCGCCTCGAGCGCGTGCTGCCGGTTGACGCAACCGACGCCGCGACCCTCAAGATCACCCTCGAACCCGGCGAGTACACGCTTTCGACCGGCGCCAGAGACCAGCAGACCAAACCGTTCGCGCTCCGGGTCGGGCCCAAACGCGCCACGTCCCAGCCGCGACTGCTGCTGCCCTAACAGCGTGATCGCCGTCACATAGGCAAGCATTAGCTATTTGCAATAATTGCATGGATGCAATCATCTGAAACGGACCCGCAGGCGCTGGCCCGCAAGCTGTCGAGCTTTCTGCGCCATCTTGCGA
>SDBV01003370.1_pt1 | contig 23626 bp, 28 predicted proteins | sample 2277081 | NCBI WGS metagenome assembly SDBV01 (sample SAMN10402039, study PRJNA504765) | marine sediment metagenome | isolation source: marine sediment core GS10_PC15, 223 cmbsf | place: Arctic Ocean: Southern Knipovich Ridge | collected 2010 | reverse complement strand
ATAATCCCGACAGGCCGAGAAATCTGGCAAAGTCGGTGACGGTTAGGTGAAGAAACTTCTTCTGTTTGACATGGACGGAACACTTACGGAGAGCAGGGCTGTTGTCGAACCGGAAATGGCTACCCTGCTGGTAGACCTGCTTGAACGGTGGCGTGTGGTCGTTGTTTCTGGGTGTGGCCTCCCAAGGTTCAAGGATCAATTGCTTGCCGGGTTTCGGGAGATGCCGCAAGGGTTGATCCTGTTTCCCTGCTGTGGAACGCAGGGTTATGAGGTGAGGGCTACGGGTTGCCGGGAATTGTTCAAGGAAGTGGCGTCTGTTGAACTGCGCGAGAAGGTGAAGGGGGTTCTGGAAGAGGCCTGTCGGCGGTTTGGGATACCGCTTTACCACTACGGGGACACTATGGAGGACAGGGAGAGCGTCATTTGCCTGTCGGCTCTTGGGAAAGATGCGCCGGTGAAAGAGAAGAAGGCGTGGGACCCGGACCGGGCCAAGCGTATGCCGGTAGTCCGGTGGGTTCAGGGACAGTTGCCGGACTGTGAAGTCCATGCAGGGGGAACAACTACAGTTACGGTAACCCCTTCGGGGCTCGATAAGGGTCATTGCGTGGATAAGATAGAGGCCTTGTATGCTGTCAGGGCTTCGGAGATTCTTTTCGTTGGGAATGAGTTGGACGAAGAAGGCAACGACTACCCCATAGTCCGGCGTAACGTAGAGTCGGTAGCGGTGGCCGGTCCCGACGATACAAAAGAGATAATCCGAGGGCTGCTGGCCGACTGGGAGGCGATGGCGGCATGAAGGTCCTTTTCCTGTGCGGAGGCAGAGGCCGTCGGATGTCCCCGGTCACGGAGGACAAGTTCTTGCTGAAGTTTCTCGGCAAGACGCTGCTTGAGCACCAGTTGGACGTAGCTGTGAATGCGGGCTTGACCGAGTTCCTAGTTGTTGCGAATGAAGGCAACATCGAGCGTATCGAGCGTACCCTTGATGGGATTAGGGCCGAGGTGATCCTCCAAGAAAGAAGCGGCGGTATGGCCGAAGCTGTAAGAAGCGCCAGCCGATGGTTGGATGATGAGGTCATCGTGGCCAATCCTAATGATATCATCGAGGTGTCAGGCTACAGGCGGTTGTTGGATGCTTACAAGGGTGGGGCAGCAACCTCCTATCTTCTAGCACAGGAAGTGGAAGAATATGTTCCTGGTGGATACCTTGCGGTTGATGAGTCGAATCGGGTACTGCGAATTGTCGAGAAACCGGAGCGGGGTAACGAGCCGTCCAACTTGGTCAACATTGTCCTCCACCTTCATACAGAGTGCGACCGGCTGGTCAGCCAGTTGGAGAATACCCGCAGCGAGCATGACGATGTCTATGAGTGTGCTTTGAGCGCGTTTATAGGACAAGGCCTTCGTATTCAAGCGGTGCCATATGATGGACACTGGGTGGCTATTAAGTATCCGTGGCACATCCTTCACGCTGTTGAGCACTTCCTGGAAGGGGTTGGAGGTTGGGTCTCAAAATCAGCAGACATCTCGGATGCGGCCTCGGTTGATGGGAAGGTTATCATCGGTGATGGTGTCCGCATTTTGGAGAACGCTGTGGTGCGGGGGCCGGTCTATATCGGGCCGGGGACGGTGATTGGCAACAACAGTCTGGTGAGGGCCTACAGCCACATCGGGGCAGATTGCGTAATTGGTTTTGGGACGGAGATAAAGGGTTCCTATGTCGGAGACCGGACGTGGGCGCATATGACGTACCTCGGCGATTCCATTGTCGGTGATGATTGTTCCTTTGGTGCGGGGACTGTAACAGGGAACCAGCGGTTGGATGGGAAGACCATCGCAGTAATGGCAGATGATCAGGTTATTGACACCGGGCTTGATAAACTAGGGGCCATCATCGGCGACAACTGTCGCACTGGCATACACGTTGGTACTATGCCAGGAGTATCAATTGGGGCTGGCTCGGTTATCTTCCCTCATGTGAACATGACGAAATCGGTGGAGACAAATAGTAGAGTGACCGGCGAGGGAGTCGTTCTTCGCCGCAATGACACGGTGGATGAAAAGGAAATGGGATGCGGGTAACGGCAGTCATTCCATGTCATAACGAGGCCAAGACCATCGCCGGGGTCGTCAAGGCGTGTCTTCAGTTCGTTGACCTCGTTGACCGGGTCATCGTCGTAGATAATCTGAGCAGCGATGGGACTGCGGATATTGCTGCCGGGTTGGTTGGCTGGACGAACATCGTCCAGTGTAGCCGCAAGGGGGCTGGCATCTCGACGCGCAAGGGGCTTGTTGCTGCTCTAAATGTGACAAGCGGTCACTTCGCCGAGGCCATCGTGACCCTCGATGGGGATGGGCAGCACGACCCTGACGATATTCCAAGGCTTCTTGGCCCGCTGTACCATGACACTGCCGATATCGTCATCGGGTCCCGGTTTATGAGGGACTACGACTGTCCCCGGTACAGGAAGTTGGGGATCGATGTGATCACCGGCCTCTACAACCTCGGAAATAGGGGAAAGGTATCGGACGCCCTCTCGGGCTTTCGGGCATTCAGCCGGAAGACCGTCAGGCCGTTGCTTCCTACGGAGTCTGGCTTTAGCTACGGCATCGAGATGCTGGTCAAGGCCAGGGCGAGGCACCTCCGCATGATCGAAGTGCCGGTCCGGTGCGTCTACCATGAAGAGTTTTCCCAGAACTCCACCAGCAACCCGGTGACGATGGGAATTGGTATTGCGCTGAAGACGGTCAAGTGGCGAGTGAAGGAGGAAATCTTTTCATGAAGCGGGAACCAACCAAGACTTGGCTGAAGGAAAACCCGACACCGAAGTTCTGCCCCTGCCCTGAAGCGGCGTGCCATAGTGTGTTCGAGAACATCACCTCTGATAGGTATGGGGTGGGGTGGTGTGTGGGGTTGCGCCCAGATGCGCTCGACCTTGACTTCGTGCGTGTCTGTAGCAGCATCCCAAATGGTGACCACGGGCAACCCAATGAGTTCACTCAGGCCTGGGAGATCACCCCGACAGAGGCGCAGCTAATAGCAATTGGTCTTGGTCTTGCCGTGGGAGCTTCCTTTGCATTTGACCCTGAGTTCCGGGCGGAGGCGGGGAAGATGCGGAGCCGGAAGACACTCTTGGTGAAGAAGGGGAAAGGAACAAAGTGAAGGTCGTCTTCTTCTCGGCTTACTACCACCCGCACGTCGGCGGCTACATCGTCAACATCCGCACGCTGGCCGAAGCTCTAGCGGCGAAAGGCCATGAAGTGGCCGTCGTGACGTGCGACACCGACGACGCACGTCTAGTTGAGACGCTGGGAGGTGTTCATATCGTGCGGTTGCCCTGCTGGCACCTGTTGGGCGGCACCTACCCTGTCCCGAAGCCCTCTAAATGGCTCTGGCGGCTTCTCACGGGCTGGTTTGTGTGGAAGCCCGATATTGTCAGCACGCAGACCCGGTTCTTCATCACCTCGGCCCTTGGTTGGCTCCTAGGGCGGCTCTGGCGGGCTAAGGTTGTCCACACCGAGAGGGGCACTCAGCACAGTGCCAGTCTGAGTCCATTGGTCGATCTGGTCAGCAGGGGGTATGACCATACCATCGGCGCGATGGTGATCCGGTGGGCTGATGCTCGAACCGCCGTCTCCCAGGCGGCGTGCGACTTCTCTCGGCATTTGTCGGGACGGACAGCCCAGCGGATACCGAACGGAATCGCCCCGGAGGTCTTTGATGGGGACCACAGCCCTCCCGAAACACCTCGGGTCATCTTTGTCGGTCGCCTTACCCAGGCGAAAGGTGTCCAGGATTTGATAGACGCGATGGTGCTGGTCAGGAGGGAGCATCAGGGGGCTGAACTGGTGGTCGTTGGCGATGGGTCGTACAGGGCGACGCTAGAGAGGTGGGCCATCGGGGTGCCGGTCAGATTTGCCGGGGAACTCAGTCATGAGCAGGTGGCCGAAGAGTTGAAGGGGGCGACGATCTTCGTCAACCCGTCGTACAGCGAGGGGCTCCCGTCCTCCGTTATGGAGGCGGCGGCGATGGCCTTGCCTATAGTGGCGACTGACGTTGGGGGCACGAGGGAGATTGTATCGCGGAATGGTGCCGCAGGACTGCTGATGCGGGGGTTCGGCCCTGACGAGATCGCCGAGAAGATTTGCTGCTTTCTCAGTGACCCGGCTTTGGCTCTGAAGTATGGGAGAAACGCCCGCCGGCTGGTGAGAGAGCGGTTCGGCTGGGAAGGGATCGTCGAGACCTATGAGAACCTCTTTGCGGCGCTTGTCAAAAGAGGCTGACCGGCTGCTGGCTGGTGGTGGCCTTGTCCTAGCGGCCTTCCTCACCTTCCTTCTCTGGGCCGGTGGATACAACCCGGCCTACTTCGTTGCCGTGGGCTTCTTGGCGGTCGCGTGCGTGGCTTACCTGGCACTGCGGGACCGGATGCCCACGGATGCCAAGACGACGACAAAGCCTCGATGGTGGTTGGACATCGCCTTCGGGGTTGTCTTTGGCGCGAGTGTCCTTGTCTACCTCTTCCGTCCTGAGGAGTATGTTCGACCGCTGGCCTACTTCGTGTTGCTGGCCGTGGCCGCCGGTATCTTGGCGGCGAAGGCCTGGCGGCTTCCTCCAGGAAGAACCCAGACGGTAATCACCCTAGCCGAGATCGTGGCCGTTGGCTTGAGCGCCGTCTGGTCGGTGTCGTTTCTCTATCCGACCCTGATCGGTCTTGACCCGTGGAACCACATGGAGAAGACGCTGGTTGTTCTCGGGGGCGACGTACATTGGAGGCAGCTACCTTTCATGTACCTGATTACTGCTGGGGTGATGAAGGTTACCGGAGCAGGGTACCGCGAGGCAGTCATGGCGGTGATGCCGCCACTCCTCGTTGTGGGAAATGCTACGTTCATCTATCTCATCGGGAAGATGGTGTGGAACCGGCGTGCTGGCCTCTTGGCGGCCCTGGTGGTGAGCGTTGCTGGCTGGGTTGTCTTCTTCTCCTTTTGGACGATACCGAATGCGCTTGGTCTGACGTTGTCGTTGGCGGTCGCTTGGATTGTTCTCAGGTGGCTGATGGTCGGGATGAGATGGTGGGCCTTTGCCGGATCGGTGACCGTGCTGATGACCATCTTGATATTCACGCACGCGATTGCCACGCTGTGGGCGCTGATGTTCATCGGTACCTTCTGGCTGTTCTCTTTGCGTTCGGGGCATGGAAGGCGGCTCTTGACTGTGCTGGTGGTGATGGTCATTATGGTCGGTGTTTGGTGGCAGTGGCTGGGATACAACTGGCGGCTGACCGACTTTGTGCTCGGTGGCTTCTCGGCAACACGGTATGAGTTGACCAAGCCGGTCGGCAGCAACGGAGAAGCGGTCTTCTTTGAGAATGGTCTTGTTCCCCCAGAGGATGAGTGGCAAATACAGACTGTGGTGGATGATACGACGCAACCTGTGGTCGGTGATACGACGCAGCCTGTGGTGGATGATACGACGCAACCTGTGGTGCAGAATGCAGTACAACCATCTTGGGAGACACTGGGGGGCGCTCCCGTCACGGAGATGGTATTCAACTCGCTGGGGATGTTCTTGATCTGCGGACTCGGTATCCTGGGGGCCTTACGGATGCTGCGGCACGGCGAAGGTCGATATGCCGGGGGCTGGGTTGCTCTGGGGGTCCTTGCGCTGGCGGCGGGATTCCTTCCGATGTTCGTCGGAGCGTCGTTCTTGGAACATCGATGGTGGCTGTTGGCCGAGGTGGTCTTGGGAATCCCCGTCGCGGTCGCTCTCTTCGGGATTATCCCGAGGCGTGGTGGGGCCGCTGTCGTCGGCGTTGTGCTGGCGGTCCTGACTGGGCTGAATCTCTTGGGGATGCCGACGAATATGGATCAGCGGGCTGTCTCGGCAAACCTGCTCCCGCGTTACGCCCTTACGCAGGCCGAGGTGGATGGGTTGCAGGCGGTTCTTGACGGATGGGACGGAACGGTGGGCATCGACAGTATGTACGGGCAGGTATCTCACCTCCTGGCTGTCGCTGACCGTGAGAGATTGCGGAACCTGACGCCAAACCTTTTGGCGGGTACGCCAGCAAGGGGCCGTTGTGACCTTGTGATAATCAGGAATGAAGTGATAGACGGAGTCCTGGCCTGGGGCGATGGGACTATGCACCGGCTGAACTACGACCCACGGGTGAGGCTTGTAGCTGCCGGCTATGAGGTGGTGTACGAAAATGAAGATATCACCGGCCTGTGGAAGTGGCTTGACAACCACGAATCTAGGGAGTAGGCTAGGAGGGAAGCTAGGTGGTTACGATGGATAAATACTGCCCGGACTGCCGCAGTAACTGGCTCACCAAGCAAGGTTCCAAGTGGACCACTCTGGACGGTAAGCGGGTCAGGATACGGCAATTTCAGTGCCAGAAGTGCGGACGTATGACCGGCTATCCTGTCAATATGTACGGAGACCCGCTGCCTCCTGAGGTCGTGAGCGAGGGAGTGTCATCAGAGTGAGACTATCGCTGCTTACTGCCTATTCTGGTGGCCCATACAAGTGGGGTATGGACCTCGCTCTCGGTTTACGGGAACGAGGCGTCAGCGTGAATCATGTGCATACGCGGTTTCGCCGCGTGGCCAATCTCTTCGGGGTGAGTGCGGACATCGTCCACACGACGATTCCCTTCCCCTTCAGGACCTGGCGGAAGCCCGTAGTAGCCACCATCAAGGGTGACTATACCGCCGAACCGAACGTCCTGCGGCGGTTCTACCCTCGACTGGTCGCTGAGGCGGATGTGGTGACGACGCCGAGTGAGTACCTGAAGCAACGGCTGGAGATGGACAGGGCCGTCGTGATCCCCAACGCTGTCTGGCCCGAGAAGTATCAGCCTGCAATCCACATGGAAAAGAACCGACCCAACCTTGTCACGGTAATCAACCAGTCGGTGCCGGAGAAGGTCTGGGCGCTACACACGCTGTGCTTCTTGCTGGAAAGGGCTAACTTGCCGCCGCATAACTACACGGTGGTAGGCTGCGACCGTTTTTCGGTTGAGAAGCGGTTGTCCATCCGCTTCATGGGGTACCTCCTTTTCCCGGAACAGGTTCTAAGCTGGAGCGACATCTTCTTGTACTACTCCTTCCAGGACAATTTCCCCAATGCGATTCTCGAAGCGATGGCCTGTGGGTTGCCGGTTGTCACCAACCGTGTCGGAGCCGTTGGTGAGATAATTGAGCATGGAGTGGACGGCTTTGTGGCCCGAGACCCAGATGAGTACGTCGATATCGTCAAGCGGTTAATGGCTGACAGAGACCTACGGGAGACAATTGGGCACAATGCCATGAGTACCGTCTACAACCGGTTCAATTGGGAAACGATTCTGCCCCAGTACATGGCGCTCTATAAAGGCTTGGAGTCATGAGAATCAAGATGGCGACGGCCTACAGTGGTGGCCCGTATGTCTGGGGAGCGGGGCTCGCCGAGGGATTGCGCCAGCGTGGTCATCAAGTGGCCCACGTGCATAACAATGCCACGATGGCGAAGAATCTCCTGCATCAGGTCGGTGTGGATGTGGTCCATACGACGATGCCGTTCCCGATTCAGGTTCTGCGGAAGCCGATGGTCGTGACGATCCAGGGGGATTACACCATCGAGGACAATATCTGGCGGCGCTTCTATCCCGGATTGATTTCTAGGGCAGACGTGTTGACTACGGCGAGCTATTCCATGCGGGAGAAGATAGGCCACCCTGAGGCGGTTGTGATTCCCAATGCTGTCAGCACGGAGGGCCGCGAGGCGGTCGTTCACGCCGAACGGCCCCGGCTGAATCTGGCGACGGTGATGAACTTCTACTTCCCGAGGAAGGCGGAGGGGATGGCTCACCTGGCGGGACTGATGCGAAAGGCGGCTCTGCCGCCCTTCCGGCATATCGTGGTCGGTGATGGACCGTACTGCCCGACCGCGAAGGTGGCGGCCCGGCAGTACGGGTTGGACATTCGTTTCTCCGGCTTCCTGCAAGAACCGAGGATGGTACTCGCCTACAGCGACATCTTCCTGTACTATTCATTCCACGATGACTTCCCGACGGTGATCTTGGAGGCGATGGCGCACGGCCTGCCAGTGGTGACCAATCAGGTCGGGGCTGTCTCGGAGATGCTCCAGAGTGGGGTCGATGGTTTCGTGGCGCAGTCCGACGACGAGTATGTCGAGACCATGAGGAACTTGATGGTGAACCCCGAGTTGAGGTCAACCATTGGAGCCAACGCACGGCGCTCGGTCGAGGAGCGGTTCAACTGGGACTTGCCTGTTGAGCAATACGAGCACATCTACGGAGGCCTCTGTGTATAACCTGCGGGACAAGATTGAGAACCGGGACGCCAGGGTTGGCGTCATAGGCCTCGGCTATGTTGGTCTGCCGCTGGCGGTTGGAATCGCCGAGGCTGGATTTGATGTCTATGGCTTTGACCGGTCGGAATCACGACTGGACATGATTCGGCGTGGGGAGTCTTACATCGGAGACGTGTCGTCGGATCGACTGAAGGCGACCAATGTCGGTGCTGCTCTGATGCCGGAAGGCCTTCCTTTTGTGGATGTTGTCTGTGTCTGTGTGCCGACGCCGATTACCAAGGCGCACCAGCCGGACTTGACTTTCGTTGAGAGCGTGATGGAGGATGTCGGGCAGCATTGTAAGCCGGGGACGCTGGTGATCTTGGAGAGCACCACGTATCCAGGGACCACCCGAGATGTCGTCGAGCCGATCCTGACAGCGCATGGGAATGGGGAGAGGCTCTTCTACATTGCCTACTCCCCGGAGATGGCCGACCCCGGCAACCCAGACTTCGGTCTGGTGAATACGCCGAAGATTGTCGGCGGTCTGACGGAAATAGCGACTGAGTTGGCGGTGCTCTTCTATTCCCAGGTGGTCGAGAAGGTCATCAAGGTGTCATCACCTGAGGTGGCGGAGATGGCGAAGGTCTTCTCCAATGTCTTCCGGCTGGTCAACATCGCGCTCGTCGATGAGATGGCACTCCTCTGTGAGCGGATGGGCTTGAGCGTCTGGGATGTCATTGACGCCGTGTCCGAGAAGCCTTTCGGATTCATGAAGTTCACGCCGGGGCCGGGTGTCGGCGGTCACTGCATCCCGCTCGATCCATACTATCTCGTCGCCAAGGCGGCGGAGGTCGGCTTCCACCCTCGGTTCATCGAGACGGCGGCTGACATCACCGAGAATATGCCCCACCATGTGGTCGATGGGATCGACCGGGCGCTGGATCAGCGGGGCAAGACGCTCATGGGAGCCGAGGTCGGCGTTCTCGGCGTGGCTTATAAGCCGAACGTCGCTGACTATCGGGAGTCGCCGGCGCTTGAGGTCATCAAACTCCTTCGCCAGCGGGGGGCTGGGGTGTGGTACCACGACCCGCTGGTGCCCAGTCTGCCTGAATTGGAGATGGAATCCGAGGAGCGGATGGTCAATCTTGCCGATTGCATCGTCTTCCTGACAGCGCATGACTCCTTCAATGTCCATAACATCATCGGGCAGGCCCGCCTTATCTACGATGCGACCGGGGTTACGAGGGTTCTCGCCCCCGAGTACACCAAGAATGTGGTGAGGTTGGGAGAATGAGGGACATAGCCGTTATTGGTGCCGGTCACTGGGGCAAGAACCTCATCCGTGTCTTTCACGAGATGGGGCGGCTCGGTGTGGTGTGCGATGAGTCCACCGTCCAGTTGAACCGGGTGTCGGAACAGAACCTTGAGGGAGTTAGATTGGCTCCCTTTGCCCGGCAGGTCTGGGAGGATAAGTCGATCAAGGGCGTTGTGATTGCTACGCCAGCGTCAACTCACTTCGACCTGGCCCATAACGCGCTCATGATGGGAAAGGATGTGTTTGTGGAGAAGCCGATGGCGCTCCATGAGATGCAGGGACGGATGCTGGTGGCGACCGCTGAGGAGAAGGGGCGTGTCCTTCTTGTCGGCCATGTCCTGGAGTACCACCCGGCGGTTGTGAGACTGTGCCACATGGTCAGCGCCGGCGAACTGGGAGCGTTGCTTTACATCTACTCGAACCGCCTCAATCTGGGGCGCTTCAGGACGGAAGAGAACGTCATGTGGAGTTTCGCCCCACACGATATTGCCGTGATGCTTTCGCTCACCGATGCGATGCCGGTCAAGGTCGTGGCCCATGCAGCGGAGTATCTTACCGAGGGCGTAGCCGACATGACGATGACGGCCCTAGAGTTTCCCGACAACGTCCACGGTCACATCTTCGTCTCCTGGCTGCATCCGTTCAAGGAACAGCGGCTCGTGGTGGTGGGATCGGAGGCGATGGCCGTCTTTGACGACCAGGCTGCCGAGAAGCTGGTGGTCTACCAGCATCAGGTCGAATGGGACGGCAATACCCCGACGCCCGCTCCTGGGGAGAGAAAGGCGATAGCGATCTCGGCTGTCGAGCCACTTCTGGAGGAGTGCAGGGACTTCGTGAATTGCATGGAGAGCCGGCACACTCCTATGGTGGATGGCAGGAAGGGTGCCCAGGTTCTGAAAGTGTTGGAGATGTGCCAGCAGGCACTGAAGGAGGAAAGACCATGAAGTTGACAGAAAGGGATGTGAGGGCTCTGGGGTTTGAGCGGTGGCAGAGGGCAAAGCGGCGCTTGGTCGGGTGGAGCGTTTTGGCCTTCGTGGCAGTTCTTATCATCTTCGCAGCGGCGATGTTCATCACAGAAGATGATGGCCCGGTTGTCCGGGAGTACCAACTGGAATCCGGCGAGGTGGTGACCATTGAATGGAACACTCTCCCCACCGGAATCAAGATCGATGGGGAGAAGGCTGCTCGGTTTGAGGTGGTGTCAAGCCAGATAGAATGGGGGAGAACAACAGTGTCTTTCACCTTCTTGGTGGTCTGGCTCGGTGGATTCCTATTGTGGTTTCGGCGTGGTATCAAGTTCGGGAGGGGATTGTGGGTGCAGTACAGTGAAACAGGGGAACTGCCTGATACCTACGCCGATGAGTCAAAGCCCCATTGGTTAAAGGGGTGACGCCATGACAATGGCGACCATTCATCCGTCGGCTGTCGTCGATGACGGCGCAACCCTCGGGAAGGGAACCAAGATATGGCACTGGGTTCATGTCTCGGGCGATGCCATCATCGGGAAGAACTGTGTCCTGGGTCAGGGCGTCTACATCGGCAACAACGTCCAGATCGGCGACGGGGTCAAGATTCAGAACAACGTGTCCGTCTACGAGGGAGTGACCATTGAGGACGATGTCTTCCTCGGGCCGCACTGCGTGTTCACCAACGTCATCAACCCACGGGCCTTCATCGAGAGGAAGGATGAGTATCGCCAAACGGTGGTGGAAGTGGGGGTGTCCATCGGGGCCAACGCGACCATCGTTTGCGGGGTGATCATTGGGAAGTATGCGCTAGTTGGAGCAGGGGCAGTCGTGACAAAGGATGTCTCCGACTATACGGTGGTCTATGGGGTTCCAGCGGAGATGCAGGGGTGGATTTGCCAGTGTGGGTGCATTACCAAGACGATGTTCACAGGTGGCTACACCTGCCCTGACTGCCAAACGAAATACACTAGGAGCCTGAGTGGTCGTGTCAGACAAGAAGACTAAGGTGTTGGTCACCGGCGGATGCGGCTTCATCGGTCGCCACCTTGTGGCGGGGCTGCTTGATGCCGCCTACGATGTTGTGGTTGTGGACAAAGGGCCTACTGCGGATGACTGGGTGTCGGCCTTCATCGCTGGCCGAAAGGTCACCTTCCACCGGTTTGATATCGTTCGAGAACCATTCCACGGGCCACACTGGGTGGACATCCTCAATGGCGTTGACACCATCTATCACCTAGCGGCGATCCCCAGTGTCAGTCGTAGTATTGAGAACCCGTGGGCAACTCATGAAGCCAATGCGAGCGGCACTCTGCAAGTCTTGTTGGCGGCGAAGGAACTCGGGGTGCGCCGATTCGTCTACGCTTCCTCCTCCAGCGTCTACGGCGACACGCCGACGCTTCCGAAGAGGGAGTCGATGCCGACATACCCCGCGTCGCCGTACGCCGTCTCGAAGTTGGCCGGCGAGCACTACTGCCGGGTCTTCCAGTCGATGGGCCTTGAGACGGTCTCCCTCCGGTACTTTAACGTCTACGGACAGGGGCAAGACCCCGAGTCCGAGTACGCGGCTGTCATCCCGAGGTGGATCAAGGCCGTCCAGGCCGGGGAGAAGGCCATAGTCTACGGTGATGGCAAGCAGAGCAGAGACTTCACCTACGTCAAGGACGTGGTGAGGGCGACCATCCTGGCCGGCGAGAGCGACGCTCAGGGAGTCTATAACGTCGGCACTGGAGAAGCGCATACACTGATCGATGTCCTGAGAACCGTCGGAAGGGCTTGCCATGTGACGCCGAAGACGGAGTTTGAGGATGCTCGCGTTGGTGATGTCCGGCATAGCCTGGCCTCCATCTCCCTGGCCGGCCAGCACTTCGGCTACGCGCCGGCGTGGCAGTTTAACATGGGCATCAGGGACATGGTGGGATGAACAGAACGATCTTCCCGACCAGCGTGATCATCGAGCCGACGGATCGGTGTAACCTGACCTGTTCGTATTGCCCTCGCCGGTTCCTAGAAGGCAAGGGTGGCTACATGGACCTGGACCTTTTCAAGAAGGTCATTGATGAGGTCGAGTCTTACTGGGGAACGAAGGTCGTCCTCTTTCATCGTGGGGAGAGCCTTCTGCACCCCGACCTGCTGAAGATGGTCGAGTACGCCTTCAATAGAGTCAAAGAGGTGGAATTGGCGACGAATGCTGTCTTGTTGTCGGAGGCGAAGGCAGAGGTTCTGGGGCAGATGGTGGATTTCATCTCCTTCAGCATCGACACGCCAGGACGGTTTGCCGAACATCGCGGCGGTGCCGACTATGAGAAGGTACGGCAGAACATTGAGTGGTTCCTGTCGAGGAGCACGAGGAGCAAGACTCAGGTCTCGATGGTGGCAACGGAAGATACTGTCTTCGGGGATATCATGGAGTTCAACCGGTTGTGGTGGGACAAGGTAGACCGGATCAGGATATACGAGGAGCACTCGCAGTCCGGCGAGTTCGGGAGCCTTCGGGGTAACCGGGGGAAGCGCCGACCGTGTGTTAAGCCGCTTGAGCAGATGGTTGTGTCCTGGGATGGTGCAATTCGTCGGTGCAACCATGATTGGGACGGGAAGCCGCTGGGGTTTCTTAGGTCAACTACAGGGGAAAACGATGGTGCTACTCTGAAGGGTATCTGGAACGGCCCACGATATGGAGCCCTTCGTGAGCAGCAGCAGGCTCTGGAGTTCACTGACAAGACCTGCGGGCCTTGCGGGTCGTGGTATCCTGGCGGGATAGAGGCGGGAACAGGCTGGGTGTTTGAGAAGGCGAAAGCGCAATGACGGAAAACGCGGGGACCTACTGGTGGGCAGCAGGGAAGGATGAACGGCAACGCCTCTTCATCGATGGGCCTTACCCTAGTAAAGAAGAGGCGCTCGTTGGCGCTGCTGGTATGAATGCGCCCCGCCCGTTCGAGTTGACTACCCGCATTATGATGGACGCTGTTGAGGAAATACGCGACATCCTGAACGCAGAAGATGAGGAGAGGCGATAATGCTGAAGAACATATTGGTGGGAGTAGTTATCCTAGTCGTGGCTTCAATAGCCATCGTCGCGATTGCGTACCCCTGGGGTGCGACTGCGACGGTCTACAGGGAATATCAGTACGAGGGAGTCCTGACCACCGACATCGCAGAAGCTGCTACGCTACTTAGCGACAAGCCTCATCGTCACCGCTTTGTCCTTGTGGATGCTAACGTAGGAACCATAACCCTCGCCTACAACTTTACGGAGAATAACAACAACTACCCAGACCTCGACTACGAAGAAGTGCTGCGTCCTGGTCGGTGGTGGATACTTCTGATAATCAGTGTCTTCGTCACCATCGGAGTCGCTATTGCTGCCGTCAGTTGGTTCGGGCACGAGAGGCGTATGCGGAGGGAGAAGCACTAATGACAGCACGAATGCAGGTACCGATGATCAGACCATACTTGGGGGAAGAGGAAGAGCAGGCTGTCATTGAGGTTCTTCGATCCGGCTGGCTCATTCAGGGGAAGAAGGTCGAGGAACTGGAAGGCATGGTCGCCAAGGTTGCTGGCACGCTCTACGCTAAGGCTTGCGGCAACTGCACGGAGGCGCTCCATATGGCTCTCCTGGCCGTCGGCGTCAAGCCGGGCGACAGAGTGCTGGTGCCGGCCTACACCTTCGTGGCCTCCTGGAATGCTATCCGGTACTGCGGGGCGCATCCGGTTGCCGTGGACATCGACCCGATGACGTTCAACATGAGCCCCGAAGACCTGGCCTGGACGATGGACAGAGAGACGGACGCAGTGGCGATCATGCCCGTTCATCTCTTCGGGCTCTGTGCCGACATGGACGGCATCATCAAGGCGATGGCTCGAAGCCTCAAGGGGGGACGGATACCCATTGTAGAGGATGCAGCCTGTGCGCTGGGCAGTTCACTGATGATGGATGGGCCGGACGGCCCGGTGAGAGTAGTGGCCGGCTCCCTTGGAAGTTCGGGCTCGTTTTCCTTCCACCCTCGTAAACCCATCGCCACCGGCGAGGGCGGGATGTTGGTAACCAACAGTAAGGAGATTGCCTTCGAGGCTAACCGCCTCCGAGACTTCGGTTTCGAGGTGACCAACCTGGCGCGACACACGGCGGGTGCGACGTTGATGCCGGAGGTCAATGTCCTGGGCTACAACTATCGGATGACTGACATAATCGCGGCCATCGGTGTTGAGCAGATGAAGAAGTTTGATTGGATCGTCTCCGAGAAGCAGCGCCGAGCCGCCATCTACGACAAGGAATTGGCCGGCGTCGGATGGCTGGCGACGCCGTACATCCCGGAGGGTTATGTCCATACCTACCAGTCCTACGCGTGCATGGTCGATCCGGCGGTGGACAGGGCGTCGGTCATGGCCCAGTTGAAAGAGATGGGCGTGGCGACGCGCCAGGGCACCCACGCCGTCCCGTGGCTGAATCTGTACCTGTCGTATGAATACAAGCGCGAAGACTTCCCCGGCACCGTCCTTGCAGATGAGCAGTGCCTCACCATCCCGCTCTACCCCCATATGCCCGACGAAGAGCAGGAGTACGTCATCGAGTCCATCAAGGCGGTGAAGGTATGAGGAAACTGGTCTTGGTCCTTTACAATGTCGGCCTGTTTGTTGGGGCAATGGGTTTCATGGTAACGCTTGTTAGTGGCTGGCCGTGGGATTACCTCCTCACCGGCCCGAGCATATTCATCGGAGTAGTTTTCTGGTCGCTGTGGCTCTACTTAGCTAAAGCACTGGCGAAGAAAGAAGAGGAAGAGGAGACGCCTGTTGGGGGGCTGACATGAAGCGGGAACTCGTTGATCATCTGGCCTGTCCTCAGTGTGCGGGGACGTTGGGTCTGAGCGGCGTAGACCGCAAGGGTGACGAGATAGAGACTGGTCTCCTGGTGTGCCAGAAAGCCCACGTCTACAAGATCATCAAGGGTGTACCTCGCATGGTTGTCGAGGACGGTGACGAGGCCCAGAAGGCGACTGCCGACAGTTTCAGTCGTAAGTGGGAGGCGGTTCCCGACTACGGCTATACTGCTGGCACGATGAAGCTCCACCGCAAGTGGTATCTGGATCGGTATGGCTGGAAGACAGAGGCCAGACTTCGGAAGTATCTGAAGGCTTGCAACCGAGTTCTCGACGCCGGGATGGGTGTTGGACGGGATGTCGCCTGGTACGCTGGCCTTGCGGACACGCCGGTCTTCGGAGTGGACCTCGGAACGTCGGTGGACAGCGCCTACCGGCACGTCGGGAAACTTCCTAATGTCCACATCATCCAGGCAGACATCACTCGGTTGCCTTTCAGGGCTGATTACTTCGACTTCGTTGTCAGTGACTTCGTCCTTCACCATACACCGAACGCAGAGGGATCGCTGGCCCGCCTCCTTGAGCACGTCAAGCCAGCCGGGGAGATCGCTGGCTACGTTTATCGGAAGAAGGGCGATGCTCGTGAGTTTGCCGACGATCTGATCCGGGCGACCACGACCCAGATGACCAATGACGACTGCTGGCGGCTCAGTGAGGCGTGTGCAGAGTTTGGCCGGGCGGTAAGCGAGGTTGACCTTTGCCTCCAGCGGGACATCTACTGGGGGCTCTTCAAGTGCTTCTGGAACCCTGAGTTCACCTTGGCTGAGAACATTTCGGTCAACTTCGATTGGTACCATCCGAAGTACGCCCACCGGCACACCCCTGAGGAAGTCTGGGGATGGTTGGCCGGGCTCAATGTCGCGTCCATTCACACTGATGTTCAGGAGAGTGGTATCAGTTTCAGAGGAGTAAGGCGATGATTGCCGTTGACCTACGACCGGGGAGCCGCATCTACAATCTAGAAGGCGACCTGCGGGTGGCGGTGGAGAACGCCTACCGCAAGAAAGGCATTGATTGTGTTAAGGACTTCAACGGGATGTTTGCCCTTGACATCTGGGATTCTGACAAGGGCGTCAAGTACATCGTCAGGGATCGTTATGGCATCAAGCTAGCGTACTACCGGGTGCAGTCGAGGGCCATCGTGTGGGCCGAGAGGATTGCTCCGGTTCTGACCACGAGCGTGGGGCACACGATTCCTACGCCGACCATCAACCTTCAAGCCTTGGCGCAATACTTCACCTTCCAGAATATACTCGATGACCAGACGTTCTACAAGGGCGTACATCTTCTCCCGCCGGGTTGCTATCTCAAGTGGAGCGATGGTGGGGAGAAGATTGAGGTCGTCCGGTACTGGGACTACAACTTCGACAGCGGCCTAATGGGGGCAGACCCACGGGAGGTCGCTGAGGAGGTTCGACGGTTGCTGGTGCAGGCGGTCGAACGGCAGTTGACGCCCGACATCGGGTGCTTCCTGTCAGGAGGTATGGATAGCGGCAGTATAGCGTTGATAGCTGCGCGTACGGTCAAGAGGATGAACACGTTCACTGTCGGCTTCGATGTCTCGACGGCCACCGGCATGGAGTTGGGTTTCGATGAGACAGAGTCCGCCGAGTTCATGGCGAACCATCTGAAGACCGTTCAGAGTGAGGCGATTCTGCACGCCGGCGACATGGAGGCGGTCTTGCCCGAGTTGATGGTTGCCGTTGAAGAGCCTCGGATGGGTCAGTGCTATCCCGACTGGTATGCGGCTCGGCTCGCTAGCAAGTTCGTGAAGGTGGTGCTGTTGGGTGGTGGCGGAGACGAGATGTTCGGTGGCTATCCCTGGCGCTACTACCATGGGGCTGGAGCAACGTCACTCGGTGAGTATGAGCGGGGTTACTACAACTACTGGCAACGATTGGTTCCTGACAATGAGAAGAGCCTGCTCTTCCAGCCGGACTTCTATCGGCAGATGGCTGGCTACGAGACCTTCGAGGTATTCAAGGGTGCATTGTGCCAATTAGACCATTATCCGACGGACATGGCTGGCTTCGTGAACCAATCGATGCGCTTGGAGGCCAGCACATTTCTCCACGGTCTGTTCGTCATCGCTGACAAGATTGGCGGGGCGATGGGTCTGGAGGCGAGGTACCCGTTCATGGATAACGACCTCGTGGACTTTGCCATGCGGATACCGCCCGAGATGAAGATTCACCGGCTGGGATCGACGGAGAAGCCGCAGGTTGATGAGGACGACGTGTTGCGACTTTTCCTGGCCGAAGGCGGTAAGATGATTCTGCGCGAGGCGATGAAGGGCCTAGTACCGGACCGGATTCTGGCCCGGCACAAGCAGGGGTTTTCGGCCACAGACGGCGCATGGTTCCGGGGCGATAGCATGGATTACATCCGGGACCTGTTTGTCGATGGTGCTAGCGCGATGGTCTGGGACTACTTGCGGCCAGAGTACGTCAATGCTCGGATAGCTGCACACTATGAAGGGAAGGTAAACAACCGGCTGTTCATCTGGTCAGTGCTCTCCTTCGAGTGGTGGCTGCGGGAGGTGTTTGGGAAATGAGTGAGCCAATGCACAAGATATCGAGACACATCGTACTCCTGGCGAAGGGGTGGTACCCCCATCTCCCAGAACATGATGTAGTCGAGGAACTCAAGATGTTCCAATCAGCTTGGGCTGGCTGCGACCTGTCGTACTACAGTTCCCATTCGGTTCTGAGTACGGTTCTCATGGTGCTGGAGGATGTGGGGTCACTAAGGAAGTTCGTGTCGTCCACTAAGCTGATGCTCTTCAACAGCATATTGTCGAAGGACCCTCATGCTGCTACGATCAACGAAATGATCGAGACAATCATGAGCAGCTTTGGGGTGATGTCGGTAGACGACTTTGACTTTGACCTTGGCGACCCTGATCCTCGGATTGTCAAAGAGATGCAGGACATGATCGACGAGAAGGCGAAGGCTGCAACAAGATAACACACATTATATAGTTGTAGGTGGAGACATGAGGATGAGAGTCATAGCGGTGCCGGATGGGGACGCTCCCACATGGGTACGCGAGGCTTCTGTTGGGGTAGAGTTCGAGTGCCTGCCGTATGAAATCAACGAACTACACCCGCCGCACCAGATTGTGTCAAGGCAGACCGTGATCAAGGACTTTACTGGAGCGGTGACGGTTGACTTGCAGCATTACATTTCACAGATAGAAGGCACGTCTCACGCGGCGGCTCATTGGTGGAGGGGGAACTATGACGGACGAGAGTTGTTGTTCCTGCCAGAGTCATTCGAGGTCACCAGAGCGTGAAGATAAGCGACATCATCTGGGGGCTAAAGTGAATAGAGATGAAATCATGGCACTGAAGGCTGGCGATGATTTAGATGCAGTTGTCGCCTCTTTGGTGTTGGGTTGGGAACTGAGAACGAGCGATGGTTTCCTTGATTGGGCGAGGTCATGGCGCGGCGAGAGAGGTTGGGCTGGTGAGGGTCAAGCTGTCTGCGTAGACGGCCCCTTTGCGTCGTGTCCGTGTCCTCCACTCTCAGAAAGCATCGAGGCAGCTTGGATTGTCGTTGATCACATGAGGTTTCGGGGTGACCTCAGAGTTAGAACTGCATTCTGCGACGCGTTGGAGGCCATACGGGGAGACGAGGAATATATCTTCCAACTTACCCCGGTTGCCATATGCCAGGCGGCTTTGATCGCCGTTAACTGTGAAGATAACTGATATTATCTAGATTCAACAAAAGCGGAGTAAGGTTGCTTTCGGGGCAATCAAAGTAAACAGGGAGACAGTTTGACATGGATAAATGGCTTGACAAGATAGCGAGGGCATCAAGGTGGTGCCACCAGGCTCTGGGAACTGGTGGCCTGATTGGAGCGGTGGCGATAATCGTGGTCTGCTTCGTGGCCGTCGGGGCGGTCAGCACCAGCAACTCGGCGCTGCGAGCCGTTGAAGACCAGGCGGCTTCAGTAATGCGGGCCGTTGAAGACCAGGCGGCAGAGATGGCAGTGGTCTTTGATTACGTCGTGGAGAACAGGAAGCTGCTCGCCGAGTTGAGCGTCCACCAGCAAGCTACATGGGAATCAATGGCGTCCGAGGTGAATGCGGCGTTAGCTTCGGTTCCGACCAACGTCGCGCTGTCAAGTGTCGAAGCGGCGGTGGAGCGGGTCGAACAGGATGTCTCGGGCTTGAGAATCGCTATTGCGGGCCTTGGAGACGCTGGCCAGAACTTTGACCGGCCATCAGAAGAGGTTTGGTGGTATGCTGTTCAGGTGGCGCTGTCTGATCCAGGGATGATCAGGGTGGCGCTCGCTCCTGCTGGTGGGAGTGGCAGCTTCACGGTGACAGAGCGTATCTTCCTCAAGGACTTCGACCATCTTATGCTGTCCTCTGCCGACCAGGCGGGTGCGAAGTACATCTCTGGCGGAGTGATGGTCGGCCAAATCCTGAGCCTTCCTCCTGGAAACTACTACCATCGAGCGAACAGTGGTGTCATGTACGTCACCGAGTCTGACATTACGTCGATACAGTATGACCCGGTCGAGCGATACTACCGGCGGATCAGATATGTGCTGACGGCGCTGCCGGACATCGAGATGAGGACTTCTGATACAGAGGGCTCCAATAGGTATGCTGTTTTCGAGATTGGCCCGAATGGGAGTGTCATCAGTTTCGGGGCCGCTGGTAATGGGTTCGTGGTCGCCAATCTGACCCTGGAGAATGGCAACGGCTGGCGGTCTGTCAACAGACTGGGTCTATCGGTGTTCTCACAGGCGGCGGGGTTCATGACGACTCCGCTCACGATGGTTCCTGTTCCGGCTGACGGCTATGGGGCGGCGCTGCGTGTCTATCACGGCAGCGAAGGTTTCAGTGTGTTCAGGATTCACCACGTCCCTGGCTGGTGGTGATGCGAATCGCATTCTTCGGAGCGACTGAGGTCGGGAAAGCCTGTTGCAACGTCCTACTCGCTTTGGGTCAGGATGTAGTTGGCATTCTGACGATGCCGAGGGATTTCAGCATCTCCTACTCGAAGAACCGCCTTGTCAGGAACGTCCTCCATGCCAATATGCAGGGACTGGGAGAGGAGCATGACATCCCCGTCGTAGAGGTTACGGGGAAGATGGCGGATTACGTCGATGTGGTGCGGTCCTGGAAGCCGGACTTCATCCTTGTTGTAGGCTGGTACTACATGATCCCGAAGGTCATACGAGACCTCGCGCCGCTGGGATGTGCTGGAATCCACGCTTCTTTGCTGCCGAGGTTTGCGGGCGGAGCGCCCCTGGTCTGGGCGATCATCAACGGGGAGACGGAGACGGGCGTGTCGCTGTTCTACTTCGATGACGGAGTGGATAGCGGCGACCTGATCGCACAATCGCGGTTCCCGATCTTGTGGGATGACACCATCGAGACGGTTCTAGCAAGGGCCGAGAGAGAGATTGTGTCGATGGTGCTGTTCGAGATTCCGAAATTGGCGGCTGGGACTGCGAGCCGTATCCCCCAGAAGTTGGAGGGTCGTCGAATCTGGCCGCAGAGAGAGCCGGAGGACGGTCTGATAGACTGGACGCAGAGCCCAGAGGCTATCCACAACTTCATCAGGGCACAGACGAGGCCTTATCCTGGGGCCTTCGCCTCCGTCCCTGGCGGACGGCTCATTGTCTGGGGGAGTCACCTCGCTGGGGATGATGGCGACCTCGCCCTGGATGAGGTGGAGTTCCAACCGGCGCTGAAGGAGAGTGAGTGATGTTGCGCTGGGTGAACGGGTTCGTGGGCCGGTATCTGCCGTCGAGGGTTGCCGATGTGCTCAGGGTCATCGGTGGAACGGTCTTGCAGCGCCCGTTTGCCACGGGCCATATGGCCTTGGTGCGGTCGTCGCTCTCGGCGTTGTTGAAGACTGACCGCTCGCTTGGTATGCCGGTTCACGTGACCATTGAGCCGACCAACTTCTGCAATCTCAAGTGCCCGGTGTGTGAAACAGGGTCTGGGATACTGCGGAGAGAAGGTCGCCGGATGTCGCTCCCGGAGTTCAAGGAACTGATGTGCTACCTCGGCGACAACGTCAACATCCTCTTCCTCTACTGGATGGGCGAGCCCTTCATGAACCCCGAGGTCTATGACATGGCCCGCTTTGCCAGGGCGGCAGGGATATACGTTGAGACCTGCACCAACGGGGAGATGGTGGATGAGCGGGCGCTGGACGGCTTCAACGCAGTCAGCTACCAGATTGGTGGCATGATGGTCGAGACGCACCAGGGCTACCGTGTGAATGGCGATGTCCACAAGACGATCAACGGTCTGATAGCAGCGGCCACCTGGGCGAAGCAGACGGAGGTATCGGCTGGCTTTATTGTGATGAGGCACAATGAGCACGAAGTGGATCGGTTTGTGTCGTTCTGCGAGCGTTTGGGAGTCAAAGGCGATGTCATCAGCCCGTGTGTGAGGACGGTGGAGCAGGCCTTAGATTACCTTCCTCGGAATGGGCGGTACTGGCTCTACGACGCTGAAGAATTATGGGAGCGCCGCCTAGTGCCGAAAGTGCGACCTCACAACAGTTGCCCGTGGATATACTACTCGACGGTGGTCGCTGCTGACGGGACGGTCTACCCTTGCTGCCGGGACGCACATGGCGACCACCCGATGGGGAATCTGCACGATCAGGACATGGCGACCATCTGGAACGGCAAGCGTTATCGAGACTTCCGTCGCCGGATCGCTCGTGATCAGGCGAGCGTGGAAATATGCAGGCTCTGCTCAGGATATGGGATTCCACTATTGAAACGACGCGCAGGCACACTACAGGCGCGAAAGTCCTAGATAACTCACAGAATCGGCGCACAGCGTTTTACAGGTCATAGAGGTATGACGAGGTCGGACGGTCATCTGGCGGGTCGTATGGGGCGAATTGCATGATCAGGGGGTTCAGGTGGTGGGTGATTTTGTTATCGCTGGGGTGCCACTTCTTGTTGTCGGCCTCTGCGGGGTTCTTGGGGTATTGGTTGACCTCGACCATGTACTGGGAGTGGACCGCTTTGGCGACGGTGATGGACGCTGGCTCCATCTCCCTCTTCTGTACGCTTGTGGCTGGGCTCTTTGCGGTTGCGGCGCATATTTTGCAGGATTACTTCTTGCATTGGTTCTAGGAGGGTGAGGTGACATACGACCACGGCGTTCTGCTGATCAACTCGAAGGATGGCTGGTTCGATGATGGGCCGCTGCCTATCAATCTAAACCTCGGTCTGCTGCGTACTGCCACGTTGCTTCACCAGCATGGCTATGATGTGCGGATGGTCGACCTCCTGACCGACCATGACTCTAGGAGGGTCATCGAGGACTATTCGGCAAACCTGGATGTATGTCTTGCCGTCGTGTCGGTGAATAGCAAGGCAATAGCCTCAGGGTTGGAAGTGTCAAGACGGCTGAAACGTATGTCCCCCCACCTACCTATCGCCTGGGCCAATGTGGGCAGGGCGTTCTTCGGCCCTCTGGTCACGCTGTATCCCGAGGTAGTCTTGGCTGATGAGAGCGTGGATTTTATTTGCACAGGGATGGGCTACGAAATCCTGACCTTGGTGGAGTCGCTGATATCCGGCCCGCTGCATGGGAACTTGGCGGGGGTCGGGTACAAAACGGAGGATGGGCGACTGGTGTTACCTATCCCTACTCTCCAGCCCCGGCGGGACCTTCCGGCGGAGGATTATGCGCTTGTTGACATGGAGCGGTACATTCACCGGACTGGGTTTGAGTGCCTGATGGCCGCCGACGCCCAAGTCATCAGGAAGATCATCCCCGTGTCCACGGGAGAGGGTTGCGCCTACAGGTGCTCATTCTGCATCAACTCTCATCCCCAGGTGGGAGGCACAGTCCGGCTGAAGACTATCGAGACGCTGACGGCCCAACTGGACGAACTCGTGAAGGATTACGACCCTGACATTGTCTGGTTCCAGGACGACAACCTGTTCGTGAACAAGGAGAGGGCCTTGGCCCTGCTCGACCACATGGAGGAACGCAAGTACAGGTTCAAGTGGGTGGCACAAGGCCGCCTGAACTACTTTCGCGACGGATACCTTGACGAGGCCTTCTTCGAGCGGATCGCTGGGAAGTGCCTGTGGTTCGGTGTCGGCTTCGAGACCTTCTCGGACAGGCTGAGGGCTATCTACGGCAAGGAGGTCACCACGGAGATGCTCTAC
>SDBV01003369.1_pt1 | contig 23628 bp, 23 predicted proteins | sample 2277081 | NCBI WGS metagenome assembly SDBV01 (sample SAMN10402039, study PRJNA504765) | marine sediment metagenome | isolation source: marine sediment core GS10_PC15, 223 cmbsf | place: Arctic Ocean: Southern Knipovich Ridge | collected 2010 | reverse complement strand
ATGAAAATATTTGCCAGCTCTACAAACAAGACTTAATTGATGTAGAATTTATAAGTAAAAAAGACATAGAGATCTCTTTAGCACTCGGAAAAGAACGATGCTTACAGGAAAACATCTATACCTACCTCTATGTCTTACCAATAACAAAATTCAGAAATCGCTTAAAATGGATGTATTTTGAAGAGCACCATGGCCCATTCTTGAACATAGGGCGCAACGAACCTTGCATATGCAGCAGCGGCAAAAAATACAAAAAATGCTGTATTCAGAAGTTTAGTTAACACGAAGGATACTATGGCAATTACTTCCCTTTCCCAGCTAAAAGAACCGGTTAGCTCCCTTATAGATTATCTCAATGAACCCAGAGGCTTCTTTCCTGGTCCCATAGTTGAGATAATCAAAAGAGGAAAGCAAGAGAGCTCACCAGCTCTCTTAGCAGTCCTTGAAGAGGTCTTAGAAGCCCATGAGGGTTATGATCATTTTGAGTATACTCCCCATGAGAATCGTTGTGATCACTTTATTGCCTTGTATATTCTCTCCTATTTTAGAGAGCAAAAGGCTTTTCCCTATGTGATACGATTTGCGGAATTAGCACCTCCGTGGTCTAGAACGCTCCTAGGTGACCACCTGACCGAGAACCTAGCAAGCTGGATTATATCTACGTACAATGGGGACTTTCAGGCCATAAAAAATGTTATTGAAAATAAGAACTGTTATAGCTATTCAAGGCGTGCTGCCCTACGAAGCCTTCTTGGCCTATTTGCACAGAATATGCTTTCAAGACAAGAGATTATTGATTACTATCGTGAGCTAGTCCGTTCACCCACAGTTGAAGACGTTGACATTGCCGGCAAGCTCGCTTTATGTGCAACTCACTTGTATCCTGAAGAGCTATATGATGATATCATGAATCTCTTTGAGCGGGACCTCATAGATTATTTTGATATGAATAAAAAAACGGTCGACGATATGCTTTCCTTAGGCAAAGAAGCCTGTTTAAAAAGAAATGTGTATACCTCCGACTATTTACAGCCTATTACCGATGTGCTTAAACATGTATCGTTTATACACCTGCATGATGAAACACTGAAAAAACCGGGCCGTAATGAACCCTGCTATTGCGATGGCTATAAAAAGTTTAAGAAGTGTTGCTATCCCTGGCTAACTAAGTAAGGATTATTATGACTATAGCCAATCTCATTGGTCAACTTCGCTATCCAACTGAGCTGCCTACTGATGCTCTTAACGAGCTGATAGCACGCAAAGAAGAAAGCACACCTGCGTTACTGGGTGTGCTGCAAGAGGTACTTGATAACTTTCGAAGAGTTAATACTGAAAGAATGGATCATATTTTTGCTTTGTATATTTTATCCTACTTTAGAGAGCAAAAAGCGTTTCACTTAATTATGAAGTTTGCCACCCTTCCTGAGAATTCGTTACGAGAGCTCCTGGGTGACTTTTATCTTGAAGATTTAGCAAACTGGATCGTATCTACCTACAATGGTGATCTACAAGCCATAAAAAAACTTATCGAAAATGAAACTGCCTGCAATTATGCACGTAGCGCAGTGCTATCAAGCCTTTTAGGGCTTATTGCCATTGATAAGCTTTCACGTGATGAAGTTATCAACTATTTCAGACAGCTCATATATTCAGATCTGATAAAGGACTATAAATTTGCCTCCTGGGTTGTCGACGAAGTATACCATTTATACCCTGAAGAGCTCTATGACGATGTTAAAAAACTCTATGATAATGACATGGTAGATTCACAATTAATAAGCATGCAAGATGTCGACGACATGCTCAAGAAACCAAAAGATGAATGCTTAGAACGATGGGTGTATACTAACAAATATGCCAACCCAGTCACTGATGTGTTTGAGTACGTTTCTACCATTCAATTTGATGATGAAGAAGAGTTTAACATAGATATTAGTGATCCCTGCCCTTGTGGTAGCACCAAAACATTCAACGATTGTTGCTTATCATTACTAACCAAAGAAAAAGGCAAGCAATGCACCAAGTAGCTCAACCTAAAAAAATTGACATTCACCACCTCGTGAAGTGTCTTTATGCACCTAAGACAGTATATACTGGACCTCTCAGGGAAATAATCAAAAGAAAAGAAGAAAGCACACCAGCGCTTCTTAACCTCCTCAAGGAGGTGTTAGATGATTATAAACAGGTTCCTGGAGAACGATGCGACTTTGTTATTGCCTTGTATATTTTGGCTTATTTTAGAGAGCCTTTAGCCTTTCCCTCTGTTATTCAATTTGCAGAGCTTCCTGGCAACTGGTGCTATGATCTGTTAGCTGATCATTTAACAGAAAGCTTAGCTCGATGGATTGTGTCTACCTATAATGGCAATCTTCAAGCCATAAAAAAGGTAATAGAAAACGAAGAGCTCGACCCCTATGCTCGCAACGCCGCTCTTCAGAGCCTGCTTGGCCTCTTCGCTCAGAAGATTCTTTCCCGAGAAGAGATCATTGAGTACTTTAGGAAGTTATATTCATCAGAGCTGATACAAAATTCAGATTTTGCTACGTTCTTGGTTACTGCTACCACCTACATGCACCCGGAAGAATTCTATTCAGAAATATGTAGCCTCTATGAGGCACATACCATCGATGAGTTCTCCATAAGCAAAGAATTTGTTGATGAGGCTCTCAAGGCAGACAAAGAACAATATATAGAACAAAGCACCTATTATGAGCGATTTCCGCCACCTATTACGGAGGTACGGAAAGAAGTCTTTATGGTCAACAGCAAGGATACTTCCAGAACAAAAATAGGTCGGAATGATCCGTGCTATTGTGGTAGTACAAAAAAATACAAAATGTGCTGCCTTCCCTCCCTTAACTTTTAGGAGAATACCATGCCTAACATCCCTCAAGAAGTCAAAACGCAACTTGAACAAGAAGTAACTACGTTCAACCAAACCAAGCTTGCTAAAGCTTCATTTACCTTCGACATCATCACCCGCGGCAAGCACATCTATCTTAATGTTCATCACCAGGGTGGCCCTACCTATAAACTAGGACGACTTGGCTATGAAGGCGATGTAACCGATATGGAATTCGTGGTATATAAATACAGCTCAGAGCGGTATGCCCCAGAAGAGATGTTCTTCCCAGGCACAGAACACCTTAATGGCACCATTCAAGGAGCAATGAAGGCCGGCCTTAAACTAGTATAACTACACCCAACGAAGCTGAGAAACCGATGGTTGAAACAGAGACTTGATCTCAAAGTCCCTACCAAGTCCGCTAAACTTCTGCTCCCAAGAGGCACACTCTTGTACCAGTGCCTGCCGGCTCTGATCTACCAGCAGATCCCAATAGTTTGCTGAGGCTCCGGGAAAGATGCTATTACTCACCGTCAACGTACTCAGCGGCAATTGCTCTAAGGCAATACTTGCCCTCATACCAAACGGGCTATACCCAGTCCCTCTCTCAAAGAGACAGGTATGTACCTGTAGTCCCCCCGCTAATGGACTATTTCCAGCTTTATGCATAATATGATACAAGCCATTCTCTTGAGAAAAGACACTGTTAGTAACCTGAACATCATGTACGCCAAGCAAGTCAACATCTATCACGTGGCCTTCACTAAAGCGACACTCATCTATCTCAATCTCTTCAGAGGGAAACTCATATTCATAGCCATTGCCTGGCTCATTGATAGATTGTACCGTAATACTTCTATCGTACTGCCCCCTAAACGAACACCCAACAATACATACCTGTGCTGCATTATTATACAAGTATATTCCTATAGGCTGAGTACCCAACACCGTGCCCGTCGGTAAGAACACTGAATCCTCTACCAGCAAGCCTCGTATGTTCCCCAACACAATACCTCTGGTTGATAGTGGACTCGTAAGATCAAAGCAACACCTGCGTACCGTTAACCCGGTATTATACGAATGCTGATTGCCGGCAGAAATACCACAGCAGGTGTCTTTAAAGAGCATATCTTCGATAGTAACATCATTAACCTGCTCAAGCGTCACTGCTTCACTTTCATCCTGCTCAGCAAGAGCATGAGCTCTAATGGTACCCTGTTTAATCATAATGTCAGAGCAGTGCTCTAACGCAATACCTACCTGGCCATCAGGGATCACTAATTCATGCCCCTGAAAGTCTAGGGTTACGTCAACTACCTCTTCCAAGATAATAGCAGGCCCCTGGCCTTCAAGCTGAAGATCCTGCTCAAGGACATAGGCTTGGTGTGATTCAGCAATAAATGGCACAGAATCGATGGTGATCTGAGCTACTACTGGTGTAGCAAGTAATGTGGTGATTAAAAGATAGTTCTTCATGATTTCCCCCTTTTAGTTTAGTTATACTTTCAGCATACCATAAAGGCTTCATAGAATTCAATAGTTATCAACACAGCAAATTCTTATCGAAACATAAAGCTCCGACCAGGCTCATTATATTTTATCATTGAATATTATGAGAGGACATGAGGATTCGATTGCAAGATCCTCACGATCTAAACGAACACTCCTCCTTTGTTCGTAGTAATAGGGCCATTTTATTTATATTGACAGTATGCCCTTGGAGCCCTACAATTAGGCTCAAGTAACTGGTAATGCTGACTGGTTACGACAAAATGGAAGTTAATTATGGGTAAAAGTCAGCTTACTCTATTTCAATCACACAACAAAACTCGAACGAGGGAAAGTTATATATCGCCCACTTTTAAACAAAAATTAAACAATCGGCCGAGTTTGTTTTTTTGAAACGAAACAGTAGCCTCTTATCAAGGCCCTTTATAAACTACGAGTTAGTAGGGAAATGCAAATTCATTTTATATGGGCGACTAAAGCAGGCCGCATATAAGAAAATAAACGCGGCCTAAATTTAGACTTGACAAAAAAAGTGGGCGGAATATAATACAATAAATAACTTTTGGGAGAAAACTATGATTGTTGGTCGAAAAGAAGAACTCGAATTACTGGAGAGATTTTATGATGAGGAAGGCTCTCAGTTTTTCACTGTATATGGTCGTCGACGTGTAGGAAAGACCTTCCTTATTACCGAATTCTTCAAACAAAAGGACTGCTTTTTTTTACATGCCACAGGACTAGAAGAGGCAAACATGAAAGAGCAGCTCGCAAATTTTACCCGTGCAATGTCTAAAGCCTTTCCACAACAATCATTTATTCAACCCAGAAATTGGCGCGAAGCTTTCTTGTCCCTCACAGAAAAAATTAACTATAGCAATAAAAAAGTCGTATTGTTCTTTGATGAGCTACAATGGATGGCTTCGAGTAGATCAAATCTTCTTAATACTATTGATTTCTTTTGGAATAACGAATGGGCAGGAGCAGGAAACGTTATTTTTATAGCATGTGGTTCCTCTGCATCATGGCTCATCGGTAATATTATCCAGAACAAAGGAGGCCTACATAATCGAACAGATTTAGAGATGCAACTGTCTCCCTTCAATCTAGCAGAAACCAAAGAATTCCTTCGCATGAAAGGTGTGACGTTAAATGACGACCATATTCTAGCTATTTATATGGCTATGGGAGGAATCCCTTTTTATCTGAAATATGTAACAGCAGGAAGAACGGCTCAACAAAATATTCAAAAAATACTGTTTGATAAAAAAGGCCCCCTAAGAGGAGAATACTCAAGACTTTTCAAATCTCTTTTTGATAAAGCAGAAGCCTGCGAGCAGATCATTGAGATTTTGTCGGAGAAAAGAGAAGGGCTTAACAGAGCAAAAATAGTCCCCAAGGCAACTTTGTCAGGTAAAGGGGGACGACTCTCCAAAAGGCTAAAAGAGCTTTGTGAGGCAGAGTTTATTGAAAAGTATACGCCAATGGGAGAAAACTCTATCCCATATTATAAGTTGATAGATGAGTTTTGCCTATTTTACCTGCACTGGATTAAGAACTATCCAGGACATAAAATTGGCTCCGATTATTGGCTAGAAGAAAGCCAAAGGTCCACGTACAAATCTTGGGCAGGCTATGCGTTTGAAGCAATTTGCACAAAACATGTAGATCAAATTACACGCACACTGGGAATAAAAGGGGCTCGCGTAATAACTTCATGGCGTTGTTTAGCAAAATCAGAAAATGAAAGTGGAGCTCAAATAGATCTTGTTCTTGTACGCAACGATAATGCAATAACGCTCTGCGAAATCAAACATACCAAAGAGCCCTTTCTAATCAACAAGAGCTATGCGAAGAATCTTAACAACAAAATTGATATGTTTCAAAAAGAAACCAACACTAAAGATCAACTTTTTCTTGCTATGATCTCTGCGAAGGGGGTGAAGAAAAATATGTACTCCGAAAACTTAATTGACGGAATCGTAATTCTTGAAGATTTGTTTCGCCAATAACTAACTACCCCGAATACAAAAACCTAAAAACTTAGAAAGCTGGGCGAAATAGAGCACCACTAAAACCAAGCAGCTCCACCCCTTCAATATTGCTCTCAATAGAGCCATAATCAGCTATTGATTTTAAAGAAGCACATGGGAATCAATTATAGCTCGCCCACTTTTTCCTTGATTTTATTTTTAGGGCGAGTTATAATGTTTGTAAATAATGGTAGAGGAAACTGTATGATTTTGGGTAGAAAAAGGGAGCAACGAGCACTTGAAAGATCGTTTAATCAAGACTCAGCCCAATTTATAACCGTATATGGCAGAATGAGAGCAGGCAAGACCTACCTTATTCAGCAATTTTATGCCCAGAAAGACTGTCGCGTTATCCACGTAACTGGTATCCGAGAAGCCAACCTCAAAACACAACTAGATAACTTTGTAACCGCACTTACTAAGGCCTTTCCCGAAGTTGCACCCACGAAAACTCCCAAACGGTGGCGAGACGCTTTTAGATTAATGACAAGAGCTATTGAAAGCACCCAAGAAAAGGTTGTCCTTTTTCTTGATGAGCTTCCATGGCTTACCTCTAAAAGATCAGGCCTTCATCGCACTCTTGATTATTACTGGAATAATCAATGGAGCTTCTTACGTAATTTTACCTTGGTTATAAGCGGATCCTCAGTTTCCTGGATTAATAAAAAGATCATCTTCGATACGGGGGGATTTCATAATCGTACCACTCTAGAGCTTCATCTCGAGCCTTTTGAACTAGCAGAAACAAAAGAATTCTTACATGAAAAGGGTCTATCTGATAGCGGTATTTTGTACTATTACCTTGTCTTAGGGGGCATTCCTGCCTACTTACAGTATATTGATCCAACGCTATCTCGACAAGAGAATATCCAACAACTCTTCTTTGACAAATACGCCCCACTTGCAAACGAATTCGACACACTCTTTGATTCTCTTTTTCCTAATGCTGATGCCTATAAAGAAATCGTTAACGCTCTTGGCAAGCAAAATGGTAGCACCCGTAAAAATCTTTTGGACAACACCACCCTCTCAACAAGAGGTGGCGAGTTATCAGAGAGATTAAAAAAGCTTACCGACATGGGGATTATTAGTGAGCATCTCCCTTTGGATAAAAAAATAGGAACCTCATATAAAGTCAACGATGAGTTCTGTCTTTTTTACGTAAGATGGCTTAAGGATAACAGACCCGAGTCTGACCTCTGGACTACAACACCAACATATACTACCTGGATAAACAACGCCTTTGAACTGATATGCTATAAGCATATCTATCAAATAATGAAGGCCTTAAACACCGGCTCCTGTAGAATAACTTCATGGCGCTCTAAACAAGCGACCTTTGATTTCATCATTATCTCTCACAGACATAACATTATAATACTAACCGAGATCGTATACGCAGAACGTCCCCTTATTATAGATAAAAGCTATGCTAAGCAGCTTGACAACTACCTCACTATTTTTGAAGACCGGGCAAAACCTGACAAACCGGTACAGTTAGCATTAATTGCACCGCATGGCTTTAAGCGATCAATGTACTCTGAGGAGTTAATTAAGGGCGTCGTCACACAAAAGGATCTTTTTAAGAAATACGAGCATTTATAATAATCATCTTACTCAAGGAGCCACCAATGACAAAATCAACAACTGAAAGATATCTTGCATCAAAAACACCAGCTGAACGCAAAAAATTCGATGAAGGCTACAAAAACTTTGCCTTATCTGAGATGGTTTTCGCGGCACTGCAGCATGATAAGGCCTCAGCTGAAAAACTAGCCAGCATAGCTGGAGTATCACCATCAATAGCACTAACGCTCTGCTCACCAGAAAGAGATAACATAACACTCAGAAAGAAATTCAGGACATTAGAGGAATTAGGCTTTAAGATCCTGTTAGAGCGGGAGGGTGAAACTACTCCTCTCACCTTCCGATAGCCACTCAAAAAGCTGTCTTCTTTGAAAAAATTATATCAATAATCACGTAGATTACAACACAAAGAAAAACTGCCTGTTGTGCTCCGGATAAATCAGTATCCGAGGCACAACAGAACATTGAGCAACAAAAAGCCTGCTAGGTGGGTTTTTTCAGATGATTTATTGTTCAAACATATCAAAAAGCACCCTCATAAAGAGATATTTATTTTCAACGATACGTAATATATTTATCTGAAAGAGATTATCACAACTCAAATAAACACTTAACTAAGAAATTATCTCAATGAACACATAAGACCTTAGCAAAGTACTATTGCCCCATTCTTCACCTCCTCTTAGAATCTTCCTTTTTTGGCCAAAAAATTTATCCGGAGCACAACAGGACAAAAAACATTTAAGAAATAAAAACGCCTTTCAATCCATAGAGAGAAAAAAATCTTCACAACTAAAAGTTTGAGTCTAGCACATTCCTGTTGTGCTCCGGATAAATTAGCATTCTAGGCACAACAAATTTCAGTATATAAAATACTCCTCAAACAGAACGTGGCCGTGTATAAAAAGGATCCGCTGAAGAAAAACCTCAAAAATTTAGAAAGTGGGCGGATTATAGCACGTTCGCCACCGAAGCCAAAAAGCTCTTATCAAAAGCCCATGACCATCAAATTCTTTCTTTAACGAGAATTATACTCCGCCCTAAATTCGCCCTTTTTTTAAATTAGGGCGCAATATGATACTACGCTCATCTTCAGACACATAATCAAGCTCCACCTGGCACACATCCTTCTGCAACAACGGCAGCACCATCTTAGGCGATTCAATGAAGGTCCAACTATCAGAAAGAGATGATGTTAGCCTAGAAAACATCTTCAAAATATTAGACAGCTTAGGCTTTAAGCTAACACTTAAACGGGAAAGTAAAACTACTCCCTTATGGATCGCCATACTACAAGGACTATGATGAGGTCTTTCCCGACGCTGGTAGCGTACTACAGAAAGATGCTGGTTTTTTGGCTCCCTAGATTAAAGCTCGCCCTTTCTTCCTTGTCCAAGCCAGTCGGTAAAATGTATGTAGAGCTCGTCATCACCAGCAGCCACTTCAACATAGATTTCATCTGGGGGTATTTGTATACGTAAGTCAGCAAACTCAACCTGGGTCTCAGCAGTCTTAATTCTCTTGTTTAGTAGACCTTGCTCGTCATGCACCGTATAGATATAATCCGGCATTCCTCCTTCAATTGAAATTGCTATAGTTAAGGTATCTGGTGAAGAACCAGGAAATACATGAAGCTCCTTGAGATGCAATTCACCTTTTGCCTGAAGGGCAAGGTTAAACAGCACTCCCATAAGCAACAAATACTTTTTCATCATACTCTCCTTATAGGTATGAAGATGTTAATCAATTCTTATACGTATAACAGCCTAACAAAAACCTGCGAAGAAAAGCAAGGAAAAATGTTTTATTAGGCCCCTTTTATGGGTATTGAGCAATCAGGTAGTCAAATTTAGGCCTTATCGAAGAATGATACTTCGCTCATCCTCAGACACATAATCAAGCTCAACATGACACACATCCTTCTTTAACAACGGCAATACTATCTTAGGCCACTCAATGAACGTCCAACTATTAGGCTGATACAGATACTCATCAAACCCCATCTCCTGAAACTCATTCAAACTAGAAAGCCTATACAAGTCAAAGTGATTAAATAGCTGCCCCTTGTCATTGGTGTACTGTTGCAGATAGGTAAACGTAGGACTGGTGACCACCTGTTTGACCCCACACCGCTTAAGAATCTTCTTAATAAGCGTTGTTTTACCGGCCCCCAGAGGCCCGGTAAACGTGAACACCTTACAGGTGTTCATCTTGTTATAGAGAAGCTCTACCAGATCATCAAGTGTTTCTAAAGAGTAGATCATAGCTTTTTAATGAGGCCCATTAACCGTCGTTCTTTTTTAGAAAAGTCATACCCATCATCATCCTCTTCATCAAGCTCTTGCTTATACTCAAGGACGGTAGTTCCTTCCTGCATTAATCTATCAAGCTCAGGATTGAGCTGACCAGGATGTAATTTCTTGGCTTTACCGGGGGCCTTTTTAACACCCACTACCGGCGTGCTTTTTTGCTTCATAAACTCATAAAAGTCTAACGAATCTATTGAGGGCACCTCATACTGATCTGCATACTTATTAAGTTCCCTATCAGTAGTTACCACTAACATGTTCTTTAGCAGCTTCTTATCTATGTAGTCCTTAATCACATCATCTGCCGTATCTCTATGCCCCGAATAGATGATCGTTACCTTACCATAAATTTCTTTAGTAAGGCGATCATAGGGACCTGCATCATAGACAATGTACAAGTGATGGCCCTTTTTCCGGGCATACTCAGCAGCCCGTTCATGGAACCACGTACGTTCTTTATCAGCAATCTGCTTTGATAGCAGCTGTTTTAAGAGATTATAACCATCAATTAATATATTCATGTTCAACTCCGTCTCTACTAGTGTAGCCTGATTCTTGCCAAACTGGCAAGTACTAACTATCCTAAGATAAACTACAAAGGAATCACTATGGAACAATTAGCCCAGATGAAGCAGCGGATAAAGGCCGTTGAAACCATTAAAAAGGTTACCCATGCTATGCGGCTTATTTCTATGTCTGCCCACACCAGACTCCAAGATAAACGCTCCTTCTTAACAACGTACAAGACTACCTTCGAATCCCTTTGGGCCTCAGTAAGCCCTGGGCTCCCTAAGACAAAAGATCCTCGTAGGGTAGACTCCCATCACCTTATTATCCTTGTAGGCTCCCAAAAAGGGCTAATAGGTACGTTTAATACCAATCTGTTTAAGCACCTAGAGAAAGATCATCCTTCGTTTAAGAAACACTACTTTATTGGCATTGGTAAGCATGCGGTTAAGTATCTTACTCACAAAGATGCTATCACCTTAGCAACGTATGACAATCTTACCGCCAATACCTTTGTGTCAATATCTCAAGGGGTTACCGACCTACTCATGAACAGTCCCATACAGTATGCTTCAACAACCATCTATAGCAACCTAGGTAAGAGCTTCTTTGTACAACAACCTACCGTAACCAATCTATTACCACTCGTTGAACCTGAGCTTAGTCCTGATACCCCTAAGACTGAGTATACCTTTGAGCAATCACCAGAGCTCTTAAGGGATACCCTTAAGTCCTTACTTATTTCAGTAACACTCCAACAGGCACTCTATGATTCTATATTAGCAGAGCAAGCAGCGAGGTTTGTTTCTATGGATGCCTCCACCAGAAATGCAGACAATCTGCTTACCTCTATGAAGCTTGACTATAATAAGGTACGACAAGCATCTATTACGAGAGAATTAATGGAGTTAACGGCAACACTGTAAGGGAGAATCATGTTCGGACCAAAATGCCAAAGCTGTGGTATGCCACTATCAAAAGATCCCCAAAAAGGCGGTACTAATCAGGATGGTACCCTGAGTACAGAGTACTGTAGTTATTGCTACCAACAGGGATCGTTCACTGAGCCTGATATAACGGTAGATCAAATGATCGATAAAGTTAACACGAAGCTCAAAGAAATGTGGATTCCCGGGTTTCTAGGAAAGTATTTCACGAGGGGCATTTCCCAGCTGAAGCGCTGGAAGTAATCAATACATTGACATTTCCAGCACTATACTTTAATATTAATAATGCGAGGAAGGCAAATACAGGAGGCGATCATGATCTACTCAACCGTGTTCCGCTCTATACTCATCCTCTGCTTCATTAGTTCCTATGCCATGGATTCCTGCATTCTCACTAGTCAAGAAGATGTTGAACTAATTCCTCGCTCAGTTGAATCTCTCTATCAATTGTGTCTTCCATCAGCAGTAAAGCTACTAGTAGCTGAAAGTCACGAGGATCATCCTTGTGTTAAACAAATACATGCTGGAACTCTTCATACCCAGGAGATTAAAGAAGCTCTTATTAGAGATCATTTAGTGCCCCTTGCAAGGGAATGTAAGGATGAGTATACAATCACGTCAATAGATCATGGAGATAATAGACGACCTCAATACATGTACCCTGTTTATAGGATTTATGAGCTCGCTTTTAGCCCAGGCGGCACCCACCTAGCATGCGCCAGTTCAAAAATGTATATATGGAATCTGGAAAACCTTCCACAGTTAAAAGATCCACTAATTCTAGAAGAAGAAGAGGATATGATGGATGTTGATGCTGTTCAACGCAAATGTGAAGTCGCCCTGAGATGGAGTGAGGATGGCACACAGCTCTACGCGAACAAGAAAACCTGTAGAGATGACTTCTTATTTTGTTGGGATACAAAAACTGGAAAGCTCCTCAGCCACCAAACACTCACCTATGCTGAAGGAAAACGTTGTCTTAGGGATTCCTACAAGCCTGCATTCAGCCCAAATGGGAAGTATATTCTTGGCAGTAGAGACGGTAAAGAGGGTTCATTGACAGAATTTAAATCCCTGAAAACAATAGACAAATTCTCAAAAGAAGCTGTCCTCACCGATGTACATGATCTTACCTCCAGAGTAGTTGGCACCTATGAGTGTAATTTAGAAAAAGGAACAGGGACAGTACTTCGTATTGGCTTTAGCCCAGATAACAAATACATAGTAACGATAGGCTGTGGCTTTTCACTACGATTAATTGAGATAGATACACTTCCTACTAGCAATCCCATCCATCTTAATCATGCTGGCATTGTGTGCGCATTTGCCTTCAGCCCCAATAACAAATACCTCGTAACAGCATGTTTAACACAAGTAAACTCATCAGAGGATCGGTTCGTTTGCAAGGCTGTACTCTATTTATGGGATCTCACAAAGTATACCTACAAAATAGTGTCTGAGTTTGGATTAAGATACTACGATGACATACCAGTCGTCATTGCATTCGATGGTCGCTATGTACTTACTCCTATCGGAGACGATGGAATCCCCTATTATATTTACCTTGTAGACTGCATAACAAATGAATCGGTAGCCATTGGTAAAGTTTCCTCAGACATCACCGCTCTTGTCTTTCACCCTAACGGCGATTATGCCTTCTTTGGCTGCGACGAAAACAATCTTCACCTACTACCTCTAAATAAACCTATCCAAAACAAATCATTAGCTGATTTACTGCTTCTTATAAAACAGCAGCAATCCTTAAACAAAAAAATAAACTCATTTTATTAATCGTCACGCCTCAATTGTAGCAGGTGTCACTTCTATAACCCCATCTTCATTAACAGTTAGAATGTTCTTTTCTTTGAGTGTTTGAAACTCCGGTGGGTCAATCTGCTTAACCGCACCACCAACCTTAACTAAAAGTCCTGAGTTAAGTTCATCAACACCAATTAAAATGGGATAACTAAGCTTTGTACTTTTGCGCCAATCCTCAACTGATTTACTTACGGTATACCCCAGTGCACTTGAAGCACCTTCTATATATCGTTCCCAGAAGGGAAGAATATGAATGGTTGTTTTATCTGACTTATTAACAATCTCAGTAATGTACTTAGCTTTGTAGCTAAAGCCACCATCTTTCTCCTTACCAAACATGGTTGGATCAACCACAGTCTCAACCTTTTCTTCTGTCGAAGGCTTGATAGTAATACCACCTTGTTTATCAACAATAAGGGTATTACTCCCTTTCTTTATTTCGTCAAGATCTACTACTATTGGCATAGGCCTTGCGCCAACCGAAATCAAGAGTCCTGTATCTTTATCACCATACTTATTAATAACAATGGGCTCTTTAAACTTCACATCAAAGTTAGTATGAGCAGTAACTGAATAGGCGGGATCGACTTCTACGGCATCGTCCCCTAGAACGATCTTTTTGAAGGGAACAATATAAATCGAGAACTCACTCGATTCATTCGTCACTCTATCAATAAACTTATCTTGAGCAACTATTGATACACAAAAGAACGTCATTACAACGGTGATTAATGCATTACGGAACATATTCATCTCAAATCTCCTTAATTATAGTCTTTTTACTATAGTTTATAGTTTCATTATACCACATATAGACATGAAAGTTCAATGGTTTGATTTTTTAATTTTCAGAATGAAACAAGCTTCTTCATTTTGCCTGTGTACAAGAAATATCCGGACAAAATATCACCAATCAAAGCTCAAACAAGCACTATTGAAAACACATGCGTGCCACTAATGTAATAATCATTGCATTTTTTATAATAAAACATATACTTGTTGCAATACAAGCAAACTTCACGAGGAACATAATGCAGAAAAAACGACCACTTGGTGTAACAGATTTTAAGGAGCTCATTGAGGGCAACTATTACTACGTAGATAAAAGTCTTTTCATTAAAGAAGTGCATGAAAGCCCACTTGCTATTATGCTCACCCGGCCAAGTAAGTTCGGCAAATCTCTGAACCTCTCTATGCTCCGCTACTTCTTTGAAATGGGCGACCATGCACATCTCTTTAAAGATCTTGCTATCTGGGAGCATGAAGAGTATAGAAAGCTCCAAGGCACCTATCCGGTGATTCATCTGTCATTTAAGGAGCTTACGCAGGACACCTTTCCCGCCATGCTTACAAAGTTTGGCGAGATCATGGCTGCAGAATTTAAACGACATAAAGAGGTACTCTCAAGCCCTAATATCAGCGACTATTATAAAAAAGACTTTGAAGAAGTCCTCAATCAAACTGCTTCTGAAGTTGATTTGGAGCACAGCATAGATCGCCTATTGAACATGATAGACAAACACCACAATAAAAATGCTCTTGTTTTTATTGACGACTACGATGTTCCTCTTCAAACAGGGGATAGATATGGCTTCTATGATCAGATCTTTTGCTTTATCATGGCCCTACTTGTAAGCTCCTTCAAAGATCAACCTCATCTTTCAAAGGGCATCATTTCAGGTCAACTTCCTATCATCATGGCTGACACGTTCTCAGGACTTAACAATATCGTGGTGGAGAATATTACCGATGAGGGATATTCAGCATCTTTTGGCTTTACCACTGATGAAGTAAACCAACTACTCAGCTATTACAACATCAAACCTTCTAGTGATATAGCCCAGTGGTATGATGGCTACCTGTCTGGCAACATCAAGAACCTGTATAACCCCTTTTCTATTCTAAAGTGCCTACAAAACAACGGTGTTTGTAAGCAATACTGGTCCCCTAGTTATCATAACGATCTCTTAGACAAGCTCCTTTCAAATGCTTACTCTTTCACCATAGAAGAGCTAGCTTCACTTATAGAAGGCAACACGCTTGAAACAACCATTGAAGAACAGCTTATCTATAAAGAAACAGATTTTAGAATATGGAGCGTATTGGTATTTCTGGGCTATCTAACTTATAGCCATAAAACTCTTGATAAAGGCAAAGAGCTCTGTCGTCTTGTAGTTCCTAATCATGAAATAAAGCTTCTCCTTCAACAAGCACTATCAGCACATCAAGAAACATCCCAAGAACAAGTGGCAGCTACGATTTAATTTTTAACTGCGGAAGAGAATCAAGGATAATCACTTCCTGGCCGCGCTTACTCATCACCATGTTTGAATATATCGCCAAAGTTGATGATTTTGACGAAATAGCCATCATCAACAACCTCCTGCTTAACACCATTCACCTGAATTAATACGGGCAAGCAAGTATACGCCTTTGGCACAACAAGGTTTTCAATCTTATTTTTCACATCATGAATAACGTCTATTCCCAGAGGATCTCGGCAAAATTTCACCTCGCACACATACAAAATATTAAATTTAGTCTGGATGAAGTAATCAATTTGCACACCAGGATATCCACTCGTTTTTCGTTGAAAGAAGGGGTTATCACATACAATATCTTCTGGCCTTATCTGAAGTGAAGCATGTATATAGCCTCTATTTCTTAGTACAAGATTCTCAAACTGATAACCCATGATTGTAGGCCACCCCGATAAATTAGCTAATGATTTAAAGGCGTAACCATCACCTTCGATCTCTGACAATCTTGGATCAATATATTTTATGTAAAATCTGAGATAATTATCACTCAGGCGAAAATGACTGAGCCGGGACGTTTTTCTTTTAGGCACAAGCCACGTATAGTCGCGGCTTACAAAACCAGACGTTACAAGATCATCCAAATATTCACTCATCAACCCCGACCGGGAAACGCCCAGTTTATCACAAATCTCCTTTAGTTCTAGTGAACCCTGTGCAAGAACTTCAATGATCTGCCTATACGCCCCACTTCTTTTTGCAAAAAGATCAGAAAAGATATCAGCAAACTCATAGACTAAAAGTCCCCCTTTTTTAAAGCACATGTCTCTGACGTTCTCTTCAGCAGGCAAAGAAGGGTCCATTTCTTCAAGATAACGAGGAATCCCACCCGTTACCGATAAAAGCTTTAGCTTATCATATGAAGAAAAGTGCTTTCCTGCTCCGGACCAAAACTTGTTGCAATCCTTAAGAGGCAACTCTTCAACCGTTAGCCTATAGGATATTCTTCCCATAAAGCCCGTACTTGAAAGAATATTCCTATTTATCCAGGATGAGGCTGAACCAGCCAACACAAGTATCAACTCAGGATTACTCTTAAAATACATGTCCCATGCATTCTTTAACTTACCTAAAAAATCAGGATCCATTGAACCCATCCAGCTTATTTCATCAAAAAGAATAACTACTCTTCCCTGTTCCACGTGCTTAGCTAGGAGACGAAACAAATCGGACCAATCGTCAAGGTACATCTTTGGATAATCTATTTGATCGCTCAATTGGCCTGCAAACTCATTACGCTGCGAAGCTGCTGTTGTATTCTCATGGGGCGGCATCCCTGAAAAGTGAAAAAAAGTATGCCCCTTTGCAAACTCTTGAATCAAACGACTTTTTCCGATACGTCTACGCCCAGTCACCACCACAAGACTAGCACTTTTCTTTTTAAGAAGCTTATTAAGGGCCTGGAGTTCCTTCTTCCGGCCATAAAACGGTTTATCCATAAATATACCCTCTTTTTAATCATCAATACAAGCATGATTTTACTACTAATAATCCCAAAAAACGAATTATTAGTAGCAAATTACTCCTTAAGCCTACTACTAATAATCCGAAAAATCAAATTACTAGTAGCAAAACCAACCCCATCTTTGCTACTAATAATCCAGAAAATCGAATTATTAGTAGCGATTTAGAGTTAGACAAGAAACCATCCCGCAAAGGACACTCCTCAATAATGCCTTTAAATAGATATATTCATTTTTCCCATAAAAATATTGGCTTTTCTATATCCCTAATCTGAGCATTTTCAATCTGTTCCGAGCTCAAGAATTCTTCATAAACGAGCCGTATTGAGATTGCATAGCTTCATACAGGGAATAACAGACTACTCCTCAACCATCTTAATCTTACCACCTAACGACGCTAACTTAGGCACCAACTCATCATAGCCCCTCTTAAGATGATGCACCCCGGTCATACTGGTATTACCCTGCGCTACTAAGCCTGCGATCACTAACGCAGCACCTGCTCTAATATCAGTTGCTATCACTGAAGCACCATACAATTCATCTACCCCAACTATGGTTGCTGTTTGTCCCTTAACCGATATTTGGGCACCCATTTTTTGGAGCTCTCGTACGTGGACGAGTCTATTTTCAAAGACGGTCTCATGAATGATACTTTTTCCTGATGCTAAACATAAGGCAGCCATCATAGGTGCCTGCAAGTCAGTAGGAAACCCTGGGTAAGGCATCGTCTTAAAGGACACCGCTTGAGGATTCTTAGTAGCCTTTAAGCGTACACCCTTACCATCTACCCCACGAGTAATCTCATGACCCATCTCTTCTAGCTTTGAAAGAAACACTTCCATAGAATGCACCGGCGCATCTGGCAGTTCTATTTCACCACCCGTAATAGCAGCTGCTAACAAGAGTGTTCCTGCTTCTAACCGATCATATAATATTTGATGCTGTATCGGTTGTAGCGTAGCTACTCCCTCAATACGAATACTTGCTGGTGGCTCTATGGTTATCTGAGCACCCATCTGTCTCAGCGCCTCAATGAGATCTAACACCTCAGGCTCTAAAGCAGCATTAACTATTCTTGTCTTACCCTCGGTTAATACCGAAGCCATCATGATGTTTTCTGTAGCACCGACACTGGGATACTCAAGTACATGCTCAACTGCTTTCAGCGTACCTTCAGCCATAAGAGAATCATCATGCTGGGTATACCGAGTACCCATTTTTTTGAAGGCCTTCAGATGAAAGTCTATCGGTCGTGCTCCTAAGACACACCCACCAGGCATAGCAATATCTGCCATCCCAAATCTTGCTAACAGGGGTCCCATAACTAAGATAGAAGCCCGCATCTTCTTCATGATATCAGCACCTATCTGTGCCGGCTGCAAGTCACTGGTGTCTATTACTAAGGTCCTATTATCCCTATCTTGCTCTATATGAGCCCCTAAGGACTGCAAGAGCCTCATCATATGGAGCACATCTTCAGAAAACGGTACATTGGTGAGGGTATTTTTGCCCTTGGTTAATATTAACGAGGCCATAATAACCAGGACGGCATTCTTTGCGCCAACAAGATTAACCGAGCCGTGTAACGGATCAGAGGTAGTAATAGCTATAAATGAGGTAGACATGTATGATTCTCAGTAGAAATGATTATTACGATAGTACTGCTATTTAGTATACAATAAAACCACCTCTTGTGAACTCTCATCTCATCGCAAGTAAGCAACATCCGCTCTATAAACCAGCAACCAGCTATAATTTCAGGAAGCACAATCTCATTAAAAAAGCAGTTTACAAGGTGGGATATTTTTGGTAGTATATATGCATGTATAATTAAGCCTCAAATGTAAAGGAATCCCCATGAAAAAACTGGTATATATTATTGCATTAGCTCCTTGTGTAAGCCTGATAGCTATGGATCAGCCTAAAACCAAAAAGGCTCGTATTGTTACTGCTCACCAGGAAGAACTGGGAAAGGTAGATGAGTGGCTAAACAAGGTCAAAAGACAAGCAAGAAAGCTTGAAAACATCCAGACAGAGGACACCCTTAAGAAGCTAGAGAAGTGTATCCAACACCTAATAGCCATTGGCTACAAGCTCAAAACCATAGCCTCCCCTGACGAAACAGCTAACTTAGAAAACAACTGGGGACAAGTCCTCCAGAGCCTAAAGACAGGCTTTTACAATCTAACATCCGAAGCTGCCACGAGAGGGAGCACCACTGCTTGGTTTCCCCATTCATTTGATCTATTAGACAACCAAGAGAACATGCCACAAGCTCAACAGGATCTTGTGTATGAGGTACTCATGGAACTGCTTGCGAGCAGTGTTGAAGCTCTCAGCAACTGCCCAGAAGAACTTGATCTGTGGCTCGACATGACCTACACCTATGTAGAAAAACTTGAAGAAGTCCAGAATGAGAGTACTCTTAAACGGCTTGCAACGGGTGTTAACCAGCTCTTAGCTACTGGTCATACCCTAGACAACATAGGTCAGCCAGACATGACAACTGATCAAGAGGACAAGTGGGTAGAGGTAATGCAGAGCCTAAAATTCGGCTATAGAAACCTGACAAGTAACGACTTATATACTCCAAAAACAACCGATTGGATCTTTAGTTCACTTGATCAATTATCAGTAGAAGGCAAAGAGAACATGACGCCGAATCAATATAGCCGCGCTTATGAGGTACTCAGCGAACTTTCTGATAGTATCGTTGAAGCGCTCGGGAAGTTCAAGACTCATGATGTAGTGGTTTCTCTAAATAGCCTAGTAAATCACTTAAAACCAACTGACAACGAGTAGCATCGCTCAGTATAAGGGATAAAGCAGCATTACCGCTTCCTTCCCTTTGAAAAAAACCACTAGGTGGCCCTTTGGGCCCACCATAACCAATACTTTACAAATAGTAACAATTTGTGGTATAATTACAATAAGAAAAGAATTGATACTCATAACTGGAGAAAACCATGAAAAAAATGATCATAATTGCCTCTTTATTTAGTTCAGTAGGCCTTATTGCGATGGATGCCCTTACACAACAAGCAGAAGGTCTAGAAATCACTGATGATCGTCTTGCAGCGCAGGTACAAGCCTTTAATGAAAATGCAGAATTTGTATCACGCCTATCAGGGGTAATTATTCTGACACAAAGACTTAGAAATACTGGCAATCTCAACGATATGGGCGAATTAATAGCGCATACTCAAGGGCTCGTTACTCTTGCAAACCAAATGGATGCTCAGGTTCCGGCGGATCAAAAGAAGTTCTTAGACGGGCTATGGTTTCAAGCACTTGATAACCTACAAACAGCATTGAAGAGCCTTGCTACTGCAGAACCAGCAGAATCTGCTCTGTGGATTATCTCTCAACTGAGCACGCTAAAAAATAAAGCTGGTACCATGAGCAAAGTAGAGTTTCTAAACTCCTATGAAGTGCTGAGTGAACTTGCCCAAGGCATCAATGAGGGCCTTGCTTCTCATAGGGAGTTTAAGGACCCGATACAGAATATAAATCGGCTTGTTGATAGCCTTAAAGCCCAAGAAAACTAACATTAAGGGGGCCCTGCCCCCTTAAGATAAAAGGATCTAGTAATGAAGAAGCTATTCCTAATACTCATTCCCTTTGCGGTATACGCACAAGATACACCAGTAGTCACCTCAGCAATTAGGGTACTACCTGACGCTGCTACGCTTGCTGATGATAAAGCCTCTACAGAGATTGTAGAATCTACCTTCGTTACCCCTAAGTTTACCGAGATTGACGCTATACCGGTGACCTCTATTTCACCAGACCAAAAAGTTTCTGATGCCCTTCTTCGTAAAGGCTGCACCCAGATATTTACCGAAAATATGAACTCTATTTTGACGCAGTTTTCAACCATCGCCTCAGAAAAAGACCGCAAAACGTTTAAGCAGTTCATGCTGGCAACGAAACTGCACAGTGACCTGGGATTTAAGCTCAGAACGTTTGAAAAGAATACCATCACCGATGTCATTGCGGTACTCAGGACCCCCATTACTAAATACTCAGCCTGCAGAACCCGTGTTGAGAGTAACCTGGGGTATAACATGATAACCCCTGGTCCAACCAAGAAGGTACTGCTGCCCTGTGAAACAACCTACGCTAAGCACGTACAAGTAGTAGTTGATACCTTTAGAGGGCAAGTAGATGAAGAGACCCTTCAGCAGTACCGAGACTTTATGATTACGCTTAAGTATTTTGAGGATCTGGTGTTCCAGATAACTGAGTTTGAAAAGAGGGCCAAGAATGACTATGAAGGTCTCAATCTGACCCTAAATAAACTGCGTCTCCCCACAAGACAGTATGATACCTGCAGAGACGCCATTATACGGCGAAAAATGCAACAGCGGTACCTCAAGTCTTAACTTCTCACCACTACTTTATTCTCAACCGTATCTTCATTACCGGTAAAGAACTTCAGAAAATAGCACCACCCATGCTCTTGTACAAATGTACCCTTATAGGAACTATCTATATGGGCCGTAGGAAAATATACAGAACATCCCTGTAGAAACCCACAGGAGGATCCCACTGCTGGTAACAGTAAATGTAGCTGTTCTAACAGGCGTACGGCGAGTATCTTAATCTGATCAATAACCGGGGTAGCTTCCATTACATCAAGCTCTACTAACAACTCTTCAACAAACTCAGTAAGATCGGCATACATCGGGATTCCTGATATCTTATGTAATCTCGTTCTGGTAGCGCAGAGCGCCCCCAGTAGCTTTTCAGTTCTACACGCGCCAGACAGATAATCTAGCGTAAGTGCCAACTCTGGTACTAACGACAGATCAAACGCGGTGAGACTAAACCTATCTGCCCCCCGTAATCTCCGGGTGCGCTCATAGCTATACACCAGCTTACGCGCTGCTTCTAATGGTTCTGAATTTTTTAGGGCCCTGATGACGTCATGGTAGTTCCACCCATCCTTTTCTTCAGACTCTTGTGAGGCTACCATATATCTCGCATAGGGTGCCACCTCATAGGCGATCTCTAACATCGCCATGTAACAGGAATCAAACCCGATAATATCTACTGGTCTACCTAACACATGAGCAGCATACTTCATCACCCTCCCTAACTCATCAGTACCTAAAAACGACGTATGCCCTGCGGTGAGTAATGACTTACCATCCATGATCTGAGTTACCTGCTTACAAAACTCTTCATACTGGGAGGTACAGTACTCCTTACAAGGAGACGGTCCTTCATCCTTCTCATACTCCCAGGCCCCCTCGGGCGAGGTCCCCCCGGACGATGCCCCCTCGGGCGATGCCTGCCCGGACAGAGTCCCCATAAATGTTGGGGTGAGTATCCCGGTGCCATGGCCAGAGATGATAATCATCGTCTTACCTATAGCGGTACCTTTGCCGGCACCCTCAAACGCCCAGGTAATACCGTTCTTGATAACCTCTACCTGATCCTCAACCGATTCAACATTAACCGCTTTAAACAGCCCACCATCAAACACCAGTCTATGGGAAGACTCTGCTTGGATATCAACACATACTCTTAACGAGGTATCCTCAGCAAGCTCTTGTTTGAGTTGTTTAACTACCTCTAAGGCTTCCTTATAGGCAGTATCTGCGTGCATATACACGTAGACATTCCATTCATGGGCCTGTACCTGGAGGGTACAGAGTAGAAAAAATATGGTATACTTAACACTTGTATAACTATGGTAGGTACCTATGATTCTCATAATACTTCTCTATGCTTTATTCGGGTTAAGCTTTACTATCGGTAAGATCACCCTGTTTTATGCAAGTCCTTTTTTTATTGTGGGCTTCCGCATGATCCTCAGTGCACTCATGCTGTTTGCATTTCTCTATACCCAGTCTACAAAATACCGACCAGAAAAGGAAGACTGGCCCTATTTTTTAAAGGTAGCTTTTTTTGGACTAGCACTGCCCTACTGTCTCAGAGCCTGGGGTTTACAGTACTTATCAGCAACTAAGGCAGCCTTTATCTTTACCTTAATGCCCTTCTTTACGGCACTGTTTTCCTACCTGATCTATAAAGAAAAGCTCTCATTTAAGAAAACTACCGGCCTCATGCTCGGGTTTCTTGGTATGTTACCTACCCTGTTTACCGGTACCGTACAAGAAGATATTGTAGGCTCCATAGCCTTCTTCTCCTATCCAGAGCTTGCCGTACTTGCCGCCTGCGCCTCGTTTGGCTATAAGTTCATTGCGGTTAAAGAGCTGGTAGTACAAAGAAAGTGCCCCGTACCAGTCGCCAATGCTATCACCATGCTCTTAGGTGGTGT
>SDBV01003368.1_pt1 | contig 23629 bp, 22 predicted proteins | sample 2277081 | NCBI WGS metagenome assembly SDBV01 (sample SAMN10402039, study PRJNA504765) | marine sediment metagenome | isolation source: marine sediment core GS10_PC15, 223 cmbsf | place: Arctic Ocean: Southern Knipovich Ridge | collected 2010 | reverse complement strand
CAGTGAGACGTGCGGCGGCTTCCGGATCGTGCTGAGCGGCGTAGCGTCGGACTCTGACGAGATCGAGTCCGGCGATCTTCTTCCACGCAAGCGTCATGCGCTACGGTCGCGACGCTCCGGTAGTTCGGCGAGGTTCACCAGGATCTGCTCACCGTGCAATCCGTTCTCGGTTCGGCGGCTGACATTGCCCTCGATGCTCCATTGGCGTAGCGTACGGATTTTGATGCCCATTCTTGCCTCTGCTTCTCGGAGAGTCACCCACTGCTCCTCTTCGGCAAGTAGTTCGTCGAGCTCCACATCGGAGAGGGCGGTCGGATCAGCGATTCCCTCGGCGATTGCCTTGACGACGGCGGCCGTACCGACAAGTGTTTCGAATGCGGTGGGCGAGAGCGCAACGAACGCTGGGTGGCCGTTGTGGGTCACAACGACAGGCTCATCGCTTTCGGCAAACTGGCGCACGAAGGAAGCGGCGCTGGCCTTGAACTCGTTGATCGGGACGACCGAATCGGCACGGATTCGCATTATCAACCCCTTCCGCATGGCAGACTGAATACAGACTACCACCTAGCGTCTGCCTTCGCACACAGCCGAATACCCCATACCGCTTCGAATACGATGACGACTGGAGACGATCGGCGCATCGTACCCATTGTCGCTTTCTTTGCCACTCAACATCCGCGAGTACGGGCACGCGCCGACCACGGGCGTTATCGGGTTCGACAGTTCCCGGCGGTCGCCGGATCTGGCATACCGGCCAGGTCGTACCCCATTCGGTGTCGGCAGTGAGAGCCTCGCATCCGAGTCGCCCGGTGAGCGAAAGGCAGAGTCGGTCTCCGAGAGATTGGCCCGAATCGAACGCTACGCCGCGACCGCCAACGAAACGGCCATCCATTTCATCAACTCGCTGGAGGAGTCGATGCGTCGTATCGCCGAAATGCCTGAGCTCGGTTCTCCCCGCTTTGGTCACGAGCTCGAACTTCCCGGCCTTCGATGCTGGCTACTGACTCGCTTTGCATACCTGGTCTTGTACGTGGAGCGCGAAGACTTCGTCGACGGTTGGCGGATCCTGCACGCACATCGCGATGCCCCAGAGTCGTTGCGCGACCGCAATGACGATACGGGCCACCGAGCAGCTCAAGGACGGATCTCGTCCAGCACCCGCAGCGCATTGCCGATCAACACTTTCGAGATCCTCGTTTCATCCCACCCTGCATCGAGCATCACTTGGACGAGTCGCGGCAATTCGAGCGCGGTCGGCATGTCGCGGGGCGTGACGATCGCCCCGTCCCAGTCTGAGCCGAGGCTCACATGGTCGTCGCCGACGACATCGACGACATGCGCTATGTGGTGAAACAGTTGTCGGACATCGTCGTCACCGCCCCAGTACGGGGCGCCGAGGAATCCGTTCGCGAAGATGATCCCGACGGTGCCGCCTGTCTGCGCTATCGCACGGATCTGGCCGTCGTCGATGTTGCGCCAGTGCGGCGTGACACCGTCGACTCCAGTATGTGTAACGACCAAAGGCAGCGAGCTGTCGTGGACGCCGACCGCATCCCAGAAACCGGACGGATGGATGTGCGCGAGATCGACGAGGATGCGAGCCGAATCGCAAACCTCGACAAATTCACTTCCACGCTTCGTCAAGCCCTTCTCGCGGAACCACAAAGGGTCAGGCGCGGACGTCGCACCGATCCACGACCGTGTCGCTCGAGCGGGTCATACCCGAACAGACGAGTCCAGATGAACGTATCGACATGCAAGTCGAACGCTCCGTGCGAAGCGACGATCTCTGTCGCGCAGCGGCTGACGCCCAGAGACTGGGCCCACCGCTCGGGCGTCGACACATCGCGCAATTCGTCGTGTTTCACGGGGGGAGCATAACCGCCCGTCGCGACGTGCCATCATGTTCTAACAGACCCGTCGACCGAATCCAGGATGACCAAGCTATGAGAATCGACCTGTACAAGGCGTGGCCCGATGGACTGCGAACGTTGAACGAACTCGACAAGGCGCTCGAACTCAGCCTCGACGCCACCGTCAGTGAACACCTCCTCGAACTCGTCAAGCTACGTGTTTCACAGATCAACGGCTGTGCGTTCTGTCTCGTCATCCACTCGAAGCGCTTGCGGCGCCTCGGCGAGAATCAGACGCGTCTCGACGTCTTGAGCGCATGGCGAGAGGCGAACGTGTTCACGATCGTCGAGACCGCAGCTTTTGAGCTGGCCGAGGCCCTTACGCTCGTCGCGTCCGGCGAAATCTCCGACGAAGTGATCGAGTCGGCCCGGATGGTTTTTACCGATGAACAGATCTCGAAACTCGCATTCGCCATCGTGTCCATCAACGGGTGGAATCGCTTGTCGATCACGATGAAGCGCGACATCCGCGTACATCATTCGCACTGACGCCGCCGCCGAATTCGCTAGCCGATCACGGCCGGCAACACGCTTTCGAGGTCTTGAGTGGTTGCCGGTTTTGTGAGGACGTCTGCCGACATTGTCGACTCGGCCGCCGCTCGTAACCGGTCGTCGATGGCTAGTCCCGTCAAGAGGATGATCTTCGTGTGGCGGAGTGCCTGCATGTCGCTCGCGATCTCCGCGAATTGAATTCCGTCGAGGTTCGGCATCTTGATGTCCAAGAAAATGACATCTGGTTTCAAACTGCCGCATTGAATCAGACCCTCAGTAGCAGTCGTCGATGTGTGGATTTCAATGGGTCTGTCGAGTTTGTCGAGGGTCAGACGTAGATACAACGCGTCGCCGTCATCGTCGTCGACAATCAGGACCACCATGTCAAAGGGGATGCCGACATCGCGAGCTAGCCCGGCGATCGCTTTCTGGTATCGTTGGCGAGGTTGCCGGCGTCCTCGCTCCCACGCATTGAGCGTTGCAAACGACACATCGAGCTTGTGCGCCAGCGACTCCTGCGTATCACCGGTTGCTTCACGGATTTCTGAGATGATTCGGGCAACGGATTGCATGCTGCGATTACCTATCGGTCGTCTATGTCGGGTCACCGTCGCGGGGAGAGGGCTCTTTGGCCGTCGGTCTCGTTCGTAGTCGGCAGTTGGTCGATCAAACCCTGCATCATGCCGCAAGAATACATGCCCGCCGACGTGAACTGTTGCATGATCGTCACAGGAGTAGCCGCAGGGAAAAGTCTCTCTTCGTCGTCGACAGAGGCTCGAAACCATGACATGGGTTGCTCGAGTGCGCCGCGCCGCGAAACGCCCGATGCGAGTCGCCTACGGCGTGGGTCGGGAGCGAATTTCGCCCAACACCCGTAGCGCGTTGCCGACTCTGGCCAACGGATCATCGTGACCAAGCATGGCAGACCGGAGGCACAAGTTGTTCCGATCGACGAGCCGCCTTCGCTCGTCGCTTCGGTGACGTACGCTGACGAAAACGGCCGTTATCGGTCCCGTGACCGAAGCGTGAGACACCGAGGGGTGATCATTCGGTTCATCGGTCGACGGGTTCCACTTCTACCGTCTCACGCACCGCGCTGACCATCGTGTCGAAATGCCGGAAGAAGCCCTCAAGGCCAAGGATTTGGAAGGTGAACGGCCAAGGGTCGCAAAACACGACATCAGCTTCCCAGTGGTGCGGACCGATTTGTAGGTCGATGGTTTCCACCCAGCCATCACGCTGACTTCCACCCGCCCCGACGATGATGTCTGGTGGCCCACTCGTATCGACGCGGAGCAACTCGGCAACCCAGCGACCGAATAGTGATCGCCTGCTGCCAGTGTCCAAAAGGCATTGATGTAACGCCCGAAGATCACCCAAGCGAACATCTGCGACCGGCCATGTCGTCTGGCCTCCGTCGAGGCGCGGAAGCGGTTGAAACCTGAATATCACCATGCCGTCGGCACAAGTGGCTCGTCGCCAGACGGAACCTCGAACACCACCCCGACCGGCTCGTCGCCGGCCTGCTGTCTCGCCCACTCGAACACCTCGATTGGCGTGTCCGCCGAGAAGAGCACGTGTCCGTCGTGTTCGATCACCCACCGGCCTCGATACGCGCGGAGAATCTCCGCCGATACCCGTGCTTTCGGCCTGGATTCGAGTGCCGCGAGCACTTCGCCCACATCGAATCGATGATGGCCTCCGGGTGTCCGTGCACAGGGAATGAGCCCCTCGCGTGCATACTTCTGGACGGTCGTCGGGCGCACACCGAGTGCTTCGGCAACATCTTTGGTGGTGGCGGTTCTACCCATGTGACAACCATATCCTCATTGCGTCACGACTTCCACGATAATCACGATAATCACGATAAGTGCCGCTGTCGTCATCACGCCGACACGCCGCAGTGACTACGTAGCGCCAACGGATGCCGGCGACAAGCCGTCTCAGGGGCGAACCTCGCTCAGTACCCGTAGCGCATTGCCGATCAAGACCTTCGAGATCCTCGCCTCGTCCCAACCTGCCTCGAGCATCACTTGGACGAGTCGCGGCAATTCCAGCGCGGTCGGCATGTCGCGGGGCGTGACGATCGCCCCGTCCCAGTCGGAGCCGAGGCTCACATGGTCGTCGCCGACGACATCGACGACGTGGGCTATGTGGCGAAACAGTTGGCGGACGTCGTCGTCGCCGCCCCAGTACGGGGCGCCGAGGAATCCGTTCGCAAAGATGATCCCGACTGTGCCGCCTGTCTGCGCTATCGCACGAATCTGGCCGTCGTCGATGTTGCGCCAGTGCGGCGTGACACCGTCGACTCCGGTATGTGTCACGATCAAAGGCAGCGAGCGGTCGTGGACGCCAACCGCATCCCAAAAGCCCGACGGATGGATGTGCGCAAGATCGACGAGGATGCGAGTCGAGTCGCATGCTTCGACAAATTGCATTCCACGCTCCGTCAAGCCCTTCTCGCGGAACCACAAAGGGTCGGGTGCGGACGTCGCTCCGATCCATGACGTCCAAAGGTGGACGAGTGTGATCTGCACGACTGAGCCGTCGGCGATGTTCGCGACGTCGTCGGGCGAACCGAAACAATTGCCGCCTTGGATCGTGATCCATGCGGCGTGGTTGCCTCGATTACGCGCCGCTCGATACTCGGCCATGTTCCGAACGTGCTCGGCGCCGGCGCCTACTTCGAGGATTCGGCGCAACCGGGCGAGGTTGCGGTCGAAGTTCTGTACGCGAAGCCGACGAGGCCACAACGGATTCGTCGAGATCGACCACAACGCCGAAACGACGCCACCCGAGTTGAACCTTGGAACGTCACCGTGGCCCAAGTAGCGGGCGTCGAACGGTCCGCGGCCATGTCGCTCGAGCGGGTCATACCCAAACAGTCGAGTCCAGATGAACGTATCGACATGCAAGTCGAACACTCCGTGCGAAGCGACGATCTCTGCCGCCGAGTGACTGACGCCCAGAGACCTGGCCCATCGCTCGGGCGACGACGCATCGGGCAACTCATCGTATCTCACGGCGGGAGCATAACTTTTCGAAGTTCTTGGCGCCGATGCCAATGCTCGGCGATGCTCCAGCTACGTCTACGCTCGCATAGTACGCGACAGTGCGGCCGGTCAGTCGTCGCAGGGAAGGCGGGCTCTCGACGACAGTATCGTTTGCGGTTGGTGTTCGGTCGAGCGGCCCTGGAGTCATGCTGTAAGGATGCATGCGAGCGACTTGGCTTGTTGCACGGAAAACCCCGACCCTCAAGTAAGGGCCATCAGATGAGTCTCTTCTTCGTTGGCGTCGGTTGTCGCCGGTTGCTCCACGGATTTCTGCAACAATTCGGGCAACAGGTTGCGCTCGACCGTGCTTTGGTCGCGTCGACCTCAGACCGCCGTTACGCCGCTATGCAGCGCCCGAGCAATCGTATCGAGCGCTTGCTCGACTTCGGACGGCTTGGCCGGTTTGGTTATGAAGTCCTCAGCGCCAAGTTCAAGGCTTCGACTCCGGTCAGAGTCCGATGATGATGTCGTCCACATGACCGCTTTGATGTGTTTCGCCGCGTAGTCGGACTGGCCGATCGCTTCGAGGAATCCGAATCCGTCGAGGCGAGGCATTTTAACGTCGACGAGTATGAGGTCGGCCCGCGGCTTGTTCGCATACGGCGGCCGCTGGTTCACGTAGTCGAGGGCCTCAATGCCGTCGCTGACCGCCTCCACCGCGAGGTCATAGTCCAAGTGATCGAAGAATGCTTTGACGAGGATCACTTCGGTCGGGTCATCGTCGACGACGAGGATCGTCAACGACGAGGATCGTCAACGGATGCGACGTCAGATCGTCGGACGACATGTCGGCGTCGTCTTGTGCGCTGTCGATCGTCGCTTCGTCGCCGGTTGCCGAGCTGTGCGGATTGGGCGGGTCGGCGTCTCGTTCGATCATCACTCGTTCGATCCTCACTCGCTCGATCATCAACGGGCTTACTTCAATATTTTCGTCCGACCTACGGCCAAACTTTAGCGATACCGTTATATAGTGTCATATCTCTCTTTGCCGCTCTGGCGGCGGCAGAGTCTTGACACTCGACCTGCATATGACGCTCGTCGCCGACAGGCGATACCGGGTCGTCCGCCGTCGTGCGAGCTAGTCGGTTGCGTAAGGGCCCGCGACGCAATAGATTGCGCGTTGTCGGCGAGCCATTCGGTGTCATCTGGCAAGGCGCGACAACGACGTGAACTGGGGGTTCACGGAGGAGGAGCAACGCAGCCAGGGGCGCCGAGGGCCGTTGAGAACGGACAAGTTATTGCTGCGCGGGCCCTAAGCAGTGGTTCACACATGTTCGTCTTCTCGTCGCACACCTGACCCGCTCGACCGCAGGCCTTTTCCCGCAACGCTCGAGACCCCGGCTCTTGACCGACGCCCCTTGCGGTGGTTTGGGATCTCCGCTGAATGAATCAACACTGATGTCACTCAGGACGATTCGACGCTATTCAAACTTCGACGTCCACAACACCAACGCAGACGAACTCAGGCACTGGCAGATACGTACCGAAAGCCCATTGAGTACGCGCCCTGCCGTCGACACAACCCGTATACTCGTGCAAACAAGCGAGGCCATGCTCGAACGGCTGCGTCGTTGACGGCTCCGCAAGCGATTCAGCACGTGAAGCACCGCGCTCGGAGGCACGATTGAGCACATCAGCGCACAAGTCGACGTCATCGCCCGAGCGCAATGCGATCATCGGCGGCATCATTGCCGTCGTCGTCGTGACCGGCGCCATCGCCGCATTCATCCTGACTAGCACAGACGCCAACGACGTACCACCTGATCAGACGAAGATCGGCCCGTCGACGACATCTGCCCCACCGACACCGGTGGCGACGGCTACCTCGGGCGACAAGTGTGGCGACCGTGACCCGTGCATCCAGATGGACGGCATCGAAGTCGTCGACGGTGTCTACCAAATCTCATTCACGCCGAACGGCTTGACTCCGAAGATCGACGGTGGCGCCGCGGCGCTCCACGTCCATTTCTTTTGGGGCCCACTCGCCGACATCGAAAGAGCCGGCGAGGGTGCCCCCAAGTCGGATCGAGTGTTTTGGGGCCCCTACGACGGGCCGTCGCCATACACTCGGGGCGTATTCACGACGGCCGATAAGCCGAGCACCGCCACCGAACTATGCGCCGCGGTTGCAACCTACCGTCATGCGATCGTGCCAGACACCGGCACGTGCATGCCCCTTCCGAGCTGACTCGTTCCATCGTTACTGCACCGGTCAGCGGTAGTCAGACACCAGTCGTAGAGTCTGCCTGTGAAGGGCGGCGAGTTCTTGGTACCCGCGCGGATTCGTCACGACCCAGACTTCGGCTTGGGTACCTTCGATCGGACGTTTCACTTCGGCGGGCGCCCCGGCCGCGAGCACGCCGGGCGGAATCTTGTCACCGGGTGAAACGACAGATCCGGCTGCGATCAATGACCGCTCGCCCACGATCGCGCCGTCGAGCACAATCGCGCCGTTCGCGATGAGCGCTTCCGCGCCGATGTCGGCGCCGTGGACGACGCAGTTGTGCGCGACCGTGGCGCCCGGGCCGATCCGTGTCGTCGTACCGGGCGCTCCGTGCAGCACAGAGCCGTCTTGGACGTTGGCGCCGTCGCAGACAACGACAGGTGCCACGTCACCCCGTATGACAGTGCCGAACCAGAGCGATGCGCCCGGCCCGATCGTAACGTCGCCGACGATACATGCGGTCGGGGCAATGAACGCAGTCTCGTCGATCTCGGGAATCTTGTCGCCAAACGCGAATACAGGCATCGAGCCCTCTCGATATGGGTGGCCCGCAATCCTACTGTCGCGCCGCGGCGACGCGAACCATCAGCCCTGCAGAGCGAAGTACTGCCCCCTGAAGAAAAGCAGCGGGTCGCCGCCATTGCGGTCTCGGCCGAACTGTATAGAGGTGCTGGGCACAATCAACTCGTGGACGCGTGCCTATCACGTGAAGAACAGGGATTGATGCTCCGCGATACCGATAGGACTTTGGCTCGACTCGTAGGGGGAATACTCACCTCGGCATCGATCGGTGCCGAGGTGCTCGCCGATGCCCATGTCGTTGCGACGGGCGTCGAGGCTGGAAGGGCGCTGATCCTGACAACTGACTCAAGTGATACCGCCATCCTGGCGGCGCGATACGGAACGCCGACGATCGAACATCTCAGCTAGATCGGTTCGACCGCGATAATAAGGAAGCATCACCCAGGCAGCCATCTCTCCCATGGCGGCCGGACTCGTCCTTGGGACCCCGCCGGGGGAGCAGGCGGAACGTCTCACGCCTGCACGCTGCGCTGGCGCTGTTGGCCAGCGACCGATCGCACCGCGTGCCGGATGGCGGCTGCGACGACCTCGGCGACGTGCGCCTCGAGACGCAATTTGAGGTCGAGCGGCGCCCGTTCGCCGGAGTTTCCGGTCGCGAGAACAAAAACGGCGTCGCCGTCACCCGACGTGTGGGCGGGGCGCACTGCGATCCCGATGCCGTCGTGTGCGGGAACGGCAAGGCGGAACGCGTCGGCCCTGTCGAGCGTTGCGTCGGTCGTGACGACGACCAGCGTCGTATGCTCGCGAGCCCTGTTCGACGCCACTTGCGACTGGGTGATCTCGTCGGCCGTCGAACTGCTCTGGGCGATCGGGGTTCCGTCGACGTCGACGATGTCGCCGACCGCGTTCGACACGGCGATCGCTCCGATCGATGCCCCCGAACAGTCGATTCGAGCGGCGCCGATGCCGCTCTTGACGGCGTGTTCGAGCCCGCCGTGAAGAGCCGCAAACGCGCCCGCCCCGACGCCCACAGCGCCCCATTCGCAAGATCTGCGAGCGGCGTCGAGTGCCCACCCGCCGGCCTCTGCCGGCGGATAGGTCGGGACTCCGTGATCGTCGCGTCCGGTGTTGTGCAGATCGAATATCGCGGCCGTGGGCACGATCGGGATTGGATGAACGCCCGTTTCGTGTCCTCGCCCGAGGCGCGCAAGCGCAACCATGACGCCCTGCGCCGAGTTGAGTCCGAACGCGGACCCGCCCGTGAGCACGATCGCATCGACGCGGTGCTCCGCACGCGACGGATCCAACGTCTCGGTTTCTCGTGTCGCAGGGCCGCCGCCGCGCACATCGACGGCCCCGATCGCCCTGTCGTCGGGCACCACGACCGTCACACCAGTCGCGCCGTCGTCTCGCGTCCAGTGACCAACCGACAATCCCGACGTGAGTTTCCCATACTCGATACTCATCGTTCGACCATGGTTCAGCCGTGACATCGAATCACCAACATCGCAACGTCGTCACCGAGGCGCCCACCATGCGCGATTGCGCGACGATAAAGGGCCTCGGCGATCTCAGACGCATCCCGCTCCGCATTCGCTTCGAACGTGCGAAGCAGTTCTTCTTCGCCGAGCAAGGAGCCCCCCGGTCGGCGAGCTTCGGAGAGCCCGTCCGTGTACCAAACCAGAACGTCGCCCGCTGAGAGTCGCATGCGTTCGATTCTGACATCGGTTTCTTCGAGGATGCCGAGAGCACGCCCCGTCGCCCCAAACGGATGCGCCGGCTGCCCGCGGGTCCTGAACAACGGACGCGGATGGCCGGCATTTGCCCATGTAATGGCGCGGGTCGCCGCGTCGTAGATGCCGAACAACAACGTGACGAACTCCTCAGGAGCGTTCTGTCGCCAGATCGCACAATTCAATTCGGCAACGACGGGACCGGGCAGATGCTCCCGCACCAACAGACCTCGCGTCATGTGCCTGACGAGAGCGGTCTGTGCCGCTGCCTCAGGACCCTTGCCCGACACGTCACCAAGCAAGAGCCCATAACGGTCGTCGCCCATGTCGAATACATCGTAAAAATCTCCGCCGACCGAGCCCGACGGCCCCGCGGGGCGATACAGCGCGGCCACATCGAGACCAGGAACTGTCGGCATTGGACCGGGCAGCAACGCATGCTGAAGTGCGCTCGCGACATGGTGTTCTTCTTCAAAAAGACGCGCATTCTCGAGCGCCAGAGCAGCCTCCGAGGCATACGCCTCGGCTCGACGCAAGTCACGATCAGCGAAACCGGCGTCCCGGCCCGTCAGCATTACGAGTCCGAGTGTTTCGGAATGCACTCGCATCGCCACGATGATCGTCTCAGACGCGTTGCCACGGCCGAAAAACTCGGCCACGTCGGCCCCGCTCTCGAATTCGAATGCATCGCCGCGAATCGTCTCTCCGTCGAAGATCAGCCGCCACATGGCGGTACCGGGATCGAGTCGCACAGCGTGGGATCGACTCTGCACGTCTGCGATCCCGAACGAGGGCAACATCGGCGTGATAACTCGCGTCGAGGTGTCTCGATTCGTGTCGTGCGAGATGCTCGCTATCACGCATCCTTGCGCCGCCATGAGTCGACCGATGTCGCGAGCAAGGATGCCGTAGAGGTCGTCCTCGTGGGCGCCGGCGCAAACACGGCGCGACAGACCGACGAGACCGCGTAGCGTCTCGATCGTGTCATCGACGTCTTCAGGCACTGCTCGACCCGTCGCCGAGCAGCGAATCGACCAAACCGTCGAGAATGTCGCGTTCGGAAACAACGATCTCGCCGAAACCGAAGCGCTCCAGGATCTCGTCGAGAATCAACGCTCCCCCGAGAATCACGTCGGCCCTCGCCGGATCGACGAGCAATTCTCGGCGCTGCGCAACAGTTCGCGCGCGGAGGTCATCGTAGAGACGACGCGCCGTGTCGACGGACAGAACCATGCCGTTCGTGGTCGCTGGGTCGAATGATGTGAGCCCAGCAGCCATCGCCCCGAGCGAAGTCACCGTACCTCCGAGCCCCACGAGCGTTCGTGCTGCGGCGATGTCGATCTGACTACGAACGTCTTCGAGTATGCCATTGACCATCTCACGTGCCCTGTCGAGTTCATCGGCAGTAGGCGGGTCATCGCCGTCGAAATAGCGTTCGGTGACCCGTACACAACCCATGTTCACGGATACGCTTTCGTCTGGACGCGTTGTTCCAAGCGTAAATTCAGTCGAACCACCTCCGATATCGACGATCAAGAACGGTCCGCCGGTCTGTGCCAAACCCGCCGTCGCTCCGAGGAATCCGAGCCTCGCCTCGTCGTCACCGACGATCATTTCGGGGACGAAACCGAGCGCTTCAGAGACGGCAGCGAAGAACTCGTCCCGGTTCGACGCGTCGCGAACGGCGCTCGTCGCTACGGCCCGTACGTCTCGCGTCTCACGTTCAGCAAGTTCCGCGCCGAACCGGCTGAGTACGTCGATCGTGCGGTCGATCGCGTCGGACGCGAGCCGTCCGGTTCGATCCACGCCCTGGCCAAGACGGGTTATCTGCATCTGCCGCACGATCTCATGGCCCGAATTGTCAACAATCAACAATCTGATCGAGTTCGTTCCTATATCGATAGCTCCGACACTCATGCGAATATCTCGTTTCGTTCGACGGCGGACACGGGTGGCACGTCACCATTCTCCGCCCCGCGTTTATCCGCCCGGCGTTTGTCAGGGCGTTGAGGCCCGACAACACACACGAATCCAGTCTCGGTACAGCTGCGCGCACAGTCGAGTCTGCCCATCGAACGGGCGGCCATCAAGCCCGCCGGGTCGTCGCCTCCCGCGAGCCAGTACGCAAAGCGTGCATGTAGACACTTCACTCCTCCGGTCGTTCCGCCGACTCCCCCGCCGGGCGCGTGCGCTCCGACGGGCAACGCTCCAGATCTGACCATGTCCTCGACGATCTTCGCGCGATGCCGCGCATAGGACCGATCGGCTCGGCTGAGCGCCGAGGGTTCGATCTCGCCTTCCCATCGCCGGATCATGCCGTCCGATTCGAGTGCGGCAACCAGCCGACCAGCGAGCGGACACGTGAGCCAGAAGGTCGTCGGAAACGGTTCCCCGTCGGGCAATACCGGCGCAACACTGATGACCGCCGGTAGACCGAGATGGCACCGGACCGCTACGTTGAGTTCACCTCGGGGCTCGCGCCCGAGCATGAGCGCAACGTCTTGTCGATCTCTCCCTCTGACTGGCCCACCAGCTGACCCGCCCATCGCTCGGGGCGTCACGGGGCGCCCCCGTTTCGGGGCGTCACGGGGCCGCCCCCGTTTGGTCGACCTGGCATCAGGGCGACATGTCGAGATTGCCGACATACCAATCCCTGATCTTTTCGATCTCCGGGGCGAGATCGGATTCGTCCCAGAGATCGGTCGAAACCGGCTGATGAACCACGACGTCGACACTCGCTGGATGTACGACGTAACGACCCCGGGGCACGATGTCGAGTGGGTTGCGCAACAGGATCGGCACGATAGGCACACCTGCTTGGACTGCGACATGAAACGCCCCCTTCTTGAACCGTCCGACTCTGGGTGTGGTCTGGCGATGCCCCTCAGGCGCCATTATTAGCGAGGTGCCGGACTTCAACGCATCGACGGCTGGTTCGAGTGCGTGAACAGCCTGCGCGTGATTCGCTCGATCGACGAAAATCACGCCCGCGGCCTCGAAGACATGACCGATCACCGGCGTGTTCTTCAATTCCTTCTTCGCGATGCCGGTGAAACCGCCCCTGAGTAGACGCGCGAGAATCGCAACATCCATCAGGCTCTGGTGGTTGAAAATGAACACAGCAGGACGGTTCGACCAGAGGTGTTCTTCGCCCTCGATGTGGAGATCGACGCCGGCCAGCGCCGTGCACATGTCGCCGAAGATACCGGTAAACATATCCAAGGTGGCTCGTTTGTCACGATTCATCAAAAAGACCGGAGCTGCAACACCGACGGCGCCAAAGAAACTCCCGAGTGCGAAGCCCGTCCTCACGAGGTCGGAGACGCTGGGGAAACCGCGACTCTCAAAGTCTTGAATGGGCCAGCCTCGCCGCCGCGCGATCGCACTGAGCTTGCGGTCCGGGTTGAGCGGTCGGGGGCGCCCAACTCGCTCCATCAACGGTAGATCTTCATATCCGTCTGAGTAGAAATATGAGGAATCGAGATCGACGTCGTTGTCTTTTGCGAATGCCTCGGCAGCGTCGAGTTTGCCCGGCCCATAGATGATCGGCTCGACCGCCTTTCCTGTGATCAGGCCGTCGGCGTCGACTTCGAGCGTATTACACAGGACATGTTCGATCTCGAGGTCGTCGGCGAGAGGGGCGACCTGCATCGTCGTCGCGGACGTAATCATCACGACGGTGTGACCCTTGCGCTGGTGGGCCTTGACGATCGCTCGTGATTCCGGATAGACGTCTTGACCAAGAGTTTGGTCGAACAGGTGCTCGCCGAATTCGTCGAGATCATCTCTGCTTTGGCCGACCAACTCACCCGCCGACGCTTCGAAAAACTCTTTGAAAGTGCCGCCGAGCCGGTATCGCGCCGTCTCGGCGACCGCGTCTACAATCTCGGAGACGCTGAACTTTCCGGACCGGATCAGCCCGACGAAGAAACTCTGCGCGCTGTAACGCGAATACAGGGTTCTGTCGACGTCGAAGAATGCTGCGATGTCTGGCCCACTTGGACCAGTATCGATCTCGTTGGTCACATCGGCGTAGCGTCTCATTGGTAGTCATCCTAAAGCATGTCTGCACCGTGGACGATCGCTCATAGAGCGAGGCCTGAAAAATAGCGGGCGTCGTTTGGCGATAGCATCGAGTTGACATGACCCAACCGAGTTCGAGAGCAGCCGTCACAAACGGACCGCACGTCGGGGGTCTGCCGCGCCCCGCCCCGCTCGAGGAGTCTATTTCGTCGGCGCGCGAAGTCGTGTTTATTGCCGACGTGACGTCGACGATCGAGATGGACATCCTTGGCGAATGGATCGAGAGAAACAACCCGCCAACCGGGTCCGAGCATCGCATCGTGCGTCTCGACCAAACGGGGACACCCCGTGACTCCCCGAAACGGGGGCACCCCGTGACGCCCCGAACGAAAGATGTCGCACTCGCGGATTTTCTAAACAGTTGTGATGACCCGATTCTCGCGCCGCTGCGGGTACTGTGGCTAGCGCCCGAGCACGATGGCTCGAGAGGCGTCAGGCTGCGCGACCTGATCGCTCTGTCCGACCCGCGAGATCCTGGCAGGCTGCGCCAGTACTACACGGTGAGATTTCATCCAGACAGATTCCGGGTCATTGCCGGCGCCACCGCCTCCGTTGCCGAACTCCGCAAGCGATGGAAGCAGGACCTCGACTCTGCCAAGCATGCCGATGAGAGTTTCGCGAGTTTCGTAGCGCGGCGTGCCGTGCGTTCACTCGAGCGTTCCGAACGCGATGTGATCGGGTTGCGCTACAAGGTCCCAAAGCTCGTGCGCGAAGAGATCCTTGGGAGCCGTCGCTGGCGTGCCGGGGCAGCGAACCTCGCCAAGCGGCTCAGTCGCCCCGAGTCGAGCGTGATGGCTGAGGCGTCCGGCGACCTCGCCGAGATCGCCGCCGGTCACAGCCGAGTCGCGATCGACATTCAAGAGGACCTCAGCCGCTGGCTCTACAGAGGCGCGTATGGCGAGCGCCCAAAATACGACGCGACGAACCTCGACCGGATCGCGGAACTCGGGCGCAAGCATCCGATCGTCTTCTTGCCGTCACATCGCTCGTACATCGACACGTTCTTCTTGCGGGCGGCTCTTCATGACTATGGGCTCCCGCCGAACCACATTGCCGCCGGCGCGAACCTCGACTTCTTTCCAATCAGTTTGCTGTTGCGTCGCGCCGGCTTCTTTTTCATTCGTCGCAGTTTCAAAGACGACAGTGTCTACAAGTTCGTACTCGATGAATACATCTCATACCTGATCGGGAAACGCTTCCCGATCGAGTGGTACATCGAAGGTGGCCGCTCGAGACAGGGCAAGCTCTTACCGCCCCGATTCGGGTTGCTCAACAACGTCGTCGATGCCTATCTGCGAGGCAGCGCAGACGACATCTACGTCGTACCGGTCTCGATCATCTATGACCAGATGAACGAGGTCGTGAGCTATGCGGCCGAAGCAGCCGGAGCGAAAAAGCATCGCGAAGGCATCGGCTGGATGGTGAAATACGCTCGGTCGTTCTTCCAGGGTAGCTTCGGATCGGCGAACGTTCGTTTTGGCGAACCACTGTCGATGCGCGAAGCCCTCGGCGCAGCGCCGGCGTTGGCCGGCGAAACACACTCCGATCGCCACCTGGACATCCAAAAGCTCGCATTCGAAGTCATGGTGCGAATCAACGCCGCCACTCCGGTCACACCGACTTCGCTCGTGACGATGGCCTTGCTGCTTCGCGGTGATCGTGCACTGACTCCGTCTCAGCTCGTTACACGGATCCACGATTTGCTCGTGTTCGTCGAGCGTCGCAACATCCCCACCACCGGGCCGCTGGATCTGGACAATCCCGATGGTGTAACAAATACGCTCGAAGCCCTCATGGACCACGATGTCGTCACATGCTTCTCCGGTGGCCCCGACACCGTGTATGAGATTGGGGCGCACCAGCACATCGAGGCCGCGTACTACCGCAACACGATCATCCACTTCTTCACGACCAGCGCGATCGCCGAAGTCGCCCTCCTCACCGCGGCGAGCACGCAATCCGGCGACCGGCTCGACGCTTTCTGGTGCGACACTCTCGAGCTTCGCGACTTGTTGAAATTCGAGTTCTTTTTCGACAACAAGGAGCGGTACCGAGCCGACGTCGCTGCCGAGATGATGCTTCGCAACGAGAATTGGGAAGCCATCTTGGCCCAAGACGAAGCCGAAACTCACCATCTCCTCCAGCAGTTCCAGCCGCTCATGTCGCCGACGGTGCTTCGCTCGTTCGTCGAGGCGTACCAAGTCGTCGCCGACACGCTCGTCCGCATCGGCCCGAACGTCGGCGATGACGAGGCTGCGATTCTCGACAGCTCACTCGCGCTCGGGCGCCAATACTTGCTCCAAGCCAAGATCAAGAGCGCCGAATCGGAATCGATCGTGCTGTTCAAGAACGCCTTGAAGCTGGCGCGCAACCGCGGACTGTTCGACTCGGACCGAACCGATCTGGTGGATGCCCGACGCCGCTTTGCCGACGAACTCCACGAGGTCGTACACCGAATCGATGCAGTCGACGTACTGGCGGCAGCGCAGCACTCAGGGTTTCTCGACTAAGTGATCCGACGCCGGCGATGAACGATACCCGTGCCCGCCGAACCGCGGTCATCTGCCAAGTCTCGGACCGGTTCCTCGACCAACTCCTCGATCGCGTACGCGAATCACCGAACTCGCCTGACACCGTCCGACAGCGATTCCCGGTCCCCGCGGTCGGGGTGATCGCCGCCGAACTCCATTTCCAGGTCGATCGTACCCGGGTCCGGCTTCGGGCCGATGACGGGGGCGCCATGCGCATAAGGATCGGCATGACCGGGCGCATCCGCTGGGAATTCGCGATCGGCCGTGTCGAACAGATCGTCGACGTCACCTGTGTCGTGCTTGTCAAACCGACCGTCGTCCTCGTCGATTCGTCCACGATCGAACTTCGAACGGACTTCTCGAAGGTGCGGATCAAAGACACCACGGTGACCGTCGTCGAGACGCCGTATCTACCGCGCGGCGTCACGCAAGATCTGCTCGGTCCACTCGGACGCCGGTTCCTCGACACGTTTGCTGAAGAAACAATGGGCGTGTTCATGCGCAGCCTCGGCAAACGCAGTGCATCGTTAGGCGCTCCGCTCGCCAAGTGGATCACTACGCTCGGAGTCGCGCCGGCCACGGCATCGACGTCGATCCATGACGGGGTGGCAGAGTTCTCGTTCTCATCCGGCCCAGACGACGCAACCCTGCCGGCGACGACCGCGTCGCTCGCCACGGCGCCCTTCGACGACGCGATCCGAATCTCGGTCGCGAACGGCAGTGTGCCGACGCTGCTCGAGCTGTGGGCCGCTCAAGTGACAGCCGGCGGCTCGCTTCCGTTCGACAACACACGATTCACGATCAACAATGCGACGATCGAGGTCACTACCGAACCGTCGATTGCCATGCCGGGACGGCTGCCGAACTTTCGCACCCGAGTGCGCATGCGGCTCGATCCGATCGTCGACGACGGCATCTTCTACCTGCGCCCGCACATCGTCGACATCGACCTGCCGACGGGCTTCGGATGGTTCGACGCCATGATCCGCTCGTGGATCGACCGAGGCCTCGCTCGACGGATGCGTTTCGACGTGATCTGGCAACTCCCATTGCCGGCGGCCGGTGAAGACGAATGGTGGCAACTCGCTCTCGAAGCCATCGACGTGGGCGCCGAGTCGATCGATACGAGACTGAGCGCATGGTTCCCACCGCATCACAGCATCGAGTCCGTCGAGAAATAAGTCAAGACGTGCGGGGGCCGCTCCGACGTTGGAGAACGAGAACGGCTGAGCTGCGATTCCGGTCGAACAAAGCAGCCGTCGAGGAAAGGGACACATGCACGGCACGCTCTATCGACTGGGCAGCGGGGCCGCGCGACACCGCAGGTGGGTCGTGCCATTGTACATCGTGTTGCTCATTGTTGCAGGCTATCTCGGCGCCGCATTCGGCGGGCATCTGAACAACGATCCGAGTATCCCGGGCACGCAAGCCCAGGAGGGCATCGATGTCTTGGAGAGCCGATTTTCAGATGTCACCCAGACAAACGTCGAAATCGTCGTGCAGACGCGGTCCGGAACGCTCGATACGCCGCAAAACCGCGACCTAATCGCCAAAATCGTCGAAAAGGCAAAGTCGCTGTCGAACGTGACCAATGTCACAGACCCGTTCGGTATACCCGCTGGTGGTGGCCTTGGCCTGTCGAAAGACGGCACGACTGCGGTGATCACGGTCGACTACAACGGCACGCCTGAGTCACTCGGCCTCCCGGCCGCCCAAAAGGTCCAAGACGAGATGAATGCCCTGTCGACTTCGGACGTCCAGATCGCATACACGGGGTCACTCGTCACGAATACGGCACCGGCGGGAGCGGACTACTCGATGGGAATCGGCCTGATCGCTGCGATCATCATCTTGGCTTTGTTCTTCGGCACGTTCGTTGGGATGAGCCTGCCGTTGTTAACGGCGCTGATCGGACTCGGCGTTGGCATCAACGCTGTGTTGATTCTCGCAAGGGTCGTCGCCATACCAGTGCCGGGCCCGGTCGTCGCCCTCATGATCGGGCTCGGAGTCGGGATCGACTACTCGTTGTTCATCGTGGGTCGATATCGCGAATTTCTCGAGGAGACCGATGACCCGATCGACGCGATCGGACGTTCGGTCGCGACGGCGGGGCGAGCAGTGCTCGTCGCCGGGGCCACCGTGATCGTTGCGTTGCTCGGCATGTTGGTCGTGCAGATCCCGATCATTTCGGCGATGGCATATGCGGCGGCGATCGTAGTTGCGGCCGTCATGCTCACCGCCCTCGTCTTCTTGCCTGCTGTGCTCGGATTCGTCGGCCACACGATCAACAAGACGAGGGTCCCAGGTCTCGGTGGTCGACGCAAAGACCGATCCGTCGCCGACTCGCCTTTCTGGGCACGCTGGTCGCGTCACGTCACGACACATGCATGGCCATATCTAGTCGGCGGCATCGTCTTGCTGCTCATACTCGCCTACCCGATACTGTCCATGCGTCTCGGGCCGGGCACACCCGACTCCGAACCGGCATCATCGACAGATCGCCAGGCGTACGACATGATCAACGAGGGATTCGGGCCCGGCTACAACGACCAGATACTCGTCGTCGTCGAACTCCCGAAGAACTCCTCTGACAAAGCAAGTCTCGCCAAGGCGATCGAAGCGACGAAGAACACGACGAACGTGGTCGAGGTGTCGCCGCCAATGATCAACGCCGCCGGCGATGCAGCTCTCTACACCGTCACACCGGGCAGCGGCGCAAACGATCCTCAAACGAGAACGCTCGTTCTCGCGTTGAGGCAGAACATTCCGAATGCGCTCGCCGGGAGCGGAGTCACCGCCTATGTGAGCGGATTCGCAGCCGCATACGTCGACCTCGATGACCGACTCGGCGGACGACTCGTGCCGTTCATCCTGACTGTTGTAGCGATCGCATTCATCTTGTTGATCGTCGTGTTCCGATCCGTGTTGATACCGTTGACCGCCGCCATACTCAACATTCTGTCGGTTAGCGCCGCATACGGGGTACTCGTAGCCGTCTTCCAGTGGGGCTGGGGACTCTCACTGATCGGAATCGACCAAACGATGCCGATCGTGTCATTCGTTCCGGTCGTAATGTTCTCGATCCTGTTCGGACTATCGATGGACTACGAAGTCTTCATCCTCACAAGAATTCATGAGGAATGGGCTAGAACAGGCGACAACACCGAGGCCGTAGTCGCAGGACTATCGAAAACTGCGCGTCTCGTCACATCTGCCGCCGCGGTCATGATCATCGTCTTTTTGGCGTTCGTGATCTCGAACAATGCAATCGTCAAGATGATCGGCCTCGGGCTTGGCGTCGCGATCTTGGTCGATGCCACGATCACACGAATGATTCTCGTCCCAGCGGCAATGCGCCTCGCCGGACGAACCAACTGGTGGCTCCCCCGCTGGCTCGACAGAGCGCTCCCCGACCTCCACCTCGGAGAGGCAACCAAAACGTGACCTTGCGTCGAGCCCGAGACAACGATTAGCGGCACATAGTGTGTGGCACTAGGTCTGGTGCGCTAATCACCAAGGACGCCGCTGCCCTCGGTGCCTCGCTCGTCGACTTGACGCTCATCTCCATGAATGACTTGTTGTAGGAGGCGATTGAGTACTTTTTGCGGGTAGGTGGCGTTGTCGAGTGCTTGTTTCGCGTGGGTTGATAGTCGTTCGTAGCCCCAGCTCGATCGTCGTTTTGTTTCGGTCCAGCCTTCGCGTTGGTAGTAGAGCGGTAGGTTCACGTCGAAGTAGGAGATGCTATCGGCATCTTTCACGAGGTCGGCGCGTGCGTCGCCGCCGATTTCGTGGATTTCGACGAGACGGCACGCCTCGACCGCGATTCGTGTCGGGACGCGACATTCGGTCAGGATCGAGTCGAGTATTTGTGCGCTGTGGCGGGCGTGTGCTGCTTTGAACGTGTCGTAGGTGTCGTAGTCTGCCCGTCTGATCTTGGTGTGTTCGTCTGCTCGGTCGATGTCGTGCGCGAGCGCGGCGATCTCGAGAGCATGATCTGCCGTCGGTTCGAATCGGAGCAGCCATTCGAGCGTGTTGTCGGCGTGGCGCGGGTCTTCGGGTATCTGTGAGCGGGCGACTACTTGGCGGATTCTCGTTTTCGCGTGTTCGACCTCACGCATCGAACGCGACTTTGACGCGGCGTACGGTCTCGACGTTCATCGCGACGGCGATGATTGCGAGCACGACGAACGGCAGGTTCGCGACGGCACCGACAAAGACGACAAACACACGTACGTCGCGGCCGAGGCGTAACCCGGCGGTCCGGTTCGCTTCGACGCGTTCGCGCATTAGGTTGTCGTATTTGTCTGCTGTGTAGCTGAGCATGAACGAGCCGATGATCGCCATGAAACCGGCGAGCAGCACCCAGCCGCTCGCTGCTGCGCCGCCGAGATGCCACATCAAACCGAAGAGCAGGAGAGCATCGGCGTAGCGGTCGAGAACAGCGTCGAACCAGCCGCCGAGGTCACTCGCTTGGTATTTGAGTCTTGCGATTTCGCCGTCGCAGCCGTCGATGATCGACGCGAACTGGGCGAGTAACCCGCCGGCGGCGAGTGTGAGATATCCGCCGAAAGCGAAGAGTCCGGCTGCGACGACCGAACACGCGAACGACACGACCGAAATCTGATTCGGTGTGACAGCAATTTTTGCGAGCTGACGCGAGATCGGTACCGAGATGCGACGGTTCAGATGACGGGCGATCGGACCGTCGTTCGGTTTGTCGCGGAGGCGGCCGCTGAGCGCTTTTTCTGCTCTCCGAAAGGTCACGGTGTCGTCTACGTCGATCCAGAACTCGCTTGTCGCGATCGCGGTCGCGTTGTCCGAGGCGGCGAGGGAACGTATCGCGGCGGAAAGGCTGGCATCGCCGTTGGCATGTTCGAGCACGTCGAATATCGTCGGCGAACACAAAAATACGCCCGTATCGAATCCGTTGAATTGGTCGAGTCCCTTCCCGATCTCGCGAATTTTGCCGTCGACGACATCGACGCGGGTCACGTCGTCGAGGTCGACAAGACAATTTGTCGTGTCGCTGTCGACACCGAGCGCGATTTCGTTGTCGCGGAGCCGGTGCGCTCGCAACGTACGGATCAGCTGCGGATCGACGAGGTGGTCCGCCATCAACAACAGGAACGGTCCGCGCATGCAACGTTTTGCTCGCAGGACGGACAGGCCGTTGCCGGCCTCCCAGTCGTGACTTAACAGTGTCGTGATCCGAATTCGAAGACGTCGAGCGAGACGGTCGAGGAACGCAGTGACCTGTTCGGCTTCGTGGCCGACAACAACATAGAAATCTTCCGCGCCTGCGTCGATCGCGGTGCGGATCACACGCTCGATCAGCGCAACACCCAAGAGCGGGATCAGCGGCTTGCTCTCGCCCTTGTCGCGGAGTCGGCTACCGCCGCCCGCCGCGATGATCAGACACTGAACCGATCCCGGCGTCGCGGCCGCCGCGTTTTGTGTCGCTGTCGCGTGTTCGGTCGCGACTATGGAGGCGTGTGTTTTATTGCGCGGCATGAGTAGCGTCCTACGTCGACTAGGTGAATCGGTCGTCGGCGAGGTCTTCGCTGAGGTGCGTCACAGGAAGTTCGCCCGCGATTACACGCAACGTGTTCTTGAGTCGCGTGTGTTGGATATGGAGGTCATGTTCCGGCTGGTGCCCATATTGCACATGCGGACTCTTGAAATAGAACGAAAGCCATTCTTGCATGCCGGAAAAGCCGGAGCGTCCGGCAAGGTCCATAAACAGAGCTAGGTCGAGCACGACGGGAGCGGCCAAGATCGAGTCGCGACACAAGAAATCGATTTTGATCTGCATTGGATAGCCGAGCCAACCAAAAATGTCGACGCTGTCCCAACCCTCTTTTTCGTCACCGCGAGGCGGGTAATAGTTGATCCGGACCTTGTGGTACAGGTCCCCGTAGAGACTCGGATAGCTCTCCGGCTCCAAAATCGCGTCGAGAACCCCCGACTTCGTTACTTCCTTCGCGCGAAACGACTCCGGGTCATCGAGCACTTCGCCATCACGGTTACCCAAGATATTCGTAGAGAACCAACCGGCAATCCCGAGCATGCGATGCTTGAACGCCGGCGCGAGAGCGGTCTTGATCAGCGTCTGTCCAGTTTTGAAATCTTTGCCTGCGACCGGCACGCCCCGGTCTATCGCGAGTTGTTCGAGCGCCGGATTATCCGCCGACATGTTCGGCGCACCGTTCGCGTACGGCACACCCTCCATAATCGCCGCGTACGCGTATAACTGCGACGGCGCAATAGCCGGATCGTCATTTTTCATGCCGAGTTCGAACGACTCGATGTCTGCATGACAAGCCTGCGGAGTCAAATACACCTCGGTCGAACCACACCAAACCATGACCGCCCGATCAGCGCCGGTCGCCAAGATCGTTTCGCGAATGTCGGCACGCAACATCGCGGCTAGTTCATACTTGTTCGCCGCCTGTTTCGTATTCGGGCCATCGAGCCGCTTCACATACTCCGGATCAAAAACTGCTCGCATCGGCTTCAAATCAGTCAAAAAGTCTGCAACCGGGTCGAGATGTTCCGGTTTCAACACCGCAGCACGTTTAGCTGCATCGTACGCGTCGTCTTCGAACACGTCCCAAGCGCCGAACACGAGATCGTCCAGCGGCGCCAAATCGACCAAATCGCGAATCAGCGGCATCCGCCGCTGTGAAGGCATACCAATCCGGATCGTCTGCATTTGCGTCAACGACCCGACCGGTTCGGCGAGACCGCGACGGATCGTCTCGACACCCGCGACGAACGTCGTAGCGACGGCGCCAAGCCCCGGAGTCAAAATGAGCAGCTTGCCCCGATGCGGTTCAAACGATATTTCAGACATGCCCCGAGCATATGCATACGAACCGTTCGCTCCACAAACGACAATGCGACACAGCCGAATTTGCGTGCCAGAACCCCAAAACCGATCGCCAGGAAACTCCGACTAAGCCTGGATCCACCGAAAAATATCGAACGTTCGCGCGATTTGTGACCGGATTGCCGCGTGAAAGGCCCCCTGACCTGGGATAATGACTGCGATTAAAGCGTTACAGTCGACCCAGAGCAG
>SDBV01003367.1_pt1 | contig 23635 bp, 22 predicted proteins | sample 2277081 | NCBI WGS metagenome assembly SDBV01 (sample SAMN10402039, study PRJNA504765) | marine sediment metagenome | isolation source: marine sediment core GS10_PC15, 223 cmbsf | place: Arctic Ocean: Southern Knipovich Ridge | collected 2010 | reverse complement strand
TTATTATCCTGTCTGGTGGTATTGTACCGGATATCTGTGGTATGGCAAGGGTTTTTGGCTAAAACGGCCCTGCCAAATTGGCACTTGAGGCGGTTCCTGTGAAATGATAATTGCTTGTTATTACTGAAGTTATGTTTTTTCTTGTTTTAGGCACAGGGTTTGCTCTTATTCGTATTGGAGTATAGTTGATAACCAGAGTTTGAAAGGACCAGATTGTGAGATTCGACAAGTTTACTTTGAAAGCCCAAGAGGCATTAGCCACGGCCCAGCAGATTGCTATGGCCAAATCGAATACGGTTCTATCGCCCCTGCATTTGCTCAGCGCGATGTGCGGCGATGGAAGCGGCGTGGTGGCTATGGTTCTAAAAAAGATTGGCACTAATGTTTCGCGTATACAAGAAATGACAGATGGTGAGCTGGCCCGTCTGCCGCAAGGTCAAAGCGGCGTTCAACTGCTGCCGGACCCTGCTTTTAATCAGATTGTATTAGATGCACAAAACCGGGCCGACGCGATGGGTGATGAATATCTGAGCGTGGAGCATTTATTTATTTCGCTTGCCTCGGTACAAAGCGATGCGAAAGAGATTCTACGCCTTAACTCTATCGCTGCGGAGCAGATTGAAACCGCTTTGAAAGAAGTTCGCGGCGGAGCAAAAATCATAGACCAGAATCCCGAAGACAAATACAAGGCACTGGAACGCTATGGAATCGACCTGCTGGATATGGCAAGGAAGGGAAAACTTGACCCTGTTATAGGCAGAGACGAAGAAATACGCCGATGCATGCAGGTCTTAAGCCGCCGGACCAAAAATAATCCTGTTTTAATCGGTGAGCCGGGCGTGGGAAAAACCGCTATCGCCGAAGGCCTTGCCCAGCGAATAGTTGCCGGTGACGTCCCTACGGGTCTGAAAAACAAAAGGATTATCGCTTTGGATATGGGGTCACTGATAGCCGGCACTAAATTCAGAGGCGAGTTCGAAGACCGGCTCAAGGCGGTGCTGAAAGAAGTAATCGCCGCCGAAGGACAGATAATACTCTTCATCGACGAGTTGCATACCGTGGTAGGTGCGGGTAAGGCAGAAGGTTCGGTCGATGCAGGTAATTTGTTAAAGCCGTCACTGGCACGTGGGGAATTACGCTGCATCGGCGCAACTACAATCGACGAATATCGCAAATACGTGGAAAAAGACGCCGCACTTGAAAGGCGTTTTCAGCCTATATTAATTGAGGCGCCCAGCGTTGAGGAAACCATAGCTATTCTGCGAGGGTTGAAGGACCGTTACGATACGTATCATGGGGTCCGCATTACTGATTCGGCGCTTGTGGCGGCGGCGACATTGTCAAACAGGTATATCTCTGGCCGCTGGCTGCCGGACAAGGCCATAGACCTGATGGATGAGGCTGCTTCAAAATTGAGGATTGAAAATGATTCGCTGCCCGGCGAACTGGATAGTATCCGCAGAAAAATTGTCCAGTTACAAATAGAAAAAGAGTCGCTCAAGAAAGAAACCGATGAGGCAAGCAAAGAACGATTAAAGAGTACCGAAAAACAATTAGTCAAGCTGCAACAACAAGACACCGACCTTACCGCACAATGGGAAAATGACAGAGGCAACATCGACCAGATTAAAGAGCTTAAGCAGAAAATAGAAGATGCCCAAAACCAGTTTGAAAATGCTCAACGCAAAGGCGACCTGGAAACCGCTGCCCGTCTGAAATACGGCACAATCGCTGACTTGAAAAAGGAGCTTGAAGAAAAAGAAGCCCAGCTTTCGAAGTCTGACCATACGGTAATCCGCAATGAGGTAACTGAAGAGCATATCGCTGTTGTTGTCTCCAAATGGGCGGGTATTCCGGTAGCCAGGTTACTAAGCGGTGAGCGTGAGCGATTGATGAAGATGGAGGATGAAATAGCCAGGCGAGTGGTAGGCCAGGACGAGGCGGTTGCCGGGCTTTGCAACGCGGTTCGCAGAAGCCGGGCCGGTCTTAGCGACCCGAATCGCCCTACCGGGATATTTCTGTTCTTAGGACCGACGGGCGTTGGCAAAACGGAACTTTCCAAAGCACTTGCCGAATTTTTATTCAACGACCCGAATACAATGGTTCGTATCGATATGAGCGAGTTTATGGAGCAGCATTCGGTGGCACGGCTGATTGGTTCTCCGCCGGGCTATGTCGGTTACGAAGAAGGTGGAAGATTGACCGAAGCGATACGCCGCAAGCCATACTCGGTGATTTTGCTCGACGAGATTGAAAAGGCCCATATCGACGTCTTCAATGTGCTGCTGCAAGTCTTCGACGATGGTCGATTAACTGACGGGCAGGGACGAACGGTTGATTTTAAGAACACCGTTATAATTATGACAAGCAATATTGCCAGCATGCAGATTCAGGAACTGACACAGGAAGACAGCGCCGACTGGGAGATAGAAGCGCATGTTAAAGAAGCACTTAAGGTGACCTTTAAGCCGGAGTTCCTGAACCGTATCGATGAGATAATTGTTTTCCATACGCTGACAAAAGAGGACTTAAGGATGATTGTCGATATTCAACTCGATTATCTGGCCCAACGGCTGAATGAACGCAAAATAAATGTTGAATTTACCGACAATGCCCGCAAACAGATTATGGATGAGGGCTACGACCCTGTTTTTGGTGCAAGGCCCCTGAAGCGAACGATTCAGCAAAGGCTGGAAAATTCCCTTGCCTCCGAACTGCTGGCAGGCAAATTCGCCGCAGGTGATACTATAAAAATCGACGCCGGCGCCCACAGATTCACCTTCGAGAAAATATAAGCAGCCGTTGACAGCACTGCCGGTGTGATTTACAATTCTACCACTGCGATAAACTCGTAAGGAGAACGATATGAATTTGAAGGGCGTTATTCTTGCCGGCGGCACGGGCTCACGGCTGATGCCTTTAACCAAGGTTACGAACAAACATCTGCTGCCCATCGGGCAAAAACCCATGATTTATTACCCGATTGAAAAGCTCATAGGTATCGGCATTGAAGACATTCTGATAGTAACCGGTGTGGAACATATGGGCGATGTGGTTAATCTGCTGGGTTCGGGGAAAGATTTCAGTTGCCGATTCACATACAAGGTCCAGGACGAGGCGGGCGGGATAGCGCAGGCATTGGCGTTAGCTGAAGGTTTTTCCAATGGCGGCCCCGTGACGGTCATTCTTGGTGACAACATCTTTCAGGCAAGTTTGAAAGAATACGCCGAAAAATTCATTTCGCAGAAAGTCGGCGCACGGGTGTTACTTAAAGAGGTTGCAAATCCCCAGCGTTTTGGCGTCGCTGAAATATCCGATACCAAAGTTGTCGGAATCGAAGAAAAACCAACTAATCCAAAGTCCAATTACGCAGTGACCGGAATCTATTTCTATGATGCCTCGGTCTTCGAGATAATACGAACGCTCAAGCCTTCAGCTCGCGGTGAACTTGAAGTAACCGATATAAACAACGCCTACATCGCAAAAGAGCAATTGGCCTATAATATTATCGACGGCTGGTGGAGCGACGCCGGGACATTCGAGTCTTTGAACAGAGTAAACGAACTGGTTTCAAAGGAGCCGCCACAATGACCAAAAAGACAGCAACATTAAAAAAAGTTTTTTCCGACGAAGGACTGATTATCACCGGCTCAGGTGCCTTGATTGACGGAGTTGCCGCCAGAAGGGGAAGGGTTTTGCCCGACGAGCGCGGCCGACTCGGTGAAATAATGAGGGCTGACGACCCCTGGTTCGAGAAATTCGGCCAGGTTTATTTTACTACAACTTGTCCCGGCGTGGTCAAAGCATGGCATTATCACAAAATACAGACAGACCACTTCTATGTCGTCAAAGGGATGGTTAAAATTGCACTATACGACGATCGTAAAGACTCGGTTACTAACGGGATTGTCAATCAGCTTTACCTCGGCGAGCACTGCCCAGGGCTGGTTCGCATACCGCCTGGTGTTCAGCATGGCTGGATGTGCGTAGGGAAAAAAGAGGCATATATTGTGAATGTCGTCTCTGAAATGTACAACTACGCAGAACCCGACGAATACCGCACACACCCACACGATAACCATATTCCGTACGACTGGGCACGCAAAGATGGCTGAGAACAAGGTTGTTATACTGGGCGGCAGAGGTATGCTGGGCAGCGACCTGGCGGCGGCCTGCAAAGAAAACAAGATTAATACAACCGTACTTGACCTTCCCGAATTCGATATTACCAACGAACAGCACGTTAATAAAGCTGTCGAGGGCACGACGGCAATAATTAACTGTGCGGCCTATACAAATGTCGAAAAGGCTGAAAGCGAAAGTGAACTGGCAACTAAAGTCAATGGCGAGGCTGTAGGCAGCCTCGGCGTAATTGCCAAAGATGCAGGCGTATGGGTCGGTCATATCAGCACCGACTTTGTCTTCGACGGCAAATCCGAGGTGCCCTACGTCGAGACCGATGAGCCCAATCCTATAAATACTTACGGCAAGAGCAAGCTGGCAGGCGAGAAGCTTTTAGTTGAAAGCGGCTGCCGGTATTGTATAATGCGTGCTGAATGGACTTATGGAAAAGCCGGCAACAATTTTGTCGCTAAGCTGATTTCGGCGGCAAAACAGGGCAAAGAGTTGCGGGTTGTCGACGACCAGAGGGGTTCGCCGACCGCCACAACAGAAGTCGCTAAGGCAATATTATCTTTGTTAAAAAGAAAACCCGAAGGTTTATTTCACTTTGCAAGTGCCGGTTATGTCAGCCGTTTCGAGATGGCAAAATTCGTTTTCGACAAACTGAATATGTCTGTTAATTTGAGTAGCTGCAAAACCAGCGACTATAAATGTGCTGCTGCAAGGCCGTTAAACAGTCAATTCGACTGCAGCAAGATTAGTGCCCTGCTCGATGAGCCAATCGAATGCTGGCAGGGACCGTTGGAACGATTTTTGAGGCAATTATGAAAAGAATTCTGGTTACAGGCGGTGCTGGATTTATAGGAAGCAATTTCATTCGTATGGTACTTTCCGAGCAGCCCGATTGCTTTATTGTTAATCTCGACAAACTCACCTATGCAGGCAATCTCGAAAATCTCGAAGGCTTTTTGAATCATCCAAACCATAAGTTTGTAAAGGGAGATATTTGTGACGGCAGGCTCGTAGAGCAGCTTATTGATGAGCACAAAGTCGATGCGATAATCAATTTTGCCGCCGAAAGTCACGTAGACCGCTCGATAACCGAACCGAAGGTTTTTATTGAAACCAACGTCACCGGTGTTTTGACGCTGCTTGAAGCGGCGCGCGACAAAAAATTAGAGCGGTTTATTCAGATTTCGACCGATGAAGTGTACGGCTCGCTCGGAGCAGAAGGTAAATTCACAGAACAGACACCGCCAAGCCCGAATTCGCCGTATTCTGCCAGCAAGGCCGCCGCCGACCACCTGGTCAGGGCCTTTGGACATACCTGGGGACTGCGATACAACATTACCAACTGCTCAAATAATTACGGGGCATATCAATTCCCTGAAAAAATGATTCCGCTGATGATTAACAATGCTCTCAATGATAAGGAACTTCCTGTATACGGTGACGGCTTGCAAGTTCGTGACTGGCTGTATGTTTACGACCACTGCACTGCCGTGTGGAAGGTTTTAACCGAAGCGGCGCCTGGCCAGACTTATAATGTTGGCGGATGTAACGAAAAAACAAATATGGAAGTTATAGAACTCCTCCTTGACCGGCTCAATAAACCAAAGTCACTTATCAAACATGTGACCGACAGGCCGGGCCACGACAGACGGTATGCGATTGACGCTACAAAAATAATGACAGAGTTGGGATGGCGGCCATCGGTGAGTTTTGAGGAAGGTATCGAAAAAACCATCGACTGGTATTTGCAAAATCAAAAATGGCTCAACAGCGTAGCTTCCGGCGATTACCAAAAATATTACGACTCTATGTATTCAAACCGCTGATGAAACGAAAAGGAAGCCGTATCAATGCCGGACCTGGCAAAAGCAAAAGCTACGATATGCATAGTGAATTATAAAACGCCGGACTTCATTCGGCTGTGTCTGCGCAGTATTCGCAAGTTCACCAGGTATCGGTATGAAGTAATCGTTATTGATAATGATTCGCAAGACGATTCTCTGGATTACCTTAAGTCTCTGGACTGGATTCGCTTAATCGAGCGACAGAATAACAATAATGAGCATGGCGGCGGCTATGCCCATGCCGCTGCTCTGCAGCTTGGCATGGAAAACTGCAATACGGAATTTTTTGTTTCGATGCACTCCGATACCTTCGTACAGAAGGAAAACTGGCTAAGTGACCTGATAGGCTATTTTGACAATGATGATGCTGTAGTTTCTGTAGGTTCGGGCAAGATCGAGTTAACACCGAAATGGCGGATACTGCTTAAAAAGGCTACCGACTTCAGGACTTTCAAGCGCAAACTTCTTCGAGAGCCGGACCCGGTGGGCAAATTCCGCTATTACAATCGCACAATATGCTGTGCTTACAGAACGGCTGTCCTGCGTTCGGAGAACCTGTCGTTTCTTGCTGACAGGGACAAGGGCCTGACGGCTGGTAAAAAACTTTACTTTGAACTGGTTGATCGCGGGTATAAGACGGTGGAACTGCCGGCTTGTGTAATGGGTCGATACGTCGTACACCTTGCGCACGCAACCCAGGTGGTTAATCCCGCGGAATTTACCCTGCGAAAAAGAACAATAAAAAAATGCAACCGACTTGTCGATAGAATTGTGTCGTCAGAGATGGTTCAGAGTATACTGGCAGATAACGGACTGGATAAATAAGAGTTGGAAGGATAGGCATTAATGAAGGCATTAGTTCTCCTCCTGAATGCAATTCAGAGCAGACACTTGACAGATGTGTTTATACTTGATAGACGGGCTCTGTCTTTTGCACCATAAATCCTGTATAACCACCTATATTTGTGCACCTTCATCGCATCAAGGTCTGTCAGGACAGGGCCATCTGCCGTAATCAAAATATTCGAATGCTTCAAATCCCCATGACTGATTTTGTAGTTGCCCAGTTTGTTAATCACTTTTGCAATCTGTTCAGCGGCCTTTAACCGCTGCTGACCGGTGACATGCTCATCTTCCAAAAAAACATGAAGATTTTGTCCCTGAACGTATTCAGTTACAAGATAAGACTTCCATATTAGCGGGCCTCTACGCTGCTCGATATAAGCGACAGGTCTGGGGGTTGCTATGTTGAGCAGCCTGAGCCGATGTCCCCCAAGCCACCCCCGCCGGGCACGGGAACGCTTAAGCGTATGACGCAGTGAATGAATAAACCCTTTATTATTATATCGTTTGATTACCACGTCTTTGTTGTTCCACCTGGCGCAGGAAACATAGCAGGTATTGCCATCTTTGAGGATCCGGCTGTTATCCATCAGTGAATCTATTTGTTCTATAAAGTCGAACGGTTCAGCATCCCGGCAAAAGTCCCTTGTAAATACGGCAAGGTAGCTGCCGGACTTAACTCTTAGATATCGCTTACTTGTTCGCAGACCCTTTTTCAACTCGTTTCTGATTCCTTTTCTTGTATGTACCGCTGATTGTTTCTGGAACAGTGCGTCATCGGTCTTTCCAAAATTCCAGCCTCGGGCCAGGGCATAGGCCTGACGAAGCCTGTCAATATCCTCAGGCCGGTCCTCAGGCATACTGCGGGCCAACAAAGCCAGTTGAGATATCGATTCTTTTCTTCCCAGTTCGCAGGATGAAAAAGACATCTGCGAAGGGTCAATTGCAAAAACTTTTTCATCTTTTATAAGAAAGTTGCCCAGGTGCAAATCCTTTTGAAAAACGCCCTTTTGGTGCTGTTTAGCCATTTCGTTACAAACCAGAAGCAGCAAATCAAGCTTTGCGGTCGGCTCGGCTGCCTGGCAGAAAACATCCAAAACTGTCGACGAATCAGCTATTTTTTCCAAAACTATTACTCTCCGGCCATCCTGTGTTTTTCCGAAAAACAAAGGTTCCGGGCAGTTCAATCCCCGCTGCTGTAGTAATTTTAACCCTCGCCACTCTCTTTTAAGATGCCGCCAGGCGCTGAACTTATCCAGAAATACCTTTACAATCACACCGCGATTGTTCCACAAGGCGTCATATACCTGACGCCTGCCTGGAACGGTGCGCAAAAGAGCCAGACAAGTCAAAGATTCGACCTGTTTCTTCGAAAAATCACGATAAATTAAAAGTTGGAATGGAAACTCGGTCATAACAAGCCGTTATTGAGGAACCATCAATTGTGTTTCATACAGCCTTTGGTACAACGGGCAGTTTCTTATTAACTCTTCGTGCTGGCCCTGGGCGACGATTCTGCCACAATCCATTACCACTATTACGTCTGCACTGATAACTGTACTGAACCTGTGTGCGATTATAAAGCTGGTTCTACCCTGCATAATTTCCTCAATGGCCTTATGAATTTTAGCTTCACTGTCTGCATCGACCTGGCTGGTGGCTTCATCGAAAATCAGGATTGCAGGGTTATTCAGAACCGCTCTGGCGATGATAATTCTTTGCAGTTGGCCTCCGCTCAGACCCGCCCCATATTCGCCGATCATTGTGTCATAGCCGTCCGGCAGAGGCGAGATAAATTCATGGGCGAAAGAGCGCTTGGCGGCGGAAATTATTTCTTCATTTGTAGCATCGGGCCTGCCATAAGCAATGTTGGCAGCTATGGTATCATTGAATGTCACCGTATCCTGCGTTACCATCCCAATCTGACTTCTCAGACTCCGGAGAGTGCAGTCGTTTATTTCGTGCCCATCAATCAAAATCGCACCACTATCAACATCGTAAAATCTTGGAACGAGATTCATAAGAGTAGTCTTTCCCGATCCATTCGGCCCCACAATCGCAACATCATGGCCGGCCTTGACCGTCAGATTGACTCCTCTTAACACCGGCTCATTATTGTTGGGATAAGCAAAAACAACGTCCTTGAACTCGATTTTATTCTGTAACGTTGGTAATTCTATTGCCCCTGGTTTTTCAATCTCAAGCGGCTCATCCATCACGGCGAACACTCTTTCCGAAGCTGCATTTGCCTCCTGAATCTTGTTCCATATATCGCTTGTCTTCCGCACCGCCTCGGCCGCCGCACCCAACAGAATCAACAGTCCCAGAAATTCACTGCCCTGCATCCTGTTCTGGTTTACCCAGTAAACTCCGACAATCAGGGCAGCTGAACCTGCAATCATACCGAGAACTTCCATCACCGGACTTGTAGCAGCATCAATTCTTGAGATTTTAAGCAGTTGCTTTAACAGTCTTTTGTTTATTGTCTTGAAATTATCCCGCTCGTGCTCCTGCTGGTTATAAACCTTTACAATTTTTAGTCCGGCAATAGTTTCCTGCAGTTTGGCCAACATTTGTGACCATGCCATCAGTGACTTTCGAGTAGCACGTTTCATCTTTTTTCCGAACAGTCCCACCAGCCCAAGCACGAAAGGCGCACCGCACATAAATATCAGTGCCAACTGCCAGTTAAGCCACATCGCCGCGGCAAGCATAAACGCCGCGTTTAACGGCTCCCGAAGTGCCTTGCCGAGCATGATTTTTATCCCTTTGCCCATCGTACCGGTGTCACGTATAAGTCTGCTGACCACGTCACTGGGCCGCTGGTCGACAAAGAAACCGGTCGGCATATTCATAACATGTGTATAAGCGTCCTGTCGCAAGCGGCTAAGCCCGACCTCCACCACTTTTTGCGCCATATAGCCCTGGCAGAATTTTGCTATACAGCGAACTATCGTAACCCCGCCCATCACTAAGATGATAAAAATTACCGCTTTTGTTTTGCTGTCTCTTGTTTGTTCTCTCGGCAGAGAACTTATCACACCCTGCAAACGTTCGATGACCGCAATTTGCACGGTCCACTTAGCACTGTCCCAGCGATCCTGCTCCAACTTCTCTACGTAAGCTTCATTTTGGGGTGTATTGAGTTGCAGCTCTGCGAGTTGCGGCACGTTGCGTTTATCAAGCCGCCGCAGTTGTATCGTGATTTCACTTTCACTCGTGGTGGCCAACTCTTCAAGCAATCTGGCTGATGCAATCCTATGGACCTGCTCGTTAATTATGGCTGTGCCGGCACCAATAATTCTATCAGTTGGGCGAAGTCCGGCTGCTTCAGCAAGGCTGTTCTTTTCTACGTCTGTTATAAGAAGGTAATTGGCAACGTCCTGACCACTGCTGGTAAAATCCGCGGTATCGGGCACATAGAAATCCATACCGTATCTGACTTTGCAACTCTGCCGATCAACCCAGCTGTGCAATCCTTCTTCGCCCATCATCACCTTCAGCAGTGGGATGACCGTCATAAAACTTAACGACAAAAGTGCCGCCACGACTATTGCGCTAAGAACAACAACGACAACTCGAGGCCATTGCGGCCAGACATATTTGAATATCCGCTTAAATGATTCCATTCAACAGTCTCCAAATCCTCTCAAAAGCAATCGGACACAATAGCAATACCAGGACATGTAGTCAAGCTAAAACACTTCTTGTGTAAAACTGGGTAATTTACCATCCCGTTAATCAGCGTTAGCGGTCATTTAACCGGCAAAAAAGATGGAACTGTACGACCAATTTGGCTATTATGGCAATCGAAAATTGCCTGTCTATACGGCCCGTGTAACTGGGAAAAATATTTTCTAAGGAACAGAAAGTCTAAAGTGAAAAAGGTCATTTTTGAAAATGCGTGGCAGGATTTTTTTGCACAATTTGGACTAAAATCCTTCGATGATTTTTTTGATTACACCGCTGGTCAAATAATAGATAGAAACAACAAAAGGAACGTTCAAATATTGACTTTCGGAGATGAACCTGACTGCAAAGTATTTTTCATGAAGCGTTTTCACAATCCACACTTTAAGGACATAGTCAGTACCTGCGGCAATTTCGGCAAACCTGTATCACAGGCAGAGGTCGAATGGCAGAATGCACGTTTACTTTTGAACCACAACATCGACACTTACAAGCCGGCGTGTCTCGGCTGGCAAGCAAGATGGGGCCTGGAAAAAAAATCTTTTATTATCACAGAGAAATTGCAGGCGATGGAGTTGACGGAATTTCTTTCACAAACATGGCCAAAACTGCAACAAATCCAAAAAGAAAAAATTATCACCGCCATTGCAAAAATGGTTCGCCGGACTCACGACCTCGACATTACGTTGCCGGATTTATCTGTCTGGCACTTTTTTATCGATTATGACAGTCTCAATGACAGATGCAGGTTGAGTGTTATTGATTTGCACCGCATGGGCCGAGGCGTTAAAAACCAAAACAAAAAAATAAGAGACCTGGCCAGGTTTTATTGGAGCATGCTGCCTAAGTATTTCGATGAAGAACTCAGGAATTTGTTTATCGATGCATATATGGGCAGTAGCCGGCATGGCAGTAAGTCCACATTTACCGCTAAAATTCTAAAACGCGTCAATGTCTTAGCCGATCGCCAGAGTCCGAAAGATTATTGACAACTCTAACTATCCCCGACAGGATTCGAACCTGTAACCTTTGGCTTCGGAGGCCAACGCTCTATCCAATTGGGCTACGGGGACAAGTTTCGTAAAGCACTATATTATAAGCGTCCTCCCCCATCTTTTACAACCCGTATTTGGCATATTTTTGTCTTTGATAAACCCAGACTTTCAGCTATAATTTTAATAATTCTCGTATAGGCTTAGGAAGTTATCTCTGATATAATTTCTTGTCCCGTGATGATTTGGAGAGGTGTCCGAGTGGCTTAAGGAGCCGGTTTCGAAAACCGGTGTGCCCGTGAGGGTACCGCGGGTTCGAATCCCGCCCTTTCCGGTTTATTTGGGTAGTTTCAATGGCTTTATCGTCCCAGCAAAAAATATCTGCGGTATCACTGGTAATCTACTGGCCGGTAATTTTTTTACTTACCCATATCCCTATTCCGCAATTGGTTTACGAAGCACGTATATCCGACAAGATACCTCATTTTCTCTGCTACCTGATTCTGATCTTTCTGCTGTGGTATGCCACCGGCCACGAAAATAAAGTAAATTGGCGTAAAGCCTCGGTATGGTGGGTGTTTTTGGCAGTAGTCGGGTATGCGATTGTTGACGAATGGCTTCAGGATTATGTAGGGCGTAACGCCGACATCCAGGATATTTACGCAAACCTCTCAGGCATGGTCGCAGGAGTGATTGTGGTTTCGATTTTCACTTTTTGGCCGGCCCTGCTTATAATAATAGCTACTACCATCTTTCTTTTGACAAATCTGGCCAAGGTGAATCCTGCTGAACTGATACCTGTAACGAACGCAGCGTTTCACTTATTTAGCTATATGGTTTTTACGCTGGTGTGGATTAAAAGCATGTATCGTTTCAGGTCGGCAAATATCGCTGAACCCAGATGGTTAACAGGGGCATTGGCTTTGCCCATAGTTTTTTTGTTAAGTGTAAAGTTGTCTTCTGTGATTTTGGATAGGAACTTCGATACCCGTGAAATGATGCTCTGCCTTGCGGCAATTTTGGCTACCGTCGCCGCGATTTTTCTGATTGCCTTGTACCGTCAAAGGACCGACAACAAGCCGTCGACGGCGAGTACCTGACCCCACGTTACCGAATTATTCAACGATTTCTTCATAGTCATCGAACCAGCAGGCATCAGGATTACTCTTGCAGACCATAAAGCGTCCGCTGTCGGCATATTCAGCACAGCGATGATACCGAAAATATACCTTGTCCTTCGTTTTGCCTATGATCTCTATCTTGCCGCTTGAATGTGACATCACATATCGTATCCGCTTTGCTAATCCCGAGACCCGGCTCTTAGCCTGCTCTATGATTTCATATCCTTCTTCGATCGGAACGGTATAGGCCTTGTTTCCCTGGGCCGGTCTGCATTGGAATATATAATAAGGTGTCGCACCGATAAATGATAACTTGTCAAGCAACTCTACCAGGATGTCAGGGTCGTCGTTTATTCCTTTTATAAGCGGGAACTGATTTGTTAGAACCGCACCTGCTTTCTGCAAAAGACTGATGCCCTTGACCGCCAAATCCGTTATCTCATGCGGATGAACAAAATGGTTCATTATATATATCCGCTTCCAGTCGGTGCTGTAGGTTTTTATCATCTCCAGCAAGGCCGGGTCCTCAGTGACCCGACGTGGGTCGAAGACCGGCATCTTTGTGCCAATACGAATTATCTGGACGTGCTCAATCTCTCTCAATTGCCGAATAATATTTTCAAGCTTTGCGGTCGATAGTACCAGCGGGTCTCCGCCGGTCAACAGTACATTGGTAATTTCGGTGTGCTGCTTTATGTATTCCAGAGCGGCCGACAGGTCCAGTTGATGTTCTTTTCGAGTTTCGGTAAAGACCCGCTTGCGAAAGCAGTAGCGGCATATCCCACCGCAAACATCGCAGGCCAACAACACCGCTGTAGAGCCATATTTGTGCTCCAGGCCGGGCATAATAGTATAGTCACTTTCATTCGAAGGGTCGAGCCTGCCCCACTCTTCGAGTTCCCGAATATGGGGGACCATAATTTTACGTATCGGGTCATTGGGATTATCCCAATTAATAAGCGACAGATAATAATCGTTTGCACGAAAAGGAAACCGCTCAGCGACCTTTTTCAACTCGGCCTGTTCCTGCTGACTTAATTGCTCCAACTGTTCAATTTTTGTTACATATTTAGTTTTAGTCGCTGATTCCATTTGTTTTTACCCGCCAAAATTATCTAATATCACTTGTCTTATCTTCGGTACTGCCCTGCCCCCTGGTCAGTTCAGTTCGTGAATATCTTTTCTCGTATATATTTTTTCGCCCGAATACCTGAGCGATTGTTGCCAAAATTATTTTCAGGTCCAGCCAAAAACCTGCCGTCTCTACATATTTGACATCAAGCTCAAGTTTTTCCTCACGCGTCAGCCCCCCCCTCCCGGATATTTGCGCCAGACCCGACAAACCCGGCTTGACAAGCAACCGTTTTTTCTGCCGCTCATTCCATTCCGCTATCTGCGAAATATACAGTGGTCGAGGGCCGACAACACTCATATCACCCTTTAATATATTAAACAATTGTGGTAATTCGTCAAGTGAATATTCACGCAGCCATTTTCCAACCCTTGTAATTCTCAGGTCGTCACCGGATTTAGGACTCGGCCCGAATGGATCCACGTCAAGTCTCATTGTTCGAAATTTGTAAAAGACAAAAACTCTACCGTCTTTGCCGGCTCTTTCCTGCCTAAACACTGCCGAACCCTTGCTCGTTAGCCGGATCAGTACAATAGTTATTGCGAAAAAAGGCAGTAAAATTATCAACGCCGGTAAAGAAATGACGATATCGAGTCCGCGTTTAGAAATATGATAAAGCTTCATTCCTGGATTTCTTTCAGCAACTCTGGCAATTGCTCCAGAGATTTGATTACATACTTGGCCTTACCACTTTCATCCGGTGCCTGGCCAAAATGCACTCTATTGGGTCGAACCATCTGAATTGATTTGAGTCCTAATTTGTTTGGGGCGATAAAATCCTTTGCCGCATTATCGGCAACATATACGCAATCATCGCCCTTTAAGTTCAACTGCTTCAGTATTCGTTCAAATCCCGCCGTTGAGGGCTTCCAGTATTCTCTACCGAGTTCTTCGGTGTAAACTATACATTGAAAATATTTTTCTATCCCCAGGGCCTGGACTTTTAGTCGCTGGGCAGGCAAATACCCGTCAGTTAGTAAGGCCAATAAATATTTCGTATTCAAGGTTTCCATGACTATTTCGCTCTCTGCCGGCAGCACAATCGATGGATGATGCCGGCGATATATTTTCACCATATTCCCTATAAGTTCGCCATCGCAGGCCATTCCCAACTGCTCAAAGGCTGCATTGAAGGTAGCGGTATGGTTCCCCTCGCAAAATTGAAACCATAAGGCATTGTAAAGTTCTTCCTCATCGGCCAAACCCTGCTCTTTGGCCACTGTCTCGGCCACCGCCCGAAAACCGCTTTTGCAGTATTCGACTTCATCGTAAAGCGTGTCATCCATATCAAAAATTACACCGCGGAGCATTTAACCACCTTTCTATTTATATATCGGCAAAAATTTAATGCCGAACCCACAAATTATAAGTCGTTCTCTGCAAAATGTCTATATCTGGTACCAACCATCGGGCCATTTGTTCTGGACAAAATCGCCACCAAGGGGTAGACTATATGAGATTCAAGATATTGTTTTTTAACTACAGGAGATGCGATGCCCAAACCCAAACTGGTAAAATCCAAGAACGTAAATATCCTATTTACGTGCATTGGCAGACGTGTATCTCTGCTAAACTCTTTTCGCAAAGCGACCAGGCAGCTTGGCATCAGATCACTTCTGGTAGGCACAGACACTTCGGCCCTGAGCCCAGCCCTGCAGCTATGCGATAGAAAATACATTCTAAAACCCATAAAGCATCCCGGTTATTTGAAGCAACTCTTTCAAATAGTGAAGCAAAACCGAATAAAATTGCTTGTTCCCACTATAGACACAGAATTGATGCTTCTGGCCAAAAATAAGGCAAGGTTTGCTGAACTTGGTTGTCATGTAGTCATATCCGAACCCGACATCATAGGCATCTGCCAGGACAAAAGAAGAACATATCGTTTCCTTATAAAAAATGGCTTTTATACGCCCCACACCACAACAGTTAGAACGGCTCTGGCAAACAAAACGCTCTCCTGGCCGATATTACTCAAGCCATGGGACGGTGCCGCAGGTAAAGGTATTGCCAAAGTAAACAACCGAAAAGAGCTGCTGGTTCTCAGTAAAAGAATTCCAAACTGCATCGCCCAGGAATTTATCGAAGGCACAGAATATACCTGCGATGTCTTCGTTGATTTTGATATGAAAGTTCGTTGTGTGGTGCCTCGACATCGCATCCAGATAAGAGCCGGCGAAATCAGCAAAGGCCTGGTGGTCAAAAATAAAAAAATCATGACCACCGTAGTCAAAATGGTTGAAATTCTCGGTGCAGGCCCCGGCGTCATAACCGTCCAACTGATTTTAACCGTTCAGGAACAGGCCCAATTTATCGAGATAAATCCGCGTTTCGGAGGCGGCGTGCCGCTGGCAATAAAAGCTGGAGCAAATTTCCCAAAATGGATATTGCAGCAAATGTTGGGTAAAAAACCAAGAATCAAATTCGACGGACTCAAGGACGGTCTTACAATGCTGCGGTACGACGCCGAAATCTGGCTTGAAAATCAATAATAAAATGTACAGGAATTAAAAATGATTTTCAATGAACTTATAGGGCCTAACAGACCAATAAGTTGGGTATTGCAATTCTGGCCGGTCCTGGTGTTTTCTTTTATTTTCGCCATACTTGTCACCTGGCTCTGCAAAAAAATTGCGTTGAAATTTGGAATAGTTGACCAGCCTGACTATCTTGTCAAGACACACAAAGAGCCTGTCGCCTATCTCGGCGGTATCGGCATGCTCATGGGCCTGATAGCGGGTGTCCTGGCTGGTATTTACTGTCTGCATGGCCAGCAGTACCCAGCCGCTACGGTCAAATGGCTTTTTGGTATATTAGCCGGCGGCACAATAGCATGTATCATTGGCGTCGCAGATGATATCGTTGATATAAAGCCCCGGCAAAAAATATTAGGCCAAATCATCGCCGCTGCTGCTTTGGTACTGGTCGGCATAAGGCCGAGGCTGGGCTATATCACCGCCCCTCTTGGCTGGGAAATGCCGCAATATTTGGAAACAATTTTAGGAATTGTTGTTGTAATCTTCTTTGTGCTCGGCGCGACAAATTCATTGAATCTGCTCGATGGGCTCGATGGGCTCTGTGCTGGTGTTACAGCAATAATCACCATTGCTCTGCTGTTACTGGCACTTCATCTGGCCAGTTGGGGATTTAGCGATACGGGTGACCCTGTGCGGGTAATAGTGTGTCTTGCGCTTGTAGGAGGAGTATTTGGTTTTCTGCCATTCAATCGGCATCCTGCCAAGATATTCATGGGTGACGCCGGCAGTATGCTGCTGGGTTTTGTGGCTGCCGCACTTATGATACTCTTTGCCGAAAGCATACCCAGGTGGTGGATGGCCTCTATTATTGTATTCGGTCTGCCTATCCTCGATACAGCCGTTGCTCTTGTCAGAAGATGGATTAACAAAAAACCGCTTTTCGTCTCCGACCGTGGCCATATCTACGACCAAATGATCGACAGAGGCATATCGTTGAAAAAAACGGTCATTATTTGTTATGTGCTCGCTGGCTTGTATGCTGCTATCGGCCTGGTAATGAGCCAAATCAGAACCAGATACGCCCTGGTTGTGTATGTGTTTGTTTTCCTAATCTCAGGTCTGGTGGTTTGGAAGAAAGGATATCTTAAAATGAAAGGCCTGCGAGGCGCAATTCGTGACCAAAACCAAAAAGATTAATTATTGAATTTTCGTGGCCGTTTGCGGGATAATAATTTCAAATATATTTTCAGTATCCGAGATTGCAAAAGGCCGAAGCCAATTCTTTCCCTCAACCCACTTCGGATAATAACCCTTTACATCGGAGATAGTAAAAATCCTGCTTTCGGGTTGTAATTCTTCGCGTATTTCTTCAAATTCGCCAAATCTAAAGAGTTTAACGTCAGGCCTTATCTTCTCTATCTCATGCATGTATATTAATGTGCGCATAAGCGTCAAGTCGGGCACAAGAATCGCTCCTTTAGGAACTTTAGTAAATACCTCCCCAGCAAACTGTCTGGGACCAGTCTGGTTTTGCTGCCATGGCACAAGATAATATCGATATACATTACGATAAGGGATATGTCGTCTCGTACCGAGTTCAACTTTTTTCATCCTGGCATATCCGGCAATCAGCGGATATGTCGGCGGTATCAATAACAATAAAAAAGCCGAAACTACAATCCACCTTCTGATATGTTTCTTGAAAATAAATGCAAACCCCAAGCCAATATAGACACTGACAAACATATACATTGGCAGAAAGAAACTGTTTTGATTGGGAATGTTATACCGCACGGCAAAAAGAGCATACAGAAAAGTGCAGACCAATAGCAACCACGCTATGGTTTTGCTGCCTAATTTTTTGAAGCTAAGATACAATCCCGGAATTGCCAGTGCAACAAGTAGAGTAGGAAAATTCAAAATGAAAAACATAATGCTCTTCTTTAACAGCAACGGTATCCTGCTTATGTTGAATACGGCGCCGCCCCATCTGCCCCAAATTGCTGACATTAATGCTGCCGGCATATCACCAGTGCGATTGTGCTCTATTGCTATTACCACCCAAAATAAACAGGCTCCGATGGCCCAGAGGATTGTGGTCAATAGAAAAGACACAATTGATATTCTTTTTCTAACAAGTTCGGTGAGTATCCAGGCAATTATCACGGCAAAGCCGACCTGGCTCATTATATGAACGCTGGCCCCAAGCCCGGAAACAAAACCCATCCAAAATAAATACCTGATTTTGCCGGTTTTTATATAAGCAACGGTTAAAAGTATTCCTGCACTGAGAGTTGCAAGAGCCATTCCGTATGTCTGGGCCTGCACACCATAAAACCATGGACTATGAGCTAAGGCAAATGTAAGAGCCGATAGTAATGCCGGCCAAACCCTTGTTACTAACCAAAGAACCAGCAGGTAAATATTTGCAACCGCTATGGCCATTGACAAAGCACTTACAAGGTTGGCTGCATAAGCATAGCTGAAAGAACAAACCCTGCCCAGATAATGGGCGGTAACTATGTAAAGAGGATGCACCCTTACCACATCGCCCGGCCGATTAAGATTAAGCTTAGCAACATGATATTGATAATCACCCGAGTCCTGCCACGCCAAATCCGGCGCAAGTGTCAGGATATAAAGCAAGGAAACGCAAACAAAAACTATTAGCCAGCCGCACATACTCGATATGCGTCTGCCTTTGTCAGCAGAACACACCGGATGTCCTTGGTCTGGGGTAATTGTTGAAATTAAGTTCATTGTTTTTTCTGTGACTAATAAAGGCTCTTTATCCAGCTATCAAGGTCTCTGCCCCAGGAAATAATAACAACGGCAGCCATAACCCATATTGCCGTTGTTATCTGGAAAGGCCTGTCACGCAGGATAAGGTCGGTGGGGTCGGCGTAGCAGCCCTTCATTGAAAGCATCGCAAATCGAAATACCGCATAAATTACAATAGGCAGTGTATAAACAAAATAAATAGAGCCGAACCGCTCAACTGTGCTCTCATTCAAACCGTAGAAAAGAAATGAAATTACCGCGATAGCTGCCGATAATGTAATAAGATGCGTAAGCAATTCGGGTGTATATGCAATCAGGGTGCGCCGGTGGGTACTCGCCTGAATCCTGTCACCTATTGTTACGATTTCGTTGCATCTCTTGCAAAATCCCATAAACAGACATATTGTGAACATACAGATAAACAACCACGGGCTGATTTCGACCCGTATCGCCACTGCTCCGGAAGCCGCCCGTAAAACAAAGCCAAGTGCGATACATATGACATCCACCAGCGCCTTTTGCTTTAGAAAAAATGAGTAAAATATCTGAAGGGCTACATATGCCCCAATCATAATCATCAGTATCCGCGAAACACTACCTGCGATGGCAACGGAAGCCAAAAAGAAAACAACAGCTTCAGCAATCGCGGCTTTGACGCTTAATCTTCCTGAAGCCAACGGCCGGTCCTTCTTGAGCAAATGAGCGCGGTCACTTTCAGCATCTTTAATGTCGTTGATAATATAAGCAAAAGACGACGCAAAACAAAATGCGATAACCGCTATGCCGGCCCGTCCCCACGCCTGCAAGTTATTGATATGCATACTGGAAACAACCGGCATAAGCACAACAATATTCTTTATCCAATGTCTCGGGCGAGCAAGCCCTATCATATCTGCTATTGGTCTTTTGGCTGTCATACTTTCACACCTTCAACCGCTTTAATTATCTGTCTTTGCGACATAAATATTACTCATAACACCATGACTACCAATCTGTCCTCGGAACTCAAACCCACATTTTAAGTACAATTTATTGGCTGGTTCATTATCAGCTCCGACAAGAACTTTCACTTTATCTATCCCCCTACTTCGACACTCCTGAAAACCTTTTTCTATCAGTTCCAAAGCCAGCCCTCTTCCCCGCCCTGCCGGAGCAATTACTATAGAAAGTAACTCTGCTGAAGGAAGATCCATTTTCCTTATTCTACTTGGGTAAAATAATGTTTCGAGCATTTTTTTTATCTGCTCCAGCGAAAACATCTTACCAACCAATAAAAATGCAAAACACAAACCTCTTTTGAGGATAATAGATTTATAAAGCTTATTCAGGCTGGAAGTAAAAGCCACAAATCCAAGTACTTTATCGTTTTCTTGCGCCACAAAGCCAAAACTTGCTTCACTCTGAGCAATTGTCTCATACAAAACCGTAACAAAATCAATCCCAAGTGAACTAATAAAACCGGTATTTATACCTTCGATGTGGAGAGTAGCAATATCTATGGCCTTTTGGGCAGTCAAACATTTAATACTTATGTTATTGGTCATAAAAACTTAATATTTAATACCACTATTATTAATTATTTCCCTAACGGTAGTAAATCTGAAATCAGACAACAAGCGAAAGACTTTATTTTTTACAGTGTTCCGGTTCCTTAATTGCATTCTGTGAAATCCCAGAATTTTTTTACAATGCTTGTCTGGCAAGTGTCTAGTCGGAAATTCTTGCTGTTGAGTATCGATTTCATACGGATGTACGTAAACAATAGCAGGCCTATTTCTTTGGATACGTCTTATCGCCCATCTCGTGCAAATGCAAGGAAAATGCCTAATGTAACCGCCGCCGGCTGCCGGCAATGTTTTGCCAAAAATTGTCACTGTGGACATTGGCACTTCAATAATACTTCGACCCGATGGCAAATCGATTTTGCAGATATCCTTGCTAAATCCGGCCCAGCCGTAGCGTTTGCCTGAAATCGGGTAAACGCTCGAATCATATTTGAAACCTTCTTCTGCCAAAATTTCAAGGGCCCATTTAGTTTCCGGCATTATTGAAAAAGCCGGCGCCCTGTGGCCTAAAACTTCTTTGCCGGCTATATCCTCCAACAGTTTCTTACTGTCTGCAACCTCGGTTCGGAACTCTTCTTCGGCCAGCTTAAAAATCTGCTTATGAGAAAAACCATGTGAGCCTATTTCATGGCCCTGTTCAGAAATTTTTTTGATAAGTGATGGGAACTTCTCCGCAACTTCGCCAAGTATAAAAAATGTAGCCTTGACGTCATGTTGAGCGAGTACATCCAAAAACCATTCCGTATTCTTTATGACTGCGTCACTCGGCTCAACTTCCAAATGCAGCCAATCCCGTGAGAAAATGCTCCAGTAATCCTCGACATCAATACTAAGCGCATTTAACATGTAAAATTCTTTTTATCACTTTCTCTACAACGTCGTAGCAAAAAAGATTGACTCGGTCTTCGAAATACGCTATATTTTTTAATAGTGCCACTCTAGCTTAATTAAAAAAAGCGCGGCCTTGGTTTGGTTGAGATCCAGGTGTGATTCTTGGGGGTGGCTCCATTTTTTATGTGCTTTTCGCAACTATGACCAACCCAGCCCTCAAAACAGACTCTCTATGTATCTTCTTAAACCAAACGTCGACTGATTATTGGCCCGACCAAACGCGCCATCCACAATGGCAGTTTCTTCCACATCCGGACTTTCTTCTGATATTTAGGATTGTCCGGGCTTGCGATAGATAATTTGTGTCCAGGTCGAACCCAATACTGGTAATGCAGCTTCACAGGTTCAGCTCGCCAACGTCGTTTGAATTCGTAATTGCCGCTACCAACGCTGGATCTTCCGAAATCAAAAAGCCTTGCTCCACGATCACCATAATATTTAATCATAGTCCAGTAAAGCAGTCTGTTTGGATAAAGTCGATTATATTTGCTTATGGTAGCTGACCATGGAATCTCAGCAATACCATTAAAACATGTCACCAGGCCCGCGCTTACAGTTACATCACCTAAACGAACAACAAAAAGCCTGACGTTATCCGGGAATCTCTTGATCATCATAGCCATTAGTTTCCGCGGAAAAGCAGGCGTACCAAGTTCATGCATTCTACTGGAATAAATGTCATAAAAAACATCCATCAATTCGGCACCACCATCAACTGCCACCAGTCCATTTTTTATTGCCTTTCTGGTTTGTTTTCGTACCTCGGGCCTTGCCTTATTCCACACATGCTCTGCCCCGGCTTCAAGAGGAATGAACATAGTCAGTTTATCCTCACGAAGATACAAATCATATGGCAAAGGCTTAATATTTCGAAACTCTATGGTCTCACAACGCTGGATATGGGCGAGTTCAACCGCTTTGTTAAACAGAGCGTCCCTGGCAGCGTCGCTATTGGCAATAATCCCACCATAACTACTGAAGGCCTGTGATACCATCCGATTGCCAAACAGCAAGCTTTTTGCCTGCATCATCGGCAAAACACCCTCAACGCCTTTCTCACGGGCAATAAGATAGAACGATTTATATCCAAACGTGCTGGCAATCATCTCCGCCCAGGCAGAAAGATATGTGAGCCTGCCTTGAGGATTTTCTTTTATGAAAGCATCACAAGCCGGGTCCGGCGTTTCAAGAATCTCTACATTTATAGGCATTTTCCGTCCTTCTTGGCACATTGTATTTGGTCGAAATTTTCTATTGTGCTGGATAACTTTTGCCAGGCATCTTCGTCAAAAACGGTAATGTTGTAGCTAACCGTTGAAAATATCTTTTTCATCTTAATAAGAACAACACGGGTAGCACCGGCCTTGTCCAGACCCCGAACCGATGGAAGATTTTTCGGTGCGACATCTATAAAACATTCGTCGATTCTTGACTGAATTAAAGTTTTGGCCATGTAGCGGATTATATTTGGATACAGACCTTGCCCACGAGCAGCTTTGACAGTTATAGCGTTATACATCCACGCCCAGTTTGAAGGTAATTTGAATTTTAGATGTAGTTCACGAAAATTTCTAAAGCCAAACTGGGCCCAAAAGTAGCTAATTATTTTATTATTATTTATGACAGCAAAACAACGATCACCATGTAAAAATCTTTCCTGCAAACCAGCACGGCTAACATACATAACTTTGGACATCATCTCTACATCGGCAAATGCAAGTTCTTTGATGTTAAGGCTTGGATCAGGATCAAGAACAGATTTCAACTCAAGTTTGACTATATAGCGGGCGGAGCTTTCGTATAAAGGTTTGACAGCTACATACCACAGCCTATTTAGAAATTCGCCATAAGTATGATGGCTCAAAAATTTCAGGATATTTCTGAAAACATCTAACATAAGGTTTGATACAAACCATAGGTCTTAGAAATCAGGCCGATGTCAACAACTTGATTTATAAAATTAAGGTTAATTTGTTCATCATCCGTAATACTCACATTGCTTATTTTGGCGTCAATATATCTCATTCTATTTACTCTGTTTGTATTGCTCATATACCTTTTCAAATGTGTCGAACAATTCTTTGGCAATTATGCCTCTATCATATTTTGCATAGGCAGTCTCCCTAGCCCTATTTCCAATAGCTTTCGCTTTTTCTGGATGTTCT
>SDBV01003366.1_pt1 | contig 23635 bp, 17 predicted proteins | sample 2277081 | NCBI WGS metagenome assembly SDBV01 (sample SAMN10402039, study PRJNA504765) | marine sediment metagenome | isolation source: marine sediment core GS10_PC15, 223 cmbsf | place: Arctic Ocean: Southern Knipovich Ridge | collected 2010 | reverse complement strand
ACGGCTACGGCGCCGGCCCGCCGCCTAAGACCGCCGGGCTGGCCGGCTCGGGTGTCCACGTGCTGATCGATTGCGGCGGCTCCGGCAACGGCGGTTTCGCCGTCTACGGCATGGCTCGCGACAACCTGGGCGGCGGTGGCCGGCCGACCGGCAGGCCGAAAGGGGACCCGATCGCCAACGGTTGGTTCCACAACATCGACTGGGGCGGCGAGCGGAGGGGCGATATCCTCATGCGGATCAACGGGCTGCCGGCGGGAGAATATAAGTTGACGTGCTATCACAACCACTGGGAACCGAGAAAGCAGAGCACCCGCAACTCCCTGGATCAACCGTCGAAAATGCCCAACCTGCCCCGCGTCCATGCCGTGCCGCTGCCGGCCGAACCGCTGGGCGGCTATCGAGGCTGGGCCATGGGGTTCGGTACCGGCAAAGGGGTCACGTCGATCGCCGATGCCCGCGACGTGGACGTGACCAGTGCCACCGCCGACGCCAACGTGGGCAAATCGGTCATCCGCTTCAAGACCGACGGCACCAACGACGTGTTGGTGATCATCGACGGCGGCAACAACGACTACGCGGACCCGGCCCGCAAGGGGCGCGAAGGTTCCAAGGCAGTCCTCAATGCCTTTGAGATCGAACAGCCGTAGCGTGCGTGAAACGCAGCGTGAGAAAGGGGTCAGGAGGTCCCGACCCCTTCTGCCGCTCCGGTCCTTTTCCGGTCCCGTGTTTCTCGTGGATGCGTCACGCATCAAGAGACCCGCCGCAGTGGGGGTTGCGTGAGCACGCTCAAATCGAATAGCATGCGCAACAGGCTCGGCCGTTCCTGCCAAGAGGCCGTCGATTGCGCAGCTTCACCCTTCTTTGCGACACTTTCTGCGGTAGAACAGCCGTTAGCCGCCCGGAGAAGAGCGCATGGGGATATCGCTATCCAAGATTGTCGCGACGTTGAAGCCAAGACGCCGCTGGTTTCAGTACAGTCTGCGCACGCTCCTGTTGCTTGTCACCGCGCTGGCCGTCTGGCTAGGTTTCTACGTGCATCGGGCAAACAAGCAGCGCGAAGCCGTGGCAGCGATTCAGCGTTTGGGCGGCTGGCTCCGCTACGACTATCAGATCGTCGGCGGCAAGTTCGATCCCAAGGCCGAGTCACCGATTCCCGTGTGGCTCCTAAAAGCGCTGGGTGAAGTTTTCTTTCACGACGTAGTCGAAGTCAATCTGGTATACAACGACGATGGCCCGAGGCGTCTGGAAAACGCGAATCTCAGCGATGAATCGCTGTACCATCTTCCCAATCTACCCGGTGTTAGAGCGTTGCTGTTGCGTGACGCCCAAGCGACGGACGAAGGGCTAGAGTGCGTTGGTCAGCTTAAGCGGCTCGAAAGGTTGCTTGTCTGGGACGCTTCCGAGGTGAGCGACTTCGGCATTCGCTATCTCAGGGACTTGAAGAACCTAAGAGACCTGCACATCAGCAACTCCGGGATTACCGATGACGCCTTGCGGGTAATTGGCACGTTGTACAGGCTGGAGCATCTGAGTTTGCAGGGAAACCGTTTCACGGATCGGGGGTTGAAGCACCTTCGCAAGCTATCCCGGCTGAAGAGTCTGTCGATCGGCGCCGGGAAGACTCGTGTCACGGATGACGGGCTCGTTCATCTTCATGCGTTGAAGAACCTCAAAACTCTGGAGCTCTACGGTTCGCCGATTACGCATGAAGGTTTGGCCAAACTGCGATCGGCGTTAGCAAGTATCCAGGTCTTTCACGAGCTGACGGACACGCCGAGGGCAATTGTTAAAGAACAGATCCCGGCGCCAACTACGCCGCAGTTGAGATTCCTATCTTGGGGGCATCGACCGCCAGAGAATCGCGAAGACCCGATTCAAGGAGCGTATTGGCACCGCAGCGGCACGCCGGCGACGGATCCGAGCGAACTCGATCCGCTGCGACGTCTTCGCGGGTTTGCTGGCGACGGCCAGCGCGACAAATGCCTTTACTTGTTTATCTCTCATCCTGGGTTTTCGGCCGACGCCTTCGGGCAAATTGATCTACTTGACGCGAGTGGTCAACCCTTGGATAACGCGATGCATCCTATACGCGCGTCCACGGCAGGCGCGATCCCGAACAAGAGACCGGGGTGGCAGTTGTTCGAAGTTGAAGCGCGCCCGGGAGTATTGCCCGATAGCGGTACTTTACGCTTGCGTTACACGGCGGGGGAGTGGAAAGAGATTGCCATCCTTCCCGTCGATTCAGAGATGGGAGACGGCGTTGGGCAAGGCGTGAGCCTGGTCGCTATCGGAGAAACGGCGAATGGTGTTTCGTTCGTCACGTTGATGATCGATCAAGCCGCCGGCGCTGAGTTCCAATACGGATTACGCGCGAAAGACGGGACAGATCGCCCGATTCGGAGAGACGGCCTGGTTGCATTAGACCGTCGAAACTCAGCGAAAGTGTATACGTTTACCTTTCGTTGTCCGCTTGAATCGATTGCCGCTTTTGATCTGCTTTGTCGCAAGAAGGAGGAGACCGTGTTTCACGATGTCTCCCTGCGTCCGGGTTACACTGCGCCGGCAGAACAGCCCGGGATTGACGAAAACCAATAGGCGAAAGAGACGCTGAGATGGTGCGTTGCACGCACCCTACGATTCTACGAACCACCGCACGCCGCCGCTTCTTCCTGGGCGATTTGGCACCAGCGGATGACGTTTTGGGGATTCTTGCCGATGGTGTGGTTGTCCTTCATGATCACTTCTACTCGGCAGCCCTTGGTGATCTGAAGCAGGCGGCGCAACTCCTTGCGGATGCGGTCTTCGTCGATCTGCGGCAAGGCCAGGTCGGCGGGGGACGGCTTTAGCGAGTAGATGTAGTCGGCGCCGAGGGACTCCGCCATCTTCTCGAAATCGGCCCAGGCCGAAACCGAAATACGTCGCAGCCGGGGGAACCGCTTCACTACGTGCCAGCGGCTGTCAAGCGGCTCGCAACAGCCGTAGCAGTTCAAGCCGAACCGCTCGAGGATCGGCATCTGGTAGGGGAACACGAACTCCTCGAACATCCCCGGCGAAACGGAGACCGTCTCCTGGCTCTCGCAAAATCCCCACATGTCGGCGGTTCGCACCCGGCTGCCGTCGAAGTCGGCTTGGGGAAGCTCCCGAGTGAAACCGAAGCCGCCCGAGCCCACGTAGGTGTTCTCCGTGTTGAGGCTCAACAGATTGTTCTCCTGAAGGAAGTCGAGCTTGGCCAGGTGCCCGTCGCTGAGGATGCCCATCAGCCGGCGGAGTCCGTCCGGGTGATCGCACATATCCATCATCACCTGCTCGAGACCGCGGAGGTTGATCAGCGTCCAGGTCATCCCCAGGGTCCACCACCACATGGTCTTCCGCCGCACTTGGAGGATATCGTCGAACGTTTCCCGGGCCAGCGCAAGCAGTCTGTCGCTGGTCTCATAGTCCACGGTGATTTCCGGGAAGCTGAGTTGATCGAGGTCGTCGTAATCCTTAAGCGGCGGGTCCCAAACGTAGGAGCCGTGTTCGACCACCTTGAGAACCGTCTCGTGCATGCCCCAGTCGCTTTCGCTGTAGACGTACCGCACATAGAAGACGGGGTCTACCACCTTGTCGTCGCCCATCGACTCGGCCCAGAAGATCTCCTTGCGAAGGAACATCTCCCAGCCTTGGGCCAGGCTTCCCTCGCACTGTAGCTGATCTTCAGTGATGATCTCGTTCCAACCGTTTTCGGGATCGCAGAAGACCACCGGGCGGGTCGCTTCCAAGGCGTTGTGGCGATACCACAGGTCCCGTTTTTCCCGCTCGATCGGCCGGGCCGCCAACTCGGCCATGCTTCCCGCCAGACGACGCAACACGTCCCGGTCCTTGTCGCCGATGAAAACGTCTTCCGGCGAAATGGTTTCGGTAAACAGCGAGGCGACGGTCTGATCGGCCACGGTGCGGCTCCTTTTGCAATTCACTTACTACATTCAAGTTGACCAACAGCCACGCTGTCGGTCAAGTCAGCCACCAAGCCAGCCGCTTGCGGCTTCGCAATCCCCCCACCTTTTCAGAGGGTGAGGGTCCCTTCGACCCACCTCGACCCACCCCGCAACAACAATGCTCTACCACCGCGAGCCCAAATCGGCTAATAATACGCCTTCCCCGGTCATGGAGGACCTCGGCAATGGATCATCCTGCCACGAAACTGCGGATTCGCTCGACCAGCTATATCATCATCCCCGCCCGGCTGGCCTCGACGCGGCTGCCGCGGAAGCTGCTGCTGAAGCAGTCGGGCAAGTCGCTGATCCACCACACCTACGAGGCCGCCCAACGGGCCGAACTGCCGGCGGGGATCTGCGTGGCGGCCGACCATGCCGAGATCTGCGACGAGGTCCGCTGCTTCGGCGGGCGGGTCGAAATGACCGATCCGGCGGCCGCCAGCGGCACCGACCGCGTGGCCCAGATCGCCCGGCGGCTCGAGCAGGTCGACATCGTGGTCAACGTCCAGGGCGACGAGCCGGAGCTGTCCGGCGGGTCGATCGACCTGGTGATCCGGCTGTTGGAGGAGGACCCCGGCGCGGTGATGTCCACCTTGGCCACGCCGATCCGCAGCCGGCGGCAGCTTGAAGACCCGGCCTGTGTGAAAGTCGTGTTCGACAGAGGCGGCCGGGCCTTGTACTTCAGCCGCAGCCCGATCCCCCACGCCCGACAGTGGGACGACCGACTCTTGGCGGCCGATCCTCCGCATTTCTACCAGCACGTGGGCCTGTACGCCTATCGCCGCGAGTTCCTGCTGAAGCTGGCCGCCACGCCCCCGTCGGAGTTGGAGCGAATCGAGAAGCTGGAGCAATTGCGAGTGCTCGAGGCCGGCCATGGGATCCTCGTCGGCGTGGTCGACGAGCCCACCTTCGGCATCGACACGGCGGACGACTACCGGGCATTCGTCGAGAGATGCACCGGCCGGTAGCCGAATCACAGACCGTAGACGGAGCCGCAACCCCAAGGGGGGTTAGGGGTTTAGGCTGTTAGGGAATCGAGGTTCGAGTGTGTCTTTGTTTCCCTAACAACCTAATCCCCTAACCGCCTACCTCCGAACTCGCTGTAAGACAACACGTTACGACCTTGCATCGAAAAACCTTGAGGATCTTTCCTCAATCCTGAAGACTAATGGCATATCGCCGTTTCAAGCAACCAACGGCCTGCGGCTGCGATATGCTGAAGCATAACCTACCTTGTCGGCAAGCCCAATCACAGACCGTAGAAGCGGACTGCGTTGTCGTGCCACAGTTTGCGGCGTTGGCTTTCGCTGCGGCCTCGGATCACTTCGGCCAAGGCGTCGACCCAACGGCGCAGCGTGGCTACCCGGGTGCAAACCGGCCAGTCGCCGCCGAACATTACGCGGTCGGGACCGAACGCGTCGAGGCAGTGGTTGACGATCGGCGCTAGATCATCGGCGGCCCAATTCCCTTTCCGCGCCCCGGCAACGATGCCGGAGATCTTGCAGACGACGTTCTTGCGTTGGGCCAGTCGGTCGATGTCCCGCCGCCATTGGTCGGGATCGTGCCCGGCCGCGGTGGCCTTTTCCCTGCCACGCGGATTGCCCTTGGGGCGAAACGCCTTGGGATCGGCGTTGCCGCAGTGGTCGAGAATGAACCGGGTGTCGGGACACCGGTCGACCAACTCCGCACCGGCACGCAACTCGGTGGGCGGCATGCAGAGATCGAAGCTCATCCCCAACTCGCCCAGCAATCGGATTCCTCCCATAAACGGCTCGTCGCGGCACAGCTCGGGCCCGTGAAGGATCTGCCGGACGCCCTTGATGTGGGGGCTATCCTTGAACCGGGTAATGTACTGCCGGAAGTTCTCCAAGCCGGGTCGCCCGCCAATCACGGCCGCGGCCATCGGATTGTCGGCACGTTTGCAGAGCTCGATCACGTACTCCGCTTCGGCCGATTGTTGTTGCACCGCCACGTCGACTTCCATGTAGACCGTCTTCGCCAGGTTGAGTCCCTTGGCGGCCTCGTGGTAGTCCTTCGGCAGGAAACTCCGGTTGAGCTGCTCGGCCGATTTCAACCAGGGCAAACGAAACCGGTCCAGGTCCCAGAGATGCTGGTGGGTGTCGACGATCGGCAAACGGGAACGCGGCGCAGCGGGCTTTTCGGCTTCCGCTTCGCCGGGGACCACGCCCAGGGCCGCAACCGAACCGGCGGCAAGCGCCTTCCCGGCGGAAAGCTCGACGAACTCGCGGCGGTCGATCTTCATGGGGGATGTCCGTCATATAATGGGGGTAGGCGAACGTGCGAACGGGGTCGGGCCGTAATTATCAACTTTCCCGTCCCGGCCGTCCAGTAGCCGTCTCGCTGGAGCGAGACAAAGCCTACCCCGCCCGGCTTTGCGCGTCCGGCGGGCCGACCTCGGTCAGATGGCGGCGGATCCGCTCGAACTCCTCGTGATTGCGGAAGTGGATCACCAGCTTTCCCCGGCCGCGGGCGTTGTGGGTGATGTGGACCGTGGTGCCCAAGGCCGAGCGGAGTTCCTGCTGCAAGGCGGCCAGGTGCTCATTTTGGACCCGCAGCGGGCGCGAGACCTTGCCGTCGTGGCCGATAACGCCCAACCGATCGGCGTCGGCCGCCTCGATCGTCTGTTGCACCAGGGCCTCCGTTTGCCGGACGTTCAAACCGTCGCGTTGAATCCGCCCACAGAACTCGATCTGCTCCCGCTCGTCGCCCAGCGGCAGCAGCGCCCGGGCATGGCCCTGGGTGATCTTGGACTGACCAATGGCGTCTTGGACCGGATCGGGCAACTCCAACAGCCGGATCAGATTGGCGATCGTCGAGCGATCGAGGCTCAGCCGCGTGGCCAACTCCTCCTGCGTGCAACCGTACTCCTGCAGATAGCGTTGGAACGCGGCGGCCTTTTCCAACGGATTGAGGTCCTTCCGCTGCAAGTTTTCGACGATTGCCAACTCGGCGGTGTGGCGATCGTCGGCCTCGATCACGTTGGCCGGCAGGTCAGTCCAGCCGGCCTGCCGCGCCGCCCGAAGCCGCCGCTCGCCGGCGATCAATTCGTAGCGGTCGTCGACGCGACGCACCACCACCGGCTGCAACAGCCCATGGGCGTCGAGGCTCTCGGCCAGCTTTTGCGTTTCGGCCGGATCGAAGTGTTGCCGGGGCTGGGCCGGGTTGCTGTCGATCTGTCCGACGTCGACCCGATGCGGGCCGCCCGCTGCGATGCCCGGCGGTTCGGCCGCTGGTGCCGTGGGCGGTTCGGGGATGGGTCCCGGTGTTGCCGCCGCTTCCGGCGGCGGCACCGCCCCGTATGGCTCCCCCGTCGCGCCGCCATAAGGTTCCGGGGCCGGCTGCTGCGTCTCGGCCGCAGCGGGGACTCGTCCCAACAGGGCCTCCAAACCGCGTCCTAACCGTCTTTCCTTAGTCACGATCGAGTACCTCCATGCAAAGTTCAACGTACGCCCGGGCGCCGCGGGTCCGGGGTGCGTAGTCGATTACCGATTTTCCGTGGCTGGGTGCCTCGCAAACCGCCACGTCACGCGGGATGACCGTGTCGTAGACGATCTCCCCGAAGAATTCGCGTACCTCCTGCTCGACCTCGCCGGTCAGCTCCAAGGTGTGGTCGTACATCGTCAGCACGATTCCGCCGAACTGAAGTTGCCCCGCCTTGCGCTGGATCACCTGCCGGATCACCTCGATCATTTGCGCGAGCCCTTCCATGGCAAAATACTCACATTGGATGGGCATTAACACCTCGTCGGAGCTGGACAAGGCGGTTCGCGTCAGTTGTCCCAGCGACGGCGGGCAATCGATCAGCACATAATCGTAGGAGCTGAAGCCCCGGGCAAGGTGTTCTTTGAGCCGGTCGGCCTGTTGTTCGTCGTCGCGGGTGAGCATCTCCACGTCGCGAAAGCTCCGGCTGCCCGGCAGCAGATCGAGTTGCAAGCAGGTGTTATGAAGCACCCCCTGACGAATGGGTTCGTAAGTTACCAACGGATGGCTTTCGGTCGGCTGCTCTCCTAGTCCGGTGGTGGCGTTACACTGCGGATCGAGGTCGACCAGCAGCGTCTGCGAGCCGGCCTTGGCCAGGGCCGTGGCCAGATTCACCGCCGTGGTCGTCTTGCCGACGCCGCCTTTCTGATTCGCCACACAAAGAACTCGACCCACCGCCGGCCTCCTTGCCTTGCTCGCCACGGCGCACGACCGCGGCAGATGCAGGATTGTAACCGGGGACCCGATCGCCAGGAAATGCCAGTTTCAGGGGCAGAGTTTGTCAAGAAACAGCTTTGCAATGCGGGGACTTGTCACCGCTTTCCCTTTCCGACCGCTTTTCCCGATGAATGACACGCTCGCTACTGCAAATCGGCTGGAAAAAGAAAGCGGTGACAAGTCCCCGCACTCCAAAGATCCACAACCTCTGCGTTCGGTGGGGGCGCGATGGAACCCGGCGTTGATCTCCACCACGACTGCCGACACCCCCGCACGTTTCACGTGAAACGGCCCGCCAACGCCAATTGCCCGTTTCACGTGAAACACCCGTCTCTCGCGACCCGCAAGATCCACACCCACAGGGCTCGCAATGTCGGTTTGCGTGGCTGGGGCATAGCGAAGCGGTGCCCCAGTGTTTTCGGCCTGGGGCTTCGCTGCGCTCAGCCACCAGCCACCCGTCAAGTCGGAGTTGATAGACTACTGCCGATCCGCCGACGGCACCGAGGCGGCTTCGTCCGGCAGCAAGGTCTCGCCGAGCGGCGAGGGGACCTCCTGTGGCGGTCGCGCCGGCCACAGCGCCCATCGGGCGGCCACGGCCAGCAGGCCGAAGACCACACTCACGGCTAAGTCGACGGCAAGGAAATACGCCGGTCCGTAGCCGATTTCCTCGAGGTCATCGACGATATCGAAATTGCTCGGGTCTATACCACAGAAAAAACCGACGTAACCTAGCCCGATGCTGATCGGCAGCAGCAGCACGCAGGACGGGAACAACGCGCCGAGCGAAAACGTTCGAGCGTAGCTGCTGCCGTGAATCAGCGTCAACGTCAGCAGCAGCGGCCACGCAATCACCAGGCAAACGCCACTCAGCAGCCGAATCCAGCCGGGCGACGCGAAGAGCAGGGAAGACGCGATCGCCAGGCAGGTGGTCAACAGGAACAGCGTCCGCAGGCTGTATTGGAACGATCGGGTGCCGGCACCCGTGGAACACGAGGGCTTGTTTTGGACTTCCGTCACGTCTTCCTCTATACTCGTGAGGCAATCGTGCTTGGTCAACTGTGTTGCACCGGCGGCGATCCGTGCGAAGCCGCAAGCGGCCCGGATGGAGGGATTGTAGCCGGACGGGCGGCAGTGGATCAAGCGGGGCGGAGATTGCCGGTTTCACGTGAAACGCCCAGCCCGGCCAAGGCGCCGAGTTACTCCAGCGGATTGATCACCAGGCCGCACAGCAGCTTGGGATAGAAGTAGGTGCTCTTGGCCGGCATCCGCTCGCCGCCAAGGCTGATCGTGCGAATTTGGTCCACGCTGGCCGGCATCACCAACGCGGCCAGGGGATACTCGCCGCTGCCTAGTGCTTCGACCACTTCTTCGATCAGGTGGACGAACTTCGGCTTGGGCAGGTCCTTGCCGCCGAGCAGGTCGTCGACAATCAGCCGGTGCAGGACGCTGACGCCCAGCTTGCGCCACTCGGGGTTGTGGTCCTTGGCGATCTGGTCCAGTCGGGCCCGGCCGGCGTCGGTCAGCTCGACGATCTGCCAGCGCTGATCCTTGGCGGTGAACAGCCCGAGGGTCCCTTGGTCGCCGCTGGTCTCGACGTCTTCCCAGACGATGGCGGCCGGCTCGGGTCCCTCGCCGGCCGGGCGGATGGTGAAACAGTCGCCCAGCCTGGCGGCCAGTTCGCCGGCGGTCAACTCGCCCAGTCCGCTGAAGAGCCGGTGGGTGGGCAGCACGATCAGGCCCGGGTCTTCCATGGCCACGCTGTGTACCAACACAAAGTTGGCCGGATGATCCTCGGCCAGCGACCCGCTCTGGTAGACCTGCTCGCGATAATTGCAGGCCGTCTCGTAGCGGTGGTGACCGTCGGCGATGAACAGCGGCTTCGGGCCCACGACCGACGATAGGGCGGAGATCACCGCCACGTCGTGCACCGGCCACAGCCGATGCACCACACCCAAGTGATCGGTGGCCTCCACGGGCGTCTGGCCGGCGACGGCGTCTTCCAGCAGCGACTGGGCCTCGCCGGCCGGATCCGGGTAGAGGCCGAAGATCTGGCTGAGGTTCGCCTTGCAGACGGTGGTCAGCATCAGCCGGTCGACCTTGGGCCCCGGCATGGTTTCCTCGTGCGGGAAGACCTGTCCCTCGCCGAATCGGGAGAGTCGCAGCCGGGCCATGAAGCCGCGACGCGTGTAGGCCGTGCCGTCGTAGGTGAACTGCTGGTGATAGACGTAGACCGCCGGATCGGCCTCGCAGAACAACACGCCTTCCGACCGCCAGTCTTTGAGGAACCGGGCGGCCCGGGTGTAACGGTTGTTGGCTTCATCGTCGTCGCCCGGCTCCTGGCGGTTGAGTATCAGCCGCACCACGTTGCAGGGATGCTTTTTGTAGAGCGCGTCCTGCAACTCCGGCGAGATCACGTCGTAGGGCGGTGCGACCACGTCGCTAAGCGAACCGACGTGGCCCAGGTCGTAGCGGACGCCCCGGAAGGCTTGGATTTCGGGCATGCTGTCACTGCTTGCAGTGTTAGACAAAGCCGCTGGCGGCTTCGCAAGAATCGATAACAAAGTAGCCGTCTGGCTGGAGCGAGACGAAGCTTCGTCCCGCGAAGCTTCATCTCGCTTCAGCGAGATGGCTACTATCAGGGCTTCACACGAACACCATCAATACCGATAGTAATCCGGCTTAAACGGCCCTGTGACCGGGATGCCGAGGTACTCGGCCTGCTGGGGCGTCAGCTTCGAGAGCTTCACGCCCAACGGCTCGAGGTGCAACCGGGCGACCTCTTCATCGAGCTCTTTCGGCAAGGTGTGGACGCCCAGGGGGTACTCTTCCGGCTCCGTCCACAATGCAAGCTGCGCCAGCACCTGGTTGGTGAACGAGTTGGACATCACGAACGACGGATGCCCGGTGGCGCAGCCGAGGTTCACCAACCGCCCTTCGGCCAACAGGATGATGGCGTGTCCGTCCGGGAAGGTGTAGTGGTCGACCAGCGGCTTGACGTTGACTTTCTTGATGCCCGGCAGGGCCTCCATGGCGGCCACGTCGATCTCCAGGTCGAAGTGGCCGATGTTGCAGACGATGGCGTCGTTGGGCATCTGCTGCATGTGCTTGGCAAGGATCACGTCGCGGCAGCCGGTGGCGGTGATGAAGATGTTGCCCTGCGAGGCGGCCTCGTCCATGGTGGTTACCTCGTAACCTTCCATGGCGGCCTGCAACGCACAGATTGGATCGATCTCGGTGATCAGCACCCGGGCGCCGTAGCTGCGCATCGACTGGGCGCATCCCTTGCCGACGTCGCCGTAGCCGGCCACCACCACGACCTTGCCGGCCACCATCACGTCGGTGGCCCGTTTGATCCCGTCGGCCAGCGACTCGCGACAGCCGTAGAGGTTGTCGAACTTGCTCTTGGTGACCGAGTCGTTGACGTTGATCGCCGGCACGGCCAGCTCGCCCTGTTCGTGCATCTGGTAGAGCCGGTGTACGCCGGTGGTGGTCTCTTCGGAGAGACCCTTGATGCCAGGCAGCAGGTGTTTGTACTTTTCGGTGTGGACGACGGCCGTCAGATCGCCACCGTCGTCGACGATCAGATCGAGCGGCTTGCCGTCGGGGAAATACAGCGTCTGCTCGATGCACCAATCGTACTGCTCGTCGGTCTCGCCCTTCCAAGCGAAGACCGGCACGCCGGTAGCGGCGATGGCGGCCGCGGCGTGGTCCTGGGTAGAAAACTTGTTGCAACTGCTCCAAGTGACGTCCGCCCCCAGCGCCGTGAGCGTCTCGATCAGCACGGCCGTCTGGATCGTCATGTGCAAACAGCCGGTGACGTGGGCCCCGGCCAGCGGCTTGTCCGTGCCGTACTTCTTCCGCAGGGCCATCAATCCCGGCATCTCGTTCTCGGCCAGTTGGATCTCTTTACGACCCCATTCGGCCAACGAGAGATCGGCCACCTTGTAGGGCAACTTCGTTTCGACCTGCGACACGGCAAGCTCCTTTTTCGACAATCACGTGCAAGTAGTGACGGTGCCTATGATACGCCTCACCGGCGACGGTGGCAAGAGCTTGTGGGAGGCGACTCCGTCGGCGATGGCAGCGGGCTTGCCGAATCGCCGACGGAGTCGCCTCCCACAATCCGGGATTGCACTTGACGCTATACTATACGTCATATCATACGTCACAAGATCTCTTCGAACGCCTTTCGGGCCGCACGGACGAAGGCCTCGACTGCCGCCGGGTCCTTGCGGCCCGGTGCGGATTCGACCCCGCTGGCCGTATCGACCGCCGCGGGATGGACCGTGCGAATGGCTTCGGCGACGTTCTCGGGCGTCAATCCCCCAGCCAGCACCAACGGGGGGCGATCCTGCTCGATCGGGAACTGCTTGATCATCGACCAGTCGGCCAATGCACCCGTACCGCCGTACTCCCCCTTGACGTGGGCGTCGATAATAACCATGCGAGGCATGCACTCGAGCCGTCTGCACCGCTGTAAGTACTCGGCCACCGGCTGCAGGCCGGCCGCTGAAAGGCGGAACGCCCGCATCACGGGCACAGCCAGCTCACCTAGCTCACCTAGCGAAACCAGCATCTCGGGCAACTCGTCGCCGTGGAGTTGGATAAGGTCGAGTCCCAACCGCTTGGACGTGAGTAAAATCTGTGTGGGGTCGGCGTTGACGAACAGCCCGACCTTGACCATCCGGTCCGGCAGGACGTCGATGATCGGCCGAGCCTGTTCAGGCGTGATGTATCGCGGGCTTTTCGGATAGAAATTCAGCCCCACCGCGTCGGCCCCCGCTCGGGCGACCGCCTCGGCGTCGTCGGTACTTGTGATCCCGCAGATTTTGATGCGAAACATGGCGGTTGCCTCGTCCTTCCATCATCGCCCACAGCCAACGTACGGGCAAGCCCGCGGAAAAATGGGGACGGGGGGCTTTTTCCAGCGAGAATGTTTGCATCTGAAACAAACGTCGCGGAAAAAGCGCCCCGTCCCCATTTTTCTGGGGCGCGATTTCCCCACCCACCACATGAAAAAGGGGACGGGGCGCTTTTTCGGCCCAAGCGGCATTGGTACTCCGATTCGTCAACGAGCGAAAACGCCCCCCGTCCCCTTTTTCATCGTCCCCTTTTTCAACGGGTCCTTTTCCACACAAGCTGCAAGCTGTCTTCGTCCGATGTCGACTCCTAGAGGGGTATGCGCCGACCGAAGCGTGTTCAGCCGCACGCAACGGAAAATGGGGGAGCCGACGTGCGGGCGCCGCTAAACGGGAAATCTGTTTTCGCGATGTCTGACCGGACCTACTATGTCCACCACCCGAAAGCGTAACCGACATACCGTTCGACCCCCCGCCCGAGCCAAGGCCAGCAAGACGGTCTGCGTGCTGGTGTTCGCCGTGACCGCAGCGGTCGTCTGCTGGCTGGGATACGCCGTGGCCGGGCCTCCGAAGGCCGAGCGAAGTCACCAGCGTAGTGCCTTGATCACGATCCGCGCGCCGGAGCCGGCCGACGCGGCCGATCGGTTTTCGCCACTGCCGCTTCCGCAGCCGGAGAAGATTCGCCAGCAAATTACTTCCGACGTCCGCATCCGCCGAGCGATCGATCAATGGGGGCTGGCCGGCCAGCCGGTGCGGGAGAAACTCCGGGTCTCCGGAGTTCAGACGTCGCCCGCCCAACTCGAGGTGACGATCGGCTACACCGATCGGGACGTCCGCTACGCCGCCGGATTGGTCAATGCCTTGGCACAGGACTACGTCCGGGAGTGTCGGGCGCAATGGCGAAAGCGCACGAAGGCGGAATACGCCGAAGCGCTCGAGGCGTCGAAGCGGGCCGAATCGCAGTACGCTGCCGCCCGGGCCGATCTGGACGCATTTCTCCAGCGAAACCATCTCCGCGACGAGGTACTCCCGCAGCAGTCGCCCCCAGCAGGCGAGGTGCAGCGGAAGGACGCCCCACCGGTCGGTCCGGTGGACCGGCCGCCGCCAAGGCGTCTCGACGCGCGTACCCGGCCCGCGGCGCCGCCCCATTCCCCGGCGCCAACGCCCCGTCCGTCGCCGCCGCCGCTGGTCGACAATCCGGACTGGGTTGAACTGGATCGGCAGTTGACGGAACTTCGCCGGTATCGCCGGGAGTTGCTGGTCGATCGGACGGACGTCCATCCGGAGGTCGTCAACGTCGGGCTGCAAATCACGGACGCTCAACAACGGCTGGCGGAGGTATCTCGGTGGATCCCCGGCGAAGCGTCCGAGGTCCCGGCGCCACCGGTCGAGTCGGTGTCACCACCCGACACACCGCTGCCGCCACGCGAAGCGCCCATGGATCACTTGCCGCCGCCGGTCGAGCCTAAGACGCCGGTTATGGAGTCGCCGGAGAAGACGCCCGAGGAGGATGCGTCGTATCGGGCCGAAATCGCCGGGGAGTATCGAGCGTTGAAGGAGGCGGCGGATCGGGCCCGGCTGGCCGTGGCGCAGGCCGAAGTCGCCGCCAATCGGGCCTGGCGCCGACAGGCCCATTTACCCCAGATCGACCTGCAATTGGCCGAGCCGGGCGCGGCCGCCGAACCCGACGGTGCGCCGATGGGGCTGCTCTTCACGGCGCTGATCGCCGCGGTGGCGGCCAGCACGGGTGTGGGGATGGTTTCCACCGGCGCGGCCATGGAGCCGACCTTGACCACCGTCGATCGGGCGAAGGAAATCCTACCGGCGCCGATCGTGGGAACGATTCCGGAAACCGACCCGGACGACAAGCCCCGGGACGCACGTCGACGGCAACGCGGGGCCCGCTTGACACTCATCTTCGGCGGTCTGGCGCTGATTGTCGGTTGGGCCGTCTCGCTGTTCGCCGCGCTGGGGGGATGAGCATCAGGCGCCCTTCCACTGAGAGTGGAGCGAATGGCCGGATCGTGCCGAATGGATGGAATGGACGGGCAGATACTCACTCCGGCCGCGCTAATCCGTGACGCGGCCGTCGAGGTAGAGTTGGCTAGACCAGGGCGACCAGAGAACGCGGGCTATGTATAACGCCTACTTCAACTTTACCGAGCGGCCGTTTACCTCCGTGGCTCGGGCCGAGCAGTATTTTCCCGGCTCGGCCATCGAGACCGCCCGGCAGACCTTGGCCCGGTGCATCGAACGGGGCGAGGGGGCGGGGATGGTTATGGGACCCTCGGGCACGGGCAAGACCCTGCTGTGCCGGGTGTTGGCCGAGCAGTTTCGGGATTCGTTTTTGGTGGCCTTGTTGTCCAGCGGCCGTTTGGGCACCCGCCGCAACCTGTTCCAAGCGATCCTCTACGAATTGGACCGGCCCTACCGCAACATGGACGAAGGGGAGCTGCGTTTGGCGCTGGCCGACTACCTGATCACCGAGCAAAGCGCTTCGCAGGGGATGCTCCTGCTGGTCGACGAGGCCCATACGCTGCCGCTACGGCTGCTCGACGAGATCCGCATGCTGACCAACCTGGTCCGCGAGGGCCGGCCCCAGGTCCGCCTGGTCCTGGCCGGCGGCTGCGTGCTGGAAGAGCGTTTCGCCAGTCCCAAGCTCGATTCGTTCAGCCAGCGACTGAGTGCCCGATGTTACTTGGAATCGCTGAATCGGACCGAGACCCAAACCTACATCTACGAGCAGATCAATTCGGCCGGCGGGGTGGGCGAGGCGATCTTCTCGGAAGACACCTGCCGGAGCGTCTTTCAGGCGACCGACGGGGTGCCGCGTCTGATCAACCAGGTGTGCGATCACGCGCTGCTGTTGGCCTACGTCGGCGGCCAGCCTCAGGTCGAAGCGGCGCGGGTCGAGGAAGCCTGGGCAGATCTCCAGCAGTTGCCCACGCCTTACAACGGCGAGTCCCTCGAATCGGGCAAGGGGGACGCCGGCGGCGGCAACGTGATCGAATTCGGCGGGCTGGAGGACGCGACGGACGAGCCCGAGGACGCCTCGGTGCCGCCCTTGCGGATCTCGCCTCAGACCGAGCACACCGAAGGGCAGACCCGAGAACCGGCCGAACAGCTCGAGCGGATCGAACAGATGTTGGCCGACGCCGGCGAGGATTTCCAGCCGGCCGGCTCGATCGAGCCCGAGGTGGAACTGCTCTTCGACGAACCGGAACAACTGCTCCACGAGGAGTTTGAAGAAGAAGAGATGGTCACAGATCGCTACGCCGCAGCGGTCGAGCCGACAGAGGCCGCGGTCCGCCCGTGCGAGCCGCCCGAGGCGGATCGGACCTCCGGTGGCGCCGACGCCCCGCAGCAGCCGACGATCGATTTGGCGGAGGTTTTTCCTGAGGAAGTGGCCATGGCGGTGGATCCCGGCGAGCCGTCGGCTGAGCGTCCGACGAAACGTGAGACCGTACCGCTGATGCGTCATCAACCGCCGGCCGAAGCGGCCGAGCCGGACGACTTGGGCATGATCGTCGTCGAGGACGACTACGACGATGCCCGCTGCGAAGATGCCGGCCCCGTGACCTGTCCGATCGTGCCGGTGCGGCCTCAGGAGTACGGCCGGTTGTTTGCCAAACTTCGCCGCGGCTAAACGAGGTTCCGAAGCCATGAGCCGGATGCTGAAGGCGTTGCAGCAGATCGAGGCCATGTCGCCGGGGCCGAAGGAAGCTTCGGATGCCCCGCCGGGGCCGCCACCCGGCGGATCGGCCACGGACGACGCCACGGTCGCGGCGGCCCTGGCCCGGGTGCAAGAGATGGCGGCCGGCGAGTCGGTCGCCGAGGCGTTGCCCGAGGCTGACGTCGCCGGGCCCGAGAATCTCGAATCGGCTGCCACCCCGGCCCCGGCGGGCGAGTCGGCAAGCCGGCAGGATGCACCAACGTCGACTCCCCAACTGACCCGGTGGCTCGGCCTGCCCTCGGACGATCACGCTCAGGCGTACGGCAGCCTGGCCGATACGATCTTTTCGCAGTTGCCGCCGGGCGAACCGGCCACGTTGATGTTTACCAGCCCCGGGGACGGGACCGGGACGACCGGCGTGCTGGTTCCGCTGGCGGTGGCCCTGCTCGAGCGAAACCGGCAGGGTGTGCTGGCGGTCGACGCCAACCTGCGCCGGCCGGCCTTGGCAAGCTCTCTGGGGATCGTGGCGCAACGCGGTTTGGCCGACGTGCTGACGGGCACGGCAAGCTGGCAGGAGGTGGTGCTGGGCACCGCGGTGCCGGGTTTGCGCGTGTTGCCGGGCGTAAGGTTCCCCGGCCCCGACGGGCACCCGCCCGAGCGGCTCAACTTGGGACCGTTGATCGAGGAACTGGGGAGCCAGCCGGGGCTGGTGCTGATCGACACGCCCTCGCTGTCTCACGGCGAGGTGGCCCCAATCGCACGCTGGTGTACGGGCGCCTATCTGGTGGTCCGGCTCAGTCACACCACCCGGCGGATGGTCGACGAGGCCGTCGAGGCAATCAACGGTTGCGGCGGCCGAGTGCTCGGCAGCGTGGTGTTGGGCGCCTAATTGATTTGACGGGTGGCTGTTTGCTCTGATTCAACCGGCACCGCATACGGCTGGGTTGGATACTGTGGCGTAATGGGGAAGAAGTAGGTAGCAGGTGGTATATAGTAGATGGTAGGTAGTAGGTAGTAGGTGGTAGGTGGCAAGGAGCCAAACCGTGGCGGGAATGAACTGTTGGGATCTGATCGCCTGGCTGAAGGCGATGGATCTGGTGATGATGGTGTATCGGGCGAGCGAGAGGTTTGCGAGGCAAGTAGTTCTAATCCGTGGTCGTCCTGAATCCGTGGGGAGCAGATGGCAGTGGGAACGTGCTCCCCACGGATTCAGGACGACCACGGACTACTTCCACGCGTAAAACCGCAAACTTAACACATCGCAACCCAAGAACCGTTTGGTGCTAGTAAAGTCGATGTAGACAGACCAACAGCCGACTACCATCCATCTACCACATACCACATACTACCTACTACCTGCTACCTACTACTTACTATCTACTGCATACTGCCCGATCCGCTCCAGGACGGCGGCGGCCACTTCGGACCACCCGCCGTTGTGGAAGTAGGTGCAATTGCCCCCGGACTTCCTGGCGGCGTCGAGGGCCTCTTCGGCCCGCGTGATCAGTTTCGACGTGTTCTCTTCGTCGGTCGCTTCGGCCCCGCCGACACTCACGGTAAACTTCAATGGGCCGCCATCGATCGGCAGTGTACAGCGGGAAATGGCCACTCGGAGGCGTTCGGCCACCCTGACCGTGTCGGCAAGTTGGGCTCCCGGCAGCAGGATGGCGAAAGTGTCTTCGTCGTATCGGGCCACGAGGTCCATTTCCCGCAACGCCGCGTAGAGAAACTGGGCCGTCGTGCGCAGGACCAGTTCGCCGCCCTCTTCGGCATGGCCGCGGACGACGTTGTCGAAGTCGTCGACGCGTATCAAGACCATCGACGGTGCGGCCCCGCCGCGCTTCCATTCGGCCAGGCGGCGGCCCAGCGTCGCGCAGAACACGCTGCGATCGCAGGTCGTCGCTTGCTGGTCGTCGGGAGGCCCGGCTGCAACGGGAGCGTCCGCTTCGACCCGCGGCGGCGAGGCTTGCGGTGGCGGAGCTTCCGGAGGCGGAGCTTCCGGTTGCGGCTCCATGGGGACGGCTTCGGCGATGGCTTCGGCGATGGCTTCGGTCGCCTCGCGTTCTTTCTTGGCGAGGACCGGATGAATCTGTCGGCCGTCGTGCCAATGGGTGCAGTTGCGGCCCGCGCTCTTGGCGGCATACATCGCTTCGTCGGCCCTTTGGATCAACGCGGCCAGGTCCTCGCTGCCACGTATTTCGGCGACGCCGATGCTGGCCGTTACGTGCAGATCCGTGCCCTCGAACCGGACGTGAGTCTCGTCAATGGCCCGGCGGACTCGTTCCGCCACGGCCTTGGCTTCGTCGATCGAAGTTTGCGGCAGGACCACGGCGAACTCTTCGCCCCCATAGCGGGCGGGCACGTCCATCCGTCGGGCATTGTCGCGAAGCACCTTGCCCATGCCCCGCAACACCTCGTCGCCGGCGCGATGCCCGTGGGCGTCGTTGAACCGTTTGAAGTGGTCCACGTCCAGAATGATCGCGCAGAAGGCCCTGCCGTGACGCTGAAATTCGGCCAGCCGTCGGGCAGTTTCGTCGTCGAAAGCGCGGCGGTTGGGCAGCCGCGTCAGCGCGTCGGTGCGGGCTTCGGCGGCGTGCGACTCGATTTGCTGCGCCTGGTCCTTCAGCCGCGTTTCGGCCGAGGCGAGCTGCTGCTGCATGCGACTGTTGGCCCGCACGAGCTTGTCCACCACACCGACCACCGCCTGGGTCTCGTCGGTCGGGATGGCGGCCAACTCCTCGTTGATGGCTTCCACCCGGCTGCTATGTTCGCCCACGTCGGCGGCCACGTGGGTGGCCAGTTCGTGCAAGCGGGCCAGGACGTCTCGGGCATGGCCGATCTCTCGATCGCGTTGCCCGGCTTTGCGGCGCGCGTTGTCGCCGCGCAAATACCAACCGGCGATGATGCCGGCGACGGCCATCAACGCGGCCAAAAGGAGGTCGGCAACAATCACTGGCATGATTCCTCAGATAGTCTTGTCGCCTCGGAACGGGTTCTTGAACCAGCCTTTATACCCTAGGTTACCGGGCGTGATCACTGCACAATCGCGTCGGCGTCACCGGGGGATTCCGCATGGACCCGCCGTGCGCAATCGACACGATCGGTCTAATCGGCCCCGATCGTCTCTCCCGCCTTGGCCAGCGGTTGGAGGGTCAGTTGCACCGACTCGATGGCCTCGCGTCGCAGAATGACGACGTCGCAGCGTTTCGGCAGGAATCCGTGGACCGAGTTGTGTACGGTCACGTCGGTTACGCCGATGAAGCCGCCCAACGAGGAATCCTCTTCCAGCAGCATCATGGCGGTCGCCCGCGAGGGCAGGTGCATGATACCCGAGAGGACGTAGCCGGGCAGCATGAGCATGGCCCCGTAGCGGTCCTTGGCGATATAGTTGTCGTGACGGCGGCGGGGGGCTTCGTGACTTCCTTTAGGGACCGCCAGCAAGATGTCTTTTTTTTCCATGGAGATCTGCTCGCAGCGGACGGTGGTCGAACCCGGGCCGGCGGGAGTGATCAACGCGTTGTGTATCTCCACCAGGTCCGTGTTCGAATCGCCCAACACGTCGGCGATCCGATAGCCCCGGTTGAGCATCGACCCGGCGTACCGGTAGTACGGGGTGATCACCTCCACCGGCGCCATCATTTGTTCGTTGCGCATGGCCGTTGCTGCACTACTGACACGCGTCGTTTGGCGGTGGCAAATTCTTCATGCCCTTGCCAGATGTAAAAACTTTGGTTCCAAAAGGCCCCGCGTCAAGCGACCCCATTTACCGCACCAGGCAAACCGGTGAGAAGATGGAGTAGCTCTTCTGGGGGCCATCTTCTGCCGGAATACCGCCGCGGACCACGACGTCGGCCCGTTGAATCGTCACTGCCCTCCCCGTGAGGCTGCCGGTCAATTGCACGTCCGTAATGCGAACGCCGGCAAACCCCACGATCGTGTACTGGGCGTTGTTGCCACTGCCGCGGACCTCGCTGTAGAGCGGAACGATTCGGGGTTTGCCCTTGATCGCCGCCAACTCGCTTCTCACGCGGTTGCTCAGACCGGTATTCCCGTTGAGTTGGAGCGTGCCCTGTTGATTGAGCTGGAGTGATCCACCCAGATACGACAGGTCTTGGGAGTCGACACCGTCAACGATCTGCCGGGCAAGATCGGCCGTGCTGTTGCTGGGGCTGCCGATGTCGACCGTGCCGAAGTTTCCGGGGGCGCCGGTTTGCTCGGGAAAGAGATGCGCCTCGACGATTCCGTCGGGTCCGGACTGGAGTTGCCCCGATTCCGGATTCCAGCTAAAGCGGTCTTCTCCGCGCCCGGCCAGCAGGGCGTCCCAAGTTTCCTTGCGTACGGCGAAAGGCAGTATCGGCAGGTTCTCGCCCGAGGACGGCACGCGGAATCCGCTGAAGTTGTCGATCAGCGCCGCCACGGCCTCCGCCTGCAGCGCGGTTGATTTGGCCCCGAATACTCTGGCGAAGAACAGGGGCGCCTTCCCGTTGGTGCTGGCGTCGCGCCGGGCCACGATCCGAATGCCGTTGCCCTTAAAGGTGGAGGGAGTGAACGTGCGGCGGCTGAAGTCCCAATCGCCGCGCTGGATGTCCGCCGAATTGAGTTCGACGTTTCCACCGGCGGCGACGTGGCGGCCGGCATACTGTTTGGCCATGGCGATCACGTCGTCCAAAGCCATGTTCACGTTGGCCGCGGCGGCGGACATGGCGGCCGAATCGGCGGCCACCTGCAACTGCGTCCGCCCCAGCACGATGTACCCCACATCCACTGCAAAGGCCACCATCGCCATCATCACGGTAAGCATCACGGCGGCCAGAACCAGCGTGGAGCCCCGACGGGGGTGTTTCCGAAATCCGAGTGTTCGAGTGTTCACGGCAAACCTCCGGCGGGTGGTTCGTTCAAAACAAACGCGAGTAACGAGACGCGCACCGACGTGACAACCTGCCTTGGGGAAAGTTGCAAACTTCGGTGGCCTGGCAAGCTCCTCAGGAGCCCCATGGCTTTGCGCCCCGACCTCGCGATCGGTTTGCCGTTTCGGTCTGGACGTCCGACCGGGATGACCCCAGTCGAATGTGTTCTTTCAGTGGTCCCTCAGTAAGAAATCTAGGTTGTTTTTTCGGGGTTGTCAAATCGCCGTCTTACTCCCGCCGGGCAAATCGTTCCGCCTGTCCGGCGATGTCGATGCCGGCCAGATCGTTCCAGGCGGCCAACAGCCGGCCAAACACCTCGCCCGGCCGACCGTCGCCGATCGCCCGGCCGTTGAGCCGCGTCACCGGCAGCAGGCACAGCGGCGTGCTGCACAGCAGCACCTCGTCGGCCGCGGCCACCTCGGGCAAGGTCAGGTCCCGACGGCCGGTGGAAATGCCGAGTCGACCGGCCAGCTCCTCGAGCACCGCCAGGCTGATCCCCCGCAGGACCTTCGCCGAAGGCGGCGAGACGAGGCCCTCGCCCGCGGTGAAAATCACCAGGTTGGCCGTAGAGGCTTCGGTGACGAAACCCTGCTGGTCCAGCAGCAAGGCCCGGGCCCCCGGCTCGACGGCGGCCGCCCGGCGATCGGCCAAGTAGTAGTGCATCCGGCTGCGACACTTCAGCCCCGGCGGCCACGACCGCGGCGATATCTGCTGAACGTCGGTGGTCACCAGGGCCTGGCCGCGGCGGTACTTTTCGGCCCACAACCGAAACGCCAGCGGAGTGGTGTGCAGACAGACCGTCGGCCGGGAGCAGCCGCCGGCCTCATCGGCCGCATAGGCCGCATACGTCCCGGGCGTGACGAATATCGAAAGTCCCAGGTCGTCGCCCGAAGCCAACCGACGATGATTCTGCGAGACCAGTTCCCGGGCGATCCGTGCAAACCGATCTTTCGTCATGCCCGGATCGACCTGAACGATCCGCAGCGATTGTTCGATTCGGGCCAGGTGATCATCCAGGCGGAACAGTTCGCCGGCGAAGGTTCGCAACTGTTCGGAGATCGCCGCGCCCAACACCAGTCCCGCGTCGCCGACCGGCAACGCCGCCTGCGAGGCCGGAATATACTCGCCATTGAGAAACGCTCTAGGTTCGTCCATGCCTGCATTATGCGACGGCAATGCGATCTACGCCAGCCGTTTCGGCCACAAAGAAGCAAGCGGCCAACCGTTTAGCGGCCGCGGCCATGCGGTGTGGTTTCCGGCGTGGCCACCGGGGAAAGCCGTTTAGCCGGCATTTCTCACCAGGAAATTCACCACGGAGGCACGGAGAACACGGAGAAGAGGATTTGAGTGGGATGTTGATCATGTACATCGCACAACAAAGTGTTTTCAGTGCCGTTGTTGGAAATCCTTATCTCCTAATAATCTCCGTGTTCTCCGTGCCTCCGTGGTGAGAAATGCGGGTTAGCCCGCGCGGCCACGCGGTTTGATTCCACTTCGGGCAACCCCGGAAAACCGGGGCCCTGCGTTGCCGATTCGGGCTCCCTGGCGTCGAGGAACGTGTACCGGGCCAGCCGGCGAAGCAACCCCGGCGACCGCATGTAGCTGGCCCAGTCATGGTGGTGGCCCACCGAGCAGCGAACGTTCAACAGTTCGAGCTTTGCCGTGTCCATGTTCGCTGTGCGTCCGCACCAGGCCGGGCCGCTATAACCCATCGCTTGCGGACCGTGACGACCATATATCCGCGGATACCACTTCAAGACCGGATCGCGGCCGTTGACGGTCACCAGCAGCGTGTCGACTTGCGACAGCGCCTGCCCGTTGCGACGGCCGGGCATCAGGCAGCCGGCGTCCGCCGCGGCGGCCACCAGCACCGCACGGATCGATCGCCGCGGAGCATCCTCCGCTTCCACGTCGTCGGGCCCAATCTCCGGGAAAGGGGCCAGGCGCCGCCCCGCGATCTGGCCGCCCGCCAACAGGTGCAGGGCGCTGGTGATCACCCGG
>SDBV01003365.1_pt1 | contig 23635 bp, 14 predicted proteins | sample 2277081 | NCBI WGS metagenome assembly SDBV01 (sample SAMN10402039, study PRJNA504765) | marine sediment metagenome | isolation source: marine sediment core GS10_PC15, 223 cmbsf | place: Arctic Ocean: Southern Knipovich Ridge | collected 2010 | reverse complement strand
GCCGCGGCATCGCCATTGACCGTGTAGCTGATCACCGTGACGGTATCGCTCTGATTGCTCAGGCTGACGGTGAACTGGCCGTGGTTCGCCGGCTCCGACGCAGAGGCTTCGGTGGCCGAAATGCTCACCAATGCCGCGTCGACGAGCAATACGACGTCATTTCCGTCGCCGCCGATGTAGGTGACTCGGGCGGTCCGGCCGGTCCCTCCAAAGTCGGCGTCCAGTACGGCGCCGTCCGGCAGGTCCTGCCCATCCAGGTCCTTGAAGATGCCGTTGATTGCGCCGCCGGTCGTGTTATCAACGATGATGAACGTATCGCCTTCTGCCGGTGTAAAGCCACCATCGACCTGGACGTCGAGTCGGGCGCCGCCCAGTTCGATGGAGTCTGCAACTCGCAACTGATCGTGCCCAGTTCCCGCCGTGGGGCCGTTGATCTCGGCAAAGAACCTCGTGTTTGTATCCTCAGTAAAGGCCACCGAGCCGTTGACGGTAAGTGTTCCGGGCGACGTTCCCGGCGAGATCGTCCCGCCGTCGTTGACCGCAACGGTACCGTGAACCGTCCCGGTCCCGCCCAAAGTTGCCGAAGCGTTGACCACCAAGGCGCTGTCGGCATCGGTCGAGCCGTTGACCAACAGCGTTCCTTGGTTGACCGTGGTGGCACCCGAGTAGGTATTGGTCGCCGCCAGCTCGAGCGTGCCGGTTCCTTGCTTGACCAGTGCGCCGGCGCCGCTGATGACCCCCGAGATCGACGAGCTGGGTGAACCGGTGTCGACAGTGAGCTGGAAAGCATTCAAAGATACCTGGCCCAAGTCAATCTGGCCGCCGGTACTCAACTTTGCGTTGGCCGTCAAGTTCAACGGCGAAGATGGCACGCTGATATTGGCCCCGGCGTCGATGTCGGCACCCAGGTCTACGCGCGCCGCGGCGGCATCGAACTCGCCTTCAGTCAGAACCACGGAGTTGTTGACGGTGACGGTGCCGCCGGTCAAGGTCAGTCCTCCGGTCAACGTGTTTGTGATCGTGCCGTTGATGGTGACCGAGTTGTTACCGATCAGTTGCAAGCTGTGGGGGCTGTTCCATAGGATGCTGGCTCCGCCGGTCACGGTCAGGTCTTCGGACGAGCCGTTCAACGAAAAGGCAGTGGAAATGATCAAGTCGCTGCTGCCCAGTTGGGCATTAATCCATCCGTCGTTGATCGTGTTGAACGGGGTGACGGGAACCACATTCCCGCCAGAGACGATATTGATCGAACCGGGGTCGAGGAGCAGATTGCCGGCGGCGCCGTGGGTGGCGCTTAGGTAGGCGTGGCCGCCGACCGAGACGTTTCGCTTGCCGGAAATCTCGGCCAGGCCGCCGTCGCCGTGAACCGCTCCGCCGCGGGCAAGAATGGTCCCGTGGAAGGTGGTCGTGTCGTCCGCCCAAACGACGACCTTGCCACCATCACCGGTGATGACGGCGTCCGCTGAAATGGTGGCGCCGAGGTCCACGTCCGTAAACAAGGCGTTGCGAACATCAGGGTTGCTCCCCTGGTAGTCGCCGCCGATCAGAACGGTTCCTCCTCCCGCCTGGCCGGAGGCATCGATGTAGGCTTCCCCAGTCAGCCCCACGCGGCCGCCAAGTAAATGAACCGTTCCCCCGGTCTGCCCGGCATCGTTGTCGGAGAGGTCGATCGTGCCGGAGACGAGCAGCGTGCCTTGGCTTCCGGCATCGAGATGAACGGTTGCTCCCTTGCTGACGATGGCCTGGTCGACATGGATGGTACCACTGGTCGCCGTGAGACTGCCGCCGCCGAGATCGGTGGCGCCGGTGAAACTGAGTGCGTCGTCGGCGTCGCCGCGGATCGACAAATCGGCGCCCAGCGCCGGGTCGAGCCCGGTCACCCTGATCGTGTCGGCGCCGCTGCCGTTTGGCCCACCGACCTCAATCGTCAGAGAGACGCTCGGATCGGTGAACGTCACCGACGTACCTTCGGTGGAGACGATCATCGACAGATCATCTCCTGCACCGGCATCGTCCGAGAGAGTGATGGTCTCGGCAGCCGCGGTGAAGTTGAAAACCCGGTGCTCGACGAGCATCTTGTCCGTCAGGGACTCCAGGCCGGTGTAGGCGATCGTCGACGCGGCCGCTTCTGGGGCGGCGCCGGGGTGACTCGTCCGGATCAAGCCGTCGCCGATACGCTGCATGGTATGGGTCAGCGTCCCAATCGACCCGGCAAGCGCTCCGCCCTCGATCACCAAACGGTCACCGCCACGGTCGGAGTGCCCCATGCCGTTGAACACGATTCCTCCGTCGGGCAACGGGTCGCCGCCGGAGAAGTCGATGATCAACGTGTCGTCGTCGCCGGAGCCGTTGATCGTGATGTGGGGGGCCTCAGCCGACCGTGCGGAATACACCGGGCTGCCGTTGACGGAAACCTGCAGATCGTCTCCTTGGCGAACCACGTGGAACGTGTCCGCCACGCCGTCGTCCGCGCCGAGCCCGGCATCCAAGGCCAACCCTTGCGGATCGTCAAGCCAAGTCATTGGCGTACCGTTGAGCACGCGACGTTCTTCCAACTGCCGAACGAACAGATCGGGAAAGAGTTCCTCGCGGCAGTGACCGGCCGTACGCTTCGGCAGACCCCGCGGTCGGGTTCCCATCAGCTTTTCAATCCAGTCCAAGAATCGCATTCGATCAATTCCCCATTGCCAGGCAATCGCCGAGGATGTGGGATGACAACGATGCCACATCACGGGCGTCAACGATCATCAGCAGGAAGCAGGCGACGCAAACCACGTGGTCTCTCCCATCTTGTGGAGGGGTCACCTCTCGATCCCTCCATTTTCACCAGCTCCACCGTGCGATGTCAACTAAAGAGTTTGTGGTTTTTTGGAAGGCTGGGAGTTCTTTCAGAATTTGGAGCTCTACATGGGTCAGGGCGCGGAGATAGAATGCACGGACGTGCTACAGCGAGACCTTGTATAGCAGTGCCGTCGGTGGGACAAAACCATACCATAGTGGGGGTACATCCCATCTCCCATGCCGGTTGACACCCCGCTGCTATCCGGCCACTCGAGTTTCTCGAGTCCAGGGTGGCGGCACTTCCAGCGGATGTCCACCGCATCTCCCGTTGACGTTCGGATGTGTGATGACCGGCTGTGCCGCCCAGGGGCTCTCCTGGAAAGGCGTACCGTTTGTAACGGTTCTTTCCCTCGTGCAAGCCTGCCCGATTGGAAGGAATCTGAGAGTTGATCAGATAGATGTGATGGTAGCGGTTACTCGTGGACGAAGACAGCCATACGGTCAGGTCTTATGCTGCGAATCTCGCGACACTAGACGACCAGACCGGCACCTTGACGCCGGTTGCAGCATGGAAAGGGAAGTGATGAACGACACCAAGACGCCCCGCGTGGACGAAGCTTATTGCGCGGCGAACGGCGGGCCCCGGTCAAGGGTCTTCCCTCGAGCGTCCGGGACGGTCGCCAAGATCGGCGTGTGGGCGTCGTTGTCTATTCTGTGCTCGGCATGGGGATGTAGCGCGAATTGGTCCGGCGTGCTGCCGCCGGTCAACACGGCGCTACAGGTTGGGGAATCTGCGGCCGATTCTCCACTGGGAAATCCGGAAAAGGGATATCGGGAAAGGGTCGAAGAAGTCGTTCGCCGGGCTAATCGAGATTCCGCTCCCACTGTTGGGCAGCCTGTTCGGCAGCAATCGAACGCCCGGAGGCGAACGGGAGGCATCCTGGTCAAGGGCCGAGAGAGCCTTGGTGAGAAGATCGCGGCGGCAGACAAGATGACCGACCCGTACGTCAATCCACGCCGAAACAGCCTGGTGACCACGCTGACGCGCGTACGGCAGCAGGAGCAGAAGAGTGAGATCGGCGGTGGTCCCTCGGTAAGGCTCAGGATTGTGTCCGGGAGTTTGTCGGTACGCGACGTGGCCTCCGACATAGAGTCCGACATAGCCTCCGACGTAGAGTCTGACGTGGCGTCCGACGACAACCCTAGTGAGACTTGCGCCAATTCGGCTGTCACCGTGATCCGTGTGCGGGATCAGCAGCCGAAAAGTGTAGCGGGCGGTGATCCGCCGGTGCAATTGAAGATTGCCTCGGGTGGCCCCGCAGGATCGGATGCGACGGTCGAGAAGAAGCGTGCCGAGCCACAGCGCAGTGCGTTGGCCGCGACCTCAACACCCACGCGAGCACAGAATCGGAAGCGCGACGTCGGCGATGGTCCGGCCGCCGGCCGCAAGTTGGCCACAGCAGAAGCCAAGCCGCCCGAGAAAGCGGCCAAAGAGCCGGCGAAGACGGCCAAGTCGGCGGTGAGGACGGCTAGCCTGTTGGTGAAGAAAGTTGGGCCGTTGACGGCAAGGGCTAAGCCGATCGTCGAAGTGCTTCGCAAACTGTCCCCAGTTTCCGCAGCGGCCAATTTGCAGGAGCCGGAGGAGAAAGACGGCGGCGGCGATCTGGTCAAGGTCTCCGAACCCTCTCGGGAAAGGATTATGGAACGCCCGATGGAAGGCGTGAGGACGGATATCCGCCCTCCAGACCCCGAGAAGGGACTACCCCCCGACTTCGCTCGGCAAGCGCTCGCCGCGGAGGGGAAACTTCAGCCGGAGTATCCTACCAGACGAGATTGGATGGCCCATGGGTATCAATGGGAGGCTTCCTCGCTTTGTCATCGCCCTCTGTACTTCGAGGAGGTCAACCTGGAGCGTTACGGTTACTCGTGCTGCCGCGTACTCCAGCCGGTGATCTCGGGGGCCCACTTCTTCTCGATCGTCCCGATACTGCCCTACAAGATGACGATTCAGCCGCCGTGCGAGCGTGTCTACACGCTGGGGCACTACCGGCCGGGAAGCCTGGCCCCGTATCGGATTCATTGGCCGCCGTTGCGGCCGACGGCCGCAGGCGTGCAGGGCGCCTTGGTGACCGGGCTGATCTTTGCGATCCCGTAGCCGGACCTACAGCTCGAAGTTGCCTACAGCCCGAAGTTGAACGTTCGCCTCAGGTAGCGGTATAGCCGCCGCCCCAACGACTGAGAGTCGACGAGAATCCTGGCCCGGCCACAGGCGCCGACCAGCAGGTGATCTGGGTGGTCATCCAGCGACACGCGGGCATGGTAGGAAGTCTCCATCGGGCGCATCAGGCCCTCCTGTCCTGGGCGAACCGGCAAGTCTCCCCCCACGGCAAGCTCGCGTGGCACGATCTTCAGATCGGTTCTGGCAATTTCCTCGACCCTCCCCCCGAGTACCGTTGCCGGCAGCTCGTCCAGTTGGATCCGCACCCGCTGACCCTTCTGCACGAACGGAAGGTCGGATTGGTCGATCACCGCAATGGCGTGAAGGCGTGAAGGGTCGCCGATCAGGCAGAACAGCGTCCCCGTCTGAAGATGGCAGGCGAGATTGCGTTCGTCCAGCGGACTTCCCCACCATGGTTGCAGTTGGCCGGGTGTATACGGCCGGGGGTCCAGACGCGGAGGCGGCAGAACGGTTCCTGCCGTCGGCGCCGTCAACGTGAGCCGTTGCGCGTCGCGTTGCAGTTCGCGCTGGCGGCCTTCCAGGTCGGCCAGGGCCTCTTTGGCTGCCGGAATCTGTGGCCCCACGCTGGCGTCCTGTGACAGCCGGAACTCCAAGTTTCTGACGTGCAGACGCTGTCGCTTGCACTGACCGGTCAGTTTTTCGACTTGCATTCGGAGATCGAGACTGACAAGCCGAGCCAACGTTTGTCCCGGCGTGACCGCGGATTGCGCCCGGGCGGACTCTACCAGCGTTCCCGGGACCGATACGTAGACGCGATGCGCATCCTGGGGCTCCAACATCACGGGGGCCGTAACGCGAAACGGCAACGGGATGAGACAGATTGCCACGACCAGCGCGGCCAGAACGCCGCACGTCAGCGCGGTGCGGGCTCGCCTGGCCCGGCGCCTGAAAGTCGGGTGGCGGAGAAAACGCACTGCGCTGCACAAGGGCGCCGCGACCAGCCCGACGATCACGACCACCGCCAAAACCTCGGCCAACGGCTCCAGTCCATACGGTTTGGCAAGCTGGTAGCAAAACCAAAGGATGGCGGCGACCACGGTCCAACGGTAGAGGGTCGATGCGACCCCGTAGACGGCCAACATGCCGCGTCGCCCCTCGGGCACCGCGCGATCGTCGCGATACTCCACTGCCAGCAGAGACCGTCCCAGTGTTCGGCGTACGAGGACCTTGGATTGCTGGCTGAGGTTGGGCACTTCGACCAGGTCGGAGAGGATGAAGTAACCGTCGAATCGCAACAGCGGGTTGCCGTTGAACAGGATCGTGCTCACGGAGCAAACCACCATCATGTTCAGGCATAGAGTATTCAGCAGCCCCGGCTGGCTGAACCACCAAAGGAAAGTACATACCGAGGCCAGCACGATTTCGACGACCATGCCGGCCGCCGTGATCGCGATTCGCTGCCACCGGCTCGAGAGCATCCAGGAATCCGACACGTTGCAGTACAGGCAGGGAGTGAACACCAGCAGCATGATTCCCATTTCGTGGCATTCGCCGCCGAAATGCTTGCAGGTCAGGGCGTGCCCCAGTTCGTGCAGTATTTTCGCCGTCGCCAGGGTCACGGCAAGCCAGGCGGCGTTGCGGGCACTGAAGAACGCATGGAAATCCGGCAGCCTCGACCGCAGCACGTCGAACTCCGCGGTCACCAGCGTCACGGCCGCCAGCGCCAGCAGCAAACAACCGGCCAAAAACAGCGGGCCATAGGCCCAACGACATTTTGGATAGAGCCATCGCAACAGCGGCTCGGGATCGAAACTGCGGAAGCGGATGGCCAGCAAACCGGCCAGCGACTGCATCAGTTCTGCGCGTCGGCGACGACTGCGGCGCAGCAGATACTGCTCGCCTTGGCCAGGTGTTTCCGCCAGCAACAACCCCGACCCGTGCAGCCTTGCAAGGAACGCCTGAATCCGTTCGACGCTGACTTGAAGCGGAGCAAACGCCCGTTCGAAGCGGCGTTTGATTTCCGCTAGGCTGGTTCGGCCGTCCAGCATTTCCAGAATGGCGTGTTCCTCGTCGCGCAAATGGAAGTACTTCAGCGCGACGGGGTCCTTCACCACCCAATAGCGACGCCGGCCCACTTGTTGCGGACGCACCAGCAGATCGGGCCGCATCCGCATCGCAACGGGGCGGGCCGCCGCCGCGATCGAAACGTTGTCGAGTGAGGCCATGGGCAACACCGATGCAAATGAACTTACTGGTCGGAAACGATGTATCTTTAAAGGGGGCAGGGGGCAGGGTTTTCAACATCGCGTGAAACGCCCGCGGACTGCGTTCCGCGGGGGGGCACAGGGGTCAGGGATCAGGACTTGGTCAAAAACTCAACGATTCTTCGGTAAATCGGACGCCGGAACCTCGATCGTCATCTGGGCCCGCATCCCCGGTCGCAAACGCAAATCGCGGTTCTCCACTTCGGCCCAGACGCGAGTCTGCGCATTGACGGGATCGATCTCCGGACTGAGGAAGACCACCTTTCCAACGAATTCGGCAGCCGGCGCGCCGGGCAGGTCCACCGCGAGTCGGACGCGGCAGTCTCTAAGATCGCCGCGAACGTCGTTGACGTTCAGGAAGCCCTCCACACGCAACCGGTCGATACGCAGAATTCGCAACACCACGTCGCCCGGCTCGACCCACTCTCCACGACGCCGATTGACCTGGACAACCACGCCGTCCAACGGAGCAAGGATCTTCCGCCGCTGGACCCGTTGTCCGGCTACTTGATACTCGTTTTCCTTGATCTGTCGCGTGAAGTCGGCGATCGTGAAGTCCCGCTCGGCCTGTTCGGTTTCCAGCACGGCCCGCTCGACCGTCAGCCGCAAACGGTCCATCTCCGAATCCGAGATACTCTGTGGGTACTTGGCGAGTGATCCCTGCGCCCGGCGCAGCTCCGCCTTGGCGACATCGACGGACTTCCTGACGAATCGGATGTTCACGTCGTTCTCGGCCTTGCGGCAAGCGATTTCCAGCTCGATTTTGGCTCGCCCTTCGGCCAGCCGGGCCTCCACGTCTCTGACCTGCGCCAGCAGGTCACCCTCCTTGACCATTTGGCCTTCGCTCGCCTTGACGTCCGTCAACACGCCGGCTTCCTGGGCCGGTACGTCGACCTGCTCGATCAGCCTGATCAGCGCCGACGAGACCTCGATCTGGCCCGCCCACGCTTCCCCGGAAACACCGGCCATTGTCGCAAGGACCAAAAAGACAAGAACGCGGATCATTTCAGACTCCCCGAAGTATTCGTCAAAACATTATCCACGAGTAAACGGTCTCCCACAGAGTGTGCAACCACACGTACCCGATCGGCCGCCGACCGCAGTGGATCTTGGCAACCACGGTGGCCCCCGGTACGCGCTTGGCAATCGCGTCACGATCAACGTAGGCGGTTACCAACACGATGGCCTCCTCCGACTCGGTAATCTCCGTGCGTGCGGCGACCTCCCGGATTCGTCCGTCGTAGGTGACGCTGGAATCGGTCGCCAGGATGAACGAGAGGCCCAGTTCCTGGCCGAACTCCCGCTGCGCCGAAAGCACGTGCCCAATTCGGTCGTCGGGCACTCGGAGTTCCAACACCCACGGGCCCTCCAAGGTCGCCACGCTCATCAAGGTCTGACCACGCTGCACCGGCCGGGTATCGAGCAACTGTTTCAGATTCCAGGTGAGCACTCGGCCGTCGACCGGACTGCGGATCTTCAGTGCGGCCTGCTGCGTCCGCACGATTTCATATTGTTTCTTCAGGCTGCGAACCAACTCCTTGTGTTCCTCCGCTTCGGCCGTCAACTGGTTGTAACGGCGGAGTTCACCGGCCGTCTCGCGGAGGTTTTGCAGCCGCTCCGCCTCGAGGGCGGCGAGCCGCTTTTGGGCCGTCTGCAATTCACCCCACACGCGATGGAACTCCAGGTCCAGTTTCGGGTTGCGCAGCACGGCAAGCACTTCTTCGCCCTCAACGCGCTGGCCGTGGACGACCTGCAGATCGGTGATCACGCCCTCGTCGGGCGCAAACACGTCGCGCCGCTTCAGCGGCTGTAACTCGCCGCGGGCCTCGATATCGAAGTCCGCCGGTACGATCGCCATCGCGACCACGACCGCCGCCACCGCGAACAACACGAGTATCGTCTTGGGTAACTGCCGGGCCCACACCAATCCCCGCACCTTGCCCAGCGCCCGCAGCAGACCGATCAACGGCACGCTTTGGAGTTCCAGCGCGTTGCGCATTGCCGATGTACCGTGGACGCGTACCGCCTCGACCCGCTCGCGCAACTCGTCGTCGCCCCCCCCGTGAAACCGCTCGACGACCAATACGGCGGTCGGCCGCGACCGCTCGGGATGCGGCTGGGCGTCGGATGCCGTCAACGGAATCACGGCCACCATGCGGACGTGGGCTTCGTCCAGGTAGGCGCTGAGCGGTTCTTCGATCCCGGGCGGTAATTCCTGGGGACTTTCGGTGTGCCACAGCGGCTCGCCGCCGGCCATCACTGCCGCCGTTAGCTGCTCCAATCGACGAACGACGTTCGCTCGCCGATTCAGCGTGTCCACTCCGCTGATGGCCAAGAGCCGACACGTCGAGCCACGACAGATCGCCACACTCATGCGATCGCTGCCCACCACTCGCCGGCCTTCGTTGGCTATCTCGTACGCGGTTGCCCGCAAGTCCAGGCTGCCGTGCACCCGCCGGACAAACTGCTCGAAACGCCCCCATTGCGCCATCCGCTTTTGAGACTCGCGGAGTCGGCGGTTTCGGTGGAAATCGGCCACCAGCTCGCAGATCACGGTGAGGAACCGAAGGTAGCCGCGTTGCGCCTTGGGACTTGCGCCTGGACGCTGAAAGACCTCGATCACTCCGGAGAGTTCGTCGTCGACTTTCCACGGACAAATGACCAACAGGAACTCCGTGGGGTTCGCCGCTCGATTTTCGCCCAGCGAGCCGGAATGTGGGGGCACAAGCCTTGCCTCACCGGCCTGAAGCACCCCCTGGATCACCTTCAGACGACGCTGATGGTCTTGCTCACCCTCGGCTGGCCACACTTCGGCCGGAAGGATCTGATACTTCGGCTCCAGGCGCCCACCCTCCACGTGGTTCCATACAACACCCCCCGCTGCTGCCAACCCGGACACCACCCGCCCCAACAGCTCGGCGTAGAACTCCGCCGACGACAATTCCGAGTTCGACAGCCCGGCGATCTCTTCCACCAAGTCATCGATCTCATGCCACGTCGGGTCAGTCCGGCCCGGTCTGAATGGGGAAGGGTCGTTTGCCATACCTTTAGTATATAGTGTCGCGTCCGCCGTGCGGTCGGGCTTGTCAGCCAATTGGTTGAGGGGGGGTCGTAGGTCAGGGCTTGCCCTGACGCGGTGCAGTGATCACACACGACGGAGTAAACGTCAAGGCGAGCCCTGACCTAGGGTGATTTCCGCATCACGGGCCAACTATCGCACGAAAAGGAAGACAACCATGAAAGTGGGGGGTATACGTGAACCAGGCAAGTCGTAGGTGTACGGAATTCTCCGATTGTATCAGAAACGTAGGATTTATGGGCTCCTCGATGCCGATCAAGATTACTACGAAACGAGAGCTTCGTGACAGCGCTGCGCGGCTGAAGTCACACGAGATTTGCCCCGTCTCGCTTGTTTCGTTGTCTCGGCCCAAGCATGTGCCGTTCTCCCACCGGTCTAGGTGTGAGAGACCTGTCCAGTAGGCACTCTGTCGGTTTAGCCACGGCTCTGATCGCCGGAGTTCACAAGTAGATGCCGTTACCATGAAACGAAAACTCATCTGGCTGCTTGGGCTTTTGGCCGGCGTGTCGTTTGCATCGCAGGGCTGCAAGCTGCGGGAATCGGGATTGAAGTTCGCCGACAGCGACCTGTCGCACTACGAGACCGTGGCGACCGAGATCGAATATCCAGGCGCGCTTGATCCGTGCGACCCGTGCGACGATGATATCATCGGCGCGCGGCCGCCGCGCAGCATCGGAGACGACCCCCCGGCCGAATACCGGCCCATGACGCTGCAGCAGGCAGTGCATCTTGCGCTGGAGAATTCGAAAGTCTTCCGCGACCTGGGTGGAACCGTGCTGCGGTCGCCGGAGACGGTGCCGACCTCCTACGCTCCGGGAGTCCAGGAAACGGACCCGCAGTTTGGCGTGGAAGCCGCGTTGAGTGCTTTCGACGCGCAGCTCTCCACGAGTCTGTTCTTCGAGAAAAACGATCGCCGGCTGAACAACGAGTTCCTTGGCAACGGAGGGTTTTTTCAGCAAGATTTCGACGTTTTTCAAACGGAGATTACGAAGCGCGCCGTCACGGGCAGCCAGTTCACGCTGCGCAAGAACCTGGATTTCGACAACAACACCTCCCTGGGTAACACGTTCGAAAGCGCGTGGAACGTGAACCTCGAGGGCGAGGTGCGGCATCCCCTGTTGCAGAACGGTGGCCTGATGTTCAATCGCATCGCCGGTCCCGGGGCGCGTCCGGGAATGGCCAACGGCGTGTTGATTGCGCGCGTCAGGGCGGATATCAGCCTGGCGGACTTTGAACTGGGGTTGCGCGATTTCATCAGCAACGTGGAGAACGCCTATTGGGATCTCTACTTCGCATACCGAGACCTCGACGCCAAGGTCAGGGCCCGCAACCAGGCTCTGGAAACCTGGCGCAAGGTCAGCGCTCTGGTTCCCGGACGCAAAGGGGCGGAGGACGAAGCCCAGGCTCGCGAGCAGTACTTCCGCTTCGAGGCGGACGTCCAAAACGCCTTGGCCGGCCGTTTGCTGGAAGGCTCACGCACCAACAACGGCAGCACTCCCGGGACGTTTCGAGCGCTGCCCGGCGTGCAACTCAACGAGCGGAAGCTGCGGTTGTTGATCGGGCTGCCGCTCAACGGCGAGTATCTCATCCGGCCGTCAGACGAACCGGCCGTGGCCGTGATCGAGTTCGACTGGCGTTCCGTGGCGACGGAGGCTTTCGCCAGACGCGCCGAGTTGCGCCGCCAGAGGTGGCAGGTCAAGAGACGCGAAATGGAATTGACCGCCAGCAGAAACTTCCTGCTGCCGAACTTGGATCTCGTGGGGCGATATCGCTGGCGCGGCTTCGGCCACACGCTGGTCAATTCCGACCGGACGGGCCTGCCGCGATTCGACAATGCCTACATGGACCTCACCAGCGGCGACTTTCAGGAGTGGTTGCTCGGCGCCGAACTCTCGGTTCCTCTCGGCTTTCGCCGGGCCCACGCGGGCGTCCGAAATGCCGAACTCCGCCTGTCCAGAGAACGCGTCGTGTTGAGAGAACAGCAACGGCAGGTGGTCCATGACCTCAGCAACGCGGTGGCCGATACCCAACGGGCTTACGCGCTCTACCGGACAAACTACAACCGGAGCGTAGCGGCACGGCAGCAAGTGGCCGCCGTGGCCGCCGCTTACGAGCAGCGCCCCATGGAGATCTTCGTGCTGCTGGATGCCCAGCGCCGCGCCGCAGACGCCGAGAGCCGCTACTACGAATCGATGGTTGAATACGCCATGGCCGTCCGCAACGTGCACTTCGAGAAAGGCACGCTACTGGACTACTGCGGAATCATCTTGTCGGAGGGACCGTGGCCCGGCAAGGCCTACATCGACGCTGCCAAGCTCGAACGTCAGCGAGGACGTCCCCGGCCGATCAACTATGCCCTCAGCCGCGCCCCGATCATCAGCCAAGGCACCTACCCGCAATGGACACTCGAGGATCCCTCCGTAAACGAATGGTCGGTTCCCCATCAGCCGATGCCACCTGCAGCGCCTCGGCAACTGCCCCCGCCGCCAGACGGCAATCCGCAGTCGTTGCGACCTCAGCAACTCCCGCCGCGCGGCGATGCACAGTGGACGTCGCGGCCGATAATCTTGCCCGGCGGTGAGGTGCAATAGACCTGGGACACTATCCGTGTCCCCGGTCTTTCCTCGCCAGGAATCTCAGCGCGCGGGCTGCCCGGCAGAACATTCTGCCCCAGAAAGGCGAGGAGGCCTTCCTGACGTCGGGATGAAAAAAGCACAGATGCTTGCATTTGAGCTTTTGCAGACGGTCGGCGAAATCTCCTTCCGGATCGCGCGGGTCGAGAGGCTTCTTGAAGAACTCCGGGATATAGTAGCCAAGGCCCGTATAGGTGCTTTCCCCTTGCTGGCCGTGGGCTTCGTAGAAATCCTTGAACGTGTTCAACGAAGTGACCACGCCGTACTTCTCGGGCTCGACTTGCCACGGGGCGCCGGGCTCGATTTCAATGGATAGTGCGCGAACGCAGGCCTGCCGGCCGTACCTTCCGGCGATCTCGGCGCGCATCGCGATCGTATCCCGCAGGCTGTCTTCATTCTCTCCCGGGATGCCGTAGGTGAGATACACGTTCAGCTCGATGTTTCGCCGGGCGAAATGATCGAGCATCTCGTAGAGTTGCTGATTCGAGTAGTAATAGCCCTTGTTCATGCGTCTTACGCGCTCGTTGCCGGTCTCGGGCGAAATCCCCAGGATTCTGAAATCGTCCGAGAACGTCTTGGCGAATTCGTCGGCGAACTCCTTCGAAGCCAGGCCGGTCGACTCGTGCATCCAGCCCAGATCCTTGGCCAGACCTTCCTCGCGCAGGCGTCGGAAAAGCCCGATGAAATAGTCCTGTCCTTGGGGCTGGGGCGTGGGATCGAAGACCGAATACACCGCGTCGTAGCCGCAATCCTTCGCCTGCTTGATGTCGTTGATCACGGCGTCGTGGCTTCTCCACACGACCTTCTGGCGACACGAGATCCTTTCCTTCTGGGGCCCGAACGAGCCGGCGCACCACGTGCAGTTCATCGGGCAGCCGCGGCCAAGCGTGATCGGAAACATCTTGCGATTAATGGAAGCCCTCTTGAAGTTGACTTCCTTGGAAACGTACTTGAGGACCATGAACGGAAACGTTATGTAATCTACGTACGTTCTGTGGTTATGGAGAAGCTCCATGTTCGAGAAACAAATCCCGTCGAGATCTTCCTGCGTGGCACAGTAGGTTACCCGGTTGCGGACCACTTCCCTTGCCGAGTTCCGCCAGGTAAGGTTCGCCACGTCGCCAAGGTCCTTCTCTCCTTCCTTCAGACGTCTTACCAGTTCGAGCAACGGCATCTCGCTGTCGCCGCGGAGCACGCCGTCGATGCAATCGTAGTCCCGCACCAGTTCTTCGTCGAAAAAACTCGCCGTGAAGCCTCCCAGGGCGATATACGCCGTGGGGAAAAGCCCACGGATCCTCTTGCACGTCTCGATCACGTCGTAGGCCTGCTGGTGCCAGTGAAGCGAGAGCGCAATCAGCGGGGGAGCGTCCGAGGGGAGGCTGTCTTCAAGCCGCCACGACTTGTCGTTCATCCACTGGACACCCTGATGGAGGATCCGGCAGGCATGGCCGTTTCTCTCGAGATGATCGGCCAAGCCGAGCAGACCCATCGGCACGTAGTTGACCCACGTGAAGTGGCCCGTGGGCTGGTAGTAGTTGTTGAATTTCGGCGTGTGTATCAGCAGACAGTCGAGTGGGGACATGATCTTGCCGCCAAGTCGGATTCAAGGGAAATGTGATGCCGTGGGCCCGACTTAGTCCTGAGAGGTTGTGAATGAATCAGAATCAACCCAAAAAGGGAAGCCATTGGTAGGAAAAATGGGAAAGGGGGAAAACGGGAAAACGAGTAGCCAAAGACGAGATAATTGCTCAACATTGATAATAATCACACGGGCAAGGCGATGAAGCAACCTCTTGAGTCTTGCGCGAGTCCCGTGAAAACAAGTGTTCCAGACACTCTCGCCATGGTTGTCGAAAATCAAGGGATAGCAATTCCGATTTTGTCGATTTCCCCTTCCCCCCCTTTCCCATTTTCCCGACGCTTTGCCGCAAGCAGAAGTCGATGCTGGCAAGTTGATTGCTTCACAACTTCCAAGGGCGCACACTTCAGCCGGCCGGCGGCGGGGAAAGCCGCACGACGCTCTCGATGGTCTCGACAATACTATCCTGATCGCCCCGGACGGCGGCCAGGGCGGTGAGGCGAACGACCTCTCTGATCAGGGCCTGGTCCACCGACAGCATCGCTTTGGCGAACGACAGCACGCCGCTCATGAAGTCGGCGCGGGGTAGGACGCGATTGACCAGGCCCACGCCATGGGCCTCTTCCGCTGTGACAAGGTCTCCGGCGGCAATCCACTCCAGCGCCTTGGCCCGGCCCACCAGCGCCACCAGACGGTGGATCCCGCCCAGCCCGGGGATCAGCCCGCGCGAGAGCTCGGGCAAACCGAGCCGGGCCTTCTGGGCACAGAGGCGCAAGTGGCAGGCCATGGCCAGTTCCAGACCGGCCCCGAAGCAATGGCCGTTGACCGCGGCGATCACCGGCCGGGGACACTCGGCGATGCGGCTCAGCACGTCGTGGCACGTCAACAACGAGTTGCGGTGCGCGGCCGGGTCCTCATGGGCACGGATCGCGCCGACGTCGAAGCCCTTGGAGAAGACTCGGCCCCGTCCGGTGAGCACGGCCAAATCGGGGCCGTCGTCGGCCGCCAAAGCACTAAGCGCCTTGCCGACGCCCTCGAGCATTTCCGGCGTCACGGAGTTGTCCGGCGGGTTGTCCAGGGTGACGATCAGGACCCGGCCGTTCTCGGCCGTCTCGGTGGTCCAAAGCGGTGACGGGTCCATGGTGTTGCTCCGGCGGACGCGCTGGCCCTATCCAACGTACTCCAACACGAAGCCCGCGTAAATCCATTTGCTCGACTCGGCCACGACGCTGGCCAGGAGGTCGCCCTTCTGCGGGGTGTTCTCCTGCAAGAAGCCGTCCAGGCCGTGAATGATCGCACACGGTCCCGGATATCCGCGCTCGGCGAGCTTGCTGTAGAACTGGAGGTCGGGCACGTTGAGGTCCTTTCTCATCTCCAACACCACCTGGTCGTGGACGTGTTTGGTGGGGACGTTCATGAAGAGGTACTTGACTTCCGACCAACTCATCCCGAATCGATCCATCATCCGGTGGGCGGCCTTTCGGGCCAGTTCGACGCCCAGTTTGGCGACCTGGTCGAAGTTCTGGGTCAAATGGTGCCACCCCTTCTCGTAGTTCTCAAGCGGATGGACTCGCTGGCCGCCGATGGTACAGTACATATCCGGTCCCAAACCGAGCCCCATCGATTCGTTATACGTCTCCACCACGCGCATCCGTTTCTGACCGATGTTCGGATCGGAGGTCACCACCAGCGCACCGGCCCCGTCGCTGAGGAACCAGCGCAGCAGAACCTGCGACTTCTCGAGCACCTTCTGGTTGAGATACTCGACCCTCAAAAACGGGGAGGACAATTGCGAGGTCATGATCAGGGCGGTCCGATATCGCCCCAGCGCGATCTGGTCCACCGCCAGTTGCAGCGCCTTGTAGATCGACGTGCAATTGGAGTGGATTTCATATTCCGCGCACTCGGGGATCTGGAGTTCCTCTTGGATCAGCGTGGTGGTCGGCGGGCAGATGTTCTCCGGCACCACGCCCGCGTAGATCAGCAAGTCGGCGTCGGTCGCTTCGAGGCCGGCCATGGCCAGGGCTTTCTGGGCCGATTTGATCGACATGGTGACGTTGTTGTCGGTGGGCTCGCGGGTCTGCGGGTCGATGGCATAGTGGCAGTATTCCACCCCCAACATGGCCTCCATGATGGGGCGCATGCGATCGATCCAATTCATCAGCTTGGGAGGCGCGTCGGTGATCTTGCCGAGGACTCCCTCAATTTGATCGAAGGGAACGGGATCCCCCGGCGAGTACGACCCCAGACCGGCGATGTAGACGTCCTTTTTTCCGTCGATCACAGTACTTTCGCCGCCTTTCTCCTCGCGGTATCGCTTTGAGGCCGGCCTCAGCGAGGTGGTTTTGATTGAGAAGAATCCGCCCTGCCCACCAGACGATCAAAGGTCTCGGAATTGAAGGCCCGGTGCTGTGCGGCAAGGAAGTGTCCCAGGAAATCATCGTAGCTGGTTGCATACGATTCGTCAAGAAGCCGCCGGGCCATCTCCAACGCGATGGGATCCAGCGACTGCAGGTTGTTGACCGTATCTCTGAGCAGTTGGTCGAACGAATCCCGATCGCAGACGCTATCCAGGATACCCCAGTCCAGGGCCTCGTCGGCCTGAATCTGTCGACCGGTGAGCACGAGGCTCTTCGCCCGACCGAGTCCGATGTGCTTGGCCAGACGGAAGGTCGCCATGCCGGGCAAGAATCCCAGCCGGACCTCGTTGAGGCGGAAGAAGGCCTGCCGCTGGGCGATCCGCGTGTCGCACAGCAGCGCCAACTGCAATCCGCCGCCGGTACACTCGCCCTCCACGGCGGCCACCGTGCACTTGTTCAGCCGCTCCAACTCCCGGCACATCCGTTCCCACTTCTGTATCCCGTACACGTTTCGCTGTTTCCGGGCGACGAAGTCCCCCAGGTCCATCCCCGAGCAGAAGACGTCCGGGTTGCCGCGGAGCACGAGCACGGCGACGTCGCCGGCGTCCTCGACCTTGTCGACCAGGTCACGCAGATCGTTGACCATCCGCATGTTGATCGCGTTGTCCGCATCCGGGCGGTTCAGCCACGCGGTCAGCACCTTTCCATCTTGGGTGACTTTCAGGGTTTCGAAGTCGTACATGATCCTCCTTTCGCTTCGGGCAAGAAGAGCATCGTCATCATCAGCATTAGAGTTGTCAATAGCGGAACTTGCGATTCGAGGCGGTACGGAAAAAGGGAAGCCCCGCCCCGGGCTTCCCCTTTCCTGCCTGAGAGTAATGACAATTTACACCGTGACCTACCAGGCCATCAAGGCCACCTCGATGCACGCCCCGGGGCCCATACCGATGACGATCCCCAAGTCCCCCTTCCTGGCCTCTCCTTCCCGGCTGAGCTTCTGCATCGAGAAGAGAACCGAGGCCGAAGACATGTTGCCGCAGTCCTTCAGGACGCTCAGGGTGTGACGCATGTCGTGCTCGGTCAGTCCGATATTGTACTCGATGGCGTCGATCACCTTCTTGCCACCCGAATGGACGAGCCAGTGATCGATGTCCTTCCGCTTCAGGCCGTGACGCTTCAGCAGCCGATCGATCGGTTTCTCGATGTTGGCGCCGATTTCGTAGGGCACGCCGCGGTCCAGGACGAACGACTGCTTGGTGTCATCCACGGTATATCGCATGGCGTCGAGCGTTCCGGGGATGACGTGGGACTCGAAGTCCGCCACGATCGGCCCCTCTTCGGACGTATCCCACTCGTCGTCGCGGACCAGCACGGCGCCGGCCCCGTCGCCAAACAGCGAGTTGACCACCGCCGTGACCATGCTCCGGTTGTAGACGTAGGCGGCCGAGCAGATCTCCACGCAAAGCACCAGGGCGAGCTTGTCGGGGTTCGCCCGGGCGAAGTCCGTCACCGACTGAAGTCCGTTGAGCGCCGCGTTGCAGCCCATGCCCACGATGTCCGCCCGGCGGACGTTCTCCCGGAAACCCATCTTCTGGATCATGTGGGCCGTCAGCCCCGGAACCGCCAGGCCGGTCGAGGTCACGCAGCAGAGGAAATCGACGTCGGCGGGGGTGTATCCCAGGGGAGCCAAGCACTCTTCGATCGCCTGCGAGCCGATCTCCAACGCTCCGTTGAGATGCCGGTCCGCCAACTCCTGGTTCGTCTCCTCGCGGATGGCGCCCTCGGCCGGCTTCTCCAGGTAGAGGTGCCGCGTCTCGATGTGACCGCCGTTGTAAACCCGTCGGATTTTCTCGTCGGTCTCCTGGAACATGTCCAGCACTTCGTCCTGCGTATACTTATTCGGGGGGGTGGCCGTACCGATCGACAGGATCCGGGGACCCGTTGTCGGGCGGACGTAGGCGGCCTTTCGACGCGACGGCGTTCTTCCCGTGTCGGGTGCTCGCCGCGTGGTGGGCGTGCGTCGGGCGTCGATTGTGCCGCTGATCGGTTGGGTGTTGGCTGCCATAATCATGCTTGGTCACCTCGCGGTTGACTGGGTAATGCTTTCACTCAGTAGATACCCAAGCTATGGCAGGATCTTGCGCTGCAACGACAGACATTATCCGAGAGCCGCCCCAAATCTCGGACAAGGCCCTCGCGTCCACGTCCTCCTTTGCTAAAGCCGTCTGTTTCTGTTTACGCAACCAGTTTCATGGCAAGCATTTACAACAACAAGTAGCCGTCTCGCTCCGAGCTTGTGAAGCAATAGATTTGGAGTGCGGTGACTTGTCACCGCTTTCCTTTTCCGACCGTTTTCCCCGATGAATGGGCCTCGCTACTGCGAATCGTGGGGAGAAAGAAAGCGGTGACAAGTCACCGCACTCCAAAAACTCACAACCTTTCCGCGAGACGAAGCCAGATAGACATTTAGGGTGTGGTTGATCCACCCCCATCATCTTCCCGCCGGAGCTGATACAGCAACGCCTCGCACACCCTCTCAAATCGGTGCCCTGCCCCCCCGGCTACATCCAGATCGATGGCTTGCTTGGCCAAATGCAGGGCAACCGGATTCCTGCTGGCGATCCGCTCGGCCCACTCTTGTGCGGTCGGCAGCAGTTGTTCGGACCCGGTCACTTCGCTGATCAGCCCGTGGCGCGATGCCTCCTCAGCCTCCCAGACCCGTCCGCCGAGGATCAACTCCTTGGCCCGGGCCTTTCCTACCACCTGCGCCATCCGTTGGGTCCCACCCGCTGCCGGTATCAGGCCGAGTTGGGGCTCGGGAAACGAGAAACGAGCGTGGTCCACGGCGAGGCGGAGATCACAGGCCAACGCAAGTTCCAACCCCCCCGCAACTGCCGCCCCGTTGATGGCCGCCAGGGTCACCTTGGGGCAACCTGCCAGCAGTGAAAAGACTTCGGCGCTGCGGAGGTTCAACGCCGAGCGCCAGTCCCGCTCGGCCATCTCATCGAGATCGGCGCCCGCACAGAAGGCACGGTCGCCCGCCCCGCAGATCACCACGACGCGAACTTCGCCGTCCGCCGAGATCCGGTCTACCTGTGCCGCAAGCGCATCGAGCATGGCCCGATTATAGGCGTTGGCCTTATCCGGCCGGTTGAGCTGGATATAGGCCACAGGGCCCTGCTGCCACCTCCGGATGAGGTCTGAATCTGAGGTTGGGTCTGTGTCAGTCACGGTGGTTGGCACCATCTTTGCTTCGGGTCATGGAGGTAAAGAGCCGGTCGAACTTTCGGGGATGATAGATCTGGTAGTCCCCGTCGATCTTCCTTGCCAGATTGCAGAGGCTATCACTGAGCCCGCATTCCGCGAAGACGTCCACGCCGAGTGCCAATAGCCGGCCCATGGTTTCGAGCCAGTTGATCGGGTGCGACACGTTCCCGGCGACTTCCTCTCGGACATCGTCTTCGGATGCCAATACCTTTTGATTTACACCGGAGACGATGCCACACGCCGGACGGCGGACCTCGATCTGCCCGAGGAAGTCCCTGATCCGGCCTTCGACCTGGCTCAGCAGCGACGAGTGAAAAGGCAGGGAGACGGGCAGCAGCTTCTCGTGCAGGCTGCCGTTGGCTTGGGCCGCCTGAAGGAGTTTCTCCAGGTCGCTGCGTCTTCCCGAGGCAATCACGACGAGCGGGCTGCAAACGTCGGTGACTTCGGTCCCCCGGCAATTTTCGGCGATCAGCGTGCCGACCTGCTCGGCGGTGAGGCCCATCACCACACACATGCCATACTGGCCGCTCTCGACGGCCTCGTAGGCAAACGTACACGTGCGTTGCATCAGTCGCAGCCCGTCCTGGAAGGAGACGGCCGAGCTGTGCGACAGGGCCGCAAACAGGCCCATGCTGTAGCCGGCCACGTAATCGCAGGGGACTTTCTTTTTTTTCAACAGGCTTCCGACGGCGCAACTGTTCACGTAGCAGGCGACCTGTTGGTGGAGGTTTTGCTTCAGCCCGTCGCCGCAGTCGGGCCGGTCGGGTCCCTCGAACTTCGCCGTGTCGATCTCGACGACCTCGGCGGCTTTCTCCAGAAATCCGGCCACTTCGTCCCGCAACCCGTCCGGGCATGGCCGGGCGCGGCCCTTGTACTTCATCGCGAACGCGGGGAACAGGAAGGCCGTTTTCTTGCTCATGGTGTTCAAGGCCGCTGTGTTCAGGGGCGCTAAAAAGTCTCTGTTGCGGAAAGTGCCGTCACAGGATGTTTGCCGTTTAGGATCGAACGAAAAACAACTTCCCGGTTTCGACAATCAACCGTTTAGCTGCCGCCGGCACGGCGGCTTCGTTAGCGGTCGCGTGTTATGCGTCAAGCCGCCGTGCCGGCGGCAGCTAAACGGGGATGTATCAACAACGAACACCGCGTGGCCGCGGCGGCTAAACGTACTTTCGCAGCACCAGTGTCGCGTTGCACCCGCCGAATCCGAACGAGTTCGAGAGCGCCACGTCGACGTTCTTCTCTCGCGCCCGGTTCCCAACGTAGTCCAGATTCAGCTCGGGATCCGGCGTGTAGTTGATCGTGGGCGTCAAGATGCCATGGCGGATGCTCATCATCGTAATCACGGTCTCGATGGCCCCGCACGCGGCGGCCGTATGGCCGATCATCGACTTGGCCGAGGAGACCGGGATACCCTGGGCAAGATCTCCGAAGACGTCCTTGATGGCCGCGGTCTCGCACTTGTCGTTCTGCGGCGTGGAAGAACCGTGGGCATTGATATAATCGACGCGCTGTTTGGCGACGGCCGAGTCTTCCAGGGCCTTTCGCATCGTCTTGGCCATGCCCACGCCTTCCGGGCGGGGCGCCATGATGTTGTGGGCCTCGCTGGTCATGGCGTAGCCGGCGACCTCGGCGTAGATCGTCGCTGCTCGGTCCCTGGCCGACTCCTCGGACTCGAGCACCAGCACGCCGGCCCCTTCGCCGATGACGAATCCGCTGCGGTCTTTGGAAAACGGCCGGCTGGCCTTCTCGGGCCGGTCGTTGGCCGCCGACAGGGCGAGCAACTCGTTGAACCCGCTGACGTGTTCCGGATTGATGATCGAACTGGCCCCGCCGGCGATCACCACGTCGGCCTTGCCGGCGGCGATCAGGTCGTAGGCGTAGGCGACGGCAAAGGCGGACGAAGCGCAGGCGGCAGAGAGGATCAGGCTGGGACCCTCGAGCTTGTACTCCAACGCGACCCAGGAGGAGACGGCGTGCGGCATGGTTTTGACGATCCAGTACTGGTCGTCGTAGATCCGCGAGTGTCCCGTATCGGCCGCCCCGAAGATCACGGCGCATCGCAGTCGGTCATAGGCGTCGAAGTCGATCTTGCTTTTGGCGATCGCCTCCTTCGTGCAAACGTAGCCCATTTTGACCGCCCGGGCCATCTGCCTGGTCAGGCGTCGGTTGCAGTATTGTCTCGCGTAGTCGTCGAAATCCGCCGGCAATTCGCCCGCAATCCGGGTCTGGTTGGTGGAGGCATCGAACAACGAGATCCTCCGGATCCCGCTTTTTCCCGCCACCAGGGCGTCCCAGCTCGACTCGAGATCGAGGCCCAGCGACGTAATCAAGTTCATGCCAGTGGCGACGACTCTTCTTGGCAAGGAATTCTCCTCAGGGTTGGCAAAACTTGGCCACGAAAACAAACTTTCACCGGTTTGCACCGCGGGGCCCTATTCACCCGACGGTTCGGCCAGCCGACGCGCGTATCGGGAAACCGAGCGATTCGTGAACAGATAGAGCAAGGGCGAAAGGATCAGCCCGACCGGCAGACAGACCAAAACCAGCGCGAAAACATACACCATGAACAGATAAATGGCGAGCCGACGCGCCCACCCGCCGAACCGGCCGGCCAATAGCACCAGTCGCGCCCACGGATGGTAGCCGTACCATCCGACGAGTTCCGGGACCACGGAGCGGTGGAGGACTTCCACGGCGCCCTGCCCTTTCAGGAGCGGTTCGGCCGACGGGCCGTCCAACGAGTCCAACTGTCCGGCGACGACGGCGCCGAGATGCTCCAATCGGGCAACTTCCTCGTCGCCGACGCCCGCCATGGGAAAAATCCCCCAAAGTCTATCGCGTTTTCCGTGCAGCAAATACCTGACGACGGTGACGAACGTCGTCCACGGCGGCCCCTGGTAGGTGACGACCACGTTGTCGAGGTGGATCGCTCTCAACCGGCGCAGCGCCGCTTTGGTCGTTTCCGAGCCGGAGTGCCACATCTTCCGGTTGACGCAGATCGTGATCACCTTGGTGTCGTTGAGGACCTTGGCATATTCCGATTGCAGAAAGCCCTGCACCGGCAGCGAGGGGGCCAGAAACCAGATCTGATAGACCAGGACCACCAGGTCGAACCGCTGGTCCGGGCCAAACGACATGGGGTGAATCGCAGGCGGGAGGCCAAGGACGGACTCGGGAAACACGTCGAAGAATCTGCCGAAGGTCCTCCAGGGGAATGGATACTCGACCGTGGGGCGGATCTGTTCCATCACGACCGTGGCGTCGGCATCGCGCAACGGTTTGGCAAACGCTTCCGCCGCCGCTGCCGCGTCACCCGCTTGCGAGTAATACACCACGAGGATTCGCTTCATCGGTTGCCGTCCTGGGAAACCCTTTATGAAGACAGGGTTGCGAAGTAAGCTCGATCCTGATACCTGACTCCCCGCGGAACGCAGTCCGCGGGCGTTTCATGCGAAGTTGGAAGCCCTGCCCCCTGATACCTGCCCCCTGATAC
>SDBV01003364.1_pt1 | contig 23637 bp, 21 predicted proteins | sample 2277081 | NCBI WGS metagenome assembly SDBV01 (sample SAMN10402039, study PRJNA504765) | marine sediment metagenome | isolation source: marine sediment core GS10_PC15, 223 cmbsf | place: Arctic Ocean: Southern Knipovich Ridge | collected 2010 | reverse complement strand
TAAAGAGCCGATGTAGATTATTTCAGGCCGCTATGATAAACAAACTCTATATTTTGAGGCGCCTCCATCTAAAAGTGTATATAAAGAGATTCAAGATTTTTTGCTTGAAAAACCAGAATTATCCTTTATGGAGCTGCACCTACAGTAATAGTTAGAGTTCCTCCAGGTCCGCCTGTTAATGAAAGAGTAAGACCGCCTGGTAAAATAGGTTTAGGGGCTGGCCCGGAAGGGATTAGATGAGTCCCCCAGACTCTGCCTTGAAAATTACCACTAGTGTAAGTCACACCTAGATACATAGTCGCTCCAGCTACTGTATTGAATGTTTGACCACCTGAGGAAACCGATGGATTTGATGAGAAATTTGGATTCGTTCCAAAAGTTACTGCTACATTTAATGGCAATCCAACAAATGTGACCGTGTAAGTATTTAAGTCATTGAATGGATCTGGGACTGGGATACCTGTCATGTCAGCAAGAGTTATCGTCACATTGGTTTTTGCAGATGCAATTTTTGTAACTGTAACCTCGCCAGAAATGCCTAAAAAATCTCCGTAAGGTGTGGTAAAAAATTCAGTATAATTTCCGCTGCCCATTGCAATAAAAGTCCCAGAATAGTAATCATACCATGGACCAACGCATGGGAGGATATTAGCATTGTCGACAAATAGAGGGGTTTGGCGAAAGAAACTCTGACTTAATGGCGCGTTTTCGGTTGTTCCCAATATTGGGATGATGCCAGTAATAACTCCAGCTGATAATGCCTGCCAAATAGCTGCCGCTACTGCTGTATTACCTGTTATTGTTGGAGCAGGAATATAGTCTGTTAAGGTAGAGGTAAAAAATGCTTTGGAAGATGTTGGGAGAGGAAGATCAAGGGTAGATCCGGTGCCTTCTCCAGAGATTGCTACAAATTTGAATACTCCCGAGTTGTCCACATCGCCTTTGGCAACGCCGAATGTTGGACCTGAAGTAGAAAGATCTATAAAAAGAGGTTGAGATTGGTAAAAAGCAGTATTTCCTGCATTCTTCCAGGTCAGATCTAACCAATCACAATCTGTAAAGCCATTGGCAAGGAAATAATCAATGGGGAATAAAGGATTAATGAGAAAAGCAGGAGAATTCGTCTGGATTCCTTGGTTCGGAGAGAGAACCCTTAGCTTGCCAAGACTCCCACTTGGAGGAGTATATGTTAAATGCAAAGCTGCCCATTTGGGTTCCGTTCCTGCGGGTAGAGAAGTTAATGCATCTGTGTAACGTGTAAAAATTTCTAAACTTGTAAGGGTCGGGGGTAGACCGGCGAATTGAGTTGTTTGAATGGGAGGATTTTTTGTTTGATCTAGAAAATTAATGCTAAAAGATAAGGGCAATCCATAATAATCTACTAATGTGGGATTTATTATTAATCTATCGTTGGCAACCATAGTGAATTCTTGCTTGTCGAAAAGTGTGTAGAAATTATCTTGGGTTGGATCCTCAAAATCTTTTGCAGGTACTTGTACAGGCCCGCTTGCAGAGATAAACCAATCTACTGGCTGCCCAACAGAAAAGTAGATTCTCGATGCTGTGAGATTCACGGTTGTCGGGAGATAAAAGGTATTCGCTCCTTTTGTCAGAAAAAAACTCAATGGGTTAACTCCCGATCCTGGATCAGACACATATGTCTTGGGTGGTGGAGTAGAAGAAGTTCCGATCATCTGACCATCTGAATTACGTTCAAAAGTGATAATATTGTTGAAGTTATTTGCTAGAACCAAAACAAATACCTCTGAGTCAGAAAAACCACTATTATTAACGATGGTAAATGGTATGTATCCTGTTGGTGGAGCGTTTGTTAATCCAGCAGCTGCAAGGTATGCCTTTTGCTGAAGCAGAAATTCATCGAAGTAATCAGTGTATGAATATATTGAGGAAGTACAAAAGATTGTGAAAATGCAGGTAATTAACAATCCAATTTTTTTCATATAAATCCTTTAAAATAATTTGTTAAATAAAATACAATCCACTTATAAAGTATTTTTTTCAATAGGATTTTAATATGAAATATCTAGTTTTTCTTTATCTTCTAGTCTTTTTTGGATTTACTTATCCAACAAGTGGTTTCGGAAACACTCCCATATTTGGCGTTTCAAATGAAACCGAGGATACACTTGAGATGCCTAATCAAAATATCGAAAAGATTAATAATCTGGGTTGTAAAAATTCTATTTTCTCTATCGGGGCAAATTATTCTTATGTGAACATTAAACCGAGTGGAACCTCTTCTTTTGATGGGAATCTTGGAGGCTTACATGCCATGTATGAGTATAAGCCAATGAATTCTTTTTATGGCGCAGCTACTTTTTCTTGGAGACAGGGAACTGCCAGTGGAAGTGGAGGGAGCCGTTCTTTTCTAGATCTTAATGTTATGGAAAGATTAGGCTACTCATTTTCTTGTAAAAGTAGCAGTATATTGACACTCTTTTCGGGATTTGGTTTCAGATTTCTTGGACATCATTTAAATCCATCTACGCTCTCATCTGATGCATTTATTGGATCTTTTTTTCCTCCATTTTTAACAGCTGAGACATCATTAAGAATCAACTACCATGACTTTTATATTCCTTTAGGGTTTTTATTAGAATATTCACTCTATTCATTCTTTGATCTTGGTCTTTATATGACCTGGATGCCGCAAGTTTTTTCTACAGCTAAAATAAAACCTTTAGGTGGAACTTTTTGGGATCTTAGAGAAACCTATAGCAATTTTCTTGTTGAAGTGCCGCTTATTTTTAAATTAAGTAAAAGTAAAAACTTTTCACTCGTTTTAAAACCGTTTTTTGAATACTGGCAGGATGGAAAATCTACAGCTCAGACTTCGAGTGGAATTCCTCTTGGTTTGCCAAAGCATACATATTATTTTGTGGGATTAGATTTGAATTTTCTTTATTCCTTTTAGATATTTTTTGAAATGTTATAAGTATTGTTAAGTCAATTTATTATCGATCAATTACTTTTTTAAAAAATTTTGATAATTCAAAATTTTGAGATCTTTGGTATATGGAAAATCTTCACCTTGATATAAAAGATAACCTTGTTCATTTTTTGAAATAAATTCTTCTATCGGTTTAACCATAGATGATTTGAATGTGCTAGTAGTTTTAATTTCTATCCAATTTTTTATTCCATGGTTTTCTTCGATTAGATCTATTTCTCTTCCGTTTGAAGTCCTCAGATAATAAAAATTGTGATTTAGTTTATTGTGCAGGTTTTTTTTCATAAGTTCAGATATTATGTAATTTTCAAAAAGAGGTCCCGCCAGTGGTCCTTTTTCATATAATTCTTTAGTTTGGATACTTGTTAAGTAAGCCACGAGACCAGTATCGTAAAAATATACTTTGGGACTTTTGATTATTCTTTTGCCGTGATTATTAAAATAGGGAGATAGAAAAAAAATAATATATGAAGCTTCTAAAATTGAAAGCCATCTTTTAATCGTTGGAACACTAACTCCTAGATCATTTGAAAAACGAGCCATATTTAAAATATTGGAGGTTTTTGCCGCTAAAAGAGAAATAAAGCGTCTAAAATCTTTCAAATCACCAATATTATATATTAATTTTACATCCTTATCTAAATATGTTTCTAAATAAGCTGAATACCATTCATTTGAATATTCATAATTTCTACAAACAAGTTCCGGATAAGATCCTTTGTAAATAGATGCCTCTTGTTGGGATGAAGGAATTTCTGAAAATTGAAAAGGCAACAAAGATAAAAGACCAATCCTTCCTGCCAAAGATTCAGTAATACATTTGAGGAAGGAAAACTGAGAAGAACCTGTTATTATGAATTTTCCATAATTTTGACGATCCTGATCAACTGCAAGTTTTATATAATTGAAAATTTCTGGAGCTTTTTGCACTTCATCAAAAATGATCTTATTATTGTAGATGGACATAAACTTTTGTGGATCAGCATAGAAAAAATCAAAAATGCGATAATCATCAAATGAGACATATGTATACTCATCTTTTAAGAGTTGTTTTAGCATGGTTGATTTGCCTGACTGTCTGGGACCTGTTAAACCAGTGACACAGAAAGCTTTCAGGAACTTTTTTATCTGCTTTTCTAAAACTCTAGGTATATATTTCATAATTTATAATTTATGCAAATTTAACATATTAAGTTAAATATACATGAAAAATGGTTTTTTTTACAAATTTTTTATGTAAATTTAATATAAGAAATTAAATATACATGTTTTTTAATCGTAAATAACTGATTATTAGTAAATATTCAATTAAAAAATTATTTAAATGATATTATCTTTTAGCAATCTTAGGCCAAAAGTTAGAAGGTGTATAAAAATTATTTTATTTATTTTTGCAAAAACTTGTTTATGATAATAGGTCGAGTTTGATATAAAATGGATTTTCTTGTTTTTAATATGTTGGGGGTAAACCTTGAAGTGTCCTTTTTGCAATTTTGAAGAATCGAAAGTTACCGATTCTAGAATGTCGATGGATGGCCAGGCTATTAAAAGAAGACGTGAGTGTTTGAAATGTAATCAAAGATTCACAACTTTTGAAACTATAGATTTGACTGTTCAAGTCCTTAAAAGAGACGGGACATATGAAGATTTTAAACAAGATAAACTTCTAAATGGGATAATGTCAGCTTGTCGACATACTAGAGTATCCCATGACAAAGTAAAAGCTTTGGCTTATCATATAACAGCTGATTTAATGGCAAAACAACTAAGAGAGATAACAACTAAAGATCTCGGGGCAATTGTGATGAATCATCTGCAGGAGATAGATACCGTTGCTTATATTCGTTTTGCATGTGTTTATGAAAGGTTTAAAGATATCAAAGAATTATTAGATGCAATAGACTCCATTAAAATTAAAAATGGAGATAATTGTTTAGTAAAAAACAAAAAACTTAACAGTGGGGATCTAGATTATGCCTCTGAAACCAAATGAAATTGAAGATTTTAAAAATCAATTATTAGAATTAAGACAAAAAATCACTGAAGCTATTAATGGAGCTAAAAATGAAGTTAAAGAGCTAGATGAGACAAAAGGTTATTCTCAACACCAAGCTGATGAAGGAACCGATGATTTTGGTAAAACTATTAATTTAGAAGTGTCAAATAAGGAATATTTAATTGTGAAACAGATTGATCGAGCGCTAGAAAAGATCGAAGATGGAACTTATGGTATTTGTGATATCACAAAAAAAGAAATTCCAAAAACGAGACTTCAAGCGATTCCTTATGCTACGATGACAGTTGATGCTCAAGAGAAGATGGAAAAAGGACTGATATAATTTAGTGAATCGTTATATCAAATTTATTATTATTTTTTTTGTTTTAATAGTTTTAGATATTTCTTTGAAATACTATGTCCATCATCATGTAGCAAAAATGAGCTGGCTCTATCCTTTTTTCCCCTATGGGGGTATAGGAATATTTAAAGATTTTTTAGGAATTGGTTTTTCTATTAACTATGTTGAAAATACTGGAGCTGCTTGGGGGCTTTTAGCACAATACCCTTCAGCTTTATTTGCTATTAGGATAATGATCATCGTTGGGCTTGTGATTTATCTAGCTAAGTTTAACCTCGACAGTGCTAAAGACCTGCCACTACTTTTAATTATCACGGGAGCACTCGGAAATATTATCGATTTTATTCTTTATAGAAAGGTGATCGATATGTTTCATTTTAATTTTTGGGGTTATTCCTATCCAATATTTAATCTGGCAGATGCTATGATAACTATTGGGATTATTTGGTTATTTATTACTTTCTTTAGAAAAAAACCTAAAATAGCATGAAAATTGAGATTATTACAGTTGGAAATGAGCTCTTATCTGGAAAAACTATAAATTTAAATGCGACGTATTTATCTAAAACCCTTTTAAAAGCTCAATATGAAACTAGTTACGTAAGTGTTTATCCTGATGATAAAAAAGAGCTTCAAAAGGGAATAAAGCTCTCATTAGATAGAGCAAATGTTATAATTATTACAGGTGGACTCGGACCCACTTTAGATGATAATACCAAAGAGATAGTTTCTGATCTTTTAAAAATCCCTTTAAAGTATCGAAAAGATATTGCGTTAGATATTGAGAAAAGATTTGGATGCATTGCATCGATTGAAGAGCAAGCTACAGTTTTTCAAACAGGTTATATTTTTAAAAATGAAGTTGGGACAGCTCCGGGTTTTGCTTTTATTTATTCTGGCAAAGCTATTATTTTACTGCCAGGAGTTCCGTCTGAGCTAAAAGATATGTTTGAAAAACATGCGCTTTTATTTATTCAAAAGCATTTTCCTCCCTTAGAAAAGGTCTATCAAGAGATAGTAAATATATGCCTTTTACCAGAGCTAAAAATAGATGCGAGTATAAAAGCTCTTCAAGTTGATGAAGATATTAAAATAGGGATCTATCCAGCACATGGATTTGTTCAAGTAACAATCAGCGCTAAGTCTAAAGATCAAACAGTTTTGAAAAAAATAAATCATATAAAAAATCAAATTGCAGCTGATTTTCAAGATTATATCTATAAAGCTGAAGATGGAAAAATAGAATGCGCTATCCATGATATTTTAATAAATAGAGATGAAAAAATAGCTTTTGCTGAATCTTGTACAGGCGGAGTTTTATCATCTAAGATAACAGCTCTTGGGGGATCCTCTAAATATTTTCTAGGATCTTTTATTACCTATTCAAATGATTTGAAAAAAAGCGTTTTAAACGTATCTGAGACGACTCTAAAAGAAAAAGGAGCCGTAAGTATCCAAGCTATAAAAGAGATGATAGAAGGGGTGTTTAAATTAACTGACGCCACTTATGCTATAGCAATCTCAGGCATTGCGGGTCCTGGCGGAGCTACTTTAGAAAAACCTGTTGGAACGATATGTTTAGCTATAGCTAAAAGAGGCGATGATATTGATGCAGGAATTTTGCATCTAAATGGCAGTAGATCAACTATAATTGAGTGGACAGCAAATATTGCGCTTGGATCGCTTTTTAGAAAAATAGCTCATAACCTTACCTATTTTGATAAATGAATAAATACACACTTATAGATTCTGGCAATTTAAAAAAATTAGAAAAGTTTGGTCCATATACGATTATTAGACCTTGTCTTCAGGCTGTTTGGAGATCAAAATTAAAAAAAGATATTTGGGAACAGGCTGACTTTATTTTTGTTAGAGATTCAAAAAACAAATGGCTTGATAATTCTAAATCTAAAAAAGATCTAAAAAATCTATCTTGGACTATCGATGTAGATAAGATTAAATTAAATTTAGAGCTAACGGATTTTGGCCATATTGGATTTTTTCAAGAACATGTTTTTTTATGCAAAAAACTAAAAGCTCTAATTGAGAATATAAAAAAAGAAGAAAACATCTCAAAAGAAAAGCCTAAAATAAACATCTTAAATCTTTTTGCCTATACAGGCCTGGCCACACTTTTTGCGGCTAAAAGTGGCGCTAATGTCTGCCATGTTGATAGTTCTAAGCCAACAATTCTATGGGCTAAAAAAAATGTTAAAACCAACAAGTTAGAAAATGCACCTATTAGATGGATTCAAGACGATGTTTTAAAGTTTTTGAAAAGAGAGGTAAATAGAGGTTCTAAATATGATGGAATAGTTTTAGATCCGCCAAGCTTTGGAAGAGGAGCTAAAGGCGAGGTATTTAAAATTGAAACCGATATTTTGACTCTTTTAGATCTATCAAAACAATTATTAAAAAAATCTAAATTTTCTTTTATTATTTTTTCTACACATAGCCCGGGATTCAATAAAACTGCCATTCAAAATCTTTTTATAGATCTTTTTAAAAAAGATGATCATTTAGATATAGATGAGCTTCTTATAAATTCTGAAAAGAGTTATGCTTTGCCATCCGGATACTACGCTATATGGCAAAAAAATGAAAAAATATTTTGAGATAACCTCAGTAAAAAACGAAAAGATCAAAAAAATAATTAAATTAAAAAATAAGAATAAAAGAGATAAATATTCTCAATTTTTAATAGAGGGTTATCGAGAGCTTTTAAGAGCATCTCAATCAAATATAAAGATAGATTCTCTATATTTTTGTAAAAATTTTTTTTTAAAAAATAATGAATATAAATTAATTGAAAATATTCAAGCTAAAGGCTCAATTATCTATGACGTAGATGAAGAGATTTTTCAAAAAATCTCATATAGAGATAGACCAGATGGTCTAATTGCTGTTGCTACCTCATTTAACAATGATTTTAATAAATTAGAAAAAATAATAGATAGTAAAAAAAACCCTCTACTTGTTGTTTTAGAGGGGATTGAAAAGCCTGGTAATTTAGGCACTATTTTAAGAACATGCGATGCAGTGGGGGTTGATGCTATAATTGTTGCTGATCCTAAAACTGATATTTTTAATCCCAATGTTGTTAGAGCTTCTATCGGCACTCTTTTTACGGTTCCAATTTTTGTAGAAAAAAGTGAAATCATAATATCTTTTTTAAAGAAGAAAAATATTGAAATTATCTCAACCTCTCCTAGCTCTAATATAAATTACCTAGATGAAAACTTTAAAAAAGCTGTTGCCATTACTTTTGGTACTGAGCAAACTGGACTCTCTGATATCTGGATGAAAAAATCCACAAAGTTAGTAAAAATCCCAATGTTTGGAGATATAGATTCTTTAAATGTTGCAACATCCACAACGGTTCTTTTATATGAAGCGATCAGACAAAGAAAATTCTCTTAATATCGTTTTTTACGACAATCATCTACTCATTGTTGAAAAACCTCCCAATTTGCCCACTCAAATAACAGCTAATAGATCAACATCTTTAGAAGAGATAGCAAAAAAATGGGTACAAGAAAAATTCAATAAACAAAATGTTTTTCTGCATCCCATTCATCGATTAGATACTGAAACCTCAGGTCTTGTTATTTTTGCAAGATCCTCAAAAGCGTTATCTAGATTAAATAAACAATTAAGAGAGAAAAAAATAACAAAAAAGTATATCGCCGAAATAAATGGTTTTTTAGATCAAAAAGAAGGGGAGTTAAAAGATTATATCCTTCATCTATCCTACAGAGCGAAAATAGTAAAAAGTAATCAAAAAGGGGCTAAAGAGGCTCATTTAATCTACAAAGTTATTAAAGAGAAGAAAGACACCAGCATAGTTGAAGTTACGCTAATAACGGGTAGATATCATCAAATAAGAGCCCAATTTGCTAATCTCGGTCATAGCATTGTTGGGGATATAAAATATCAAGCCCATGAAAATAAAAAATATCTAAAAAATAAAATATTTTTAAAAGACAAAAAATCTCAATTAGAAACTTCTAAAAACAAACAGAATATCAGAAAAATCAATCTAACCTGCTTTTTATTAAAATTTAAGCATCCTATCGAAAAGATGGATAAAACAAATGAGCTTTTGGAATTTGAAATAAAACCATCTTTTCAATAGCTAAAAAGATTTAATACTCATCTGTTTTTTTATGCTTTTTATGCATTTTTTCTCGTTTCATTCCTTTTTTGTGACTCATCATATGTTTTTTATCTTTCATAACAAGCGGTTTTTTAAAATAACCTTCAAGCCAATATTTAGTGCCATAAAATGTTGTGCACATCATTGAAAGAACAGCCAAGATCATAACTGCATAACCAATAAATCTAATAAGGCCTAAATGAATTTTGTTGTTCTTTTTGACAGAAATAATAATTAAAGCACCAATTGCTAAAGCTATTAACTCTAACACGAAAGCTATATCTACTAAAAATACCATTGAAATACTCCAAAATAACTATATTTTTTTACAAAAGTAGTATCCTTATTGTTGATACCTACCGTTTATTGAAAATAGTTTTTATTGAAATATTTATCTAGGCTTTTTTTAGAGCTTGTTGAAAAGATAAGGCTCTATGTTGATTTGTTTGATGTGCATCAAAAAATTCAGACACTTTGAATCCTAAACGATATTCAAATGATAAAAAAGAATATATTGTTTTTTTAATATTAGCTGATCTTTGAAAATGATCTTTGAAGGCACAACTTAAATCATCATTTTGTTTAACAAAATTATCAGCATAAATTTCTGAAGATCGAAATAATCGAGTTTTTATATATTTTATAAATGTTAAACCACAAAGTATTATTGAGGGGAATAGGACTATCGAAGAAGTAATAGTATTTATGTCAAGCAGCTTAGCGTCATACTTTTCTTTCAATTTATTAGTTAAAAGTATGGCAGGTACTGTTGCCGTTAGTGACATTAATGTAAATATCATTACAAAAAGTCTCTCCTTTTGAGGAAGATTTTCATCTACTAAATGACCAAACTCGTGTGCAAGAGCAGCTTTTGCTTCTAAAGGAGTGGTAAATCTATTATTTTCAAAATAATTTAAAGGATTTTTTCTGAAATTTATTTTTGTTCGTAAAAAACTAACATTATTTTCACAAAGTGCTTGATAAACTTGTAAGTCATAAGTATCGCTATTTTTAATGTATTCTTGAAAATTTAATTTCTCTAATAATATTAAAACTTCTAATTCAGGAATAATAATTTTTATTTCTTTATTTTTTGCTCCAAACGCATCTCCACTAATTTCAATCTGAGTATTATTTAAAATTTCTCGAGAGACATTTAAAGACTTACCAAGATCAATTATTATCTCATATAGCTTTTTCAAATCAGATTTATCTAATTTATCTCCTTTATATTGAACTTTTTCAGTAATATCAAAAGATTCAATCTCTCTTTCATCTGATATTGTGCTGACCGACATTATTAAATCTTTGTTATAAAATTATAATTAATTATAAATATTTTATATCTAAATATGACTTTAAGTCAAATTGAAATAAATATTTGCACTTTATTTAAAAAACTTCAAAAATCCGCTAAAGCCGCTCTTTTTCTATTAGATCTATGGGGATAGACTATCGATAGATAAATAGATTCTATTTTTTCATTGAGATCATATCTAAATTTATAGAATTTTCTAATTGGATATGGTTTTGGTGAAATAGTTGCATAATATAATTCTCGAGATGCATCTTTGACACCAACAATTTTTTTGAAATATTTATCTAGGCTTTTTTTAGAACTTTTTGAAAGGATCTTGCTCTTTCTTGACTACTTGGATGGACAGGAAAATATTCCTTTGTCAAAGCATTGGTTGGGCAATTTTCATAAAAATTTGATAATCTTTTATAGTAATTGTACATTGCTTTACTTAAATTTTGGTCTTGTTGACTAAAGTTATCAGCAAAGATTTCCTCATTTCTACCATAATTAACTCTGATTGCTTTGATAATAACGAAAGAACCAAACATAGCACAAAGAACTGGCAGAACAACTCTTTTTGCTAAGGCATCTAAATTAGATTCAGGCACTGTTGACTCAAAAAAAGCTGATATTGAAGCAATGGACAACATGGGAAATGTAAAGATAAATGTGGCGTCTGCGGCTCTGTAGATGCTGTATTCTACTATTTTCTTAAAGAATATCTCCGATTTACTCACTTGATTGCGATAAAGTAAATGACCAAATTCATGGGCAATACTACCTTTTATTTCATCTACTGAGGTACAAGTCAGTAATATGCGTTCATAAGAATTGAAAAAATTGATAGATTTTGCAGATGGCTTTTTTTTATTCAAAAAATCAATATTATTTTCACAAAAAGCCTTATATATTAAGGGATCGATATCTGGTTTTTTAGATATATAGTTTTCAAAACTTTGTTTTCCTAATAGGATATGAGCTGCCAATTCGGGTATTATGATAGAACTTTCAGACCCAATAGACGCAGCTATTCTATCAACACGACTAATTACGATTTGAGTTTTATCTAAAATTTCTTTATCAACATTTAATGAATTTCCAAGCTTAATTATTATCTCATATAGCTTTTTCAAATCAGATGAATCTAATTCATCCAAATCAGGTTTATCTAATTTATCTCCTTCATATTGAATTTTTTTAGTAATATCAAAAGATGCAATCTCTCTTTCATCTGATATTGTGCTGACCGACATTATTAAATCCTTGTTATAAAATTATAATTAATTATAAATATTTTATATCTAAATATGACTTTAAGTCTAATTGAAATAAATATTTGCACTGTTTATTTAAGAAACTTCAAAAATCTGCTAAAGCGGCTCTTTTCCTATTAGATCTATGGGGATAGACTAACGATAGATAAATAGAATCTATTTTTTCATTGAGATCATATCTAAATTCATAGAATTTTCTAATGGGATAAGGCTTTGTTGATATAATCGCATAATAGAAATCTCGAGAAGCATCTTTGACATCAACAATTTTTTTAAAATATTGATGAGATGCTTTTCTAAGAGTTGGATTTTGATTAGCAAACTCATCTGCAAAGTTTTCATGTTCTCTTAAATATTTCATTTTTAATCTGTCAAAAAGAGAAATATTCAAATAGAATAGTAAAGTCGCTTTTAAATAGTTTAACTTATATTTTTTTTTGCCTAAATCTTGCCAATACTTAACAATATGACCAAATTCATGAGCAAGAGAAGCCTTTACTTGATCGGAAGTATCATGTTTGAAGGATAGTATTCGATATAAAGAGATTGTTTTTAAAGCTTCTTTAGGAGAAAGGGATTTTTTTATTGTTTGTATAGCTTTAATATCTTTTCTTTTAAAAGCTTCATATAGTGCATGTTCTACGGGTTTGGAACCTAATAGTTTTATAGCATCTAATTCATTTAAGCGGATGATATGTCTTTTTGGCTTTCTATATAGCCTGTTTTTTTTTAAACAGCGTTTAGTATCAAAGCTGGTTGTGACTGATGTCTTATTTTCAAAATTAACAGATACGTTGGTGATATCTAAAGCTCTTTTTGGAACGTGTAAAGATTTAGCTAAATCAAAAATTATTTTCTGAAGATTGAGAAGATCATTTTCACGAAGATAAGATCTTCTATAGATCATTTTCTCAGCAAAAGGCTTTTTAAAAGAGAAGAGTCTTCTTATATTGTTCAACATTATTATCTCTATATTTTTATTATTATTTAATAAGTATTTTAAACTATTAATAATTAAAATTCAATTACTTTTGTTCTAAATTAAATTAAAAAATATAAATAATAATTATTTGAAACGTATATTAAAATTATTTTTTAATAGAATTAATTGGCTAGTTATTAACTGTTTATATATGTGAAAAAATATTTTTTTGGCTCATATGAAAATCTCCTGTCTTTTTTCAAATTAAAATGAAAAAAAGAAGGAGATTTTCACATAGAAACTGAAAAAAGGACGGCTTTTTTTTGTAAGAGACTTTAAATAAGAGATTTAAAAATGGATGTTTTTTTGGGTTTAAAATAGCATTTTTGTAAAAATCAATCTTAATCGGGTTAAAATCGTTTTATTTTTCCTTAGTGATAATCTTTATTTTTATTGCAATGATCTGATGAATAAAGATAATATGCCTAGTTACATTGATGGAGGTTTATCATGAAAAAGAAATTGGCAAGCATTTCTCTTTTTGCCTTTTTACTAATAGTTTTAACATTTGGATTAAGCTCAAAAGATCTTAAAATAGATAAAACTGTAATTGTAGATAAGTTAGATAATGGATTTAGTTATTACATAAAAGAGAATGATTTTCATGATAAAAAAGCTTCTTTAAGATTACTTGTAAAAGTTGGATCGGCAGTAGAGACTGAAGAGGAGAGAGGTATTGCTCACTTTTTAGAACATATGGTTTTTAGAGGGTCTGAAAACTTTAAAGACTATGAAGTTATAAAGTATTTAGAATCTATTGGAGCGGAGTTTGGGCCTGATACTAATGCTTATACATCATTTGATAAGACTTGTTATATGTTAGAGGTTCCTCTAAAAAATGAGAAAGATTTAGACAAAGCTATTTCATTTTTAAGTGAGTTTGCTTTTAGAGCAAAATTAGATGGTGACAAAATTGATATTGAAAGAGCGATTGTTTTAGATGAACTAAGAAAAAGCACTGGTCCTAATTTAAGAGTTATGGATAAACATTTTTCTGTAATTTTAAAAGGTACTAGCTATGAAAATAGACTGCCCATCGGAAAAGAAGAAGTTATTTTAAACTCATCTCACGATGTTATTAGAAACTTTTATAAAAAATGGTATACACCTAAAAATATGGCTCTAATAGCTGTTGGTGATTTTGATAAAACGGAAGTAAAAAAACAAATAGAAAAGCATTTTTCAACTGAAAATTTTGAAAAAGAAAATGAACCAAATTATGTAGTAAATAAGACTTCAGCTACTGATTTTAGTATTGTCAACGATCCTGAAGTGTCAACGACATCAATTGGGCTGCTGTCTATTTCAAATCCAAAACTTTGTAATTCTAAAGAAGATATTAAAGAGGGCTTAACTTTTAATATTATCTATGATGTTTTAAATGAAAGATTGCAAGCGATATCAGCTGGCAAAGATGCTGAATTTATCTCTGCGGCTGTTTATGAAGGAACTTTTATTACCAATTTGAATATGAAAGCGATTGGTATTACCTGTTGGGAAAACAAACATCTAGATGGTCTTGAAAAAGCGCTTTTAGGGTTAAAAAAGTTAAAAGAGAATGGAATTTTATCAGAAGAGCTAACAAGAGTTATTAAAGGTAGAAAAGAGGCTCTTAAAAAAGCAATATCGAATATAGATAAGACTGAGAATGCAGAATTTATCCAAAAATATTTTGATCATTTTATTTATAAGGAGAAGATTTTTTCAAAAGAATCTGTCTTGAAATTAGAAGAAAAACTTTTAGATACACTAAGTTTAGATGATATAAATTCTAGATTGGTTGATTTTTTCTCTAATAAAGATTGGCTTTTTATTGCAACCCTGCCAGAAGCTATAAAGTTATCCGAAGATGAAATTACAAACACTCTTAAAGGTATTGAAAACAGAGAGATGATTCAAGAAGAGGCTATTGTTTTAAATGAAGATGATTTAATTGCGCCTACATTAGAGATTGAAGGTAAAACAACTAAAATTGAGAGAGATGAGAAGGCAAAGATTACGGAAGTTGTCTTTGAAAATGGAGTGAGAGCATATCTAACAAAAACTGACTTGAAAAAAGATGAAATTGTTATTAGATCATATGCCTTAAAGGGTATGGCAAATTTAGATAATACTTTATTAAATACAGCAAAACTTGCAACTGGATATTTTTATGACTCTGGAATCGCTGGTATTGATAAATCAAGTTTTTCTAAGTTGCTTGATTTAAAAAACTCTTCTCTTAATGTATCTTTAGCTCTTAATACTAGAAATATTTCAGCTAATACAAACAATGATAGTTTTGAAGATATAGTAAAGCTTATAAACAGGATTTTTACATCTAAAAATTATCAAGATGATCTTTGGGGAAAAACCCAAAAAATAGCAAAAGAGAGTCAAAAAGCTTCGAATCTAAATCCAGATTCAATTTTCTACAAAACTGCAAATGAAATTTTTACATCTAAAAATGAGATGTTTACTGATGTAAACTTTGATGATATTGAACTAGAAGATGCTAAAAAAATAATCGACACTTTTTTTTCAAACCCTAAAGATTTTACTTTTTTTATAGTTGGTGATTTTGATGAAGAGAAAGTGATTTCAACACTTAAAAAATACTTAGGCTCTATCTCAACTGATAAAAAGATGGTGCTAGATCTAAAGCCATTAAAAATTATTGAGTTTCCATCTAAAAATGAGACTCATATTGTAAATGCAGGTACCGAGAATAAAAGCGCATGTTTTTGTGGCTTTGATTTAGAAAAAATAAATACTTCAGATGAAAAAGATTGGACTAAATTAGAATTAATGAGACCTATTATTACTCAGAGGTTATTTCAAGTTTTGAGATTAGAAAATGCAAAAACTTATTCTCCTCAAAATTTTGTAAGTTATTATTTATACCCAGATCTAACAAGCTTTAATTATTTTATTCATTTTACAGGACCTGTTGAGGCGATTGATAATATTAAAGATATGACTTTAGAAACCATGCAAAATATGCAAAAAAATGGACCTACTCAAGAAGAGCTAAGTTCCGCTAAAGAGATTTTGAAAAATGATGTAAAAGAAAATCTCAAATATAATAGTACTTTGGTTTCTTCAAATATGTCATGGCATATGCATTGTTTAAATAAAGATAAAGATTTTAAAGAGTTTTTAATTTTAGATGATGACGAAATAATTGATTCGATTACTCTGCAAGATATGCAAAGTTTCATGAAAAAGCTTTTTTCAAAAGAAAAAATCTCGTCTGTTATTTGGCTTCCAAAAGAGAAATAAGATTTTCGAGTATTTGAAAGGCGTTGAAAGATGCGCCTTTCAAAAGTTGATCTGATGAGACCCACATCTCTATTGTATTTGGATTTGAGAGATCTTCTCTTATACGTGAGACAAAAACCTCTTTTTTAAAAGAAGCCTCTTTTGGAGTTATAAAACGATTATTTTTAAAATCCTGAAAAATTTCTACGTTTTGAGATTTTTTAAGTAGAAATGTTATCTCTTTTAGAGTAAATGGTTTTTCAAACTCTACATTCAAAGATAAACTGTGCGCTCTTATAACGGGTACTCTAACGCAGGTAGCTGAGATTTTGATTTTATCATCCATTAATATTTTTTTTGTCTCGTTAATCATTTTTATTTCTTCTGAGCTGTATCTTTGCAAGTTGAGTGGGCTTTCATGCAAAAATACATTAAAGCCATATAAAGAATTGTGATCAGGGGTTTTGATAGATTTTTTTGTATCACTTATTAGCTTATCCATTAGTTTTTTTCCGCCTCCAGAGGCAGCTTGATAAGTCGAGGCTATAATTCTTTTAATCTTAAAATTTTTGTGTAGGTTATGAAGAGCCATTAACATAATAGTTGTTGTGCAATTGGGGGAAGCGATTACTTTTTGATCTAGATTTAAAATCTCTGAGTTTATCTCAGGAATAATTAAGGGAATGTTTTTATCTTCTCTGAAAAAAGAAGATAGATCAATTGAGATAGTTTTAGTTTTTTTAAGTTCTGGGATAAATTTACTAGATATTTTTGAGCCGGCTGCAAAAATTGCAAAATCTATATCTTTAAAAGCTTTTAAATTAAGGTTAGTGACTTTATAAGTTTTATTTCTAAAGAGAAAACTTTTTCCGATAGATTTTTTTGAAGCGAAGAGTTTTAACTCTTTAATCTTGATAGTAGATCTATCTAAAAGTTTAAAAAACTCAGATCCAACAACACCTGTTGCACCGACAATTGCTATGTTATAGGTCATAGTTAGAAAATAAATCCTGTTTTAGCTATAGTATCTAAATCTTATAAGAAATCAAATTTTGAGGGAAGATGAAACAAGATATTAAAAAAGCTGTTTTAGATGCCATAGACGCTGTTTCTTTTTTAAAACAGAATAAATCCCTAAGCTTCATTGAAAATGCAGCTAAAATGATTGCTAAGTGTTTTAAAGGGGGAAATAAAATTGTTATCGCTGGTAATGGAGGCTCTCTGTGTGATGCTATGCATTTCGCAGAAGAGTTTACAGGTTATTTTAGAAAAAAAAGAAAAGCTTTGCCTGCAATTGCTTTATCTGAACCATCGCATCTAACGTGTGTATCTAATGATGCTGGTTTTGAATTTGTTTTTTCAAGAGCTTGCGAGGCTTATCTTCAAAAAGATGATATTTTTATATCTCTTACAACCTCAGGAAATTCTAAAAATATCTTTAATGCAATTAAAGTTGCTAAAGATAAAGAAGCTAAAACTATATCTTTTTTAGGCAAAACGGGAGGAATGGTTAAGGATCTATCTGATCTAGAGATTATAATAGATGGCTTTGCAACATCGGATAGAATTCAAGAAGCTCATATGACAATGATTCATATAATTATAGAAATGGTGGAAAAACAACTTTTTGAACCGACTGCACTGCTCAAAAAACTGAAAGATAAAGCGCTAGAGTTATCTTGATAAAGATGCCTTTGATAGGCCCTATGATGGACTTAACTATTATGCTGAAAGATAAACTGTTTTTATATGTAAAAGAGGTCATTGATCAAAAAAGACAAAATTTTTTCCTTTTGGGAATTTTGTCTTTTTTTTCTATATTTTATCGATCTTTATCATCTTTTAGAAATTTATTTTATGATCTGAAATTTTTTAAACCAAAAGGAGTAAAAAAAACCAAAATTATTAGCATCGGCAATATTGTTGCCGGAGGCACTGGTAAAACGCCATTTACTATATTTTTAGCCAATAAATTGGCTCTGAATAATAAAATAGCCATCATTACCAGAGGTTATAAATCCAAATATGAAAACAGATCACTCATGATTGATGAAAAAAGTAAATTTTTAAAAAAAGATTTACCTGATGAGGCTATGATATTTCTTCAGAGGGTAAAAAACCCATCAATATTTATCGGGAAAAAGAAACATTTATCTATTAAAAAAGCTTCAGCTTTAAATTTTGATATAGCCTTGATCGATGATGGGTTTCAAACAAGAGGGTTAAAAAAAGATTTAGAAATTGTTATTTTAAATGCCAAAAATCCTTTCGGCAATAATAATTTTTTACCCAGAGGTTACTTAAGAGAGGCTCCCAAAAGCTTGAAGAGAGCAGATTTTATTGTAGTGAACAATGCAAAAAGTAAAATATTAGATTTAGAAGATAAAATAAAAAAATATACAAAAAGTCCAATAATTTATACTGCTCCTATAGCTAATAAATTTTTGGATCTTTATAAAAAAGAGATTTTTATTGAGAAAAATTCCAAAGTATCAATTTTTTCAGCTATTGCAAATGGGGATCTTTTTTATTCTACAATTAAAGACTTGGGATTTGAGATAGTAAATACTTTAAATTTATTAGATCATTCAAGAATATCAAAGGAGTTATTAGCCGATTTTATACAAAAATCTTTAAAAAAAGATGCAAAAGTAATCATCACAACCGAAAAAGATGCCGTTAAACTAGACCCTAATCTTAAATTAGATCTTCCTATTATTTATTTAGAAATAGGTCTTAAAATCACTGCCAATGATGTGCTCTTTAGAGGATTGGTTGAAAAAATAATGAAATAACTGTATAATATATAAGAAATTTAAAAAAAGTAAATTATGAAAAGTTGGGTTAAAATTTTAATAGGACTGTTTATCGGTATAGCCGTTGGTCTTATAATGCGTGAAAATGCCAAGATTTTCCAAGTCTTTGGTGATATTTTTATTCGTCTTTTGACGATGCTTGTTATCTTAATAATATTTTCTTCAATCGTAGTTGGTATTTGTCATATTCATAATCCTAAAAAATTAGGCAGAATAGGTTTTAGAACTATCGCCTTTTATATTATCACAACAATAATCGCGATCTCCATTGGTTTGATTTTAGCGCACTTTATAAAACCCGGACAGGGCCTTGAAAAGCTCAGAATGGATTTAAAACCAGCGAATGCTTTAACTCTGAAGGATCTTCTTTTATCTTTGGTGCCATCTAATCCTTTTAAAGCTTTTGCTGATGGAAACATTTTGCAGGTTATTATTTTTTCCCTTCTTTTTGGAGTAGCAATTTTATTTGCTAAAGAAAAGGGCAAACCGATTTTACATCTTTTAGAATCTATCACTCATGTCATGCATAAACTTACTCACTTTGTAATGATGTTAGCGCCTTATGGAGTATTTGCCCTGATGGCTGCGACAATCGGAAAAATTGGTGTAGCCGCTTTAGTTCCTCTCTTTAAATTTTTGCTCTGTAATTACATCGCCTGTTTGATTCAGCTGCTCGTTGTTTTTTCTTTGGCTTTAAGATATTTAGCCAAAGTTAAAATAGCCCCCTTTTTTAAAGGAATGAAAGATGCGATAGTAGTGGCTTTTACAACATCTAGCAGCGCAGCTACTCTGCCAGTCACTTTAGAATGTACCCAAAAGCATTTAGGGATATCTGAAGATGTGTCTGGTTTTGTTTTGTCTTTAGGCTCGACCATCAATATGAATGGTGGTGCTATCGGACAAGCCATCTCAGCTATGTTTATTGCTCAAGCTTATGGAATCTCACTCGGGCCTGTGCAAATTATAATGTTAATGTTGGTATCTCTCTTCTCTGCGATAGGAGCGCCTGGAGTTCCAGGAACTGGCCTTATAATGCTCTCTTTGGTCTTAAATGTTATGGGATTACCACTCGAGGGAATATCGTTAGTTATCGGGGTTGATAGACTGCGAGAAATGATGTCCTCTGTTGTCAATGTTATGGGCGATGCTGTTGCGGCTGTTTATGTGGCTAAAAAAGAAGGCGAGATCAACGAAAAAACTTATCACAAAGCTACTTGGTTGGACTCAGATATTTAATTAAAATTTGAGAAAAAAATATGTCAAAAGATTTTGAAATCAAGCTTCCTAAATTAGGGGAGAGTATCGTTTCTGCAACGATTGTGAAGATCTATAAAAAAGAGGGCGACTTTATTCAAAAAGATGAATCTTTAATGGAAGTTGCTACAGATAAAGTCAACTCAGAAATTCCTTCACCTTTCGAAGGATTGATCAAAAAAATATTAGTTAAAGATGGCCAAATAGTTCAAGTTGGCGATGTAATTGTAATTATTGGATCGAAGTCTCAAAAAGAAGAAAAAACAGAAAAAATCTTTCATGAAGAAAAAAAAGAAGAGATATCTGGTAAAAAAAGTTTTTTCTCTCCTGCTGTTATGCGTTTTGCAAAAGAGCATAATTTAAAATTCGAAGATTTAGAAAAAATTAAAGGAACAGGTGAGGGAGGGAGAGTTTCTAAAAAAGATATTTTAGGTTTTCTGTCAACTATGGACCAAAAAGACCAAAGTGGCAACTTTTTAGAGATAACACCTCTGAGACAAGCGATTGCTCAGAATATGATAAAATCTTTAAAGGTTCCTCATGCTTATCTTGTTGAAGATATTGATGTGACGGAGCTAATGCAGTCGATTGCAGAAAACAAACACCCCTTTTTAGAAAAGCATCTCACGAAACTTACTATTTCTACCTATCTTGCCAAGGCAATTACAACAGCATCTTTAAAATTTCCACTTGTAAACTCTTCATATATAGATGGTAAAATACTTTTGAAAAAAGAGATAAATCTAGGTTTAGCTGTTAATGTAAAAAATGATGTTGTAGTTCCTGTTATTCAAAACATAGATAAGTTAAACTTTATAGATATCGCTAAACACATAAATGGTTTAGCGAAAAAAGCCAGATCAAATGGTTTAGCAAAAAATGATATTGAAAATGGAACTATTACCTTAACAAATTTTGGGATGACTAATATTACGATAGGTCTTCCGATAATAAAACATCCAGAAGCTGTTATAATAGGCGCAGGTGCCATTAAAAAAAGAGCTTGGGTGATTAATGATCAAATGCAGATTAGATCGATTTTAAAGCTCTCTTTGAGCTTTGATCATAGAATTTTTGATGGTATTTATGCATGCAACTTTTTAAATGAGATAAAAAAGTATTTAGAACATGACTTTGATAGATCTTTTTGAAAAACAAAAAAAATATCTTAATTTTTTTTTCGAAAATCTAGATATTCAAAAAGCAAATGTTATTTTAGATGTTTTAGTAAGTGCTAAAAATAACATAATTTTTAGTGGCATTGGTAAAAGTGCGATCGTAGCTAAAAAAATAGCTCTAACAATGCTCTCTACCGGTTCAAAGGCGATGTTTTTACCTCCTATCGATGCTTTGCATGGAGATATTGCCCTAATCCATAAAGATGATGTTTTCATCGCTTTTTCTAGAAGTGGAGAAACAGGGGAGCTTTTAAAACTCATCCCTCATATAAAAAAAAGAGGAGCCAAAGTTATATCTTTTGTCTCAAATGCCAAATCAAGTCTGGCTAAACAATCAGATTACTTTATAGAATTGCCACTTGAAAAAGAGCTTTGCCCTTATAATTTAGCGCCGACAACATCGACGACCATTCAAATGATTTTAGGTGATATTTTAACTGTTGCTTTAATGCAAAAAAAGAAATTTTCTCTAAAAGAATATGCCCTAAATCACCCATCTGGTGCTATCGGTATGCAAATATCTTTGAAAGTTAAAGATTTAATGATTAAAAATGATGATCTACCTCTTTGCTCAGAAGATGATTTAATTAAAGATGTGATTCATATTCTTTCTTCAAAAAAATGCGGGGCGCTTTTGATCGTTGATGAAGCAAAAAAATTAAAAGGTATTTTTACGGATGGGGATCTCAGACGTCTGATGCAAAATAAGACTCTAGATTTTTTTAATAAAAAAATGAAAGATATTATGATTGTTTCTCCTATTTTCATCTCTCCCAATGATCTTGCAATCGATGCTATGCGCCAAATGGAGAATAAAAAACAAATAACTATTATTCCGGTTATTGAAAATGAAAACCTTTTAGGTCTTATCAGAATGCACGATATTATCCAAATTGGACTCAAGTCTCTAACTTATAGTTAAGTGTTATGTGAAAATTGCATTTAATTAATAAAACAATAACAATATAGAAAATCTAAAAAAAAATAAAGTTTTATGCTCACCTTAATGATAGTAGTTTTTTTAATCGGATATTTAGCCATAATATTTGAGTATAATATCAAAGTTAATAAAACAGCTTCAGCTCTTTTAATGGCTGTTTTAACCTGGGCTATACTTTTTACTTCAAATGGTCTTGTTTTTTTTAAAACTAGTGATATTCAATCTCATCTAGGTGATGCTTCTCAAATTATTTTCTTTTTAATAGGTGCTATGACGCTTGTTGAGCTAATTGATTCTCACAACGGTTTTAAAATGATTGCTAATTTAATATCGGTTAAATCTAAAAGAAAACTTTTGTGGATAATAGCTATTATATCTTTTTTTCTATCAGCTATTTTAGATAATTTAACGACAACCATTGTTATGATATCTCTTTTAAGAAAACTCTTGCCAGAACCCTCGGATCGAAGGCTATTGGGTGCAACAGTTGTTGTTGCTGCCAATGCTGGAGGCGCTTGGACGCCCATTGGTGATGTAACAACTACCATGCTTTGGATAAAAGGTAATGTTACTGCTCTAGCTGTTATGAAATCTTTGTTTTTACCAAGTGCTTTTTCTCTAATTGTAACACTTGTTTTACTAGGGCTAAAACTAGATGGTAAATTTTTTCTTTCTCATAAAAAATTAAATAGATCAAAAGTTGAACCTGGAGCAAAAACAGTTCTTTATTTAGGTATATTAGCTCTGGTTTTTGTGCCTATTTTTCGCTATTTTACCAATCTTCCGCCTTTCATGGGGATGTTCATCGGTTTGGCTGTTTTATGGATAGTAACCGATATTATGCATCATAAATATGAAAGTAGGCATCATCTTCGAGTGCCTTATGTCTTAGCTAAAATAGATATTTCTGGAGTTTTATTTTTCTTAGGAATACTGCTCGCTATCAACTCTTTAGAAATTGTTGGTATTTTAAAAAATTTAGCCGTCTTTTTAGATGTTCATATCGGTAATCTAGCTGTTGTCGCAACTATAATTGGCTTTTTATCTTCCATTGTCGATAACGTTCCTCTCGTTGCAGCGACTATGGGTATGTATGATTTAGCGACTTATCCACCCGATTCTACGCTGTGGCAAATGATTGCTTATGCAGCGGGAACAGGGGGTAGCAT
>SDBV01003363.1_pt1 | contig 23638 bp, 18 predicted proteins | sample 2277081 | NCBI WGS metagenome assembly SDBV01 (sample SAMN10402039, study PRJNA504765) | marine sediment metagenome | isolation source: marine sediment core GS10_PC15, 223 cmbsf | place: Arctic Ocean: Southern Knipovich Ridge | collected 2010 | reverse complement strand
GGCCCGCAAGCTAAAGGCGGTTTTTCACTCATGGCAAGAGTGCTCGTGACCCCACGATCCGTGACTTCGTCCGGCCATCCGGCGCTGGACGACCTGCGGGCGGCCGGGTACGAGGTTGTGTTTTGTACGCCGGGCCAACAGCCGAGCGAGGAGGAGTTGATCGGCCTGCTGCCGGGTTGCGTGGGGTATCTGGCGGGTGTGGAAAAAATCGGCGCGCGGACCCTCCAGGCAGCCGGCGATCTGAAGGTCATCAGCCGCAACGGGACCGGAGTGAATAACATCGACCTGGAGGCCGCCGGGCGGCGGAATATCCGCGTTTGCCGCGCGGAGGGGGCCAACGCGCGAGGTGTCGCCGAGTTGAGCGTCGGGCTGCTGCTGGGCCTGGCCAGGTCGATTCCGGCCAGCGACCGCGATATGAAGAACGGCCAGTGGCAACGGCACAAGGGGACGGAGTTGGCGGGAAAGACACTCGGACTGGTAGGCTGCGGAAAGATCGGCCGCGAGGTGGCCCGAATTGCGTTGGGGATCGGCATGGACGTTGTGGCCTATGACGTGCAGCCCGACGCGGCGTTTTGCCCCGGGCCGAAGTTCCGCTTCGCGCCGCTGGACGAGGTGCTCCGCCAGGCCGACTTCCTCAGCCTCCACTGTCCGCCGGCGGCGGACGGGACGCCCGTGATCGACCGGCGGGCGCTGCTGCGGATGAAGCGGGGGGTGTACCTGGTCAATACGGCCCGTCACGAGTTGGTCGACGTCGCCGCCCTGGATCAACAACTGGAAACGGGGCACGTGGCCGGGGCCGCCTTGGACGTCTTCGACACCGAACCGCCGACCGATCATGCGTTGGTCGATCACGATCGCGTGATCGCCACGCCTCACGTGGGCGCCTTCACAAAGGAGAGTGTGGACCGGGCCGTACAAGCGGCCGTCGACAATCTGCTGGAAGCACTACGCGAACTTCAGTCGACGCCGAATCGCTCAAGGCTGACATGCTAGACATCGAACCACAACACGATTATCTCGTAGGCATCGACTCGGACGGCTGCGCGTTCGATACCATGGAGCTGAAGCACAAGGAGTGCTTCATCCCCAACCACGTCAAGCATTGGGAACTCCAAGGCGTGAGTAAGTACGCCCGCGAAGCGGCGGAATTCGTAAACCTCTATTCCAAGAGCCGGGGAATCAATCGTTTCCCGGCCATGGTGGAGGTGCTCGAGTGGTTGCAGAAGCGTCCCGAGGTCAAGGCCCGGGGCGTGACGATCGAGATCCCCCAGAGTCTGCGGGACTGGATCGATCGCGAGACCAGGCTGGGCAACCCGGCCTTGAAGCAGGCCGTGGAGCAGACGGGCGATCCCGGCCTGGAGAAGACGCTGCGGTGGTCCGAGGGAATCAACGCATCGGTGGCCGACATGGTCCGCGGGGTGCCACCGTTTCCTTGCGTCCGCGAGAGCCTCCAGAGACTCAACGACAAGGCCGATTGCATCGTGGTTTCGGCCACGCCGCAGGAGGCGCTGGTGCGGGAATGGGAGGAGCACGAGCTGGCGCAATACGTGGTGGCCATCTGTGGCCAGGAAATTGGCACGAAGCAGGAGAGCCTTCAGCTTGCGGCCAGGTACGCCCCCGGCCACACCCTGATGATCGGCGACGCACCGGGCGACTACAAGGCGGCGGTGGCCAACCGGGCGCTGTTCTTTCCCGTCAATCCCGGCGCGGAAGAGGCCAGTTGGGAGCGTTTTTACGAGGAAGGGATCGCGCGGTTCCTCGCCGGCACGTTCGACGGCGAGTACCAGGCGAAGCTGCTGGAGGAGTTCGACAGTTCCCTGCCCGAGAAGCCGCCTTGGCCGGTGGAGGAATGATATAAAGCCGCGACCGTTGGTCGCGAATTCGGGGGTTGTGCGAGGTTTCCCGACCCCGCACGCTGGACAACGTAGGACGGTCAGGAGACGCCACAACGTGAGGAGACCGGGCAGAACGTGAGGCGCGACCGCCGGTCGCGGCTTAATGAGGAGAATACGCAATTCACAACCCCGTAAAAAAGGGTATCGGACACAACCATGGCAGAGAAATGTGACTTCGGACTGATCGGACTGGCCGTAATGGGCGAGAACCTGGCCCTGAACGTGGAGAGCCGGGGATACAGCGTGGCGGTCTTCAACCGCACCACCAGCAAGGTAGACGACCTCATGGCCGGGCGGGCCAAGGGCAAGAAGTTTGTGGGCTGTCATTCGATCGAGGAGCTGGTCGAGAACCTGGCCGTGCCGCGGAAGGTGATGTTGCTGGTCAAGGCCGGGCCGGCGGTGGACGCCTTCATCGAAACCCTGATCCCGCTGCTCCAGCCCGGCGACGTGATCATCGACGGGGGGAACACGCATTTCAGCGACACCGAGCGGCGGACAGAGCACGTCGAGTCGAAGGGCCTGCTCTACATCGGCACCGGTGTCTCCGGCGGCGAAGAGGGCGCGTTGAAGGGGCCCAGCATGATGCCCGGCGGAAGCCAGCAGGCCTGGCCACTGGTCAAGCCCATCTTCCAGGCGATCGCCGCCAAGGTGGGCCCCGGCGGCGACGTCCCCTGCTGCGATTGGATCGGTCCCCGCGGCGCCGGCCATTACGTGAAGATGGTGCACAACGGCATCGAGTACGGCGACATGCAGTTGATCTGCGAGGCCTACTGGATGTTGAAGCACGCCCTGGGACTCTCCAACGACGAACTGTACGACGTCTTTGCCGAGTGGAATCGGGGCGAGCTGGACAGTTACCTGATCGAGATCACCCGCGACATCTTCAGCGTGAAGGACGAAGAGACCGCAGCGGATCTGGTGGACCTGATCCTGGACACCGCCGGGGCCAAAGGGACCGGCAAGTGGATGAGCCAGTTGGCGCTGGACCTGGGTGCCCCCAGCACGCTGGTCACCCAGGCGGTATACGCCAGGGGGCTCTCGGCGATGAAAGAAGCGCGGAGGCGGGCCAGCAAGGTTCTGGCGGGCCCCTCGGGCAAATACCAGGGCGATCGCGGCGAGTTCATCGAACAGATTCGCCAGGCGCTTTACGCCTCGAAGATCTGCAGCTACGCGCAGGGATTCGTCCAGCTCCAGGCGGCCGCCGTGGAACACGATTGGCCGTTGAAGTTTGGTCCCATTGCCCTGCTCTGGCGAGGCGGCTGCATCATCCGGGCCGTGTTCCTCGAGCGGATCAAGGAGGCCTTCGACGCCGCTGAGAACCTGGAAAACCTCTTGCTGGCCCCCTACTTCCGCGAGGCCGTCGCCAAGGCCCAGCCCGCCTGGCGGAAGGTGGTCACCACGGCGGTCGAGTTGGGCATCCCGGTGCCGGCCTTCGCCGCCGCCCTGGCCTACTACGACAGCTACCGCTCCGAGCGGCTGCCGGCCAACTTGTTGCAGGCCCAGCGCGATTACTTCGGCGCCCACACCTACCGCCGCGTCGACAAGGAAGGCATCTTCCACACCGACTGGCTTCGCCTGCGGAAACCACCGGAGTAGCTGCCCGAGAATTAGTGGCCGGCAAGAGACTTTCGAGAGTAGCCCCATCCGGAAGGGCGGGGTAGGACGTGTTGATACTTTAAGAACCCCGCGCTGGCGGGCGGGGCCGTCTGCCAACTGAAGAATGTGGACTTGTTCTTGGACAAGTCCTCAGCAGAAAAAAGGACCACCCATGTCTGCCGATTACCTGGAACAACTCTTCGGGCTCAAAGGCCAGACGGCCGTCGTGATTGGCGGGGCCGGGGCCCTCGGCGGAGCCCTCTGCCGGGGGCTGGTCCAGGCCGGTGCCCGGGCCGTGGTCGCCGACCTGACCGAGGACGGCTGCAAGCAGCGGGTCGACGAACTTCGGCAGCTCGGCGGCCAGGCCGACTTCTGCGTCGTCGACGTCACCTCGCGCGGGTCGATCGAAGAGCTGCTGGCCGCGGCGGCCGAACAGACCGGCCGGGTCGAGATGCTCGTCAACTGTGCCGGTGTGAACTACGGCAGCCCCTTCCTCGAACATCCCGAGCAACAGTGGGACCGTGTGATGGCGGTCAATTTGAAGGCCGTGTTCCAGGCCTGCCAGGTATTTGCCGCCCACATGACCCAATCCGGCGGCGGCGCGATCCTGAACATGGGCAGCGTGACGTCGCATCTGCCGCTCTCGCGAGTCTACGGCTATTCCGCCTCCAAAGCGGCCGTGCTGAACCTGACCCGGAACATCGCTCAGGAGTTCGCCGCCGAAGGAGTGCGGGTCAACGCCATCTGCCCGGGCTTTTTCCCGGCCGAACAGAACCGGAAGCTGCTGGACCAGGAGCGGATCGACAACATCATGCGGGGCACGCCGATGGGGCGGTTCGGCGAGTCGGAGGAGCTGATCGGTGCCATGCTGCTGCTGCTTTCGCCGGTGGCCGGCAGCTTCATCACCGGAACGCACGTCAACGTCGACGGAGGGTTCACCGCGGCCTGGTTCTGAGCGGCTCCCCGGGTGTCCGTCTTGCCGCGAGACCCAATCCGGGGGCCGGCTTGCCATAAGCCAGCGGGAGGATACACTTAACTATAAGTAGTTTCTGTTGCGGAAATCCCAAACCGTGGGTGCCCTGGCTACGCTTGCGTGGCCATGCGTTGCGTGGCCAGGCGGCCGGTTCTGCGAGGATTCCAGCATGCCCACGCGAGCGTGGGCATGGCACCCGACGAGCGTGGGCATGCCACCCGACTTTCCGCAACAGGAAACTAAGTAAGGTCCCCTGGAAGTTGAAACTTGGAAGCGACCATGGCCCACACGATCGTGATCTTTGGCGCCTCGGGCGATTTGACCAGTCGCAAGCTGGTGCCGGCGCTGTACGAGTTGCACCGCAAGGGGCGGCTGCCCGAGCGGACGCAGATCGTCGGCCTCTCCCGTTCCAAGTACACCAACGAGACCTGGCGAGAGATGCTGGCCGAGTCGACCGCCAGTTTCTCCCCGGATACCTTCGACACGGCGGTCTGGGAAGTCTTCTCCCAGATGATCTTTTACCAGGCCGGCGACGTCAGGCAAGCGGAAGCTCTAGATTCGCTGCGCGGCTACCTCGACCGGCTGGAGGGCGGTACTGAGGCCACGCGGGTCTACTACCTGGCCACCATGCCCAGCCTCTACGAACCGGCCATCGCCCGGCTGGGTTCGGCGGGCATGGCCGAGCGGTCGCCGGGGGAACGCCGGATCGTGATCGAAAAACCGTTCGGTACCGACCTGGCCAGCGCCCGGCGGCTGAACCAGGCGGTGCACGAGGTCTTCTCCGAAGAGCAGGTGTATCGCATCGACCACTACCTGGGCAAGGAGACCGTGCAGAACGTGCTGGTGTTGCGATTCGCCAACGGGATTTTCGAACCCCTCTGGAACCGCAACTACGTCGATAACGTGCAGATCACCGCAGGCGAAGATCTGACCATCGGGCACCGCGGAGATTACTATGATGGGGTGGGCGTGTTGCGCGACATGTTTCAGAACCACCTGCTGCAACTATTGGCCCTGACGGCCATGGAGGTCCCCTCACAGTTCGAGGCCGACGCCGTGAGGGACGAAAAGGTGAAGGTCCTGCGGGCGATCAAGCCCTTGACCCGCGAGGAGGTGTTCCAGGATACGCTGCGCGGGCAGTATCGCACATACCGCGACGAGCCGGGCGTGGCCAAAGAAAGCCTGACGGCCACTTTCGCGGTGGTGAAGTTGCATGTGAGCAACTGGCGGTGGCAGGGCGTGCCGTTCTTTCTGCGCAGCGGCAAGGCGCTGGCCTGTCGCACCACGCAGATCGTGATCCAGTTCCGCCAGGCGCCGCACATGCTGTTCGAGGGCGGGCCGAGGGACGCCAACGAGGCCAATCGGCTGGTGATCCAGGTCCAGCCGGCCGAAGGGATCCAACTCCATTTCCATACCAAGGTGCCCGATGCCGGCATGAAGTTGCGGCTGACGGACCTGGACTTCACTTTCCGCGACAAGTTCGCCAGCACGATGCCCGATTCCTACCAGCGGCTGCTGCTGGACGTGATGCACGGCGACGCCAGCCTCTTCGCCCGTGCCGACGAAGTGGAGTTGGCCTGGAAGATCATCGATCCGATCCAGACCGCCTGGGAGAAGCCCGGCGGGCCGCCCATCGAGCTCTACGAGGCCGGCGGATGGGGCCCTCCAAATTCCACCGATTGGATGTACCGCCAGGATCGCGAGTGGTTCGACAGTTGCCCCATGCTGAAGTGACTACAAGGGACCCGGGCGGCAGTCGACACCACTGCCCCGGTCGTTTAGCGGTCGCCGGCGCGGCGACCTGATCTGCACCTCATGACCCACCGCCTCCCCCAACTGAGCATCGGCCCCATCCGGCTCGATTTCCCGGTCGTCCAGGCCGCCCTGAGCGGATACAGCGATTGGCCGACACGGGTGATCGCCCGGCGGTTGGGCGCGCCCTACACCATCGCAGAGGTAATGCTGGATCAGTTCGTCGTCAACGTCAGCAAAGGTCGTAAAGCCAGGCGGTACATTCGCGTGACCGACGAAGAACACCCCTGCGGCGCGCAGTTGATGGGCAGCACGGCGGAGGAACTCGTCCCCGCGGCGGCCAAGCTGACCGCGGCCGGGTTCGACGTGATCGACCTGAACTTCGCCTGCCCGGTGAAAAAGGTCCTCAACAAGCGTCGCGGAGGCTACCTGCTGGGCCAACCGGAAACCGCCCTGGAAATCGTCGCCCGCCTGCGAGATGCCCTGCCGGAAAACGTGCCGCTGACCGTCAAGATGCGCCGTGGAACGGACGACAGCCAACAGAGCCGGGAGAACTTCTTCGCCATCTTCGACGGTGCGTTCCACCTGGGCGTCGCCGCCGTTGCGGTCCACGGCCGTACCGTGCGGCAGCGCTATCAAGGCTCCAGCTCATGGGAATTCCTCCGGGAGTTGAAGCTGCACGCCGGCGATCGGACGGTACTTGGCAGCGGTGACTTGTTTACCGCACAGGATTGCCTGGAAATGATGGCCCAAACCGGCGTGGACGGTGTGACGGCGGCCCGGGGCGCGATCGGCAACCCCTGGATATTCTCCCAGGCCCGCGCGCTGGCAGCCGGCCGGACGCCGCGGGCGCCCAGCTTGGCCGAGCAGCGTGAGGTCTTTTCGGACCACTATCGTTTGGCCGAAGAGACCTACGGGGCCCGGCGTTGCGTGCACGTGATGCGCAAATTCGGCATCAAGTATTCTCGTTTACATCCCCGGGCAGACGAGGTCCGCGCGGCCTTCATAACGGTCCGCAATGCCGGCCACTGGCAGGATATTCTCGACGAATGGTACGCCGAAGATGTCCCGCCGGGCTGATGATTTGTCCGAAAACAAGTTCGCGACTTTGCGTTAGCCGATAGCCCCGCCCTCCCGGGCGGGGCTGTTCTCGCACCCTCACGTGAATGCTTGCAGCGCGGCCTGGAGTTCGTCCCGGGCTTCGGGATCCGACTCTTTGGTCAGTCGTTCGCGAAGCGCCTCTTCTGCGGGCGGGTCCGCGTACCGGCCCAGCGCCCAGGCGCAGGCCGCGCGGACCATCGACTCGGTGTCTTCAAGCCCTTGCAGCAACGCGCGCAGGCCGGCGGGATCCGGTCGGCCGCCCAGGACGATAGCCGCGTTGCGCAAGATACCCCGCCGCCCGGGACGCCATAGGGGTGTGTGGCGAAACCGGTCGCGGAACTCGCCCTCGTCCAGCGCGAGCAACTCAGCGGGCTCGACCGGGTTCATGCCCGGGCAAGGCCGAAAACCCTCTTCGCCGGAGATCGGAGTGTGCCGGTTCCAGGGACACGCCTCCTGGCAGGCGTCGCAGCCGAACAGCCGGCCGCCGATCGCCTCGCGGAACTCCGGCGGTATGCCGTCGCGGAACTCGATGGTCAGGTAGCTTATACACCGGCGAGCGTCCAGCCGATAGTCATCGACCAGCGCCCCGGTCGGACAGGCGTCCAGACACGCCCGGCACGATCCGCAATGGCCGCGGCCCGTCGGCTGGTCGTAATCGAGCTGCTCGGTGGTCAACAAGGCAGCCAGAAAGAGCCAACTGCCGAACTGCCTGCTCAACAGCAGCGTGTTCTTGCCGATCCAGCCCAGCCCGGCCAGTTGGGCGAACCGGCCTTCCGGCAGCGGCGCCGTGTCGACCACCCCGCGCACCATAGCCTCCGGGACGAGCCGCCGGTGTAGATCGGCCAGGCGGTGCAGTCGCCGGCGGATCAGCTCGTGGTAGTCGGTTCCCCAGGCGTAGCGCGAGACCTTGCCCTGTGCCGGCCCTGCCGGGGCGGGTTCGGCCGTGCGGTAGTTGGCCCCCAGCATCAGGATACTCCTCGCGCCGTCGAGCACGTGCCGGGGATGCCCGTATGCCTCGGCCCGATCGGCCAGGTAACTCATCTGGCCCCCGTGGCCCTCGGCCAGCCACCGCTCGAACCGCTCGGTTCCCGGCGGACTTACGGCAGGAGTGGCCCCGGCCAGATCGAAACCGAGCCGGGCCGCCTCCTCCTTCAGAGCGGCAGTCAGCGAACTGGGGGTCAGCGAGCGGGGGGGCATGGGGCAGGGGCTTTTGCCGAGGGTGGCCAACGCGTAGAATCGTGTCTGTCCATTGTATCCACTGCCGCTGAATCGGAGACTACCTCCATGCGATATCCCCTCGGATTGGTGCTCGGCCTGATGCTGGGCCTGCCGCCAGTGGCCGGTTGCGGACCGGCGATCCCGCCGGAGGAACTCGGCATCGTGCTGGAGGAAGTGCCCGAGATTCCCGGGGCAGAAGAGCCGTTCGAACTCCCCGGGTTTGCTCCTGTTGTCACACCCGGTGTGGAAGCTCCCGAATCCCACCTTGGACATTAGTAGGGTGGGCACTGCCCACCAAATCCCAAGTGGAAGACGTCAAGCAGTTCCTGGTGGGCAGTGCCCACCCTACGGCGGGCCTGGGAAAAAGGGCACAAAATGGTTGCATTGCCGCCCGATCTGATTAGCCTAATAATAGTGAGGACGGGAGAATTAGAGCGACTTTTCTATTGAGGAGACACCCATGAATCTGAAGCTGCTGGTCTGCACGTTCTTCGCCGTCTCGGTCATCTGTCTGCTGCCCAGTGCTGCGACGGCGGCCAACGGCCCCTATTTCGCTTCGTATGGATTCTCGCCCTGGACGTACGGACCGCCAAGTGTCTATGTCCACGAGAACGTTCCCTATTACGCCCTGTACCCACCGGTCTATTACAGCCGCCCGGTGCCACGGACGTACGGCCACCTCCCCTTCCCGTATCTGACGGCGCCCGTGACTGGCAGTATCGCCCGGGCAGAGCCGCAGGTGATCATCAATCGGTATGCGGAAGAGTCGGGCGGCACCGGCGTGCGACCGGAGGCCACCATGCCCCGGCGAGTTCACGTGACCTATCCAACCGCGATATTCGAGCAGTCGAAGTAGGTTGCCTGGCAGCCTCCCTGAGGCATTTGGAGTTGTCCAAGAACAAGTTCGCGTTTTTTGCGTTTGTTGATAGCCCCGCCCGGGAGGGCGGGATTCCTGGAATGTCGCCACATCCAACCCCGCGCTGCCGGGCGGGGCTATTCTCCAAAAGTGCGACGTTGTTTTTTGACAACTCCTTTTCGGCAAACCCTATCGATCCAACCACTTCGTTAAGACGTGTCGTGTGGCAGCGCGGCCGGCGCGGGCGATGGCAGTAGTCAGGGGTATCTCTTTCGGGCAGACCTTCACACAGTTCTGGGCGTTTCCGCATACCTGGATGCCTCCCTCGGCGGTCAGCGCGTCGAGCCGCTGGGTGGCGTTCATGCCGCCGATCGGGTTAGAGTTGAACAACTCGATCTGGGCAACGGCGTGAGCACCCATGAATGCCCGCTCGTTCGCATCCCGTTGGCGGGCCCGATAGTCCTCCTGGCTTTCTCCCTTGTTGCGAGTCAGCTCGATCTTGAGGAACTGCGGACATGCCTCCAGGCAGCAGCCGCAACTCATGCATTTACTGTAGAGATAGGCCAACTCCTGGCTTTCCTGAGACTGGCGTGGCCCGGACCCCATGTCGAGGTAGCTGTCGACCGGAAGCCATGCCTTGATCTTCTCCAGGGCGGCGAAGATCCTTGAACGGTCCACGATCAGATCGCGGACGACGGGAAACTTGGTCATTGGCCGCAGCTCGATCACTTCCGGTCTCTCGTCCAATAGCCGATCGACCAAGGCCGTGCAGGCCTGGCGCACGCGGCCGTTGACGATCATCGTGCACGCACCGCAGACTTCCTCCAGACAGTTGCACTCCCAGACCACGGGTGCCACCTTGCGGCCGTCGAGGGTGGTGCCCTGTTCGGCGATCTTCTGCAACACGCTGATGCAGTTCATATTGGGTTCGAGTTCCAACTGGAATCGCTGCCGGTAGGCGGGCCGTGCGGGACCGTCCTGCCTGAGTACCCGGACCTCGAAGGTCCGCGCGCCTCGAGGCTTGCCATCTTCCATGGTGGTCGTATCGCTCATGGCTTCTTCGACTTGATTTCTCCGGCTGGTTTCTCTTCGGAAGCGGCTGCCTGGCGCCGCTGCCAGGCCTGCTCGATCAGCTCGCCGCCGGCCACCGCGTACAGCCGCGGCCGCGGCGGCACAAGCGAGGTGTCGACCTCTTCGTAGCTCAGTTGCGGTTCGCCCTCCGGCGACAGCTCGGCCACCGTGGTCTTCAGCCACTTGCGGTTGTTTTCCTCGAACCGATCGCACCAGGCTTCCACCTGCCGTCGGCGCTCTGCGGGGTCGGCGACCTCGACCGGCGGCAAGGCGAATTCCGGCTTATAGTGCGCGCCGCGGCATTCGTCCCGCGCCAAGGCCCCCTTCAGGATCGTCCTGGCCAGCGGGAACATATCCTGCAAGACCCGCACGAACACCGCGTTCTGGTTGACCCAGTTGCCCTTGTCGGCCACGCCGCAGCGCCGGGCCTGCTGTTGGATCTCGCACACTTCCTGGTACGCCTGCCGCAGCTCGTCGTTGTGGCGGATCACCGTGGCCGCCTTGGTCATCAGGTCTCCCAGTTGCCGGTGCAGTTGATAAGGGTTGGGTCCCTCGCCATCGCGGGCCAACAGCGCCTCGTAGGCGGCCTGCCGCTGGGCCCTCGCCCGATCGTACAGCGACGACGGCTCCTCGGCGGCCGTGCGCTTCGACAGGTTGTTGACGTACGTGATCACGCCGGGAGCGACCGTCAGGCCGCTGAAGAGACAGGCGACCAGCGAATTGGCCCCCAGGCGGTTGGCCCCATGGAACTGGTAGTCGCATTCGCCGATCGCAAAGATCCCCGGAACGTTCGTCTGCTGGTTGCGAGGCGAGCCGATGTTCAGGCCTCCTTCGGCGTTGGCGTCGTAGTCGCACCACAACCCGCCCATCGAGTAATGCACGGCGGGAAAGATCTTCATGGCCGTCCGGCGCGGGTCGATTCCCTGGAACTTCTCGTAGATCTCCAGAATCCCGGCCAGTTTGCGCTCCAACAGCTCCCGCGGCAGATGGCTCACGTCCAGGTAGACGCACATCCGGTCGGCTTCGGCGCTGAGGCCCTGGCGGACGCACACGTTGAAGATTTCGCGGGTTCCGATATCGCGGGGAACCAGGTTGCCATACTGGGGATAACGCTCCTCGAGGAAGTAGTAGCGGTCTTTCTCGGGAATTTCGCCCGCAGCGCGCGGATCCTGGGGCCTGCGCGACACCCAGACCCGGCCGCCTTCGCCGCGTGCGCTCTCGCTGATCAGGCGGAGCTTGTCTGCGCCGGGAATGGCCGAGGGATGAACCTGGATGAATTCCCCGTTGGCATATCGGGCCCCGGCCTGAAACACACGGCTTGCCACGCTGCCGGTGCAGGCCATCGAATTGGTCGAGCGACCGAAGATCAGCCCGCAGCCACCGCTGGCCAGGATCACCGCGTCGGCCGGCAGGGCGTGGATCTGCATGGTGGTCATGTCCTGGGCCACACAACCTCGGCAATCGCCGCGGTCGTCGAGGATCGGTCCGAGAAAGTCCCACGATTCGTACTTGGTTACGTGTCCGGCGACCTCCCAGCGCCGCACCTGTTCGTCCAGCGCGTAGAGCAACTGCTGGCCGGTGGTGGACCCGGCGAACGCCGTTCGCTGAAACAGTGTTCCCCCGAAGTGTCGCTGGTCGCGGAACCCCTCGGGCGTGCGATTGAAGGTCACGCCAAGCCGGTCCATCAGATCGATGATCTTGGGCGCCCAGTTGGCCAGTTCCCTGACCGGCGGCTGATTCTGGAGGAAGTCGCCGCCGTAGACCGTGTCGTAGAAGTGCTCCCACTGGCTGTCGCCGAGCTGTAGGGTAAGATCGTTAACGCTGTTGATGCCGCCCTGGGCACAACAACTGTGCGAGCGTTTCATGGGCAGCAGACTCATCAGGCCCACGTCGCACTGCAACTCCGCCAGTTTCATGGCGGCCGCCATCCCGGCCAGACCGCCCCCGATGATCATCACGCGTGGCTTGGGCATGGCCTACAATGCCCCCTTGCGATGATCGGAGCCGATCGAAGACGGCGGAGCGAGGCTGTCTGCCGTAGCGGTGGTCTGTTTCCGCTGGGCTGCCGGGCGCAAATCTTCCGGCGGCAAATCGACGTTGTACATGGCAATCAGCGCGCCCAGCCCGATCACCGCCAGGCCGATCCCCACCAGGGCGCAGGGGAGATTCGCCCGGCGCTGGGCCTTGGGGCTCGTACAGATTCCCCACGTGATGGTCATCGTCCAGAGCCCGTTTGCCAGATGGTAGACCGAAGCCACGATGCCGAGGGCGTAGAGGACCACGGTTGCGGACCAGCCCCTGAGTGCCGCCCGGGCGGTGGCAGCGGCGTCCTGCGGGTCGAACTTCGCCCCGCCCAGCGGCCCGGCGACGTGTTCCGTCCACCAACCAAAATGAAACCACCCGTTCATGTGAAAGACGTGCCCGGCGATGAACACCAAGGCGACCACTCCGGTGGCCCGCTGCAGTGTGTACCGCCAGTTCTCGCGGAACGGGTAGCTGAATAGATTGCGCCGGCCGCGGGTGAGGATGATCAGTCCCACCAGGGCGTGAAACAGGATGGGCAGAAGGATCAGGCTCCACGCCAGAATGAAGATCGTGGTCGGGCCGAGCAGGTGGATCTGATCGGCCCGGCGCTGGTACGTCTGGGCCCCGTCGAGGATCGCCGCGTTCGTGGCCAGATGAAAGCAAAGGTATCCCCCAATAGGCACCAGGCCCACCAAAGAATGAAGGCGGCGGACGACAAACTCGTGACGGCCGAAGATGGAAGCGGGGTGCGGGATGGCCATGGTGGTTGTTTCCTTTCCGGAAACTCGTAACCGGCCTTCTCAGATGGGACAAACCAGATTGCCCAGCCGTTCGGTCAGTCGCAAGTTCTCGGAGTAATCTACCGGACAATCGATCACGGAGACCGTTCGGTCGGCAATGGCCTGCTTCAGGATCGGCGCCAGTTGGTCGGCGGCCTCCACGCGGTATCCCTTGGCGCCGAAACTCTCGGCGAATTTCACGAAGTCGGGGTTCCCGAACTCCACGTGACTGGTCCGGCCGAACTGCCGCAACTGGTGCCACTCGATCAGGCCGTACCTGCCGTCGTTGAACACCAGAATCACGATTGGCGTGCCGATCCGCAGTGCAGTCTCGATCTCCTGGCAATTCATCATGAACCCGCCGTCGCCGACCACGGCCACCGCCGGAGTCTCGGGGAAGGCCAGCTTGGCGGCGATGGCCCCCGGAAGCGCGATTCCCATTGCGGCAAACCCGTTCGAGATAATACACGTGTTTGGGCGCTCCGCGCGATACATCCGGGCCATCCAGATCTTGTGAGCACCCACGTCGCTTACCACAATGCACTCCGGCCGAAGAACCCGACGGAGATCCCAGACGATCTTCTGCGGTTTCAGCGGAAAGCTGCGGTCATCGGCGTAGGCCTCCAACTCTTCCTCGATTACGCGGCGAAGACCAGCCGCGTGACTCTCCGGCTGCGGCGTAGCCAGAGCAGCGATCGAGTCTAGCGCGGCGCCGATATCGCCGACGGCGCCGGCCGCGACGATATAGTGCTCGTCCACTTCGGCCGGCATGGGATTGATGTGGATGATCTGGTGCTGGTCGCCCAGCGTCCAAGGATGGGGGTGAAACTCCACCATGTCGTAGCCGACGCAGACGATCACGTCGGCCCGATCGAACCGGCAGTCGATATAGTCTTTCGACTGCAACCCGATCGTTCCCAGGCACAAAGGATGGGACGACGGGATGGCGCCCTTTGCCATGAACGTGGTGGCTACCGGAATCTTGAGCTTCTCGGCAAACGCCACCAGCTTGTCGCACGCCCGGCCGCGAACCACCCCGTTGCCCGCCATGATCATCGGAAACTTGGCCGCCGAGATGATCTCGGCCACCTGCTTGATCTTCTGCGGTGCCGGAACCGGCGGCGTGGGGCTCTGCACGCGAAGCGGCCTCTTGTCCGGCACGTCCATCTTGGCGATGTTCTCCGGCAGATCGACGAAACTGGCCCCCGGTTTCTCGGCCTGGGCCTGTTTGAACGCCTTGCGGACGACCTCGGGAATGGTCTCCGGCTGAATCACCTGAGTGCAGTACTTCGAGATTGGCCGGAACAGGTTCACCAGGTCCAGATGCTGGTGGCTTTCCTTGTGCATTCGGGTGGTCGAGGCCTGGCCCGAGATGGCGACCACGGGGGCGTTGTCCATGTTTGCGTCGGCTACCCCAGTGATCAGGTTAGTGGCGCCGGGCCCCAACGTGGCCAAGCAGACCCCCGCCCGTCCGGTCAGCCGTCCGTAGACGTCGGCCATAAAGGCGGCCGCCTGCTCGTGCCGAGTGGTGATGAAGCGGAGCCGGCTGTCCAGCATCGCGTCCATAATATCCACGTTCTCTTCGCCCGGGATGCCGAAGACGAACTCCACGTCCTCGTTTTCCAGGCAACGGACAAACAGTTCGGCTGCTTTCATGATCGTGGCGAGTGGCGCTGATTGGGATTGGCGTACAGCTTGCCTGCACGGCCGGACTACCTCATATAGGTGGGTCTTGTTGAGCCGTTAACGGGGCACTGACGCAGACTTTCCTTGTACACGTAAGCTTCGATCGGCCTTCGGGACGTCCCAAGTCTGCCCGCCGCGTGGCAGCACCGCTGCTCTGAAAGGTGCCGTATCTCGGCGGGCGAGTCGTGGGCGATCCACCACACACGAATTCTTGTTCGGATAGTCCCCTTCGTCAAGCACCCCTGGGCAGCCCGTTGGAGAATTACCGATTTCTTGGCTCACCTGATTGTAGGAGGCGACTCCAGTCGCCGATTCGGGGAGTTTCCGTCTTTTGATCGGCGACTGGAGTCGCCTGCTACGGTTTTCTCAACGGGCTGTTGGCCGCATCTGATGGTCCGCAACCCTCGCTCGGCGGCATATCAGGCGGTCTGGTTGTTCTCGGCAAAGTAACGTTGAGTGCCCTGGGCCTCGATGGCACTGCCAATGCGGTTCAGCGCGTGTACGTACGCGGCGGTGCGCATGTCGGTTAGGTGTTGGTCCATCAGGTCGAAAACGGCGCCCATCTCGCGTACCATCACGGTCTGAAGCCGCTCGTGGACCTGTTCCAGCGACCAGTAGAATCCCTGCTTGTTCTGCGTCCACTCGAAATAGCTCACGGTCACTCCACCGGCGTTTGCCAGGATATCCGGCACGATCAGCACATCTTTGTCTGCCAGAACACGGTCGGCCTCACTGGTGGTCGGCCCGTTGGCCAACTCGACGATCACCGGGGCCTTGATGCGGTGGGCGTTCTCTACGGTAATCTGGTCCTGCAACGCAGCGGGAATCAGCAGGTCGACGTCTTGCTCCAGAAGCTCCTGGTTGGAGATCGCCTCCGCGTCGACCACCTCGCAAACGGATCCCTTGCAGTAGACTGCCTTGAGACGGAGAGACTCGTTCTTGAATTGGATCAGACTTGGCACATCGAACCCCTCGGGCTTGAAGATACCCCCCTGGGAATCGCTCACGGCGACGACCTTGTAGCCGTCGGCGTGCAGCAATCGGGCCACCGCCTGACCGACGTTCCCGAAGCCTTGAATCGCCACCCGCACGTCCGACGCTTTCCAGCCTCTGCGTTTCTCGAGTTCCTTGATGCAATAGTACCCCCCACGCCCCGTGGCGTCGTCACGGCCCAGGCTGCCGCCCAGCGGGATGGGCTTGCCGGTAATCACGGCCGGCGTGTGGCGGCGAACGATCTTCGAGTACTCGTCCATCATCCAACCCATCACCATGGAATTGGTGTAGACGTCGGGTGCGGGAATATCGGTATCCGGCCCGATGAAGTCCGCTATCTGACGGATGAAGCCGCGGGAGAGGCGTTCGAGTTCCAGGCGGGAAAGCTCCTTAGGGTTGATCGTGACTCCGCCCTTGGCTCCCCCGTAGGGGATGCCGACCACCGCGCACTTGCACGTCATCCAGAACGCCAGGGCCTTGATCTCGTCGAGGTTCACCTGCGGATGATATCTAATGCCTCCCTTGGTCGGCCCACGCGTATCGTTGTGGCGTACGCGGCAGCCCTCCACTATCCGCAGTGATCCGTCGTCCATTCGCAGCGGGATAGAGACCTGCAAGATCGCCTTTGGGTGTTTGAGCTTCTCCAGGACTTCAGTGTCGATGTGGGCATAGCGCATAGCCTGATCCAGACGATTGATGGCGTCGGCGAATAGATGTCCGGTTTCCGGTGCTGGCATGTCGTTCCTCGTGACTAAGGGGGAAACTAAAACACTTGAAGAGTGATCGCCAGGCAGCCCCCCCGCCCACTCGGCGTGCTCCCCGGACTGGCCGCCCGGGCTAAACTGTTCTTTTTGCATTGATCTCTCCAGGTAAATCAGGCCGCGATAGCGTCGAAGTAGCTGCGTCCTCACCGTCGAGTCGCAGCGTCAAGCACTTGGCGCCACCTCCGGCCTTGATGAACTCACCGATCGGTGTTCCGCAGGGCTTGAACCCTCGGGCTCGAAGCTGCCCGTGCAATTGGGGACACCCGGTGCTGGTAACCACGGTCCGGCCAACCACCACGGCGTTGCACCCCAGCCGCCGCGATTCCGCCGGACTTACCGGAATCAACTCCTCGACCAGCTCTTCCAGGACCCGTTGGGCGTAGTCGTCGAAGGCGCTGGGACAGTAAATCGCCACCCCGGGCGCCAGAGGACAGAAGCACGTATCCAGATGGTAGAAGTGGTCGTCGACCAACTCCAGGGGAATCACTCGACACCCCAGCAGCGCGGCGATTTCGTGATGGGCCCGAATGTCGCTCCGGATACGGTAACCCGCAAACAGAACTTCGCCGCAGAACAAGGCGTCGCCCGCACCCTCGAAGAACGCATCGGCCTGCAAGGCGTGAACCCGCAACCCCTGCTCTGACAACCAGAGTCTGTTTCGCTCTTCTTCGCCGCGCCGTTGGGCGTGGCGAAATCGAGACAGAATCGCCAGGTCGCGAAAAATCAGGGCCGCGTTGGCCGTGAACACCAGGTCGGGCAACCCGGCAACCGGGCGCAGGCAGGAAACCGTTGCACCCGCGTCTTCCAGCAAGCTGCGCAGGTCCCGCCACTGACGGGCGGCCAGGTCGTGGTCGCACTGCCGTCTGCGGTTCATCCAGGGATTGATTTCGTATTCAATCCCGAAATGATCGGGGGGACACATCAGGATACTTGCCGGCGAATCCATGGGCTAAGTTACCTCGGTGCTCAGTTACCTTGTCGCTGTGGGGGGCTCGGCGGCCGTCACCTCTTCCACCAGTGCCCGCATAAACGGTGCCACGTCGGTCACCAGGCTGACGGTCTGAAACGATCCGCGGTCGGCCAGCTTGATGGCCGTGGAGGGATTGATGTCCACACAGACTACCTTTATCCAGGACGGCAGCAGATTGCCGGCCGCGATCGAGTGCAGGGCGGTAGCAATCATCAAACAGAAAGTTGCCTTGCGGAGCCTTTGGCGCATCATCCGCTGGGCCTCCAGAACGTCGGTGATCACGTCCGGCAACGGCCCGTCGTCCCGGATACTCCCCGACAGAATGAACTCGGTTCCCTTGCGGACACACTCATACATGATTCCCGAGCGAAGAATCCCCGTCTCCACGGCCCGGGCGATGCTGCCTGCCCGCCGTATGCGGTTGATCGCCCGCAGGTGGTGTTCGTGGCCGGCGTCGGCCAATCCGGCCCGATCGAGATACGCGCCCAGGCTCGTGCCGAACATGGCCTGTTCGATGTCGTGGGCGGCCAGGGCATTGCCGGCCAGCAGGACGTCGACGTAGCCCGAGCGAATCAGTTGCCCCAGGAATCTCCCGCTGCCGGTGTGCACAACGGCGGGCCCCGCCACCACAACCGTCTTGCCGCCCGCGGCCCGGTTACGCACCAGTTCGCGGGCAATATGGCGGATGGCGACCCCTTTTGGCTTCTCGGTAGACACGTCGCTGCCCATGAACTCGAATGCCTGAGTCTCTCGGGACCGTTCCTCCGGAAAGACCCTCACGCCGGCGTGCCCCATCACAAACCGGTTGCCGCGTCTGACCTCGTTCATCGGCAAACACCGTGCGCTGCCCTCGTCCCGGTCCACGAGAATGCCGCAGTCCATCTCCTGATCCCCCACGGGCCACCACTGTCCGTCTACTCGAACGTCGGTCCGCTGATTGGTGGTGCTGTAGAATCCTTCGGGAAACGCCCCGTCGATGTCGGCCGCGGCCAGCCGGCAGTCCTCGGTGACGGTGGGCACCGCGCCGTGATCGGCGATCTGAGCCAGGATTCGCCGCAGGGTCCGGGCATCTGCCGCGCGCACCTCGACCAGCGCGTAACTCGGATCCGTATGTGCCTGGCCGACCGTGATTTCCTTGATGCGGAACGTGCCTCCGCCAACCGAGATGCAGTCGAGGATCTTCGGCAGAATAAGGCTGTCGATAATGTGGCCGCGGATCTCCACGTCCTCGACGTTGAGGTCGGCGCCCGCCTGCTGGACACTCGTCGATTGCGTCATGACAGTTCTCCGAAAAACCGAGCCGGACTCGCCCGTAACGTGTGCGAAGAAGAGGCTCCAGTTCTTACGTTGGCTGATGGCCCCGCCCGGAAGAGCGGAGTTCCTGGGTTGTCGCCGCATCCAACCCCGCCCTCCCGGGCGGGGCTATGCTCCAAGAGTGCGACGCTCGCTCTTGACAATCTCTCAGCCGGATACTTACACATCGAATTTGATACCTTGGGCCAGGGGAAGCTCTGACGAATAGTTGACCGTGTTCGTGGCGCGTCGCATGTATGCCTTCCAGGCGTCGGAACCCGACTCCCGGCCGCCGCCCGTTTCCTTTTCGCCGCCGAAGGCACCGCCGATCTCCGCGCCGCTGGTACCGATGTTCACGTTAACGATTCCGCAGTCGGATCCCATCGGCGAACAGAAAAGCTCGGCCTCGACGACGTCCTGCGTGAAAATCGCCGAGGCCAGTCCCTGGGGAACGTCGTTGTGCATGGCAATCGCGTCTTCCAGCGACCGGTACCGAATGAAATACAGGATCGGGGCAAAGGTCTCCTGCCGAACGATCGGGGCGTCGGCGGAGATTTCCACGATGGCCGGCCGCACGTAGACTCCGCTGCGGGGCACTCCGTCGGCGACCCTGCCACCCCCGTGAACGTTGCCGCCCTGCTGCCGGGCCTGCCGCAGCGCCTGCTCCATGGCCTCGCCCGATTCAGCGTCGATCAGCGGACCGACCAGCACGCCCTCTTCCGTCGGATTGCCGATGGGCAACCGGGTATAGACTTCCAAGAGACGCCCCAGTAGACCTTCGGCGATGCTCTCGTGAACGATCAGCCGCCGCAGCGTGGTGCAGCGCTGGCCGGCAGTTCCCACCGCCGCGAACACTATCGAGCGGACGGCCAGTTCCAGGTTGGCCGACGGCGCCACGATCATCCCGTTGTTCCCGCTCAACTCCAACAGCGATCGGCCCAGCCGGGCAGCCACGGTCTGGCCCACGGCTCGTCCCATCGGTACCGAACCGGTCGCGGAAATTAGCGGCAGGCCGTTGGAGGAGGCCAACGCCTGGCCCACGTCGGGACCCAGACCGACCACCAGTCCAACGACCCCAGCGGGCACGTCCGGCATTTCGTCCAACACGCTGCCCACGATCCCCTGGCATGCCATTGCACACAAGGGGGTCTTCTCCGACGGTTTCCAGACCACCGGGTCGCCGCAGACCAGGGCGATCATCGCGTTCCAACCCCATACCGCCACCGGGAAATTGAAGGCCGTGATCACCCCCACCGGCCCCAAGGGCAGCCATTGCTCGGCCAGGCGATGCCGCGGGCGTTCGCTGGCGATCGTGAGGCCGTGCAACTGCCGGCTCAGGCCCACGGCGAAGTCGCAGACATCGATCACCTCCTGCACCTCGCCCATGGCCTCCGGAGTAATCTTGCCCGCCTCCCAGCTCACCACCGTCGCCAGATCCTGTTTGTGCTCGCGGAGCTTCTGACCGATGCGACGAACAAGCTCGCCGCGGCGCGGCGCGGGCACCATCCGCCAGTACCGAAATGTCTCACTCGCCGCACCCACAACCTCCGACACATCCCCCGGCAAAGCCGCCGGGAACGAGGCGATCCGCGAGCCGTCGATGGGGCTGTGGACCTCGAGCTTGGGGCCGTCCGCCGCGCGCCACCGATTGCCAACTGCCACGGCAGCCGGTTCAGTCGGAACGCGAAGCCGGTCGAGAATCTCGCGCAAGCGATTTGCCATTATCACCTCCTGGCACTTCGGCGGTGTCTGGGCCGCGGATAGCCGCGTCCCGGCCGCGGTAGAAACGGCCGAAGCGGTTGTCCATGAAGGCCTCGAAATCCACGTGTTCCTGCTTGACAAAGCCTCGCGGGGGCAATTTGCCGGCGACGTGCAGGTCCACCGACGCACACACACCGGCGCCGGTCGTAATCTGAATGGCGCTGAACTGCTCTGCGTCGATCGTCTGCTGGTAGATCTTCCGGGCGTCGCTGAGCTGCACCAACTGTTCGGCTCGCCAACCCGTTACGTTGCAGAAGATAACCACCACGTCCTGGAAGGTCACGGGAACCGCCTTCTCCAGAATGTCCTTCAACACGTCCCGCCGCTGCGCCAGGCGGAGATCGTGCAACAAGAAGGCCATCAGGTTCCGGTGCCCCACGTTTCGTATGGTGCGATAATTCAACTCGCGCAGTCGGCCGTCGAGCGTTTCGCAGAGCGTACCCAGCCCGCCGGACGTGTTGAAGGCCTCGTAGCGGATCCCGTCCAGAGAAAAGTCTTCCAACCCTTCCAGCGGGAGCGCGTCGATCCGGCGTCCCTCGTGGATGGCTTCGCAGGGGTTGCAGCACTCGTTAATCAGCCCGTCGGTCGACCAGGTGAGGTTGTACTTCAGCGCGTTCGACGGAAACTGCGGCAACGCACCGACGCGCATGTGGACCGTGTCCAGCGCGTCGAACGATCCGGTCAGATGATACGCCAGAATTGAGATAAACCCCGGCGCCAGCCCACACTGGGGCATGAAGATCTGCCCGGGCACGGCCCCCGAGGCAACCTCCCGCACGCGTCGTGCCGTCTCGATGTCTTCGGTCAAATCGAAATAACTGGCGCCCGAATCCAGGGCGACCCGGGCCACCAGCGGATTGTGTCGGTAGCTAAGTGCGGAAATCACACTGGCGCAACCCCGAGCGGCAGATGCCAGCTCCTCAGCGTCGGAAGCGTCCACCGTAACGGCTTCCGCGATCGGCGTGTCCTTCAACTTCGCCAGGGCCTTGTGCTTAATGTCGGCCACGCGCACCCGATAATCGCCGGTTACCGCCAGAAACTTGGCGATCATCAGACCGATCTTGCCGCAGCCGAGCAACAGCACCGAGTGCATAGCACATCCTTCCGCCGTCCGGTATTTGCCTGGCCCACGAACGGACGCATATAATTGGTTCAGTACCGCCCCACAAACCAATTATAGGCTGTACTTATTGCAAGAAACCGTAACCGTCGGCCCTGTGGGGGGAAAATGTCGAATATCACGGCAGACACTTTGGCGGCGTTTGATTGGAAACCGCAACCGGATGCGGCCCGCTTCGTACGCCGGCTGATCGACTCCTTCTGCCGGCAATGCCCCGACGCGGCGCATCTTGCCCTACAGTTGAAGGAGCGGACGGGCACTCGTCTGGTCGACTGGATCGACCATCTGACGCTGCCCGTGCAGGAGAACCTCGAGTCGGACCTGGCGACCGTGGGGTTCGCGCCTTCGCAATTGAAGCCACCCGCGGTGTGGGGGCATGCCGGCGGCCTGTTTCCCACGATTGAAGTCCGGCAGCAGCCGCCCTGGCGCCTGGCGATCAAGGTAGAATCGGTCGCCGATTTTCTGGTCAGGCACCGGATAGACCGCCAGACGCGAATCGAAGGTGTCCCGCTGGCCCCGCTCAGAAGGGCCAAGGTCGCTTACCAATCCCAGCGGGAGTTGTGGGTCCTCGAGCGTCACGGATGCCGGGACTGGGAACCGCCGGAAATGTCGTCCCAGGAGGTCGAAGCGATCCTGTGGCATGCCGAGAGCTTCCGGCGGCGCGCACGAGAATTCAAGGAAGAGCGGGAGGCCTTCGATCACGCCTTGCAGTTGATCCGCTGGGCAGTTGACGATCTTGGCGTCGACCGGGCCTGCGACCTTTTCTTTGCGGCCGAGCGGGAGTACTGGACCGGACGTAATCGGGCGGCCCGCGTACAACTGGCCCGACAGGATGCGCTGGGCTTGGGCTGGGCAAATCACGACCATCACACGTACCGGTCCAGCCGAGATCATTTCTGCACCCTGATCGCCGTGTTGGAAAAACTGGGGCTGCGGTGCCGCGAGCGATTCCACGCCGGGCAAGAAGCCGGCTGGGGAGCCCAGGTGCTCCAACAAACCGAGGCATCGGTGGTCGTCTTTGCCGACGTCGATCTGGCACCGCACGAAGTGTCCGGCGACTTCACCCACCAACGAATGCCGCTACACAAGAACTTGGGAACCGTGGGGTTGTGGTGCAAGCTGCACGGCGAGGCGCTGCTGCAAGCAGGGTTGCACCATCTGGAGTGCCGGTTCGATTTCGACCAGGCCCGCCGGCAGTTGCTCCGCCAGGCCGTGGGCACCATGAGACCGTTTACCGATCTGCCCTACCTCCGCCAGGCCTTCACCAAAGGCGAAATCTGGCCCGTCGAGCAAACTCGGATCGAGCAGGCGTTGGCTGCCGGCGCGATCACCGAACATCAAGCCAAACACTTCCGCCGGGCCGGGGCCATCGGCTCCCACCTGGAGATTCTCCAGCGCGAAGAGGGCTACAAGGGGTTCAACAAAGCCGGGATCGACGAAATCATCAAGGAGACCGATCCTCGCTCCCGCCATCCGGTAGTGGTGTAAAGGAGCGCCAAGGCGGGGGAATCGATCCCGGTTTCGGCTAACAGCCCGTTGAAAAAGTTGGATTCCAAGGATTTGGGTGCCACTGCTGGCTTGTCCAGCAGTGTTTTTCCCAGAGAACGCGTTCCGCACTGCTGGACAAGCCAGCAGTGCCACCCTTCTTCAACGGGCTGCTAGTACTACAGCGCTATGTCCACGGCACTGTCGTTTAGCGGGCGGGCTTGCCCGCCGTTGCCACGCCCGAACAGAACGGTGTCTCCAACTCAACGGCGGGCAAGCCCGCCCGCTAAACGCTGATGG
>SDBV01003362.1_pt1 | contig 23652 bp, 21 predicted proteins | sample 2277081 | NCBI WGS metagenome assembly SDBV01 (sample SAMN10402039, study PRJNA504765) | marine sediment metagenome | isolation source: marine sediment core GS10_PC15, 223 cmbsf | place: Arctic Ocean: Southern Knipovich Ridge | collected 2010 | reverse complement strand
CCAGTATTCCCCGATAGCTCAGTTGGTAGAGTCACGCCGTTGGCGTGATTAACCACTTTGCCATCATCGGGTAAAATGGAAGTAAGGTAGCACCAGTATTCCCCGATAGCTCAGTTGGTAGAGCGAGTGGCTGTTAACCACTTTGTCGCAAGTTCGAGTCTTGCTCGGGGAGCCAAAAATCAAGCCCAGTCTTAACGACTGGGCTTTCTTTTTGCATGTACCCGAGCAATGAACCTGCGACAAATAACAGCCTTACTGTTTTATCCTATCGGGGAATACATTATGACTTTTCATGTCTACATCCTCCAAAGTTCATCCACCGGTCGATACTACTGCGGTCAAACTAAAAATCTAGAGCAACGTATACGTCATCATAACGATTCAGGATATCGTGCGGATGCTACTACTCGTCGATTCCAAGGCCCATGGATACTGGTCTGGAGTGAAGAGCACCCAACCCGGAACTCAGCGATGCTCAGGGAGCGTCAAATCAAGAAAAGAGGGATTGAACGCTTCCTGGAACGCAGCTCAGTTGGTAGAGTCACGCCGCTGGCGTGATTAACCACTTTGTCGCAAGTTCGAGTCTTGCTCGGGGAGCCAGCCAATCAAAAGACCCCATCGAAAGGTGGGGTCTCTTTTATTGGCCATTTCTCATAGCAGGACGAGAACTTGACCGCCGGGTCACCAGTAAGCCTGTCCCCCGAAGCCCTTGTCCGCCATAGCTGAAGCGACGGCGGGTGGCGAAGGTGGAAGCCAACAATGTAAAAAGCGTCTGTTCGTGGGAACGGGCGCTTTTTTTGTGCGGTGATGTAGTGCCAGAGCACTTGGTCACTGGATTCGTTATACGGATGGGTACCTATAGGGGTACCTGAATTTAGCCGAAAGCCAGCGAAATTAGATCACTCATGGTTCAAACCGCCACAGGTCGTTGAGGCGACCGGCCCCTCCCGACCCGTCATAGCCATAACCCCCGAACAGCCACAGTTCGCCGGTGCTGTCCGTCCAGGAAATGCTATCGTCTCTCGCGCCGGGCACGTTGGCCGCATTTGGTGATCCCATGGTCCCGTAATAGCCAGGTTGGTTATTAGCATTGCTCCCCGACATCCATGTCCAGTAGGTCCCATCGAACCGCCACAGGTCGTTGAGCCAACCGGACACTCCCGACCCGTCATAGCCAGTACCCCCGAACAGCCACAGTTCGCCGGCGCTGTCCGTCCAGGAAATGCTATGGGATCTCGCGCCGGGCACGTTGGCCGCCTCTGGTGATCCCATGGTCCCGTAATAGCCAGGTTGGAATAAAACATCGCTCCCCGACATCCATATCCAGTAGGTCCCGTCGAACCGCCACAGGTCGTTTAGGGAACCGAATCCTCCCGACCCGTCATAGCCATAACCCCCGAACAGCCACAGTTCGCCGGCGCTGTCCGTCCAGGAAATGCTACCGTATCTCGCGCCGGGCACGGAAAACAGAAAGTGGTAGACGCCGGGGCTGGAGTTGGTGTCGCTTCCCGACACCCAGGTCCACATCATTGGACTGCTGTCTGCAGAATTGGAACTGCTGCCTCCGCCACAGGAAACGACAGCCAAAGAACCGAATAGAACAAGCAACACCGCCAAGGACCGAATGGTTCGTTTCATCGCCCACCTCCGACAATTTCTTTACCTGATTGAAGCCAGTATTCCCTAGGGGAAGAGGATTTTGTTACTTAAGATGTTCCGTGGATCCTTCGGCTCCTCCTTAAGGCAGCCAGGAGTAATTCTACTACATTCCGCACGGGTATTGCAAGGAGAGGGGGTGGCGTGGTTGGTGAAGTGCCCTGATCTCTGCTTCTGCTCAGGGCTTTTGATCTGTCGTGATCACCTGACCTTCTCCCTCAAAGGGGGTTTAGACTCGTATTATTGAACCTATTATGTTGCCTCGATTTGAGATGTAGATGGATTTGTTCCTTGTAGTGCCCACAACAGTCCGTCACGGGGAGCGGAAAATAAGGGAAATAAAGGCGGCCCGGAGGCCGCCTGCTAATGAAGTTATGATCGATAGGTTTTTTTACTAGGGGCAAGTTCCCTAGGGATAAAGGGCTTCTTTAAGTTTTTCCCCGAGGAAGTGTCCCGGGTTGAGGAAGTTTATTCGATCGTAGGCCATCAAGGCCTTCTCTCTTTCACCATCTTGGAGAAAGTTCATCCCGGATTTGTAAAACCAGTCTACAGCAGCCGATGTACTTTGAAGGATTCCCTCCCCGAGAACGGAAGCAATCCCGAGATTAAACTGGGCCTCAGCGTGGTTCTGCTCAGCCGCTTTAAGCCACCAACGAACAGCTTCTCGAGGGTTCTGCTGGACTCCCTTGCCTTTTTTGTACCTGACCCCGAGGTTGTACTGGGCCTCAGTGTGGCCCTGCTCAGCAGCTTTATGATACCATTGGGCGGCTTCCGCATGGTTCATCAGGACTCCCTCCGCCTCGTTATACGCGACTCCGAGGTTAAACTGGGCATCAGCATCGCCTTGCTCAGCCGCTTTGCGAAACCACCGTACTGCTTCCACATAGTCCTTCCGTACTCCATGGCCTTCATAGTACATAGACCCAAGGCTGAACTGGGCATCGGCTTCTCCCCGCTCAGCAAAAGGGCGTAACAAATTCAGCGCTTCTGCATAATCTCCTCGTAGATATGCCTCCATTCCATCCAATATTTGGTCCGAACGGGACGTAACAGCCAGAGCAAGGATCAAAGAAAGCACAAGGACGAAGACACTTTTTCTCATCATGGATGCTCCTCCTTTCTCACCTTGTAACTATACCAAAAAATACGTTTGACCGAGTCTTGGTGAATTCTCTCCTCCTCACTGGGCAAAGAAGAGGCGGCCCTGGAAAGCCGCCATGCTATCGGGGAGGGAAATGATCGACGCTGATTCTTTTTTGTCCTTCAATATTAATTAGTTCCAGCCTCGTGAGATAGTGCCCACAACAGTCCGTCACGGGGAGCCAAAAATCAAGCCCGTCTTGCGACGGGCTTTCTTTTTGCATGTACCCGAGCAATGAACCAGCGACAAAATGGTTAACACTTTCGGGGAATACGTCATGAGCTTCCACGTCTACATCCTTCAAAGCGAATCCACAGGCCGCTACTACTGCGGCCATACCAAGAACCTACAGCAGCGCCTTCGCCACCATAACGATCCCGAGTATCGTCCCGATGCAACAACCCGTCGATTTCAGGGACCTTGGGTGCTGGTCTGGAGCGAGAAGCAAGATGATCGAAGTTCCGCGATGCTTCGTGAGCGCGAGATCAAAAAGCAGGGCATCCAACGTTTTATGAATCGTAGCTCAGTCGGATAGAGTCACGCCGCCGGCGTGATTAACCACTTTGTCGCAAGTTCGAGTCTTGCTCGGGGAGCCAACCATCCACGGCTGTGGGCACTTCGCCCACAGCCGTTTTATTTTGTAGCAGCCCAATCACAGCACCAACCTTGCCAGTAATCTCAACATTGGGTAGGTCAATCACTATCTTCTCGATAAACAGCCTAAGATAGCGCTTTGTGAGGCCACGATCCTCGTTATCAAGAAATAGTTCCCTTATCCTCTTTTGAAAGGCATTGAGGGATCGATCAGTGAAGTAATGAAGGGGGATGGTCTGTGGAGTTTTGAGTTCTTCAAGCCTTCCCGCAAGGTTCTCCCGCTTTACATGCAGTTCCTTTATCCGCTTCCCAACATCTGAGATATCAACATGGCCTTCTTCGATAGCCTCATATTGCTTCGATAGCCTTTTGTCGACCTCTTCAAGTTGGCGTCTGAACGATTTTTTCTGGCTCTCCTGTCTCTGATCAAGGGTCTTAAGTTCCTTGTAGACTCCTTTTAAGATGGATTTGACCCTATCTTTGGTGAAAAGCTTTTCGGCCATATGCTCCAAGATGGCCTTCTCAAGCCTTTCTGCGGGTATCCGTTGGCCTTGGCAATGTGTCTTTCCGACACGTAAGAAGTTGCGGCAGTTGTAATATACATAACGACCGCCCTTACCAGTCTCGAGGGACATACTACTCCCGCAGAGGCCGCATACGGCTATTCCTGTTAATAGTGTCTTTGCACCGGTAATGGCAGGACTGGATTCAGGTCTTCTGGGGTTTTTGGTTTTCTTGAGGACTTTAACTCTATTCCATGTTGTTTCATCGATGATGGGATCGACCGGTATCTTTATCCACTCCTCGGGAGGCTTTAAGCTGTTAGTCCTACCATCCTTCTTGTTGAAAAAATAGCGCCCGACATATGCTTCGTCACCAACGATGTCAAGGATGCGCCCTTTTGACCATGGCTTTCCTCGATATGAGTACCCTTCACCATTTAACCTTTCAGCTACGGCTCTAGCCCCCAACCCTTCAAGGTACAAGCTATAAATAAGCCGAATGATTCCAGCTTCTTCAGGATGAACCTTGAGTTTTTTCTTTTTCCGCTCTTGCGACATCGACCTCTACCGCCATGAACCCGAACTTGGGCCGGGATCCGTTAAAAAAACCTTGCTTAGCATTTTCCTTCATTGCTCTTAAAGTGTGGAATCCGTTCATTTCGCTCTCATACTGGTCGATGAGTTCGAAAATGCCCTCCACAAAGGATCCCATGGGGTCATCGGAAACTTCCTGATGCACGGCTATGACTCTGATACCAAGTTTCGAGAGCTTATGTTTGTAAACCCGAGCTCTTGTGGCATCCCGGAAGAACCGGCTAGTAGTCAGGGTGAGGATGACATCATATGGTCGGTCCTTTTGCGAGGCCTCCGCAATCAGCGTCTGGAATATAGGCCGACTGTCGTCACGGCCAGAAGCCCCAGGCTCCACATACTCTTGAGATACGACCCAGGCTTTCCGCTTGCAGTATTCCCTCATCTGTCGAATCTGGTCTGGGATGGACAAGTCCCTCTCAGCCTGCTTGCCAGTGCTGACGCGGGCATATAATGCGACGCGAGTGATACTAGAATCAGCCATCGGTTATCTTCTCCTCAAACGGGGTTAAAAGGAATTCCTGTATCATTTCCCTTAGCAGAGGGGCCAGAAGTTGATTCTCCTCCTCAGAGGCTACATGTCCTAATCCATTGAAATCGCTCGATATTTTCAATTCCATTTAAATCATGCCCCATGTGGCCGTGTCAATATTTGCAATGATTTCAGGTAGTTAGGATGTTTGCTCAGTATCGTCTTTGCTCTGGTCATCTAGTTTCATTAGGGTCTTCTTGATATGATCCATACCAGTGTCCCAGTCTCTGGCAGCCTTATTGTTCTCAGTATTTTTAATAATGGTCTTTTGCTTTCCTTCCTTCCTTTTCCTTTCCTTTCCTTCCTTCCTTTCCTTCCTTCCGCCGTGAGTGTTCATTGATTCCTCCATGAGTTGGATTATGTTTGGTATTCCATGGAGGAGGTGGATTTTGTGCTGGAGTGGGCCTGTTGATGACCTGATGTTTCTTGAACGTGCGGATGTGAAAATAGAGTCGATCATCCACTTCATAAGGTAAGATTAGATTCGCCTGTTTAAGTTCTTCCAATAAAGGCTCAATTTCTATCTCATCAGCTGGGAATATTTGAATCTTCAACTTAAGTGGAAGGCCCTCTGTGTTCCCCTCATCATCGGCAAAATTGAGCATACCTATGAAGAATAAACGTGCACTATGAGAGCAACTTATTATGGCCGGGTCGGTCCAGAATTCAGGTTTGATGGTTCTAATTCGTGCAGCCATTGGACCCTCCTCCATCCTCAGTGGCAAAGGGAAGTGCCAGCTGTATTAGCTGCTCAGGTCGTTCAAAGTTTGGGTCGTCAGGCTTCCTATGCAAAGCCCATGGGTCTTGCTGTTTGGGATTGATCTCTGACTTCTTGAGGGTATTGTTAATGCGCTTCATGCTTGACCTCCTTAAGAATAGGTTTTTGTCTTAAGGAAATTGTAAGCACTGCCTGGCGAAAGCGCTTTAACGCAATAAGCGCTAAAAAGGGCTTTTTGTGTATGATTGATGGAGTGGATGTAGAGGGGATAGCTAGCTTTTAGGAAAATCTCTATGATGGAAATAACCTTTTTTTCAAGGTCCCATCAGCTGTCAATTGAAACCACATGATCACATCTCTGGGGTGCCCCCAGTGCCGTTCCTTGCGTAACCTGGTGACTCTCTGTCGTATTGATTGTTCATTTCCCCCCTCAATTTTCTGTTCACCTAAGAAGTTAAGGATTAAAGGGATACAAGGCTTTTTTGACTTCGCGTATAAGTCATGTACTAACCAGTACAACATAAAATCCAATGAAAAATATCTTTTTAAACCACGCTTCATGGTTCCATCAAGTTTCATGGATTCATCAAATAGCCATTTGTATATTTCTAGAGTTTCAAAAACACCTGCAGGGAATGCCAATTCATTTTCTATGAAAATGGAGAATCTACCACGTATTTCTGATTCCCCAACATTGAAATACTGTCCGGCTTTTATTAACGCACTACGAGCTTCAATAAGTTTATTAAATCCAGGCATCTTCCCACTTTTGTTTAAAGCTGACTCAAACCTCAATAAAGAACGGTAATAGCTGTAATAAAGTTGAATAGCTTCGAATCCAATTTTTTCTGCAAGATCATCTGTCTTTGTTCCCTTTTTCAGAGGATATGCCCAGTGTGTTTTCCCGGTGCTTAATGCATTTAAGTCCATTGAAATGAATCCCCGTTCGTCAATCTTTATAAACATTTTTACCATAACAAACCTTCCTACTGTGTGTATTCGATTCGAACAGGATATTACTTCCCTTTGCTTAGACTACTGAATGGCTACTCCACTACTCCCTGATATGCTCGAGGCCAAGGAAGATACCTCTCCGTGCGCAGGAGACATATCTCAGAATACGGTATGGGCCCATAGGAGGTATGTCAAGGGGGCTCCACTCGAATAATTGTGTGGGGATTTTCGTCATGTTTGAATGAAAATATACTCATAACCAGGGGGACGGTTGGTAATGAAAGCGATAGGTTACATAAGGGTTTCGACAGAGGAGCAGGCAGATTCCGGTGTGTCTCTCGAAGCACAGAGGGACAGAGTGGAATCTTACTGTAGAGCTAAAGAGTGGGAACTCCTAGAAACAATATCTGACCCAGGGTGCTCCGGAAAGGACCTGCGACGAGAGGGAATCCAGAAAGTCTTAAGCCTGTGTGGAAGGCGCACAGTGGATGTCGTGGTTGTTGCCAAGTTAGACAGGCTAACTCGTCACGTAGCCGATCTAGGATATCTCACGAGAGACATATTCACTAAGAACGAAGTGGCATTGGCTTCCGTGGCTGAAAGCATCGACGCGACAACTGCAGCCGGGCAACTCATGCTTAACATTCTGGGATCGGTAGCTCAGTGGGAAAGGGATATAATCTCTGAGCGGACGAGGGATGCAATGGCTTTCAAGAGTAAAAATGGTAAGAGAGTCGGCGCAGTGCCTTACGGCTATGACCTCGGAGTGGATGGCGAGATCCTAGTCAGGAACGTGCTTGAACAGAAGACCATCGCGAACATGAAGCAGATGCGGCGGCAGGGATTTTCTTACCAGAGAATAGCAGATCGACTGTATACAAGAGGTATTGCTTCCAAGGCTGGCGGCATATGGTATCCCAAGACAGTGCGGTCAGTCCTTATTAGAAAACCTAGTGGCCCCCAGGATGTGTAACGTATTCGTCATAGTGTCTAAGGGCACAGAAGGTGATCCAGAGTTAATATGCGTCGAAGGTGTATATGCCTCGAGGGAATCTGCGGAAAATGATCTTCGGATTTATGAGGGCGAAAGATTTGATGGTGAGAGTTATTGGATACAAAAAACAGTGTTCGTTTTATCTTGATTAACGCTGCGGCTTCCTATATCGGAGGCTGTTGTTTTCCCAAATATCATCCATGTCCAGTTTTGGTAGTCGGTTTGGTTAACCGCCCGGTTGCGTTTGGGTGAGCGGAAAATATGCGGAAAAGGGCTTCGGTGACAAGATAGCGCACGCATCTTTTGCGAATTTCACATACGGTCCAAGGACAGTCTGATTGCTCCTACTTCTTCTTCATATCAGATACCAGATCCCTTTGACGCGCAGCCTTGCACGGCGTTCCTCGTAATCCGGCAGGATAGTGCCGAGAAGTTTCCAGAATGTGGATGAGTGGTCGCGAACCACGAGATGGCATACCTCATGCGCGATGACGTAGTCCACCAAGGACATCGGGGCCATGATTATTCGCCAGTTGAAGCGCAGCTCGCCCTTGCTGCTACAGCTTCCCCAGCGCTTCTCTTGGTTGCGGATCAGCACGGGCGGATACTCCAGTCCGGCGCGCGCAGCATAGATCTCGACCCTTTCGGGCAGGCGCCGTCCCGCTTGCTTTCGATACCAATGCGTGAGAGCACCCCGGACGGCTTTCCCGCGCATCTCTCCTTTCAGATCCTTATCAATCTCCACAATCAAGAACTCGCCACGCAGAGAGGCACGCGGATTGTCCATCTTGTCAACGCGCTGCACCTTGAGCCTATACTGTCGGCCCAGATAGAGGTAGCTTTCGCCGCTCAGGTACTCTCTTGGGGCTGGCGGCGACCCTAGTTCACGGTACTCCATGAGCTTGTGGAGGATCCACGGTCCCTTGACGATAACGACATCGTGTAGCCGCTGTCCGGACACATTGCTGGGTGCTTTCAGGACCACGCCTTCGGCCGGGTCGACAATCACTGTCACCGTTTTGCGTCGATTACTTCGTTCAACACGATAATCAATCGTCGAGGTGCCAAAGAGCACATGCCCCTGTTCGCTTACGGTCATCACGCCAACCTCACACGGGCCAGGTCCATCAGCTTCAACGTTAAGGCCTCGAGTTGTTCGCCAGGAATACCCATGGTTCGGAGATGACGTTTTACAACCCGACGCATACGGCGTTGCACGTCCTCTTTGTGAATCCAATCCACGATGGCGAGATCTTCCAGGTCGGCGAGGATCTCCGACGCACGGTCACGGCGAGGGCCGTCCAACTCTCCATATTCGGCTGCAGGTTCTGCAACACGTGACCCTCTATCCTCGTCAAGTCCGTCGGAGACGCGCAATAGCTCGTAGATGGCGTACCCCGTCTCATCAAGACCGATATCCTGTGCAGTTACATGGACGTTTCGAATCTCATGAACAACCTCATCAAGCAGCTTAAGTTGCTCCGCGGCGTGGATGCGCGCCTGTCGGCGGTCTTCAATGATCTGCTCCAGCTTCTTCTTGAGGCTCTGGTAGAAGACGGGGTTCTCGTCCATGCGGACATGGATTTCGTGGCGAATGGCGTGCTCCATCTCGCTTGCGCGCGCCTCGTCAGAGCCGAGCTTGGCCACCTCCTCTTCGAACTCCGGCGCCAGAATCGAAACGGGACCAAGGAGCTGTTCAACTCCAGCTGTCTGTATGTGTTCCTCAATGAGTGCACGCACTTTGGCTCTACAGCCAATCAGATCGAACCGCTGGTCGCGAAAACGGACGCGAGCCGCGTTGCGGACCTTCCCGAGCCACTTGAGGTCGCCTATAAAAGGTAGTGTCGAAGGGTCGGGCAGCAGCATATCCATGGCCCTAGAGAAACGGCGGAACGCCAGCTGAAACTCGGCGCGTGCATCTTCGGGTTCGAGTACCTTGAGACAAACTTCCATGTCCGATCGGTCAATACGAACGAAGAAGCGCATCACGCTACGGTGGTAGGATTCCAGCCGGGGCAGGATGTCATTTTTCGGTCTCAGGGCGCCCTGCACATCATTGGGAGAAAAAACGCTTAACGCAGCTTCAAGATCTTCAGCGATACCCCAGTAGTCGACCACGAGACCGTAGTCCTTACCATCGGCCGTCCTATTCACACGAGCGATGGCCTGGAGCAGTGTGTGTTCCCGCAATGGAGCGTCCAAGTACATGACTTGCTCAATCGGCGCGTCGAAGCCGGTGAGGAGCATATCACAGACCACGAGTATGGCTAGTGGGTCGTCTGGATCCTTAAAGCGCTCAATGAGTCTGCGTTGTTCGTCCTTGGTCGTTCGCCACTTTGCTAGACGCTCAGGATCGTTGTGGTCGGAGGACATGATAAGTGCTGAGGGCGGAGCTTCAAGCCGGTCGAGCGTCTCCTTGTAGGTGGTTGCCACAGCACGGCTGCACCCTACAACTTGCGCCTTGAAGCCGCCTGGGTGGATGTGCTTTTCAAAGTGTTCAATGAGATCCAGACAGATGCTCTCGATCCGTCGCCGAGCACCGGCGATGGTTTCAGCGGTCGCGTAGCGTTGCTTGATGATCTCGCGCTCCTCCTCGGAACGGTCGCGGAAGATCCTTTCGAAAATCGCATCAAGGGAGTCGCCCTCGACGTGCTCCAGGGCCTGCCGCATCTCGTAGAAGATGGGCACAGTGGCGCCGTCTTGGACCGCCTGCTCGATAGTATATTTGTGAATATAGTCACCGAAAACCTGCAAAGTGCTACGGTCTCGCTTGTCAATAGGGGTTCCGGTAAATCCCAGGAAGCACGCATTCGGAAGGGCTCGGCGCATATTCGCCGCAAGGCTCCGGTATTGGGTGCGATGTGCCTCGTCGACCATGACAAAGACGTTTTCATCCTTGTTGAGAACAGGTTGTCGGCTTCTTGCGGCATCCTGAAACTTCTGGACTGTGGTCATCACGGTCTGCCCTGTGCCCGCAGACAGCAGCGACCTCAAGTGTTTCACGCTCTTGGCCTGCACCGGGTTCGGAAAGCCGCACCTCTTGAAAGTGCCGGTGATCTGGTTATCGAGATCCTTGCGGTCGGTGACGACGACCAAAGTAGGGTTGGCGGCAATCTCCAGGCGCCGCAGTTTCACAGCAAGAAAGATCATACTGAGCGATTTGCCTGAACCCTGCGTGTGCCAGACGATACCACCGCGCCGGGTCGGTTGCTTAGCCTCACTGATCCTCTTGATGGCCTCGTTGACCGCTATAAACTGTGGGTAGCGAGCGACTTTCTTGCCGGTCTGGGCTCCCTCGACCTCGAAGACGATGAAGTTCTGCACAAGATCAAGCAGGTTCTGTGGGGACAAGAGCCCCCAAAGGAGCACATCCTGGGGTGTTGGGACCTGCATTAGGCGGCTCTGGATTTGATCGAGTGTCAATGGGTGGGGAACTTTCCACTCACTCCAGTTCCGAGCAGGTGTTCCGACAGTGGCGAACTTAGCGCCTTGGCCGCAGGTAGAAATGATGATCTGCGCAGCATGGAACAGGCGCGGAGCACCTAGATTGCGGTATTCATCGCTGGCCTCCTGGTACCTGAAGAGCTGCTCAATTCCCTTGTCAATCGGGTCATTGATTGTCGGGCTCTTGCATTCAATAACTACCAGCGGCAAGCCGTTCACGAAAACCACAATATCGGGGATGATGGCCTGTTTGGCGCCGGTTACTCGATACTGCCTCGTGAAAAGAAACTCGTTATTACTGGGCTCGTCGAAATCGATGAAGCGGACGGTCTGTCCGCGCTTACCGTCGCCCAGGTCCTGCTCGAGGGAAATGTTGTGGACAAGCGCGGTGTGCACCTGTTCGTTCGCATCGATAAGACCCGTAGCTGTGACATGGGTAATGTGGCGCATGGCTTTCTTGACGTTATCGTCGTTGATCCACGGATTCAGGCGGCGCAGTGCTGCACCGAGTCGCATGGTGAGAACGGGCTCGGCGAAGCCCTCCCGCTCCTCATCCAGTTCTTCACCAAGGATGAAAGTATAGTCCATCTCCTCCAGAAGTGTGGCCGCGGGATCTTCGGCAAGATGGATTTCGTCCCATTTGAAATCGGAAGTCATTGCTTGTCCTGGTTCATATCGCAATCCTATATCCGCTACCAGAAGACTTAGAAATGCGGATCATCCCATCGGATCGTGTTGTGAGAACATATCGTCTGTCGGGACCACTATTCCATGGCACTCCATTGGTGTGCTTCGCATATATCTGCTTCTGCGTCTCGTGAACGACCTCCTTATCCGAGATAATCACTATGTCTGGAGTGCAATACTTGAATACATCTTCACAGTAACCGGTCGCCCTACCATGATGCGAAGCAATAAAGATATTTACTCTTCGCAGATGTGTAAGGAACAAAGGGTTCTTTAGAAGAGTCTCCCATCCGGCTTTTTCCAGATCGCCCGGAAACACAATATCCAGGCCATCAAAATGAATAAAGGAAACTAAGCTCAGATTATTCGTATCACCGAATGCTGGGTATTGGTTGTAAAATATCTCAAACTCAATACTGGGGAATAGAGGCGGACCCTCAATCGGATGTACATAGTTCTTATGCATCTCCAAGACTTTTTCCATCGCAGGCGTTAGTGGCCCAGATTCCTCTTTGAGAGCCTGGAGCTGATTGGGTAGGATGCTCCGATTCCTAAAGAAGTATTTGACCGGCAGTTTTGAGATGACGCTCGGGAAGTCACTCAAGTGATCTTGGTCAAAGTTTTGGATAATCAGATGCTCAATGCCGGTACACCCATTATTGAGCAAGTAATCGGATGGACGAAATCCGGTCCGCTCGTTATGACCACAATCAAACAACATGACATTGCCATTATCCGCGGTAAGATATGCGCAGAACCCGTGTGATACATCGAAGATTCTCAAGTCCATTATTACGACCTTTGCTTTTCGGCTGTCCGAATCTCTACTTTCTCTTTCTACGAGAGTATTTGTCGCTCTTCTCCCGGTTTTCTTCCCAGTGGAGCGGCTGAATGTTCTTTCTGGCATCGCTTCCACCCTTGGCTTTAGGCTTGATGTGATCCAACTCCCACCCATATTCGCCCTGGGTACCGTAGGATGGTTTCCGGATCGTGTTTCCAGCTGGATCTTTCCGCCACACGTCCGGGTTTTTCCCCCGGATCGAGCGAGCCTTTTCCCAAGCTGCCTCAATGTCCTTCTTACTTGCCATTGGTTTCCTCCTTCTGTTGAAATGAACGGATGATCAGGACTGTTTCCTTGATTGTCCAGGTGATCATTCGTGTTGAATCGAATCTGGGACACGCACGCGACCTGTCAAAAGCGCCTGCGTCAGCCCGCTTTTAACCTCTTTGAGCTGCCCAAGCGCACGCTGTTCGGCGGCGAGTCGGCGGTCAAAGGACTCGCCAACGTCGGCGATTAGTTCTTGCTCCTCCATCGACGGAATGGCAATCGGTATTGTTGCAAGGTCTGATTGCGAGATTTTGGGAGGGCCTGTTCTCTTTGCAACCGCTCTGGCAAGGAGAAAGCGCCTCGACGGAGACGATCGCAATGCATGCACAAGATAGTCAGGAGAAACAACATTCTCGTCGATGACCAGGCGCCAGATGAGATCACTGATCAGGAGTCGTCGTGAGGGTTTTCGAACTCTGATCACGCTCCCCACGAGGTTCGATGTGCCGCATCCTCGGTTCATCAGGATATCGCCCTCTTCAACGTGATCTTGCGTTCTCACATCAGTCTCAGGTGGCAAAGCCTTATTGTGCTCAGGAAGAAAACAACCCGACGTAATCGCACTGGTTTTTAAAACGCCCCATTCTCCAGTCTCAGCGGCGCGAGAGGCGCACCTAGGACTCCGACCAGCTTCGATCCTCTTCAAAGCGTGCCCTACTCGTTGTAGTTTCCAACTCGTTGGGACTTCGCCGAGAATGGTCTTCCTGAACCGTTTATTCCGCCCCGGAAGGCCCCGCGTCAACAGCTCCCGCAGGCCCTGGTGCTTCGCGGTCCGAAGCTGGTCGATGTAGGCTCCCGTCCTCTGGATGGTGTTATCCACCGAGCCAAGGATTTCGGCTATGGCACACTGTTCCGGCAAGCACGGATAGTGAATGGGCATTGTACGGAGTGTCTTGAAAGAGAGTGAGGCTCGACGATTAACAGATCCCTGCGTCAGTGCTGCGTATCGTCGAAGGTACAGTTCCGACTTTAGAAGTTCCAATAGAAAGGCTGGGTCGATATCATCTGTAATCTCAAATACTGTGTACATTGGGCTAACCAATCCCGCATTCTCGACACTGAGGCAACCGATACTTCCTTCATCGAGATGTATGGTGGCGTAGGCGAACTGTCCCCGGCGAACAACTTTATAGTTCTCGGTGTTACGTCCATAAACAGCCTTGTTGAAGTAGCCGTCAGCACGAACAATGCCATAGTGTTTTGTAACGGAAAGCATCGGAAGCCCATTCGCCTCTCCAGCACGTTCCACGACTTCACGCGTGAATTCGCCGAGCCTCCGCGGAAACCAATCGTGGGGCATAAATCCTGCCGGAGTTAGCTTTAGAAGGGGCTTAGGCTCCATATCCAAGCCCCCGTAGTAGCTCATCCATCTTCACAGCCGCCGCATCTCTCTCGACCTCAATCCGACGTAGCTCCTCAATAGCAGCCTCCACGTCAATTGGCTCCTCAGGTTCAAGCGTGTCAATGTAGCGGCTAATGCTGAGATTGTTGTCGTTCTCGCGAATCTCCTCGATATTGACCACGCGGGAGAAACGTTCCTCGTCTTCAAAGGTGCTGTAAGATTTCACGATCCGCTCGATATCCTCTTCGCGAAGAACGTTCTGGTTAGTACCAACCTCGAAGCCCTCGGCGGCGTGGATGAATAAAATCTTCTCTCTTCGTTCCTCGGGCTTGTTGCGATTGAAGATAAGGATGGTTGCAGGAATCCCCGTGCCGTAGAAGAGGTTCTCTGGGAGGCCTATGATCGCCTCGAAGAGATCGTCCTCCAGGAAGCCTTTACGGATTCGCCCGTCCCCACCGCCCCTGAACAGCACACCAAGGGGCATAACGACGCCCGCAACACCATTGGCGTTCAGCGTCGCGATCATGTGCTGGACAAAGGCATAATCGCCCATGTTCTTGGGCGGGATTCCATAGTGGAACCGTCCGAAACCATCATCCTTTGCCATCCCGGCACCCCACCTATCGAGGCTGAATGGGGGATTGGCGATTACTCTATCATAGAGCATCAACTCGCCCTCGTGGACGAGCTTCGGATCCCGAATGGTGTCGCCTTTCTCGATTCGGGCGTCAGGCAAGCCGTGGAGCAGGAGGTTCATCTTGCAGATAGACCAGGTGCCGAGATTTTTCTCCTGGCCGTGCAAGGTCACATCGATCGAATCAGTGCCCAACCGCAGCCCTGTCTTGTGAGCCACGTGGTCTGCACACTGGATCAGCATGCCCCCCGACCCGCAGGTGGGATCGCAGATACGCATCCCCATGTCGGGGTCAAGTAGCTGAGTTAGGAGTTGGACTACGCGGTGAGGTGTATAGAACTCGCCACCCTTCTTACCGGCATCATCTGCAAACCTCTCGATCAGAAACTCGTAAGCACGGCCTAGAAGATCCGGTTCCGAAAGATTCTCGTTGCGTAGATGAATCTTCGAGAAGTGGCTGATCATACGGTGAAGGATACTATCCCGTTGCTTCCCGTCTCCGAGCTTGCGGCCATCGTTGAAGTCGATACCAAGCAATACTCCTTCGAGGACCGGATTCTGTTCTTCTAGGGCACTCGCTGCTTTGTTCAGTGTCTCGCCGATGTTGTGGGTCAACTTCGAGAACTGCTTCCAGCGTGCCTGCTCAGGTACGAAGAACTGGTGCTCATCAGGATCAGTCCAGGCCACATCCTCGACTTCGCCTTCGGCAATGAGGCTCTCAGCCTCTTCTTCGAAGCGGTCAGAAAGTCGCTTCAGGAAGAGGAAACCAAAAATGTAATTCTTGTAATCAGACGAGTCGATCGAGCCGCGGAGAATGTCGGCGGCGGCCCAAAGGTGATTATTCAAGTGTTCACGAGTCAGTATGGACATGGTTTCATTCTCCTGTCTTTATTGACTGCTGCTGTTTTGAGTCACTCAGGGCGACAACAGCAGCGAAAAAGCTCTCTGCGTAATAGTGGGCCCTTTTGTGAACATAAGCCGGGAGTATAGCGGCCAGCACCATTACGCCGATAATGACAATCGTGGAGACGGTGGCCCAGAGAATGTCTCCGTTGTACCAAATGTTGGCAGCCCAACAACCCCCGAGGCTGATAAAAGCAAAGCTGACCCAGACAGATCGGAGCCCGGCGAGGTTTCGAGCAAAGCCATAATCAACGTTGTGAAGCTGCAAACGCTCCGCCTCCGGCGTCTTCCAAATGCGACTCCGAAGTGCTTTGACAGCATCATTGATTGTCGCCTTGAGTTCTTCCGGCTCTCCCGCATCCACTGCCTTTTGGATATCGATCTGGACAAGACTTTTAATGGTCTCATACCAATGCTGTTTCTGTTGAACAGACACCGATTTCTCATCGGGGTGGAGCCATCGGTTCGTTGGTGCGTCATGGGGCCAATCTGGCCACAATTTATCCTGCAAGCGGTTACCGAAGGCGGATGCAACATGCGAAACGGCCACAGCTACAACCGCCCCAAGCCCTGCACCAGTAATGAGCAACTTGACCCGTTCAAGTAGCGGAACACCGAAGGTTATGGCCATAGGCAGCAGCGGAAGAACAGAAAGTACCGCAGGTAAGAACCGAGCTTTCCTTTCATAGTGGTCGCTAAGATTGAAATAATTGAGCCAAGACTTATTCACGATTGGACGCCTCTGGCAACAGGTTCTCTTCTTGCATGATTTCTCCCACGTAACAGCTCGTGCGATCATGATCGCCTACGATCATCATCACTGCTGGTAGACCATCAGCCTGCATCAACTCTGTCAGCCAGGCGAAAACCTTAAGGTCGTCATAACTAGCAGCTGTACGAGCACCCCGAGGGTGCGAATGCCACTCGCCGATGTATTCGAGCATTCCGTGCGTTCTTTCTTCCAGTGCTTCTACCGCGTGCCGTAGTCCCTTGTGCCCACGGATGTACAGCGTGGGCCACTCCTCGCTGTCGGGTGGTGATGGCAAGGCGTCAACGATGTAGAGGATCATTGTCGCCAGATCAAACGAACCGAGCAGAACGCCGCCTGTCTCGTTGGGTAGCCTGTCTTCGCGGAAGGTACCGAGCTTTTCCAGGAGTTCTTTATCAGTGACCACGGTCCAGCTCGGTGTTCGATGATGGATCACACCGGCTGGTGTCACATCCACCCGCTGAACATTCCCGCAATTATCAGCTCGCCAGATAGTCACGGTAGCACCGGGATCGGCCATTGCATTTCTGATCGCCCGCGCCCCGATTGCGGCGTGCAGTGCCACGAGGTTCTGCGGGAGAGTACTGGTGATGTCACGGCAGGATTGCCCGTAGCGGCTCCTCTGCCCCAATGTTTGAAAGTGTTCTGCCAACGCCTCATTATTGGCAACAGCCCGGTAATACTGCATTTCAAGTGCGTCGAGTAGCATTGTTCGATTCTTGTCCTCGGCGAGCAAAACAAGATCGTGCCCCGATGGTGTCATAAAGAGCGACATGCGGCGTGCGTCGCTCTCAACCTCGCACGCGAGTTTGCGCACGACAGCGATCGAAGTGGACATATCCAAGATCACGTCGGCGTTGCGAAAGGCTGTCGCGACATCCTCGCTCTGTTTACCAGGAGTTAGCACATCCACCGGAAGCGAGGAGAAAAGCTCCGCATCGCTAACGATGGTGTTTGCCACGAACGAAATAGCCTCTGCCTTGTTCGAACCGATGAAGACGCCGCTGAGCGCGTGCCTGACAATGTTGTGGGGCATCAGGCGGTCGTGATCGATGATAGTCCATGTTCCGAGCCCGCTGCGAGCGAGATTCAACACAGTCTGAGAGCCGAGGGCCCCTACTCCAACCGCGACAATGCGAACGTCGTCGTCCGCGGTGTTCCCATTGAGCCTGGCAGCCATTGATCGAGTGAGCTTGAACGATACGTTGAGTACGTCGAGACAAATATCACTGCCGGTCTTCGAGGTGTCCGGACTGAGGAGAAGGCCAACCTGGTTGTCCTGTATGTCCCAGAGACCGATCTTGATGCCGAGATCACGAATCCGCAGGTCACCAGCACGCTCTCCCTCTTTAGTGGCATCTCCGAGAAAGAAGGCCCAAGTATAGACGGTCTCAACCTCATCATCGTCTTTCCGTTTCTTAGAAAACCGGACAACGAGAAGGATGTGCGAGTCAAGAACAGCATTGTTTTTATCCTGCCAGTTTCTGAGGCGTTCCCGTAACTCAGCAAGAATATCGAGGCCTGTGTCCCCAACCAATGCAGCTAGGTCGGCCAGAGTGGTAGGCCTCCTATGGATCACCCCGTGGGTTTGAGGAGGACATCGGTGTACGCTGGCAACGATATCCAAAGCTCCATCGTCTGATGGCTGGGACTGGGCAATCAAAAAGAGCTTCTCATTATCAACTGGGCTAATGTTGGCCACGAAAAGCGGTTGAGCTTCACTGTCCGCATGCAGAAGACTATGTGGAAGCACCAGATGACCACTGAAGTCGATTAGAATCTGCTCCAAGGGTTGATCTTCCTGGTGGAGTACTCCTCGCGCAGTGAGGGCCAGCCACTCTCGAACCCGGTGGACGAAACGAGCCGAAGTCCACCGGTGTTTAATCTCCTCGTAGCGTTCGTCATAGAGGCAGAGGTTCCGGGGGAATTCTTGGATGTGGAGGTTGAGGTGTGGGACAAGGGGAAAATCTTTACGCAAGGCATGAACTATGGGAAGGACATTGTCAGAGTCGAAAAACGTTGCAGCAATGCGCTCGGACGACTGGATCGGATGCTGGCGGATCTGGGGCACCTCAACGCCCACGTCAAAGACAACTGTTTCGACTTGATCGTTTTTACGGCACTCGACGAGTTTGGCGAAGTCGATGTTCCCAACTTCAATCTGGAGCGCAAGATCTCGCGACTTCGTAATCCGAAGATCCTCCGCGCGAACCGGATCGCCATTGGCATCAAAATAATCGACTTCCATTACCTTCAACCTGCCCGAGGGGCCCGCTGTGATGTGACCACATAGGCAGCACCGAGGCTGCTTTTTATGAGTGTTGCTTTACTTCCACCGATTTCAATCACGAGTGGCTTGGGCGCCTTGACGGTCGGATGTTCCATCGTGACTGCGAACTGCCCGCCGGGATTCGCAATAATCTCTTTATAGTAGTTTGCAGCTTGGCGGTGCGGTGGCTGGACATCTTCATCTTCCTCGCTGCCGGCCACAGGAATCGGTTTGCTTGTGGAAACAGCGATGGCGCTGCTTTGCCCCTGTTCAGCGTACAGCCAGTCGACCTGCTCCATGGCTTCAGTTTTGTCTGTACCCTTCTCGGGACCGATCGACAGATAGCTGCAGTGGTGGGGAAGTTTCGCAATGTCCCACTCAAGGCGACTGTCGTTCTTCTTCGCTTTCGTTATGTCGACAATCTGCGACAGGACTTCGTGAGTCGAGTCGGTCAGAAGAAGGGCCTTGGTCTGCGTCCCTTCGATTTCGAAGGTAACGTGCAACACCAACGAATCTTCGTTCCGATCCTCGACCGTGTTCACATCTTGACGAACGGCGAATGGCGAATGGACGAAGAATTCGATCTTATCATTCGTGAGGGAGAAATCGGGTGTGACAGTTCCGGCGTCGCTGATGATATCCAGACGATCATCCAGCTCAATGTCGTTTTTTTCGCACCATTTCCTCAGGCGCTCGGGCCGTGAGAAGACACGGATGCCTTTACCCTCCTGGAACCGGTGTCGGGCTTCTTTCTGAAGTATGCGAGCCTCGTCATCGTCAGGGCCTTGTTCGGTGATCATCGCAGCGGGAACCCACATAACCTTCATCTCAATGCGGTCGTCGTCCTGGTATTTCTTGGCGTGCTCCAGGTAGAAAAACTCTGTCGCGCCCTTGAAATGGTCGATATCGAGATGACTGAACGCTACGACATCAAAATAGTCGCGATCATTTTCCTCAAGGTCATCGCGAAGTTCCTTGGGAAGGTCGCACCGAAGATCATCCTCGTCTTTAGGATCACGAGTAGCCGCGAAATCAATTAGGATCTTCTTGCCGCATTCCAGATCAATTCGGCAGCAGTCAGCGTTGCCAAGTGGGAAAAAGGTCATCTTGTGCATAGCGTATCTCCTATTCTAAAAGAAATCACTTATCGTTTTCAAACTTGGAGTCGAACTCGCTCATCAACAATCGTATTGCAACTTCATGGGCAATCGTACGACGCTGATTCGCGGCATGTATGGCCGAGGTGTAGTTGTCCTCAGCGGCAGCCACCAAAACTGCAATTTGTTTCTGAGCTTCCATTGGGGGCATGGGCACCCGGAGCCGACCGATACCCTTGGCGCTGAGCGCAAGACTGAGTGTAGATGATCGGCTTCGTCCCATCAGAGCGGCACGCCCGTGGGGGCTATTAAGGTATGCGAACAAGACAGGAGACAGCAGTTCCGGACCCGTTCGTACTGCGATCAGGTTCGCACTGATTGCCATACCGTTAGACTCATTCGAGATGCCAGCAATCTTGAGCTGCGTCCCACGACAGGTGATTACCACGTCTCCGGCACGAACACGATATCGATCAGATGCATCGCCACGCGGCTGAATCCGCACTTCAAGATGGGTTGGGTCTATGATCCGCCCGTCATCGAGGTCGCGTACATTAATAACCGGAATGGCCTCCACATCGCCTTCAGCTACTGGATGGCGGGAAAGGGGCATTCCAACAAAAACTTGGGATACATCACCCAAAAAGCGTTTTGGCCATTTGCTTTGTTCACTCACAGCTCTATGATTCATACCCTTAGCATAGCATAAATATTTATGTATGCAAGTCCAAGATATATGTATTGCAATATGACATAAAAAACAACTTTTAGGGGCTGTCGATCTGAGGAAAGTAGTCGGATATTATGATACTTCAAATCAGCCGGAACGGCCCATTCTTGGATAACCAGTTGAAATGTGAAACCTTTTAGCTTAGCAGCCGAATGAAAAAGCTTATATAGAAAGTTATACATGTGGGAAGCGAATAACCTCATGCAGGAACATATCATTGCTTACCGCCACTACGCGCTGTTAGTATTGGCAAAAATATGCCTTTATTTAACCATTTTCCCCCATAGGTCTGTTATATTTAAATTCTTATCTGTTATGTGATCAAAAAAATGAGGCAGGGAGCTATCATGTATAGAGTTGATTTAGAAGACAAGAAACTAATCAAAGTGCCCACGACATCTTTTACCGATCGAAACCTCAAAGAGCGTTTTGACATACAAGAGTGGATCAGCAACACACCAGATATTCTTGGCGAGGAATTATTGATTATTGCAAAAGAACTTGTATTGCCATCTGGAAAACGTCTCGACCTGCTAGCCATTGACAAGGAAGGGAGTCTTGTCGTGATCGAGTTGAAAAGAGACACATCTGGAAGCAGTGTTGAGTGGCAAGCGATTAAGTACGCATCCTACTGCTCGAGTTTCCCAACAGATGAAGTTCTCGAGCATTTTACCGAATATCTTGGAACTGATTCCGATGATGCTGAAGAGAGAATTGAAAGGTTTGTTGATTGTGAGTTAGAGGATTTGAATAAAAAGCAAAGGATCATTCTTGTGGCAAATGAGTTCCATTCTGATGTTGCCTCAGCTGTTTTATGGCTGCGTGACTTTGAAGTAGATATTGAGTGCGTACGTCTCAAGCCCCACATTGAAACTGACGGAACACTCTACTTAAATCCAGAAATAATAATCCCATTACCAGAGGCAAAAGATTTTATCCAAAAAAGAGTAAGCAAAAACAAAGAACAAAGGCGTCCAGGAAGAAGTTCATTTTCTTTGGAAAAATCTGATTTATCCTTGGACATGTTGAAGATCCAAATCATTCAGTCCTTGAATCGTGAAAGTGATCTTACACCTAGATTTAGGGCTTTTATTGAGGTTCTCTCTGAAGAAGATCGAACATATGACAGAGAGGAGATTAAGCAAGCGCTTTATGAAGCAGGCGTCGGAAAAGACATTGGGCAAACTGGAAGATATCTGAGTAACATTTCCCAATTTCTTACAAAAAAGTCCAATCCACATCTAAGGCAAGTAATTGAGTTTGTCTCAGGTGGAGAACACGGTGAAACGAAAAACAACTATCGAGTGCTTACCGAGTATCGGGATCTAATAAAAGAAGCATTAGAGGAAACCTCATAGGGGTTGTTCGCGCTCGTCAAATACAAGTTTTCTGAATAGCGGGAGTGTTTAGTAACAGCATTGACATGTAGTGCCCACAACAGTCCGTCACGGGGAGCCAAATATTAAAAGCCCAGCCGGAAGGCTGGGCTTTTTCGTGAGGGGGTGAAACGGGGAGTGGGTGAGGGGGAGAGAAATCCCAAAACATCTGGACGAGAGCCTTGACCGAATGTCAGAGTGCTAGTCACGCCGTAGCTCGAAGAGCGAAGAGCGAAGACGGAAGACGGAAGACTGTCCCGCCTGTCCTGAGCGTGCCTGCTATGAGCTTGCCGAATGGTCGAAGGGAACAAAGCCGAAATCAGTTACAAGGCTTGCCCACTGTAGCTTTATGCGAAGGTGGGTACTCTGACCACAATTTTGGTAAGCTGAATTGGCCCCTTGAATGCACACGGCATTCAATAGTTAACCTCAGCCGTACCAGGGCTTCTCATCTATCTCCACCTGCAGGCCGTCCATCAATTTATTAAGGCCCGTAAAGAGATCAACGACTGCCATCACCTCGAGAATGCCTTCATCGTCCAGTCCCAGCTTCTGCGCCGCAGAAGTATGAACGGTGAGTCAGTATTGGCATGAATTAACCGCTGATACGGCGACAGCGATTATCTCTTTGGTCAGTTTGTCAAGTTTACCCGGTGCGCTCATAATCGTTTGGGTCTTGTTCCAGTTTACCTCCAGGAAGTCAGGATTCGGTGCCATGACCTTGTACATGTTGGGGACGAAGTCGATCCCGAGTGATTTTTTAATTTCCTCGTATAACTCTTTGACCTTGCCTGTGGCTTCCTCTTCGCTAACCATTTTTATCAAAGCCATGAATAACCGCCTTTCTGTTGGAATAATTGCTGCTTTTCCCAACGTCCTCTATTCATCACATTATACATTCTTCATCTAACCCATGCAGGCTTTCTTTTTTCGATCAGCCGCTGATTTTGAACTGCCACAACAGTCCGGAATGGGGAGGGGGTGAGAGGGAAACCCCGGACGCGGAGACTCGGGGACGCCCATCGACGCACTGTCGTTTGCTCAGGGCAGGCGGTGACACGGAGGAAAGGCTGGAGGGGACGAGGGGGAGGAAATTCTCAGGAACTAGACGTGAATCCTGCTTGATGGACTTTTTGTGAGGTAATCAAACATGGTCTAAAGTTATTACTACATTTCCTTTTTTGTGTCCTTTTTCGGCATATCTGTGAGCCTCGGCAGTCTGTTCAAACGGATAGCGTCTATCAATGACCGATTTTATCTTCCCCGCCTCAATAAGCTCTTTGAGGAAAATAAGATTTTCTTTTCTTTCGGATGCTATCCCGCATATTATTTTCCTGCCGCCTATCATTGATGCCCAAAGCATTTGAACAATCTGTGGAATATCAAAGACGGTTGAAAGATAGCGTCCGTTTTGTTTTAATGAACTTTTACAGCTTGGAAACGAAGTCTTGCCAACCGTGTCAAAAATAATGTCATAGGCTTCACCGCTTTTGGTAAAATCCTCTTTTGTGTAATCAATAACCTTATCGGCTCCCAGAGATTTCACCATGTCTATGTTGGTGGTACTGCATACCCCGGTAACTTCTGCGCAAAAGTACCTGGCAAGCTGT
>SDBV01003361.1_pt1 | contig 23656 bp, 33 predicted proteins | sample 2277081 | NCBI WGS metagenome assembly SDBV01 (sample SAMN10402039, study PRJNA504765) | marine sediment metagenome | isolation source: marine sediment core GS10_PC15, 223 cmbsf | place: Arctic Ocean: Southern Knipovich Ridge | collected 2010 | reverse complement strand
TATATGGTTAATTTTTATTATTGTTATTATTTTGTTAAGAGTTTATTCTGGAGTACATTACTTAAGTGATGTTATTTTTGGTGCTTTAATTGGATATAGTATTTCTTCTTTAGTTATTTATTTAAATAAAAAATGGAAAAAATAAAAACAAAAGATTCATCATTTACTGTTTATTCAGAAAAATATAAAGAACATTATCATTCTGTTTCAGGAGCATTAGAAGAGTCATTAAAGAAATTTGTAGAGCCTTGTAAGATAAAAAATAACATGAAGATATTAGATATTGGTTTTGGTCTTGGTTATAATGTTGGAATGAGTTTATATAAATTTAAGAATTTAAAGATTATTTCATTAGAAAAAGATATTTTAGATTTAGATAATATCAAAGTTCCTGAATGGTTTAAGGAAAGTTATAATAAAATAATAAAATCTAGCAAGAATCTTTATTATAAAGATAAAGATAATGAAGTTAAAATTATATTAGGAAATGCTATTGAAACTATTAAACAAATTAATGATAAGTTTGATGCTGTATTTTTAGATCCATTTTCTCCAAAAAAGAATCCAGAATTATGGACAACTGAGTTTTTTAAAGAATTAAAAAAGAGGATGAAGAAAAATGCTATATTATCAACTTATTCTTGCGCAGGAATTGTTAGAAGAAATTTAAGAGAAGCTGGATTTATTGTTGAAGATGGGCCTGTTGTCGGAAGAAGAGCTCCAGGAACATTAGCTATTTCTTAAAATATTCAACAGTTTTCTTTAATCCTTCATCTAAAGTAACTTCTGGCTGCCAGTTAAGAAGTTCTTTTGCTTTTGTTATATCTGGTTGTCTAATTTGAGGATCATCTTCTGGCAAATCTTTAAAGATAATTTTGCTAGTGCTGTTTGTTAATTCCAAAACTTTTTTAGCAAAATCAATTATGGTCATTTCATTTTGATTTCCTAAATTAATAGGCTGGTTAATATCTGATAACATTAATTTATACATTCCATTAATTAAATCTAAAACATAACAAAAGCTTCTGGTTTGTTTTCCATCACCGAAAATAGTTATTTCTTGATTATTTATTGCTTGATTAATAAAAGTAGGAACAACCCTTCCATCATCTTTTCTCATTTTTGGACCGTAAGTGTTGAAGATTCTGCAAATTTTTGTATTAATATTATGTTTTCTGTGATAAGCCATTGTTATTGCTTCTGCAAATCTCTTACTTTCATCATAACAGCCCCTTATTCCTGTTGTAGAAACATTTCCGTGATATGATTCTGGTTGAGGATGTATTTTTGGATCCCCATAAACTTCAGAAGTTGAAGCTAAAAGAAATACAGCATTATTTTTTTTTGCTAATCCTAATGTATTATGTGTTCCTAAAGAACCAACTTTTGCTATTTGAATTGGAATTTTTGTAAAGTCAATTGGTGATGCTGGGCTTGCTAAATGCAAAACATAATCTAATTTTTCTTTTATATCAATATAATTTGTTACATCATGCCTGACAAATGTGAAATTTTCATTATTTCTTAGATGTTCTATGTTTTTTAAATCTCCAGTTATTAAATTATCTAAAGCGATAACTCTAAATCCCTTAGATAGTAATAAATCACACAAATGTGATCCAATAAATCCTGCTCCACCTGTTATTAAGACTGTTTCCATTTTCTAACCTCTTCTAATTGTTCCTTATCACCAATGTCAAACCATTTTTCTTTTGTAACAAAACTATAAACTTCATTTTTTTTGTATAACCATTGTATAAAATGACCTGTTTTATCAGTTGAATTACCTTGTTCTATATATTCTTCAATTTTATTAAGAATATTACTGGAAAAAAAATAGATACATGTTGAAGCTAGTGTTGATTCTGGTTTTTCTGGTTTTTCAATAAAATTAATTATTTTATTATTTTCATTTATTGATAAGATCCCGTATAATTTTGCTAGTTCTAAATTTTTAACATCATGACTAACAATAACTGTTTTATCTTTTGAAAAATCAATAAATTCTTTTAATGACAATTCAAATAAATTATCCCCACCTACAACAATTAAGTTATCATTAATATTTTCATTTTTAATTACAAAATTTATATCACCAATTGCCCCTAATCGATCTTCATTTGAAGTTGTTTTATCATTAATTATTTTTATAGGAATATTTATTTTATAATTATTAAGCCATTCGTTGAATTTGTCAAAGAATTTGTCATTTGTTATGATGAAGATTTCATCTAAATTAGAAATTTCATATAGTTTATCTAAGATAAATTCAATCATTGGTTTTCCATCTATATCTAACAATGGCTTTGGAGTATTAAGTGTTAACGGATACAATCTAGTTGCGTAACCAGCTGCGAGCACTATCGCTTTAATTTTGATCACCTCTTCTTTTTTCTTTTGCTTTACATATTGGACTATTGAAATTATATAATTTTAAATCAAAATAATTTGATAAAATTTTATATTTCCATTTTAGATAATCTTTTTGATTTGTTGAATGAGTTTCTTCAATATTAGGATTTTTACATTCTTTTCTAAGATACATATCACCGAGTAAACTTCCTAATAATATTTGATGGGACTCGAAAGGTAGGGAATCTTTAACTAACTTTTTTTGATTAAATTCAATATTTTTATTATTTATTTGATTTTTCATAATATTACCTTGTTTTGGAAAAATCGAATAAAATGAATTTATATTTAAAAAGTTTTGTAAGATTATTGCTTTCATAATGTTAAGAAGTGTAATTTGTTTTAAAAAACTATCTCCCAACACCAATATAATTAAAACCCAATTTCTTCATTTCTTCTGGCTCAAATATGTTTCTTCCATCTATAACATTTGGCTCTTTTAAGAGAGATTTAACTTTATTTAAATCTAAATTTCTAAATTCATTCCATTCTGTAACAATAATCAAACAATCACTATCTTTAACAGCTTCATAAGGATCTTTACAATATTCAATATTAATATTTGAGAATATTTTTTTAGCATTTTCCTCTGCTTCAGGATCAAATGCTTTTATTTTTGCTCCTTCATTATGTAGTTGATTAATTAAAACAATAGAAGGAGCTTCCCTCATATCATCTGTCTTTGGCTTAAATGCCAATCCCCATATAGCTATTGTTTTATCTTTTATTTGTAATAATGAATTTATTTTTGGTAATAATGATTGTTTTTGTTCTTCATTAACAAGTTCTACAGAATTTAATATCTTAAAATTAATATCATGTTCTCTTGCTGTTTGTATAAAAGCTTGAACATCTTTAGGAAAACAACTTCCACCATATCCAATTCCAGCTTGTAAAAATCTTGATCCAATTCTTTTATCTAAACCCATTCCTTTAGCAACTAATTTAACATCAGCTTGTGTTTTTTCACAAAGTTTAGCTAGTTCATTCATAAAAGAGATTCTTGTTGCTAACATTGCATTAGAAGCATATTTTATTATTTCTGCTGATTTAATATCTGTAAATAAGATTGGATGATCTGTTCTAGCTATACCTTTGTAGATTGCTTCCATTATTGCTTTTGCTTTTCCATTTTCACAACCAATAACAATTCTATCTGGAATAAGAAAATCATTAACTGCCTCACCTTCTCTTAAAAATTCAGGATTTGATACAACATCAAAATCTTGATTGTCTTTTCTATTTTTTAGAATGATTTGTTTTACTTTTTCATTTGTTCCTACAGGAACAGTTGATTTAGTTACAAATAATTTATAGCTGTTAAGATTTTCTGCAAATATTTTTGCTACTGCAAAAACAGCTGATAAATCTGCTTTATGATCTTCTCCTTCTGGTGTGCCTACAGCAGAGAATATAACTTCTGAATTTTTGATTGCTTCTGAGGTATTTGTTGAAAATGAGATTCTTTTTTCTTTTTTGTTCCTATCAAACAAATCCTTTAATCCTGGCTCATAAATTGGAATTATTCCTTTGTTTAGATTATTAATCTTATTTTCATCTATATCAACACAGGTTATTTCATTGCCTAATTCAGCTAAACAGACACCTGTTACTAATCCCACATAACCTGTACCAATTACAGTTATTTTCATAAATTCCCATAATTGATAAATAGTTTAAAAAGGTTGTTGTTTAGAAATATTTAAAAATGAACAAATACTCACTTCTTAACGGACGGTCATAGGGACTTGGTTCACCTGTTCCCATTTCGAACACAGAAGTTAAGCAAGTCACCGTTTCTAGCTGTACTGTATTGTATACGGGAACCTAGGAATGCTGTCCACCTTTTTTTATTTTTATTCATTCCTTGTTAATAATCCTATTTTCTTTGCTTTTATTATTGATCTTCCGAATAAGATAGAAGCTATGACTATTGCTATAATGTTCAAAATATAAGAGATTACAATATAATTCCATAATATAACACCATTATCTAACATAGCTCTAAAACTTTCAAATATATAGGTTGTTGGAAGCATTAAAGCAATTTTCTGTGCAATTGGTGGAAGTGCAGATAAAGGATAAAAAATACAGCTAAATGGCTGAAGTAAGAAAGGAAGGCTCCATGCAAATACTTGAATTCTCATCCCATATCGAAAGATCATTGAAGAGATAAATAATCCAAGAGCCCAACCAGTTAATATTAAACTGACTGTTAATAATACTACTGGCAGTACTCCAATTGTAAATAAATTAAATGAATATAATACTATTGCAATTAAAACTAATAAAAAGAAAGTTAAGACACTCCTTATCAATCCAAATAAAATAACAGATAGTATTAATTCTGAAGATCTGATTGGAGTGACAAATAAATTATATAAATTTCTACTCCAAAAATCTTCTAAGATATAAACAGATATATCTTGTGTAGATCTCCATACAAAAACCCATAAAATTGCTCCCCCAATAAAATATCCAATAATTTTAGTGTCTGTTAAAGATTGAACAAAAAATGTTGTAAATCCCCATAAAAAAAGATTAATAACAGGCCAATAAACAATATCAAAAATCCTATCTAAACGATTTATAGTTATATACCAATATTTCAGCATTAAAGCAGATACTCTGTAAAATTTCATAATTCATCCCTTGATATTTTAATGAATATTTCATCTAAAGTTGGCTTTAATATTTTGATATCTTTTATCTTGAATTTTTTTTTAAAAAAGATATGAATGATCTTATGAAGCTCTTCATCATTATAGATCTCAAATTTTAATTTTTTTTTTTTTAAAACTAAAATATTAGATTTTATCTTAGACAATATTTCTTTTATTTTATCTTTGTTGATATTATTAATGAAGTCTATCTCAACAATCTCCTTACCAATTAGTTTTTTGAAATTATCAGCAGTATCTATCTTTAGGATTTTTCCTTTATGAAGAAATGCTATTCTATTACAAAGTTCTTCTACCTCACTCATTATATGAGAAGTAAATAAAATTGTTGCTCCTGTTTTCTTATTGAAATCTTTTATTATATCTCTTGTGATTCTAGCAATATCTGGATCTAAGCCAACAGTACATTCGTCTAAAAAGAGGATCTTAGGATTATTAATCAGTCCCTTACAAACATTAACCCTCATTGATTGACCAGAACTTAAACTATGAACTTTCTTTTTCCTTATATCCCATATCTTAAATTGTTTTAATAGAAATTCTATTCTTTTGTTTAGGTTTTTTACATTGTATAGTCTTCCATATACCTTAAGATTTTGCTCAATTGTCAATATTCCTGAAAGAAAAGAATAAGCAGAAGTTACATTCATTCTTTGTTTTATTGATTCTTCATTTTTCTCAAATTCCTTACCAAATACCTTAACAGAACCAGAATCTTTTGTTAATATTCCAGCTACAATATTAATTAATGTTGATTTTCCTGCTCCATTTGGGCCTAATAATCCAAAGATTTCTCCTTTCTTAATGTTAAAGCTAACACTATCTAAAGCTTTAACCTTTCCATAGCTTTTGCTAAGTTTCTTTATCTCAATAATTGCCATATAAAATTTAGATTAGAGTTGGTTTAAATAGTTATTTAGTCATATAAAAATAGTTAATATATTCTATATAGAGTTAGGCACCATCAAATTATATCCTTTTTTAGCTCTTTATTTGAGATTTTTTTGTTGGGCCATATTCTGACTCCAGAATGAATAATTGTTTGAGTTATATGGCAATTATTAGCTATTAAAGCTCCTTTATCTTTTGCTATTATATTAACATGATCTAATTTTGAATGATCGACTATAGAATAACATATATCAGATTCTTTTATCTCTGAATTATAGATAATTGAGTTTTTTATTTTTCCTGAAATCTTGCAATTATCATCAATAGAACTATTGATAACAATTCCATTGATCTCACAATTCTTTCCAATAATTGAATTTTTTATTTTTGAATTTTTTATTATTATAGTTCCTTCGCCTATGTCTGAATCTTTGGCTATGGCTGACTCTTCTACTACTCCTTTTATATTTTCTTTAACAGGAATAGCTTCATTTGCTTTTAACAAATTCCACACATGACTTATTGGAAACCAGAACTTTGCTTTAACACAAAATACTTGTTCTTTTTGAGCTAACTGTTTTATAGCGTCGGTTATTTCTATTTCTCCTCGAGGAGATGGCTTTAAATTTTTTATTAAAGAGAATATTTTTTTATCAAATAAATATAGTCCATTATTAACTAAATTTGAAACAAATTTTTTTGGTTTCTCGACGATATTTTTAACATATCCATTATAGTCAAGAGTGTAAACACCATATTTTTCTGGATCAGGAACTTTCGACGCTAAAACAGCATAATCATGTTTTAGAATTTCTTTTATATCATCTTTATGGTATAAATCATCTCCCATCAAAACAAGGAATTTATCGTCGATAAAATTTTTGATTTGAAGTATTGCATGCCCTGTTCCTAGTGTTTTTTTTTGTTTAACATACCTTATTTTTATGTTCTTATACTCACTTCCTATAAATTTTTTTATCATCTCTGCTTTAAAATTCACAATAAGTATTACTTCCTCTACTAAACCAGTTAATTGATCTAAATTATGCTCTAGAATACTCTTATTCCTCACTTTTAGTAAAGGCTTTGGCTGATTAAGTGTTAAGGGGTATGTCCTAGTTGACTTTCCAGCTGCTAATATGACTGCTTTCATTATTTTTAGCATATATATCTTATTAATAAAGATTTGCTAAGGCTCTAACTCTCACTTTTCACATATAAAGCAGTAAATTATATAAATAAGGGCTTTCCTATATAGGAATATGTTTAATTTTTTGAAGAGAAAGCTTGTGGGTGACAAATTTAACAAGCTAAATAGCAATCTAAGTCTCACTTTCTCTAATATCAAGGAGGATATGGATAGTTTAAAAGGATGGATCACTCACTTAAATAGGAAAAGTAAAGATATAGATGAGTATAAAGAGCATCTTACTTTAACTAAGAAAGATGTTAAAAATCTTAACCTGTGGATTAATTATTTAGAAGGCAGACATAATGACCTTCATTCTTATATTTTAGATCTCCATAAAAACGATAAAGAGCTTTTTGAGCGTTTAAAAAGGGTGGAAGAATTTAAAGAAAACCAAGAAAAATTGTCTCAGGGACAACTGGGGACATTACAAGGGACAACTGGGGACATTACAAGGGACAAGTCAATTGAAAAAGTTCCACAGGAAACAAAGGTTAAAACACCTAAAAAGTTAAGTGTTTTAGATAAAGAAAAGTTCACAGGAGCAGAGTTAGAAGTGCTTAATGTGTTGTATCATTCTGATAGGCCTGTAAGCTATGAAAGTATAGCAAAAATAGTCGGGAAAAAAGAGAAAAGTATAAGAAATTTAATCTATGAAGTAAGGAGAAAAGGTATTGATGTTCTAACTAAACCTATAGGTATAAGGCAAAAAGGATTCTATTTGGAGCAAGAAGAAAAGATAAAAGTTTCTGGAAGATAGTATTTTTGATATGTCCTGAAGGACATGTCCTTATGTCCCTAAGGGACGGGACAAGTCGGGACATTACAAGGGACATTAATTTTCATGATCGGAATAATATTTCCTTTATTTTTATTCTTATATTACTAAGGTTTAAACGCTTTGATGTATCTAAAATTAAAATGGTGTGGCCTTTTTCTTGAGCCTCCAAAAGACAGACATCAAAAATTTCAGAATCCAGATTTTCCCTGATTTTTTTTTTTTTATAGCTGTGTTTTTCCAGCCTTTTTTTCAATTTCTTAAGCGAGCATTTCGTGACAATACAAAGATCTACTATTTTAGCAGAAAGAAAATATGATAGGTGAGAATCTATTATTAACGAAGTCTCACTTTTAGCTATTATTTGCTTTAATTCCCTTATTAAAGGCTGTATTGGTACAATTTTGGTGTTTAAAGCTGGATCATAGTGAGAATATAGTTTATCCTTAATTATTAGCTTATTTACATCAATATACTTCATCTTAAGTAAAAGTGAGAGTTTCTTAGCTACAGTAGTCTTTCCTGTACTAGGTGTACCTGTTACTATTATAATTTTAGTAGATTTTTGCTTTTTCATCTTTATATATCTGTTCGAATAAGTTAATGAACACTTCTTTTGGAATAGTGAGACCTGAACTAACTACAGCCTTAGCTAAAGCCAGTCCTGTTTGTTCTTCATCACCAAAATGTTCAAATTTTAATAGATTATTTAGGGTGTGTGAACACATAAATTCATTATTTAGCTTTAAAACAATATTTTTATTTCTCGACGAGAAATTGTAATTTTTTGGATCAAATGTTAGTTTTTTTAGCTTGAATAGTTTATCTCTTTTCTTAAAACCATGATTCTTTAATTCTGATAAGATTAATTCATGTATTATTTGTTTTGGTGTTAGATGGGTGTATCTTTTTAATTCTTTTTTATTCTGTTTCTTTAATTCCAGAACCTTTCCTAGATATTTAACAGCTTTCTGTCTAGTGCCTTTCTTGGTCCATTTGTTTTTAACAAGATAAGCATAATTTATTCCTTTTATCTTCTTAACCCTAATAAAAGCCATAAATTTTATGGTGCCTAACAATTATATATAAACTTTATTGTTTAACTTCAATTAATTTTTTAAATAAAATGACATTCCTTGATTTATGGAATTTACAGTTAAATCAAAAGAACAAAATGAATTGATAGAGATAAGTGATAAAGTAGAAGATATAGTCGAGAAATCAGGAGTAGAAAATGGAATATGTTTAGTTTATGTTCCTCATGCTTCTGCAGCTTTAATGATACAGGAAAATGCAGATCCAAATCTATGCGATGATATTTTAAAAGCATTAGATAAGATGATTCCTTTACATGATAATTATAAACATGATAAAATTGATAATAATGCAGCAGCTCATATTAAATCAAGTATAATTGGCCCTTCTGAGAGCATTCCTATTAATGGGGGTAAGTTACAATTAGGTCAATGGCAGAATGTTTTCTTAACTGAATTTGATGGTCCAAGGGAAAGAAGAGTAATAGTAACTATTATAAAGACTTAAAACACGCTATTTCTAGGGCAGTTACTTAACTTTCGGCATTTTCAATGCTGAGGAAAGTCCACCCACCATAGCTTTTTGCTATAAAACTACTCAACGCAAGTTGAGATTCAGTAATGGATGGCAACCACAAAGAAACGATACCACCTTAACTTAAGATGATGGATGCGAAGTTTGCTGTGAAGCAAATGAGTTAATCTCCTGATAATGGTTAAGGAATGGATGAAACGGTGAGCCCTTGTTGGTGCAAGTCAACGATGTCATACTTTGTATGGCTAGACGCTAAGTCAAATGTTAAGGAAGGCTGTTCATGTTAAACTCGTGAAGCCTTACAGAAGGTGGCTTATTACTGCCCTATTTCATTAAATTTAAATAATATTACAAATTCTAATACAACATGGCACAAGACAAAATATCAATGCCTTCTGGGATTGGAGGATTAGTTAGATATTTTGATGAATATAAAAGTAAGATCAGATTTAAGCCAAGCCATATTATTGTTGTAGCAATTATTGTAATGATATTAATATTAATTCTACATGCAAAAGGAGCGCAATGGTTAGGATTGCCTCAAATTTAGGTGTAAATATGTTTCCAGGAATGAATCCAAGAAAAATGCAGCAAATGATGAAGAAAATGGGTATTAAGCAAGTAGAGATAGATGCAGAAGAAGTCATTATCAGGACTAAGGATAAGGAAATTGTAATAACTAATCCAAGTGTAAGTAAGGTTAATATGATGGGCCAGGAAACATATCAGATAACTGGTCAGGAAGAAGAAAGGTCTTTAAGCACAGAACCAACAATTAGTGAGGAAGATGTAAAGACCGTTATGGATCAAACTGGAAAGACAGAAGAAGAGTGTAGAAAAGCTTTAGAGGAAAGTAGTGGTGATCTTGCTGAAGCGATATTATCTCTTAAACAATAAAATTAATAAACTTCTATTCTATATTTAATAAATAATGGAACAATTTCAGCTATCTAGAGAAAGAGCTAGAGAAAAACTAAGAATAGCAGACCATATCCTTAATTCTACATTTCCATTAGTAAAAGATCCAAGATTACTAGTTGGAGTTATGGATAACATATTTCTAGCCTTAACTAATGCTATGAGTTCTGTTGTATACTATGAAAGATTATTCAAGAGAATTCCTAATTTTAAAGACGATTTTAATGATAAATTTGATATGTTTAAAGAGAGAATTGTAAGGAGATATAATCTTAATATTGAATATGTTATGTTAATACAGGATATAAAAAACTTAATTTTAGAGCATAAAAAAAGCCCTGTAGAGTTTTCTAGAGGCGATAGTTTTGTTATTTGCACAAATGGTTATAGATGTAAGAGTATATCTATCAGAGATATGAAAAAATTTATTAGTAAGTCCAAACAATTTATTCAAGAGGTTAATAATATTGTAAGCAAAAATGAGCGAATATTTAGATGATGCGGAAGAAGAACTAAAAAGAGTAGACCATCTTGTTTTTGTAAGTTTAAAATATACAAGAACAGTAGATGTCTTAAAGAATATCATAGAAAGATTAATAAACGCTTATGACCATGGTATTGTTTATTTACTTGAATATTTAAAAAAAAAAGAAAAAAGGAAAAGAAAGAAAATTAAGACATATCCCAGAGCTCCTTTACTAAGATGTGAATTAATAAAAGAAAAAATGGATGACAAACAAATAAATGAGTGTCTTGATTTTTACTTATTATTAAGAAAAATAAATAAAGCTAAATTTACTAGAAGATTGGAGTTTAGGAGACATGTAACAATGATTGCAGATGTGGATGGAAATTTCATTGAAATAAACATGGACAATTTAAAAGAGAATTTTATAAAAACACAAAATTTTATAGAACATATCAAAAATAATTATAAATGATGGCAAGATGAAGAGTATTGCAATCATAGGAAAAGGAGGTGTTGGAAAAACCACTGTTGCTTTAAATTTAGCTAGTTCTTTACACAAATTAAACAAGGATGTTGTTGTTGTAGATGCTAATTTAAAATCTCCAAGTTTAGGATTAATTCTGGGATTGGGACCAATAACACTGAATGATGTTTTAAAAGGAGAAAGAAATATTAATGAAGCAATTTATATCCATAAAACTGGTTTGAGAATAATTCCGAGCTCAATCTCATTAAATGATTCTGATGTTAGTATGAATAAATTAAAAGATTCTTTGAAAGAATTAAAAGTTGATTTTGTAATTGTAGATGCAGCAAATATAAGTTATGAAACACAGGAAGTAATTAAAGCTGTAGATGAAGTTTTAGTTGTTACTAATCCAGATCATATTTCTGTGGTAGATGCTTTAAGATCAATAAAGTTTGCAGAAGGTTATAGTACGGTAATTGGTGTTTTATTAAATAATACTAGCTATTATGATATGTCAGCTAGAAGTATAGAGAATATTTTAGAAAAACCAATAATTGGAAAAATTCCACAGAATATTTATTTCAAAAAATCATTAAAAATGAAAATTCCTTTTGTTAATTTATTTCCAAAAAGTAAGATAACTAAATGTTTTGATGAATTGGCTAAGATAATGATACAATGAGGAAAAAGAAAAGTAGTAGGAAAAGAAAAATTAATTTAAAAAAAGAAAAAGAATTAATAAAAAAAACAATGAACAAAGTAGTTTATTGGCTTGCTTTACTAGTTACTATTATAGGTAATTTAATTATTTCTGCTGCTTTAATTCCTTTTTTGATAGTTGTTAAAGATGTTCCCCTTTACATTATAATTGCAACATTAGGAATAGCTTTTGGATTATTATTTGATTTGCTTCTAAAAGATATAGAAAATATTGATGTTAAACATCATATAATTGCAGTAATTTTTATTCCAGGCATAGCTATAATCAACCTTTATATAATAACAAATTTAGCTAACAGATTAATTGAAATTTTAGAAGTTACTAATATTCAACATAATCCAATTATAATAAGTGTTGTCTATATCATAGCTTTTATGTTACCTTATGCTATAAGTAAGATTAAGTAAAATTTATAAAATAAAAAAAGATACTTATTCTTTATGGCGGTATTAGTTTAATGGTAAAATGGAAGACTGTGGAATAATGCAGTCATCTTCAGTCGCGAGTTCGATTCTCGCATACCGCCCTTTTTTTTCTTTCCACAATATTTATAAACAACCTAAAAACCCTAATTTCTATAGCCCGAGTTCATGAGAGCGATATTATAAGAGGGTTCGTAGTTCTCAGGCTAAATAATATAATGGTAGAATTTAAACATATAATAAGAATTGCTAATACAGACTTAAATGGAGAGAAAAAGATAATTGATGCTCTAAGAAAAATAAGAGGAGTAGGATTTATGTTTTCTAATATGATATGCTCATTAACAAATATAAAAAAAAATGAAAAAGCTGGAAACTTAGATGATCCTGATATTAAAAAATTAGATGACATAATCAAAGATCCATTATAATTCAATATTCCTGTATGGATGCTAAACAGAAGGAGAGATTATGAAACAAATGAAAATAAACATTTAGTTACAGGAGATATAAAATTTGTTCAGGATAATGATATCAAGAGATTAAAAAAAATTAAAACGTATAAAGGAGTAAGACATATTTTAGAATTACCAGTTAGAGGTCAAAGAACAAAATCAAATTTTAGAAAAAATAAAGGAAAAGTTCTTGGTGTAAAAAGAAGACCAGGAGCAAAACCAGGTAAGGTATAATGGGAGACATAAAAAAAAACAGGAAAAAGTATTCAAAGCCAAGTCATCCTTGGCAAAAAGATAGAATAGAAAAAGAAAAAGAAATTTTAAAAAAATATGGTCTAAAAAATAAAAAGGAAATCTGGAAATCAACTTCTGTATTGAGTAGATTTAAAAATAGGGCAAAAAAATATATAGCTTTAACAACAAAGCAGGCTGAGAAAGAAAAAACTGAATTGTTATCAAAAGTTATATCCATGGGATTGTTAGAAAAAAATACAAAACTTGAAGATGTTTTATCATTAACAGCTGAAGATATTTTAAATAGAAGATTACAAACAATTTTATTAAAAAACAATTTAGCTAAAACAACAAAACAAGCAAGACAGTTTATTGTGCATGGACATGTTGGAGTTGATGGGAAAAAAATAACTTCTCCTGCATATTTAGTATTAAAAAAAGAAGAATCCTTAATTAATTTTACAAAAAAATCATCTTTATCAGATAACGAACATCCAGAGAGGATAATCAAAAAATGAAAGAAACAAGATGGGGAATCGCGCATATTTATGCTAGCTATAATAATACAATTATTCATATAACTGATATAACAGGAACTGAAACTATTGCTAAAAGCTCTGGCGGTCAAGTTGTTAAGGCTGATAGATTAGAATCAAGTCCGACTGCAGCAATGATGGCTGCAAAAAAGGTTGCAGAAATTGTTAGGGATAAAGGAATAAATGCTATTCATGTTAAAATTAGAGCACCTGGAGGTCATAATGGTCCGCCAAATCCAGGACCAGGAGCACAAGCAGCTATACGTGCTTTATCAAGAATGGGATTAAGGATAGGAATAATAGAAGATGTAACTCCTGTTCCTCATGACGGTTGTAGAAAAAAAGGTGGTAAACGAGGGAGGCGAGTATAATGGAAATAATATTACTTGACTATAATAAAAAGAAAAACAAATGTTCTTTTGTTTTAAAAGGAACAAATGCTGCATTTGCAAATGTTTTAAGGAGAACTATAATAAATAAAGTTCCAGTAATGGCAATAGAAGATGTAGAATTTAGAAAAAACTCTTCTATTTTATATGATGAAATTATTGCTCATAGACTTGGATTGATTCCATTAACTACTGATTTGAAATCATATAATATTCCTGACGAGTGTTCATGTAAAGGAAAGCTTTGTGCTAAATGTAAATTGAAATTAAAATTAAAAGTCACAGGTCCATGTAATGTATATGCTTCTGATTTAAAATCTAGAGATTCAAAAGTCAAACCAGTATATCCAAAAACACCTATTGTTAAATTATTAAAAGGACAAAATCTAGAATTAGAAGCTATAGCTATTTTAGGTAGGGGAAAAGAGCACATTAAATGGAGTCCAGGACTAGTTTATTATAAATATAAGCCAGTTATAGAGATTGGAAAATATAAAGATGCTTCAATTATTGTAAAAGTTTGTCCAGTTGATGTATTTGATGTTAAAAATAATAAACTTGTAATAAATAAAGATAATTTTTTGAAATGTCATTTATGTGGAGCATGTAAAGATATAGATGATGGAATTAAATTAAACGAATCTGATGATGAAATTGTCTTTTATCTTGAATCTTTTGGACAATTAAATTGTAAAGAAATTTTACTCAAAACACTTGATATTTTTGATAAGCAATTAAGTGAATTACAAAAAAAGATGAAATAAGCCTGCTAAAGCGGGTGTGCCGGAGTGGTCAAACGGGTATGACTAAGGAGAACGAAGCGAGCGAACTTCGTTCGCAGCTATCATATGGCTAAGTGCCTACAGGGGTTCGAGTCCTCTCGCCCGCATTATTAAGGTAAGGAACATTTGTACAATGGCTAAACGAACAGGTCCAACAAATCCAAGCTTAAAGAATTTAATTAGTGAATTAAGAGATTTAGGTAAGCAGAATAATGCTAAAATATGGACAAGGATTGCAGAGGATTTAGAAAAATCAACAAGACAAAGAAGAAGTGTTAATATCTATAAAATAGATAAATACACAAGAGATGGTGAAACTGCAATAGTTCCTGGAAAAGTATTAAGTATTGGAAAATTAAATAAAAAAATTAAGGTAGCTGCTTTTCAATTTTCAAATCAAGCAAAAGAAAAGATAGATTTAATTGGAAAGGCAATAACAATCAAAGAATTAATTAAAGAAAATCCTAAAGGTAATAAAGTGAGGATAATAGGATGATAATTGATGCAAATAACTTAATATTGGGGAGGTTAGTTAGTTATACTGCTAAAAAAGCATTAGAAGGAGAGAAAATAGATATTGTTAACTGTGAAGAAGCAGTTTTAACAGGAAACAGAGACCAAATTTTGGCCAGATATAAACAAAGAAGAGCAAGAGGAATTCCATCAAAAGGACCTTTTTTTCCAAGATATCCAGATAGAGTAGTTAGACGATGTGTTAGAGGAATGCTTCCTTATAAAAAATCAAGAGGAAGAGAAGCTTTTGAAAGAGTTATGTGTCATATTTCTGTTCCAGAAAAATTTAAAGATAAGAAAATTGAAACTGTTAAAGAAGCTAATATTGAAAAAGTACAAAATTTGAAATATATAAAAATAAAAGAGATTTGTAAAATTTTAGGAGCAAAAATATGAAAGTTATACATGTTTCAGGAAAAAGAAAAAAAAGCGTAGCTAGAGCTACATTAAAACAAGGAAATGGAAAAATAAGAATAAATGATGTCCCTTTAGAATTAATTGAACCAAAAATAGCAAGAATGCGATTAAAAGAGCCATTAATATTAGCAGAAGATACAGCTAATAAAGTTGATATAGATATTAATGTTTTTGGTGGTGGAGTTATGGGACAAAGCGAAGCAGGAAGATTAACTATAGCTAAGGCTTTAGCTTTATATGATAAAAAATTAGAAAAAGTTTTTCAAAATTATGATCGTCATTTGCTTATTGCTGATGTTAGAAGGAAGGAAACTAGAAAACCAAATAGACATTCCAAAGCAAGAGCTAAAAGACAAAAATCTTACAGGTGAGAAAATGATAATACCAATAAGATGTTGGAGTTGTGGAAAGCCAGTAGCTCATTTATGGGAAGAATATAAAGAAAGAATTAAAACAGAAGAAAGAAAAAAAGTTTTAGATGAGCTTGGTTTAGATAGATATTGTTGCAGAGCAATGTTTCTTGGACAAGTTGACTTAATTGATGTTGCTGCAAGATTTAAGAAATTTTAGGTAGCTGCGAGCAAACGAATTGCTCGTTTGCATTTACCTTTTTTTTTATTTTTTATTAATAAACTTTATACGAGAGAAATTTTTTTAAAATTTCTAAGTTTAAATTTTCCAAAAATCTTTGATTTTTGATAAAATTTAAATAACAATATATTTTATTTCTCAATATGGAACTAAATAAAATATCTGAAAAATGGCAGAAGAGATGGCAGGAAAAAGATATTTTTAAAGTTAAGAAAAATGGATAAAGAAGCAATAATGTTTATTTTAGCAATATTAAGTTTTTGTGAAATATCAATATATACCATAATAAATTTTCTTCAAAAAATTTTTAGAGATATTGATAGGGGTATCGGTAAAATTGTATATTGGTTTGATAATGAATTTTTTGATGGATTTAGTATAATCGCTATATTATATTTGTTATATTATTTTTTTGGATAATTCTGTTCATTTAAATCATTAATTTTTGTTTATTCAACTATCGAATCATAATTTTCTATTAAAATACAAAATTATTTAAGATAGTTTCACTTATAAGAAGATATTTGTGATTTAAATGAATTTAATTAAAAATAATAAAATTAAATCAAAAGGAATTATACATTTTTGGAATTTGTCTAATAAAATTCATGTTGTTTTGGATTCTAATTTTAAAGATAAATTAATGAAAGAATTTATGAAAATTACAAAAACTAAATATAATGCTAATAAATTGACTGGAATTAAAAGAATAACAATTTCCAATTTTATAAATAAAGAAAAGTGTAAGATAAGAATTGATTTTTTATTAAAAATTATTGAAATAATTAATAAAAAAGAATTTAATTTAAATAATATTGAAAAAAATATAAGATGGGTTGGAGATTTTAGAAGTCATGGAATTATAAATCCAAAATTGCCTTTTAATTTTAATTCTAGAAAAGGTGCAAGATTTTTAGCAGCTATTTGTAATGAAGGATGGATTAGTGATGGAATGTATTATTCAAATAGTAAAAATGGATCAAGAAAATCTGTTAAAAATGATGCTTTAAAAGTATTTGGTGGAAATAATCAAACAATTAGAGATTGGATTAAAGAAAAAGATCAATATTTATCTTTTCCATCTATCATGAGGGATATTGTAAATATCTTGACAGATTTTAAAGGAATAAAATCAGAAAGAAATCCGAATATTCCTTTCTTCATATTAAAAGACAAGGATTTAATGCGTGGTTGGGTAGAACAAACAATAGGTGATGAAGGGCATGTTAAGTATTATCCAGATTCTTTTAGAAGAGAAGTAATTTGGAGAAGATCTTGTGATAGTAAATTTAGTAAATGTAATTTAATATCAGATGAATTAAAAATTTTAACAAAATTAGGAATTAAATTTGATTTAAAGAATATTGGAAGTTATTATACCAAAAAAAATAAAAAAAAGTTTAGATCTCAAATTAGAATCTCTAGAAAAGAAAATTTAAAAAGATTAGCCAATTTAAAAATTCCAGATAGTTTTAAAAATAGACTATTATTAAAAATGTTAAGGAGTTGTTGAAATATGGATCTGAATAAGGTTGCAGATAAGTGGCAAGAACGTTGGGAAAAAGCTAGAATCTTTAAAGTTAAAAAAGATTCTAAAAAAAGAAAATTCTACGCACTAGAAATGTTTCCATATCCCTCAAATATACTTCATATGGGCCATTTAAGAAATTATTCTATAGGAGATTGTTACGCTAGATTTAAACGAATGAATGGTTTTAATGTTCTGTATCCAATGGGTTATGATGCTTTTGGATTGCCAGCTGAAAATGCAGCAATAAAACAAGGTGCTGATCCTGAAAAATGGACATTAAGTAATATTGAAGCTATAAAAAAGCAACAGCAAAAAATGGGTTTAAGTTATGACTGGAGCAGACAGATACAGAGCTGTGATCCTAATTACTATAAATGGAACCAATGGATATTTTTAAAATTTCTTGAGAAAGGTTTGGCTTATAGGAAGAAGAGTTATGTTAATTTCTGTCCTAAATGTGACACTGTTTTAGCTAATGAACAAGTACATGAAGGAAAATGCTGGAGATGTAAGAATGTTGTTGAACAAAAAGAACTTGAGCAATGGTTTTTCAAGATAAGAAATTATGCAGAAGAATTATTGAATGATTTGGATAGATTAGACTGGCCAGAACAAGTTAAACTAATGCAGAAAAACTGGATTGGAAAAAGTGTAGGAACAATAATTAATTTTTCTATTAAAGAGAGTGATGCTGAAGTTTCAACTTTTACAACAAGACCTGATACAATCTATAGTGTAACCTTTTTGGTTTTTGCTCCTGAACATCCTTTAGTTCATAAGTGGGTTAAAGGAACAGAATATGAAGATGATTTTAAAAAATTCTTTAATGAAGTACAGAAAGAGAATAAGTTTCAGAGAACTTCTGAGGAGAGTGAAAAAAAAGGAATGTTTATTGGAAAATATGCAATTCATCCATTTACTAAAGAAAAGATTCCAATTTATGTTGGTAATTTTGTTATTTATGAATATGGATCAGGGGTTGTGATAGCTGATGCTCACGACCAAAGAGATTTTGATTTTGCTAGAAAATATAATATTCCTTTAAAATTTGTTATATCACAAGATGGTGCTCCGATTAATGCAGAAAAAGCTACAAGAGCTTATCTTGGTGATGGAACACTCTTTAATTCTGAAGAATTTTCAGGTATGCATAATAGAGAAGCGATTGAAGGTATAAACAAAAAATTAGAGAAAATTGGGAAGGGTGGAAAGACAGTTGATTATAAAGTTAGAGACTGGCTTATTTCAAGACAAAGATATTGGGGAACTCCAATTCCAATTATATATTGTAAAAAATGTGGAGTTGTTCCTGCTAAACTTCCTGTCTTACTTCCAAAAGATGTTAAGTTTGGAAAAGGCAATCCATTAGACAATAAGAAATTTGTAAATGTAAACTGTCCAAAATGTAAAGGTCCTGGAAAGAGGGAGACAGATACAATGGATACATTTGTAGATTCGTCTTGGTATTTCCTTAGATATTGTGATCCTAAAAACAAAGATATTCCATTTGGAAAAGAAGCTTCGTATTGGATGCCAGTTAACCAGTACATAGGTGGGATAGAGCATGCTATTATGCATTTACTTTATGCTAGATTTTTTACAAAAGCTTTAAGAGATCTTGGATTGCATAAAATAGATGAACCTTTTTCTAAGTTATTATGCCAGGGAATGGTTATTAAGGATGGAGCTAAAATGTCAAAGTCTTTAGGAAATGTTGTAGATCCCAAAGAGATAATGGATAAATACGGAGCAGATACAGCTAGATTATTTATTTTATTTGCTGCTTTGCCTGAGAAAGAACTTGATTGGAACGATAAAGGAGTTCAAGGAAGTTTTAGATTTTTAAACAGAGTATATAATTTATTTGAAGATGTTAATTACAGGAATATAATTAATAATAAAGATAAACAAATAACTTCTTATTTGCATAAAACAATAAAACTAGTTACTTCGGATATAGAATGCTTTAGATTGAGCTTAGCTATTGGCAAGATAATGGAGTTGGTTACTTCTTTAGTTAAATATAAGGAAGATGCTAATAAGAAAGTTTATGAAGAATGTATTGAGAAATTATGTTTATTGATTAGTCCTTTTGTCCCTCATCTTGCTGAAGAGATGTGGGAAAAATTAGGAAAGAAAGGATTTATTAGTTTAGAAAGGTGGCCTAAATTTGATGAAAAAAAAATAGATGAAAAAGCAGAGCAGATGGATGAAATGATTTCTGATGTTATGGCTGATATTAGCTCTGTCTTAAAATTGATTAATAAAAAGCCTAAAAGAATAAAATTAATTGTTGCTTCAGAATGGAAATTTAATTTTTTTAAAAAATTCAAAGAAGAAATAGAGAAAACAAGAAATGTAAAAGATTTAATGTCAATATTTATGAAAGATTATAAACAATATGGAAAAGATATTTCTAAATTAATTCCTTCATTATTAAAAGATCCTACAAGAGTGCCTAATGTTGTTTTAAGTCAGGATGTAGAGATAAATAATTTATTAGACAATGTAGAAACAATAAAGCAGGAGTTTAATTGCGCTGTTGAAGTTGAGAAAGCAGAACATAGCAAAGAAGGAAAAGCTAATATTTCTCTTCCTAATAAACCTGCTATTGTTGTTGAATAGGATATAAATTCTTAAAAATTAATTTCTAAAACTAGATTTATGAAGAAATTTCTGTGGTATTGGATGCCTATTATTATTTATTGTATTGTTATATTTGTTCTTTCTTCACTTCCAATAACAGCAGAGCAATTACCTGGGCCTGATTTTAAATTCAAAGATCTATTACTACATTCTGTTGAATTCTTTATATTATCTTTTTTATTTTTAAGAGCTTTTGTTAAAGAAAAATGGCAGATGCCTTTTTATTTTGCAATATTGTTTACTATACTTTATGGCTGTCTAGATGAAATACATCAATTATTTGTTTCTGGCAGGATTTTAAGTTTTTTAGATGTTGTTTTTAATATGATCGGAGCTTTATTGATATTATTTTTTAAGATTTTAAAGAAAAGTAGGTAAGCATTCAAAGATGGATATATAACAGTTAAATAGTTTAACCTTAGCACCTTCTCAGCTCCATGATCTGTGAACATCAGTATAAAAGGTTAACGCTGCACGATTCCTCGCCTGACGTGGTTCTCTAAAACACCAATCTCACAGGACAGAACGTCGTAGTTGGAAACTAAGACTACCTACCCATAGTATACCTCTCTTTGAATATGATCCAGCCATAAAGTCCATTTGCTGTACAAGTGAGGACTAACCACCCGATTGCTTACCTAAGAATTCTGGTTATTTTGGGCTTTTTAAGGCTTTCGTTTTTGATAATATATAGTTTATTACATAAATTCTTATTAATTTTACTATAATAACAACATTATGGGTTCTATAACATTTCTGGGAATTGGAACAGGAAATATCTTCTTAAGAAACCAATTATTATCTACAGGCGGGATAATATTACAGTTAAAAGATTTACAGTTTCATATTGATCCTGGAACTAATTCTTTATTAAAACAATATCAATATAGGATTAATCCAAGAGAAACTACTGCAATATTTTGTTCTCATGCTCATTTAAATCATTCTAATGACATTAATGCTGTGATTGATGCAATGACCTTATCTGGCTTAGATAAAAAAGGCATATTAGTTGCTAATACAGATATAATTGAAAATATGAAAGATCACTATTTAAGTTGTTTAGAAAAATTTATTCAAATGAAGCATAATAAGAAGATAGCAATAGAAGATATTGAAATTATAGGAACAAAGGCAGAACATTCAATAGCTAATATTGGATTTAAGTTTATAACTCCAGAATTTATTTTAAGTTATACCTCAGATACAAAATATTTTGAAGGGATAGAGAGAGAATATGAAGATACTGATATTTTAATTTTAAATAATAAAAATCCTTTTAATGTAAATGATGGCAGTAATCTTAATAGTAGTGATTCAATTAAAATAATAAATGAAGTTAAGCCAAAACTAGCTATTATAACTCATTTTGGAATTAAGATGATTAAAGAAGATACATTATTCCAGGCAAGAGAGATCTGCAAGAGAACAAATACACAAGTTATAGCAGCAAAAGATGGAATGGTTGTTAATCCTTATAGTTTTTCTACAACTGTTAAAATATAAGATAGACAATAGCAAATCCTATAAAACATCCAATTGTTAGAAAAGGCATTGCTGGATAGAATTTACCTTTTTCTGATTTTAAAAATAATAATAGCAGGGAGATTGAAACAACAACAGGAACAATTAATGTTTGAAGAAAACTAAATGATTTCATTACAACTCCTGCGAATAATAAAGGAAATGCTATATCTCCCCCACCTAAAATAGCTGTTCTTATTTTTCCAAGTTTTTTCTTTGTTTTTTTAACTGGCTTAATTCCTTTTAATGTGTAAGGAACAAACAATCCTGCAAATACCTTACTTTTAGTTTGAAATTTAGCTAATTTAATCATATGCTTTGAATACCAAACAGCATACATATCATAAATTGATATTAAGATTAATAAAATAAAAACAGATAATAAATTGAGTATAGGAACAAATATTGCTGCTAAACCACCATACATTAACAGTTCTGTTAGGTTTTGAACTATTAAAGAAGGTCTTAAAACTTTATAAGTAGCTAATAACAAAGCTAATATTCCTACGACTGTTAACTGAGTAGATGAAGTTCTATCAATAAAAGCAGCTAAAGAAATAAACAACACAATTAATACACTAAGAAAAAACCATAACTTCCATAATGTATTCTTCTTAAATCTAATTAATAATAATAACATTCCTGTTCCAATTAAGATTGCAACAATAATATAAATATAAGATATACTTGGCTGGATATCTGGTCTTTCAAAATAAGGAAGTTCTTTATAAACAGTAATCTCATCAGTTGATTTTTCTTTATCAGTATATTTATCAATTACAATTAAACCAATAATCTGTGCTGCAAGAAATAATAAAACTAAGAATATTGTTATTTTTACTGTATGCTTCATGAAAGTTTTTGGATTTAGATTATATATAAAATTATTGAAAATAATAAGATTTAAATAAACATATTTTTCAATTTATATTATGCCAAAAACAATAGATCCATACGGAACAGAATTAGTAGAGGATTATGCTAAAGTTATAAGAGATTTTGGTTTAAATAGTTTTAATGCTAAAGACTTTCCAAAACCAAATAGATTAATGCGAAGAGGAGTAGTATTTGCAGGAAGAGATTTAAAAATTATTTCTAAGTGTATTAAGGAAAAGAAGAAATTTTATGTTTTATCTGGAATAATGCCAACAGCAGAGAAGATTCATTTTGGAACAAAGAGTGTTGTAGAAAACATAAGATATTTTCAAGAAAGAGGGGCAAAAGCTTATATCTTAATTGCAGATTTAGAAGCTGCTGCTGCTAGAGGAGTTTCATTAGAAGAAGGAAGAAAAAGAGCATTAAACTTTCATATTCCTGCTTATCTTTCTTTAGGATTAGATTCAAAGAAAACAGTTTTCTATTTTCAATCTGAAAATAAAGAAGTAGTTCATTTTGCTTATGAAGTATCTAAAAAAATAACATTAAATGAATTTAAAGCGATTTACGGTAATGCAGATCCAGGAAGGATTATGTCTGCTGTAACACAAGTTGCCGATATATTATATCCTCAGTTTAAAGA
>SDBV01003360.1_pt1 | contig 23671 bp, 16 predicted proteins | sample 2277081 | NCBI WGS metagenome assembly SDBV01 (sample SAMN10402039, study PRJNA504765) | marine sediment metagenome | isolation source: marine sediment core GS10_PC15, 223 cmbsf | place: Arctic Ocean: Southern Knipovich Ridge | collected 2010 | reverse complement strand
TGAAATTCTTCGGTGAAATTGAACGCGGCGACAGTGTCTTCCTTCCATTTTTCCTCGGATAGCGGCACTATAGGCCTAATGAACACAGAGACGAGGGCGAAAGCCGGGCATGACACCGAGATTTAGACAGGCGCGAAAGGGCCTTTTTTTGGCCTACACATCGGGATTTTCTACGGATTCCAGGCCAGCTTCGGCGTCGTCAACCGGCTCAACGCCCTGCGCTCCGTCTCCTGCGGCAATTAGGTGACGATATTTCCCGAACCCGAGATTCCGGCATTTGTAACTGCGGCGCTGCGGGTGCTATCTTGATGCCGCCATGACGACACTCCAGCTAACGGGCGGCGCCCTCGCGCTGGTTCTCCTGGTCGCGGTTCCCGGGACCATCATGGCCGCGGCGTTCCGCAAGCGAGGTGGCTTCGCGGGCCTCGGCCCGCAGCTGTTCGAGCAGCTGTACATCATTGTCGTGCTCGGCTTCCTGCTCGACGGCTGGCTGGCGTTGACCCTTGCCGAGTTTGGCCTGTTCTCGGCCCTGAACCTGATCCTGGCGGTGCTCGCGGTGTGTGCCCTGTTCGGGGTGGCGTTCCGCATCCGGCCGCGCGATCTGCGCGGGCTCCTGCCCTGGGATCGGCTCTCGTGGGTGCACCCGTGCCTGGTGGCCGCGGCGGTGATGATGATCGTCATCACCGGCGAGCCGTTCGTGTGGGTGCTCGGGGGGGACGACTCGGGCACCTACGTCAACACCGGGGCGCACATCTCCCGCACCGGGGCCATCGAGATCTACGATGAGGTGACCCGCGAGGCGGCCGCCGCACCGGCGGGCACGTTTTTCTACAACCCGAACCACGTGGAGGATCCGCTCTACTCGCGGCTGCCGTACCGCTTCCAGTTCATCGGCTTCTTCATCGCCGACGAGACCACCGGCGAGATCACCAGCCAGGGGCTGCATCTGCTTCCGGTCTGGGTGGCGATCTTCCACGCCTTCCTCGGCTTCCCCGCCGGGCTCTACCTCTTTCCCCTGCTGGCGCTCCTCTCCGTTGTGGGCGTGTTCCAGGCGACGCGGCGCATGCTCGGCGCGCCCACCGCGGCGGTGGCAACCCTGTTCCTTTCGGCGAGCTTCCTGGAGTTGTGGTTCGCCCGCTACCCCACCAGCGAGATGCTCGTCCAGGCGACGCTCTTCGCCGCCCTGTACCTCTTCGCGGTGGCCGAAGAGAGCGACGGGTGCCTGCCGGCCGCCCTGTCCGCGTTCGCCTTCTCCAGCTTGCTGTTCATCCGCGTGGACACGATCTTCGTACCGGTGCTGGTCGGCCTGTACATCGTGATCGCCTCCATCGGGAAACCAACTGTCGCCCACCGCCACGTCTGGTTCATCGCCGCGATGATCCCCTGGTCGACACAGGCGCTCTTGCACGTGTTCTACCTGTCGCGGGCCTACCTGGTGTACGGGGGCATGTACAATTTCTACGTGGAGGGCGTCGCCGGCCAGGAGAAGCAGCTGGAGGCCTCGTTGACGATCTTTTTCGGCCTGTTGGCCGCGTTCGTCGTCCTCACCGCGCTCACCGTTCGTTTCTGGCGTCCCATTGGCGCCGGTCTGCATTGGCTGAGCGACCGGGTCGGCTTGGTGCTGCGGATTCTGATCGCCCTCGGCGTGGTGGGACTTCTCGCTTACGCCTACCATTGGCGTCCGGACCTCTTGCCCGAGTTCGGCGGGCGGGACGCGCCCCAGCACCCGGACGGGGCCTCGTTGATCAAGCTGGGCTGGTACGTGTCGGAGCTCGGCCTGGCGTTGGCCGCCATCGGCACGGTCCTGATGACTCTCAGGGCGCGGGGGAGCGCACTGTTGCTCCTGTTCCTGGGCCTGCTCTACGGGGTGATCTACCTCTACACGCCGCTGCAGTTCGCGCTGCAACCCCAGTGGGCGCGGAAGTTCATGCCGGTGGTGGTGCCGTTCACCATGATCGCCGCCGCCCACGCGGTCGCCGCGGTCGCCGGGTTGATCTGGCGCAAGGCGGGGCGCGTGCCGGCAGTGGTGATCGGCGCCGTTCCGGTGGTGGCGATGGTGGTCCTCACCGGTCGACTCAATCTGCCGTTTGTCGACTTCGTCGAGTACGACGGCGCGGTGGAAGGGTTGGCGCGGGTGGCCCGGTTGATTCCCGAGGACGACGCGGTGGTGCTGATGCCGCGCGACCACATAGGGCTGCGCTTCGGACAGCCGTTGCGCTATCTGGAGGGGCGCAACGTCGTGCTGGTGGAACGCACCTACGACCCCAACGCGCTCCGGGAGCAGGTCGCGGCCTGGCACGAGTCCGGGCGCCCGGTCTACCTGGCCGCTCCGCCGCAGGTTTTCCGACGCCTGTTCGCTCTCGAGCAAGTGGGCGAGGAGAGCTTGCTCCTCCAGGAATCGGTTAGGCCCACCGACCGCCCGGCGGGGCGGCACTATGAAATCAACGTCAGAATCCAGGTCTTCCGTGTGCTCCCCTGACGCCCGGCGCCGTCGGCGGTTGCCACGTTCGAGGATCGGCGGTAGACGCTGTAGACAATGATCGTCGATGGCAGAAAGTCTCAGGCGGCGGGGCTCTCCCTGAGCGTGGTGATGCCGGTGTACAACGAGGCCGCCTCGATCGAAGCAATCGTGGCCAAGGTGCTCGCCAGCGACTTGGTGCTGGAGCTGATCGTCGTGGACGACGCCTCCGCCGATGGCTCACGGGATATCCTCGATCGGCTCGAGGAGCGAGACGAGCGGGTCCACCGCTACCGGCACCGCACCAACCGAGGGAAGGGTGCGGCCGTGCGGACCGGCTTACCCCATTGCCACGCCGACGCCGTGGTGATTCAAGACGCCGATCTCGAGTACGATCCGGCAGACTACGAGGCGTTGCTGGCCCCAATCATCGCCGACGAGGCAGACGTGGTCTACGGATCGCGTTACCTCGACCGTGGGAATCGCCCGCCCCAGCGGCGGGCCTATCGGTGGGCCAACCGGCTGCTCACCGTGCTGTCCAACTGCTGCACCGGCCTCGCGTTGACCGACATGGAGACCTGCTACAAGTGCTTTCGCCGGGAGGTGATCCAGCAGATGCCGCTGGAGCAGGACCGCTTCGGAATCGAGGTGGAACTCACGGCCCGGGCGGCGCGGATGGGGTGTCGGATCATCGAGGTCGGCATCGGCTACGAGGGCCGCGGGCACGACCAGGGCAAGAAGATCGGTCTCATCGATGGGCTCGAGGCGCTGTATTGCATCTTCAGGTACTGGAGGCGGGGCTGACCGGGGTCCTCGATTGAAGAACACGTTTGCAAACTCATCTGGATCATCCATCCAGACTGGCATGTATTCGGCGTAAACCCTCCGCAAGATCAACAATGGGCTCCCATCCCGTCAACTCTCGCAACAACGTCGTATCCGGCCGCCGATGTCTTGGTTCGTCCGGCAGCGTGTCCAGATGTTCCATACCGACGTCGCTTCCCCATTCCAGGAGGATCATCTTCGCAAGTTTGTTAACGGTCAACTCGTCCGGATGTCCGATGTTGATCGCCTGGGGAAGCTCTTCGGGGTAATGCAGGAGATGACAGATAACCTCGACCGCATCATCGATCCATAGGAAACATCGGGTCTGCTCGCCATCACCATAAATCGGCAGATCTCTTCCACTGGAAAGAGCATCCACGAAGTTCGGTATCACCCGCCCATAGCCGCAGGTGGATCGATCCATCCCGGGGCCGTAGACATTGAAAAGCCGGAGGGCCGCACCGTCACCACCGTCCCTTCGAAAGCTTGAAACCAACTCCTCCCCCATCCGCTTTGCGCTGGAATAAGGTGTCCGGGGTGTGAGAAGGGAAGTAAGAGAACGATCTAACTCCGAGATCCCCGCCCCGGCGCATTTCTCAGAAGTAGTATGGCCGTACACCTCGCTGCTCGACGTGAAAAGGAGACGACATTTCTTTTCCTTGGCCAGATCGCACATCCTCTGCGTACCCCAGACGTTAGGATCTATCACCGTTCTTGGACGCTCCATGTACAGCGTTGGTATCGCAACGGACGCCAGATGGATGATTCCGTCCAATCGCCCCTGGATAAATGTCGTATCGAAGAATTCGATGTTTTGTACAACGCGATCGAGTCTCGAATGCCGCTGCCCAGGTTCCGATGTAATATGGTTGTCGACAATGACGACCCCATGCCCATCCTCCAAGAGTCGCCTCACGAGAGCACGACCGATAAAACCGTCGCCTCCTGTCACGAGATATTTCATAGCGCTCATCTGGTCATCTCCCGATCTGGGTCCGCAAATCAGCTGACACATCAATTCGCCATTCAATCAATCTGAAACACGATAGTACACCCTAAAATGGCACGTTCCCTCTTAAAAATGAGTCATCCGGCACCCTCCTCAAAGAGCCCGACGCGATTTACGAATCGCAAGGGGCGAACACGTTGACAGAGGGCGACCCGCCGTCGCGCAAGCGCTATGGCGCGGCAGGTGCAGGCATCGCCCCTACTTCTTTTTCTTTTCGATCAGGGCGGTGTTGATTTTCTCCATCAGTTCTTCGATGGCCTTATTCTCGCCCTCCCGCTTGGAGGCGACCTTGATGTGGAGATCCGCCTGCATGAGGTTGCCGCTCTTTAAGGCCTCCACCGCCTGCCTGTAGAACTGACGGGCCTCCCGGGAGGTCATGGTTTCCTCCGCGGTTTTTGGGATCATGGTCCTTCGGCCCTCGTGCTCGAACCTGGCGGAACCACCTTCGAGGCCCTCGTCATACAGCATGCGCTTTTCGTAATCGCAAAGGACGCGGTAGGCCTCGTTGAGCCGCTTGAAGATGTTGTAGATGGCCAGGCTGACTGTCTCGTCGGCGTTCCTGTTGCGATCCGGGTGGAACTTGCCCGCGATGGAAAAAAAGGCCTTCTTGATCTCGGGGATCTTCGCGGATCGATCCACCCCGAGCAGGCGGTAGTAGTCCAGCCGATCCAGAACCTCGTGGATCTTGAGGACGTAAGCGTCGAATTCGGGATCTCTTCCGCTCATGACTTTGAGTACTTCGACACCAGCGCGTTGACCTGATCTTCGTTGAGGCCGCCCAGGAGTTGAATGCGGGTCTCCTGCGCCGCGCCGGTTTCCTCATTGACCGCCGAGACGCCCAGGATTCCGTCGGTGTCGATTTCGAAAATCACCTTGATCTCGACCTCGCCGCGTTGGGCGGGCCTTATCCCGGACAGATGGACCTGGCCGAGCAAGGTGTTCTGCTCCACCCTCCGCGATTCCCCCTGGAAGATATTGATGGCCACCGCGGTCTGGTTGTCCGTTGAAGTGGAGAACAATCTCGACTGCTCCACCGGAATAGCGGCGTTGCGCTCGATTATCTGATCGCAGTACCCGCCGGCGGTGGCAACGCCCAGGCCCCTGGGGGTGACATCGAGCAACAAGGTGGAAGCTGCGGCGGAGCTGACCATGGGAACGGAAAAGGACCCTTTAATGTCCTTCGGCAGGATGCGATCCTCGCCGGCCACCAGATCAATCGGAGGCGCCGGGGGTTCGGGCGCCATCGCAATCAGCGGAGGCGCCGGGGGTTCGGGCTTCATCGGTATCACGGGCGGCACTTGAGGCTTTATGTTCTGCGTTGAATCGACAGGCGGCGGCGGTGCCGGCCTGGCTCTCGTCGGTGTAGCCATGGGCGCGGACGTGCTAACCGGCTCCATCATGTCGGCAGAATCCACCCCACTCTTGGGTTCGACCGGCACCGGCAGATCTTCCGGCAGCTCCTCCCCGGTCAGGGAGAACGCATGGATCGCGGCGCCGATGGCCACCACCTCGTCCGGATTGATCTCCGTGCGCGGCTCCCGGTTGAAGAACTCCTTCACCTTCCTTCGCACGAGGGGAATCCTGGTCGAACCGCCCACGAGGATCAGGTTTTCGAGGGAGGAAACGTCGAGATTGGCCAGCTTCAGCGATTCCTGGCAGGTTGCTATGCTCTTGTCGACCAGGGGTTCGATCATGGACTCGAACTTCGCACGGGTAATCTTGAACGAGAAGTCGATGGCGACGCCGCCGGGCCCGTATGCGATCTCCCGCAGGGTGGCCTCTACCTCGTCGAGGTTGGATAGCTGACACTTGATACGCTCTGCCACGGTTCGTATACGCTGCATGGCTACCGGATCCTCGCCCAGATCGTACCTGTGCATGAAGAGGAACTGGCGCCGCATCTCCTCCACTATCTTGTCGTCGAAATCGTCGCCGCCGAGGAAGGTCTCACCGGCGGTGGAGAGCACCTCGAAGATATCGTCCATCAACTCGATGATTGTAATGTCGAAAGTGCCGCCGCCGAAGTCGTACACCGCGATCTTCTCCGTGAGTTTTCCACCGAAGCCGTACGCGAGCGCGGCCGCGGTCGGCTCGTTGAGGATACGCAGCACGTTGAAGCCGGCGATCCTCGCCGCGACCTTGGTTGAGGATCGCTGAACGTCGTTGAAATTGGCCGGCACGGTGATGACTAACTCGTCGATGTCAACACCGAGGATCTGTGTGCACATCTCGCGGAGGTGCTTGAGCATTATCGCCGAAATCTCCGGAAGGCTCAATTCCTGCCCGCGGACCTGTATCACCGGAATGCCGTCGGGGCCCTCCTTCACCAAATACGGGCACTCCTCGAGGACGGACTGCATCTCCGGGGACGATATCTTCCGCCCCAGGAGGCGTTTGAACGAATAGACGGTATTCACGGGGTCGACTACGAGGCGGTCCTTGGCCAGGTGCCCCGCCAGGGTGGAACCATCTGGATGAAAGGAAATAACCGAGGGCTGGATCCTCTTGCCCGTGGCGTCCTCCACCACCCTGGCCCGCTGCGCCTGAACTACCGCCACGCAGGAGTTCGTCGTTCCCAAGTCGATACCGACGGCAATACCCATGAGTCCTCCCGATTGCCTAGCGATCCTCCTGTTGGTCCTGGTCCGCTCCGTCCGGTATTATCGTCGGCGGCGGCGGTTCCGACAACTCCGCATCCACGGAATCCCGGTCAGCCAGTCGTTCGACGCCGACCACCGACTCGTCCCTTGAGAGCCTTATCAGCCGGACACCCATCGTATTGCGCCCCAGAGTGGAGATGGAGTCGACGGCCATGCGGATGATCTTGCCGCCGTTGGTGATGATCATCACGTGATCGTCATCCGCCACCGGGCGGACATCCACGACCTTCCCATTGCGCTTGCTCATCTTGATGGTCAAGAGTCCCATCCCTCCCCGTTTCTGCACACGGTACTCGTCCAGGACCGTGCGCTTTCCGAAGCCGTTCTCGCTGACTGTCAGCAGGGTCTGCGCCGTCCGGTCCGGAACGACCGCCATGCTGACCACGGCGTCGTCCTCTCCGTCGTCCCTTCGGATCTCTATTCCACGCACACCACGGCTCTGACGGCCCATGGAGCGCGCCTGGGTGCCTTCGAACCTGATCGACTGCCCTTCACGGGTTCCGAGAATGACGTTGTCGCCGTAGCCCAGGGTCTCCGCTCCGATGAGCTCGTCCCCGCTGTCGATAACCACCCCGATGATCCCCGTGACGCGGATCTGGGAATAGGCCATGAGGTTGCTCTTCTTGACATAGCCCTTTCGCGTGGCGGTCAGCACGAAACGGTCCTCCGCGAATTCGACCACCGGCAGGACCGCGGCCACCTTCTCGCCCGACTCCATTCCCACGAAGTTGACGATGGCCTTGCCCTTGGCGATCCGTCCCCCCAGGGGAACCTGGTACACCTTCTTGAGGTAGGCCTTGCCCCTGTCGGAGAAGAAGAGCACGTGGGCGTGAGTGGAGGCCACGAACAGCTTGGTGACAAAGTCCTCCTCGCGGGTCTCCATGCCCGTAAGACCCTTGCCGCCGCGGTGCTGGGCCCGGTAGTCGGACACGGGGGTCCGCTTGATGTAGCCGAGATTCGAGACGGTGACCACCATGTCCTCCTCGGCGATGAGATCTTCCATTTCGAAATCGGAATAGTCGTCGATGATCTCGGTCCTGCGGGGCGTGGCGTAGGTGCTCCTGATGGCCTCGAGCTCTTCGACGATATGATCGATGAGGAGCTCCCGATTGCCGAGAAGGGCAACGAGCCCGTCGATCACGACCTTCAACTCCGCCATCTCGGTGACGATCTTGCCACGCTCGAGCCCCGTGAGTCGCTGCAATCGCATGGAGAGGATTTCCACGGCCTGGATCTTTGTCAGCGAGAACGTCGTCATCAGACCGCCCCGTGCCTCCTCGGGATCCCTGGACCCTCGTATCAGCTTGACGATCTCGTCGATGTTGTCGATGGCTATCTCGAGACCCTCGAGGATGTGGAGCCTGGCCCTGGCCTTGTCGAGATCGAAAATAGTCCGGCGACGCACCACCTCCTCGCGGAAGTCCAGGAACGCCTGCAGGGTTCCCCTGAGCCCGAAGAGTCTGGGCTGACCCTCGGAGATGGCCAGGCTGATCACCCCGAACGAAGTCTGCAGCGGCGTCATCTTGTACAACTGATTGAGCACGACCTGGGAGAACGTGTCCTTCTTCAGCTCGACGACCATGCGCATCCCCGTACGGTCAGACTCGTCCCGCAGCGCGGAGATCCCTTCTATCCGCTTGTCGCGGACGAGTTCCGCGATCTTTTCCATGAGGCGCGCCTTGTTGACCTGGTAGGGTAGCTCGTGAACGACGATTCGCTCGCGATCGGCCGATCCCTTTATCTCCTCGATGTCGACCTTGGCCCGGATGGTGATCAATCCGCGCCCGGTGCTGTAAGCTTTGTAGATCCCCGCTCGCCCGCAGATGATCCCACCCGTTGGAAAGTCGGGCCCCGGGATCAGGCTCATGAGCTCGTCGATCCCCACGTCCGGGTCGCGAGCGAGGCAGATGGTCCCGTCGATCACCTCTCCCAAGTTGTGGGGCGGGATGTTGGTCGCCATCCCGACAGCTATCCCGTTGGATCCGTTGACAAGCAGATTGGGGTAGGCCGCCGGGAAAACAACCGGCTCCTTGAGCGAGCCGTCATAGTTCTCAACGAAATCTACGGTGTTCTTCTCGATGTCACCGAGTAGATTCGTGGTCAACCTGGCCATCCGCACCTCGGTGTATCGCATGGCCGCAGGAGAATCTCCGTCCACCGATCCGAAGTTCCCCTGCCCATCCACCAGTATCTCCCTCATGGAGAAATCCTGGGCCATCCTCACCAGGGCGTCGTAGACCGCTGAATCGCCGTGAGGGTGGTATTTTCCGATGACGTCGCCCACAACGCGCGCTGATTTCTTGTACGACGAGTTCCAGGTGTTCTTGAGTTCGTGCATGGCGAACATGATTCGCCGATGGACCGGTTTGAGCCCATCGCGCACGTCCGGCAGTGCCCGACCCACGATTACACTCATGGCGTAATCGAGGTATGCGTGACGCATTCCCGTTTCTATTTTTATGGGAATTATGTTCTTGTCAGTAGTGGTCGCGCTTGTCATTTGATTTCATTAAATAGCACCTTACAAACCAGACCAGAAAGATAGCTTTCTCACGGATGAAGTCAACACCCAAGTCATCGAAAACGAATCATATTCTCTGTATTGCGCCCGCTGTTGGAGAGGTTGGGATCAACGCCCATGTAAACCATGTTGGCCTTTATGGGCAACTTGGTTGTCTTTTTCGGCCGAAACGGCGTGGCACCGGGCGGGAATAATAAATGATTTCAATGCTTGTTGCAAAATAGCAAAGCGGCACGCATTTTGATACACTGAATTTCGGCCCGATCAATTCGGAAGCCCAAGGAGGACCTCATGTCCGCGACGAAAACAGCCCAAACAGCCACCCTTGCCCTGGTTGCAACTCTGTTGTTTCTGTTCGCCATTATCGGATGCAACAGCACCCCAACCGTCCCCGTTCCACCGCCGGAATTCTGCGACGTCTCGCCTCCCAATACCGAAGGACTCTGCACCGTCGGTTGCGAGGAAGGTCAGACCGCGAGGAACATCGCCCTTGTGTACAACGACGACTGGGGAGCCGGCGTGATGCAGGAGACCGAAGAGAACGGATCTTTCGAAGTGGAGGTGGATTGCACGGTAGCAGACACGATGATCATCCAGATAAAATATGACCGCAAACTCTCTGCCGAAGTGGCTATCACGGTACCATCGAATTAATAATTCCGCCTCTATCCCGCCGGTTGTGCTATTCACATGTAATTGCGAAACGGTCAAGGAGCGGGAACCATGAGATGGTCATTTCCGATCTTCGTTATCATTCTGGCGATTGTCATCGGTTGCGACGACCTCGGCTACAGGATCGAAACCGAGCAGCGCCGCATCAACCAGATGACCGAAGGCTACGAGTTGGATTTCACGCACCCGGTGATCCTCGAGGGCGGCGTGGTTGATATCTTCGTGCTGCACGCCTCGTCCGACGGACAGCCCCTCTACCTGGTTTTCGACAACACCCTGTGGCCCACAAGCGAAAAGCGCGTCCGGATTCGCCTGGTCCCATCCGAATAACGGTAACCCAAGTGGGCCTCGACGAGCTGCTATTCATCCACATCAACCAGGGACTCTCGAGCTGTGGCTGGTCGACCTTCTTCACCATCATTTCGCGTCTGGGCAACGGGTACATACTGGCCCTGCTGATCGTTCCATCGCTCTTCTTCCTCGATCGCAAGGGATTCCGGGAGCAACTATTGCCAATGGTGCTTTCAGTGGCCCTGGGTGGCCTCGCGGTGACTGTCGCGAAGATTGCGGTGGACAGGCCGAGGCCCGCGGAGCATTTCACCGGGACCGGCACGGAGGTCAACACACCCCTGGGCACTCCGTCGGATCGCTCGTTTCCATCAGGACACACCCAGACGGCCTTTGGGGCGGCTGCCTATCTTTCGTGCATGTACCCCGTGGCAGCCCCAGCCTTCGTGGTCCTGGCAGTATTGGTGGGCCTCTCACGAACAGTTCTGGGCGTGCACTTTCCATCGGACGTCCTGGTGGGCGCCATTACCGGAATCGTTTTCGCCCTTGGCGTCTTCTTCCTCAACAAGCGACGACTACGACGCAGAACGCCCCCCTATTGACCGGGTCCAAGATCGTTGTTATTATGGTCATATGACCATGGTCATATAAGGAGATTTCGATGACCAAAAAGTACAAGGCCGGTGAGTTCAAGGCCAAGTGTCTGTCGATCCTCGATGACGTCGCACGGGAGCACGAGCCGGTATATGTGACCAAACGAGGCAAGCTCGTCGCTGCGGTTGTCCCGACTCCCGAAGTTGTGGAGGACATCGTGGCCTCCCTGGCAGGAAGCATTATTTTTGAAAACGACATTATTTCACCCATCGGAGAGACCTGGGAAGCCGGCTGATGATCGTCCTGGACACCCACTCCTGGATATGGCTGGCAGGGGGAAGCGATAGGCTCTCCCAAAAAGCGCGCCGGCGTTGTGCGCGAGCTTCTATATTGATCGTGCCGGCCATCTCCACGTGGGAAGTGGCAATGCTTGTGTACGAGGGAAGGATCGGATTCGATAGAGACGTTCGGCTGTGGATTGGGCAGGCGCTGACATTGCCCGGGATCCGACTCGAACCGCTCACTCCCGCAATAGCCGTCCGGAGCACACGCCTGCCGGGGGACCCGCACAGTGATCCCGCCGACCGTATGATCATCGCAACCGCCATGGAGTACGGCGCGCCCATCATTACTCGCGACAAACAGATCAGGGACTATCCTCATGTCCGAACGATCTGGTAAACGCTTTTCGGATATTTCCGTTGAAGCCGGCCTCCATCAACTTCCCCTTCCCCTCGAACGGGAAGCCTGCCCGCCGAAGCCTTGGCGAAGGAGGGGCCGGGATGGGGTTGACTGGCCCTGGGAGCGTTTTCCCAAAACACGCTACGCGGGTTCCAAACGAAAACTGTTGCCCTTGCTTGCGAATGTGCTTCGCAGCCTGGAGTTCGACACGGCGCTGGATCCCTTCTGCGGTACGGGCTCGGTGGCTTACCTGCTCAAGTGCCTGGGAGCGGAGGTGACCGCTAGTGACACGCTCGAGTCCAATATCGTCGCAGCCCGCGCACTGATCCAAAACTCCAGGGAAACGCTGGGGGAGGGGATAGATGAGCTGGTATCCGGCCTCCCCAGGCCCGGCGGTCCAGTCGGGATCGTGGAGCGCACCTTCGACGGGATCTTCTTCGAAAGTCACGAGAATCGTTTCATAGACCAGATCCTGCCGAGGATCGACGAGCTTCCCGGAGCAAGGCGCGATCTTGCGATGTACTCCCTGTTCCAGGCGTGCCTGGCCAAGCGACCGTACAACCTGTTCCACCGGGCTAATCTTGCCATGCGCCAAAGAAACGTGGCCCGCTCATTTGGAAACAAGGTCACCTGGGATACTCCGTTCAATGTCCATATAAAGCGTTACGCCACGGCGGCGGACGCAGCCGTGTTCGACTCCGGACGAGCCTGTCGAGCCGTCTGCTCCAATGCGCTGGATATGGATCCGACGGGCCGCGATCTGGTCTATATCGACCCACCGTATGTTTCTTCCAGGGGAACAGGGGTGGACTACCTGGACTACTACCATTTTCTCGAAGGGCTGTGCGATCCCGAAAACTGGGAAGAGCGCGTTCTCATGAAGTACAAGCACAGGCCTCTGCGAGGGCGGGGGCAAAATCCGTGGTGTGACCCGACCAGGGTGAGCGACGCGTTCGAGGAGACCATTAACAGGTTCTGTGATTCAATCCTCGTGATCTCATACCGCTCCGACGGGATCCCCGGAATAGACGAGATCACCGGTTTCCTCAAGCACGCAGGAAAGCGCGTGGAGATCGTGGACGCCGGCGAATACGTGTACGCTCTGAGCAGGAACAGGAGATCGAGAGAAATCGTGATCGTCGGTCGTTGAGGCACTTCCCGGTGCGGAAAGGAAAAGGCGAATGATCGAGAATGGTAATATCTTCGACAGGCTTCAGGAGCGCCTCTGGAGTTTCGCCGAGCATCGGGTGATAACCGTCGCCGGAAAGACAGGAATCCTTGCGGAGCTGGCGAACGGCCCCGTCACGACCGAGTCGATGGCATCAAGGCTGGGCCTCGCCGCGATACCCACGGGCAAGATTGTCCGCGCGCTGACCGCCCTCGGGCTGGCCGAGCCCACGGGCGAGGAATACGCGCTCGTGAGCGGGCTGAAGGAGATCTTTGCTCCGGGACCTCGTGATTTCACCCCTTTCCTCAATCACTCCCACGACATGTACGACCGCTGGGGGCAGAACCTGGAGCCGTGGCTGCGCGGTGAGGAATGGGGAACACATAAGCGCGACTCCGGCGGGACAAAGCACTTCGATGAGGCCATGAAGGCGATGGGAGGCCAGATAGCGAGGCGAGTCGCCGATCTCATGGATCTGACCCGTGTCGAGAAGATGCTCGATGTGGGCGGAGGAACCGGAACTTACGCCATCGAGTTCGCGAAACGAGCACCGAACCTCAAGGCAGTCGTCCTTGACATGCCCGAGGTCGCCGATCACGGCAGGGAGCTTACCGGAAGCACAGACATGTCCGATCGCGTGGAGTTCACGGGAGGCGACTACATGGATCCTCGCGGCTACGGCGAGGGCCACGATCTGGTGCTCATGGCGAACGTCCTCCACCAGGAGACCGCTGAACGGGCGGCAACGATGGTCCGGCTGGGGGCCGGGGCCCTTTCACCGGGTGGAATGCTGGCAGTGATCGATTTCTCCATCGACGAGGAACGCCGCGAGAACATCCTGGGCACTCTCTTTGCCATCAACATGCGATCGTTTGGCGACACCTATCCGGAGTCGGTCATCCACGGATGGTTCTCGGACGCGGGGCTTGAGGACCACAGCCGGATTGACATTGATTCCCACCGATGGATCCTGCACGCGCGCAAGCCCGCCTGACGCGTATGAACCGAAGGGCCGCTTTCTTGCCCGGTGGTAGGTTAATGTAGTACAAGATACTACATGGAGATCAAACTGCATTTACCGGCCGTCACGGCAGCAATGATCGTATTCTGCTGTCACGCAAGCGCCGAGCCGGTCCCGTCTCCGAGCCCTTCTCCCATCGCGCCTGTGTACATGGTCTACCCGGACAACGCCGCAGATCTTCCGGCAGCCACAGAACCCGCAGGCTCGGAGCTCTCCGAGAAAGGGCGCAACATCAGAGGCTTGTATATACCGTATCCGCGGCTTCGCTCCTGGAAAACGAGACGGCTTGTCCGATGGGTCAGAGAGATAGGCGCCGACGCGGTAGTCCTGGATATCAAGGACGACCGGGGCAGGATCACCTTCACCCGGGAACTCCCGTACACAATGGGATACTCCCACGGCGAGGTGAGACGTATGGGCAAGATCGTCAAAACCCTCAAGGAGGAAGGAATCTACGTGATCGGTCGACTGGTGTGTTTCAAGGACAACCATCTGGTGAAGGTCAGACCCGACGCGGCCATTCGAGATCGCAGGACCGGAAAGCCATGGCGGGATCGGGGCGGGCTCGCGTGGGTGGATCCCCACTCGGAAGTGGCCCACGAACACATCGTCAATGTTGCAAAGGCGGCGGCGGCGATCGGTTTCCAGGAGATACAGCTCGACTACATCCGCTTTCCCGTGGAGAACTCCGCCAAATACGCCGACTACCCGAACCGCGTGGGCTCACCAGAGCGCTACGAGGCCATAGTAAAGGTCCTCTCGAAAGTCGATCAAGCGATCGATATTCCACTCTCCATCGACGTGTTCGGCCTTACGGCCTATCACCCCGGCGATGAGGACGGGCTCGGACAATCCCTGGAGCACCTGGCTCCCTACATCGATGCAATATCTCCAATGGTCTACCTGGCCAACTGGCCCAGGCGTTATTGGGAGTACCCCAAACCATCCAAGACTCACGCTCTCGTGAGCGGGGCGGTTCGCCGGATTCGCCTTCGCCTGGGCGATGATATCGCTGTCAGGCCGCTCCTCCAGGCATTCAAGTGGCGGGCCAAGAACTTCTCGAGGTACTTCATAGTCAATCAGATCGATGCGGCCGCAACGGGAGGATCGTCGGGCTATCTCTTCTGGAACCAGAGCGGCAACTATCACAAAGTCGCCGTGGTATGGAATCATGACGAAAAGAAAAATATTGAAGTCGGCTTGACCCCATCCCGGCCTTCCCCTGAGGTAGGGGAAGGGGAAGATGATTGAGGCCAGCTTCAAGTTACGCCGTAAGGACCCCGCCGATCTTTCTATTTATTTCTTCTTCGATCTTGGGTTTGAGGATCTTGGCCAGCATGCCGAGTGTTACCTCGACGGACACGCTGGAATCGGTAATCGTGAGCACACCCTTCTTGACGCCGGCGCCATCGAGCAGGCATGTGTCTCCATCCCAGCGAGAACGAATTCCGTATTTTTTTTTCAGATCCGCAGCAAGCTCATCCAGGCGACCCTTGAGGACTCCCGTGTCTATGCTGTGATCCCGGTAGAATGTGATGTCGACCATTTATGTTTCCTTTCGATTTGACCCCATCCCGGCCTTCCCCTGATTGGGGAAGGGGAAGATGTTGGCGGCCAGCTTTGATCGCCGGATGATACACAGATGAACGGTATTCCTCAACGGAGGATTTCCAGAGTCTCTTCCAGCATCCTGAGGCTGATGTCCTCAACACGAATGCCGCGCCCGCGAACGAGCTTCACGCGTGCAAACGGTTTGGGCAACGAGTACCGGTCCCAGGCTTTCGCGAACACCCACGCCCTGGACGCGTGTGTAACAATGGGAACGATGACAGCGCCGGTCTCCTTGGCCGCGGTGATCGCGCCGGGTTTTGCCTTGTGGAACGGACCCCTCGGGCCGTCCACGGCGAAGGCGGCATCGGCCCCGTTTTCTATTTCACGAATCAGGGTCTTGAGCCCAGTGGCCCCGCCGTGACTGGAGGATCCGCGCGTCACGATGAAACCCAACCTGGAGAGAATGTGAGCCTGAAGTTCCCCGTCCGCGGAGCGCGACGACATCACGACAACCGGGCGCGGCCGGGGGTGCGCCAGAAGACCCGCCTGATCACCGTGCCAGAAACAGAAGATGATTGAACCGGGTCCGTAATCCGGCTCGGGTCCGGTCAGCTCCAACCTCCATGTCAAGCGCAACAATCCGACGAACGCGGCGGCCAGGAACGCGAGAACGACCCTCACAACTCCTCCACTTCTGAGAAAAGGAACTACCTAACCCCATCCCGGCCTTCCCCTGGCAGGGGAAGGGGAAGATGATGGAGGCCAGCTTAACACTTGGAAAGACCGTCCTTGCATCCCTCGTGGTCCTTGTTCTCGTCGAGGCCTCGCTGGAACATCCCCTTGGCCTTGCGTGCGTCCCCCTGCTTGAGGGAAATGTCGCCCACGTACCAGTAGATATCGGCCTTGTCCACTCCGGCTTTGGCGGCGAACCGCTGTAGCAGAAGGGCTCGGAAGAGCTTGATTGCCTTGTCCCAATCCTCGCGCTGGTAATGTAGTTTTCCCAGGCTGATGAGCACCTCGGTGTTGGAGATGTCCATCTTGTAAGCGCTTTCGAGATGCTCGAGGGCCTTGTCCTGATCCCCCCTCGACAGGTAGGCCCTGGCCAGTCGCTGGTGATACACGGCGGCCCCTTTTGAGCGTCTCTTGCCACCCAGGGTTTCCGCATCGATGAGCGACTCGATCACGGGGATGGCTTCATCCTCGCGTCCGGCAGCGATGTATCCATCCGAAAGTTTGAGCATCACGTCCTTGTTGGATCTATCCATCTCGTGGGCACGCTCCAGGCTCGCAACCGCTCCCGCCGCATCCCCGAGGGGTCCGGATTGGAGATCGGCGATCTCCAGCAGTTTGGCTACCTTCTCCCCGCTGGTTTTCAGGTTCATCTCCTGGCGCATGAGCGCTTCCCAGAGGCCGTCGTTGTCGCCTCTCTTGCGGCAGTATTCTACCAGGGAATCATTGGCCCCCACGTGCCCGGGATTGAGCTCAACAGCCTTGCGAAGCTCCGCGACAGCACCGTCCTCGTCGTTGAGATGACTCTCGTTGAGCCGGGCGAGGCGGAAGTGAACCTCCGCCTGATCCGGTCCACCGCGACCGGTTTGGGCGGCCTTCCGAAGCACTTCCGCTACACGATCCCAGTCCTCGTTGGCCTCGTAGAGACCGGCGAGGGCCGCCAACGCTCTTGTATGCTCGGGATCCTGCCCGAGGACACGCTCGTAAATATCGGTCGCCCGATCCGGGTCGGACAGCTGCCCGTCCCATATCTCTCCTATGCGCACGAGGAGGGTGAGCTCGGCCTCGACATTGCCCTGGTCACGTGCCCTGTCAGCCCGACCCTCCAGCATCTCCACGAGATCCTGCCAGCGCTCGGTCTTGGAGTAGATGCGCTCCAGGTCGGCGTTTGCCTGGTCGTCCTGAGGATCGATCATGAGGACCTCCTGCAGGTGACCGGTGGCTTCATCCGGATCGTCGAAGCGCTGCTCACACAATATCGCCAGGCTCCGTAGAACCTCCACACGCGAGCGTTCGTCCGTGGCGTCGTCCAGCTTCTGCATGTAGAGATCCTGTAGGTCTTTCCAGCGCTCAAGCTTCTGGTAGAGCAAGTCGAGCTGGGAGATGGCAACCTCGTCCGTAGAATCCATATCCAGCACGTCACGCAACACGTCTACGGCCTTGGACGGCGTCTCCAGTGGACCCAGGAACAGCGTAGCCGCCTGGTGCCTGAACCCGTTCGCCTCGGCGGGATCAATCGTGTTATGACCACGCGCGAGCAGCAACTCCACCATGGACTGGTAATCTCCCGAATTCTCCGTAAGTGCGATCAAGGCGTCCAACGCGTCGATGTCCGCCTCGTCCAAGTCGAGCACCTCGCGGAAGATCTCGATGGCGCGATCCACGTCTCCGAGCTCGAACTGAGCCACCTTGGCCGCCTGGAACAGCACCTCCTTCTTGGCGCCGAAATCATAGGTGATCTGCGCTTTTACCTTGAGAACGGGCAGCAGATCCTCGAAGCGGCCCAGGCCGCGCAACAGCTCCACCAGCGCATCGATCGCCCCTTGATGCTCGGGCTCCCGCTCCAGCACGGCGCGGTATCTGGCCTCTGCCATCCTCGGATCTCCGACCTTGGTCGAGGCCCAATCGGCTATCTTGAGCCCGAGCTCCACCGAGGCGGAAGGATCCAGGTGATCGCCGTCGAGCGCCTTCTGCGCAGCCGACACCAGCGCGGACCAGCTCCCCAGATCGTCGGCGAGACGCTCCAGCTCGACGAGGAGACGCTCCTCGTCGGGGGCAATGGCAAAGGCTCTGGCATAGGCGTCGAAAGCGGCGCCCGGATCACCGAGGACTTCCTCGTTGTGGACGGCCAGCTCACCGAGGAGCCGCACACGATCCGCGCCGTCCTCGGCCACCCGGAGGCGAGCGTCGAACAGCGAACCGATCTTGTGCCGCTCCTCCCGCATCTCGTATACGGGCCCGAGTATCTCCACCACGTTCTCGACAAAATCGTCCTTCTCCAGCAGGGCTTCGATCGCGTTAATTGCCTCGTCGTTTTCGTACGATGCCTCCAGCACATCCCGGTAGGCGCTAATGGCTCCGGCGAAATCACCGAACTCCCGCTCGCGAATTACGCCCTGGCGGATCTTCAGGCGATTGATGTCGGCGGTATCGTCGTACAGCTGCAGCTCATGCTCGATAACTTCGTCGAGCTCGGTCCACATCTGCTCCCTCTCGTAAAGTCGATCCAACGCGGAAATGACCGCCTTGTCAGCCCCGCCGCTATCTATGATACGCCGATACGCCGTGATCGCGCCCCGGGTGTCCCCCAGGTGAACCTCCATGATCTCGCCCAGCCGTTTCAGGATGGATCGCTCCACCTCGGCATCGAAGGCATCGTCGGCACGCTCCTCGTACACTGCAGCGAGCTTCTTCCACAACCGCCCGGCACCGGCGATTCTCTCGAGCGCCTCCATCACCTCCGCCTTGGACGAATCCTCGGACAGGGCGCGGGCGTACACGTCGAAAGCCGTCTCTGGATCCGAAAGACCGATTTCGTGGAGTTCCGCCAACGAGAGAAGCTGGGCGAAACGCTCCGCCGGATCCTCCATGACCTCGAGCTTCAGCTCCAGGATCCGCGCCAGGTTGTCGTTCCGGGCGGCTTCCCGGTGCAAGGGCTCCAGTACCTCAATGGCCCGTGCCCTGACCGACTCGTCTGCGGCCAAGCGTTCCAAGGCCGAAATGGCGCCGGCGTGGGTCGGCTGCTGGGCGAGCACATCGCGGTAACTGTCGATGGCCCCCTCCAGATCGGACAGTTCCTTCTCCTGCAACTCACCGATACGAACGCCCACGTCCACCCACATGGCCTGATCCTTCACAATCTCCTTTTGCAACATGAGGTTGTCCAGCAGCTCCACGTGCATCGACTCCCTGGTATAGAGTCGATCTAGCGCCGCCACCGCCTGCGCATCCATCGAGTCCTCCTCGAGCACGGCGCGCCAGGCCGTTATCGCCTCAAACGTCTCTTCCAGTTTCTCCTCGTATATCGGCCCCAGGGACCTGAGGATGTTTATCCGCGCCTCCGGATCAGTCACCGCATCGCAATGACCGCGGCGTACATCAATCAGATCGGCCCACTCCCCGGAAGCTTCATAGAGCCTCTCTAGGGCGTCCATCACCACGACCGAGGACGGATCGGCCTCCAGGGCCTGCCGGTAGGAATCGACCGCGTCCTTCGGGGAGCCTACTAAATCCTCGTAAATCGACGCTTTCGTCCGTAGGATTTCGGCACGATCTTCGGGGGCCTGCGCCAGCGAAGCCTTGCGCGACAGTATGTCCACCAGACCTTCCCAGTCGCCCACCAGGTTGAACAGACCCTCGAGGGCGTCGAGCGCCTCCGCGTCGTTCTCATCGACCTCGATGACGGCCCGGTAGGCGTCGATTGCCTTTCGCGGCATGTCGAGACGCTGATCGTAGGTGTTGCCCAGGATATGCAGCACACCTACTTTGAAATCCATATCGTAAATCTCTTCCAAATTGCTATCGAGGATAGTTGCGAGGTCTTCCCAGTTGTCTATTCCCTCCGCGAGCCGCATCATTTCGCTCAGGGTTTCCCGGTCTCCAGGCTCCGATCTGAACGCCTGGGCATAAGCGTCGAAGGCCAGCAGGAAGTTCGGACCCCGCTCCTCATGGAGCTTGGCCATTTCCTTGAAAATGGAAACCTTCCGGGCCGGTGCGTCCTCTACCTCAACACGAGTCTTCAAAATTACGATGAGCTTTTTCCATTGATCGGTTTCCCGATAGATGGGCTCCAGAACCTCGGCGATGCGCTGACGTTGCTCCTCCTTGAGGATCAGGCGTTCCAGCTCGGCGATGGACTGAGGATCGCCGCCCTCCTCACTGATGGTTTCCTCGTAAACGTCGACTGCGGAAATCAGGTCATCGAGATTCTCCTCGAAAACCCTCGCCAACCTGCGGCGAAGCTCGTTTCGATCCGATGCCTCGACGGCTTGATCCACCTGCGCTCTCAGGTGCGCCGTCAGATCCTCAAAACGTTCTTTTTGAAAAAGAAGACGATCGAGCGCAGTAGTCGCGCGCCTGTCTTGACCGTCCAGCTGCATCACATCGCGATAAGCATTGATAGCCGCGTCGAGATCATTGTTCGAGTTCTGCTGAATATCTGCAATCTTGAAATAGAATTCCTTGCGCTGCTCTGTATCCAGCGCCGCGTCCGCGGCGTCGCGATAGAGTTCCAGTAGATCGGGCCACGACTCGGTCGCGAGCAACATTCGCTCCACGGCGGAGAACGCCCTGGGATCGTCGGGAGAGAACGCCAGGACACGCAGATAGGACGCCTTGGCATTCTCGGGTAGATCGAGTCGGTTCTCGTAGACCTCACCGAGCATGAAAGCCAGCTCCGCCGTGTCCGGCGTATCACCGACAACGTCCTCGAGCGCCGCTGAGAACACCTCCGCCAACCGTTCCCAGTTCTCCAGAACGGACGACAACCTGTTCAGCAATTCCCAGGACGAGCGCTCTTCCACGTCTTCCTGAAACAACCGAGCGAAGGTCTCGAACGCCTTTTCCAGATTGCCGAGTTGCTCCTCGTAAACGTTCCCGATGGTCCTGAGCAACTCCTTGCGCTCCACGGAATCGTCACAGTACTGCAGCCGGGCGTCCAGGGCTTGCGCCATCTTGGCCCAGTCACCCTGCTGTTTGTAGACAGGCTCCAGGATCTCCGCCACCCGACCCCGGTGCGCCTCGTCTTCCATCGCGGCCTCCAGGGAATCGATGGTAACCTGGTGGTTGGGGTCGAGCTCCAGCGCGGCGGCGTAGTATTCGAACGCCCGCTCTTCATCGCCCAGCTTGTCGTGGGCGAGCTTGCCCAGGCGGTGGAGAAGCTCGACCGGGTCGCCGGTCCCGAGTTCCACTTGACGATCGAGCATATCTATCAGGTCGGCCCATCGCTCCGCCTTTGGGTAAAGGCGCTCGAGGGCCTCCATCGCGTCGGAGTTCTCGTCATCGGATTCCAAAATGGCTTCGTATGTCTGCGTGGCGCCGGAAAGATCCTCCAGATTCACCTCGCAAACACGGGCTTGCTTGAACAGTATCTCCCTGCGAATCTCATCATCGTACGCGGTCTGCACCTTCTTTCGATAAATCTCAAACAGTTCCAGATATTGCCCCTGACTCTCGTAGATCTGCTCCAGGGCGTTCATGGCCTGAACATTTTCCCCATCCATGTCCAGCACCTTCACGTAGTACTCCCGCGCAACGTCCAGGTCCTCGAGCATGGTGTGGGCGATCTCGGCAGCCCTCAGGTTGCATCTCACCTGTAGATCGCCGTCCAGGATATCCGGGCCCACTTCGCGATACAGATCCACCAGCTTGTCGAATCCGTCCACACCGACGGCGAGGCGCTCCAGGTTGTCTATGAGTGCCGGAAGATCGGGGGAAGCGGTACCGTCTCGAAAAGCGCGCCCCAACAAATCGAACGCTCGCTCCGTATCGTCGAGCCCGACCTCCGCAACCTCGGCGGACTCGCGCAGCACCCTTGATCGCTCCAGGGGATCGTCCGCTTCCTTGGCCTGGATCTCGGCGAACTTGAGCAACCTCTCGTAATCGCCCTCCGCCTCGCAGATGGGCTTGAGGATCTCGATCACCTCGAGTTTCACGGGTCCGTCCAGCATTACCTCCAGCGAATATCGCGCATCCCGGTGGGAAGGATTCTCACGCAGTGCCTCACCCAGTTTCTCCACGGCTCGCTCGGGCTCGTTTAGCCTGGACCCCAGCAAGTCACCCATCTTGTACAGCATCTGGGTTCGCTCATCGGGATCGGCGATCAACGGCTCCTGAGCTTCGTACACATCGAGAAGATCCGGCCATCTCTCGGCGTTCTCGAAAAGCCTCGCGAGGGCGATGAGCGCCTCGCGATCCGGTCCGGTTTCGTCGCACGCTTGGTTGTAAGCGGCGATTGCCTCCTCGGGGTCCTCGAGGGCTTCCTCGAACAACCGGGCTATGCGCAGATAGATCTCTTTGCGTATATCCCCGGACTCCTCGATAATAGCGCGCTTCTGTAACACATCTATGAGCTCGAGCCATTTTCCCTCACGCTCGTACAAGCGCTCGAGTCCGGACAGGGAGGACGTGTCGGTCTCGTCTATCTCCTGTACCTCGTTGAACAGCGCAATGGCCCGGTCGGTCCGTTCCAGAACCGACTCCTCGATCTCGGCCATGCGATGCAGCACATCCTTTTGCTCCGATGGATCTCCGATCAGCCCCACCTTGATTCGAAGAACATCGAGGAGATCCTCCCATGCCTCCTTGATGGTCAAGATCCGATCGAGAGCCTCCACGGCCGGCAGCGCGGTGTCCGGGTTGGAGGGATTGTGCTTCAGGAGTTCTCGATATGCTTTCTGTGCACGGTCGATGTCGCCGAGCTGCTCGTCATAGAGCTTTGCGACATCACCCATAAGCCTGGAAGTCAGAATGTCGTCATCCGTAACCTTCGGAATAATCTCATCCAAAAGCCGGCAGTATTCCAGCTCCATTCCGTTTTCCGTTGCCATCCGCGCAACTTCCGAAGCAACCAATTCTCTGGACGGATCAATCTCGAACGCACTCGAAAGCGCCTTGAACGCGCCGTCCGGATCGCCGAGCCGCCGCTCTCGCAGATCGGCGACGCGGGTGAGGATGTCCACTTTTTGATTTGGGTCAATCTCGTTATCTTCCAACACGATCATCAACACGCGTGCAAGTGGCTCCGCCGCCCCCTGGTAATCGTAATTCTTGACCAGGATCTGAGCGGCCTTCTGCCTCAGGTCTTCTTTGTCCAGCAGCCGCTCGAGAGCCTCTTGCACCTTCAGGTGATCGGGATCGTCGGTGATTACCTGCTCGTAGCATTCGATAGCATCCTCGGTGTTTCGCAGGTGATGCTCCGCGATCTCGCCTATCCGGTACAGAAGCTGGATCGCCGCCGAACCTTCGGCGGCCCCGTGCTGGTCTCGAAGGAGCGCGGAAAGATCATCCCATCTCTCGCCCTCTTCATACAACCCGGTGAGCGCGCGAACAGCTTCGCCGTTGGACGGATCCTCTTCGAGTACCGATCGGTAGGCATCGATTGCCTGTGGCACGTCCCTGTTTACCTCATCCACGATAAAACAGATCTTGAAAAGCAGATCGAGTCTCGAGTTCGGCCCGGAGCCGGTTTCGAGGGCATCCCGATAGATCTTCAGC